>QMCE01000831.1_pt1 | contig 16385 bp, 33 predicted proteins | sample 1821851 | NCBI WGS metagenome assembly QMCE01 (sample SAMN09453174, study PRJNA476694) | Termite gut metagenome, whole genome shotgun sequencing project. | isolation source: worker | host: Odontotermes sp. | place: South Africa:Pretoria | collected 2016-01-28
GGCGGGAGGCGCAAGAGAAGCTGCGCAAGCTCATCCACGATGTGGCGGACGGCGTGGTTGACGACAGCGCGACGCTCGACCAGTGGCTGGCTAGATGGCTGGACGATATCTGTCCCGCGCGCGGATTGGGTGAGAAGACCATCCACGAGTATCGCGGCAAGGTGCGGCTCTATGTGGCCCCCGTGATCGGTAAAGTGCGTCTGCGTGATCTAACAGCAGACCACATCAGGTCCGTCTATGCGGCGATGCGCGACAAAGGGCTGTCGGAGACAACGATTCGGCAGACGCACGCCATCCTCTCCCGTGCGCTGAAGGTTGCCGAGCGTGAGGGCCGCGTCCGCCGCAACGTCGCCGCCCAAGTAGACGCCCCCAGCCCGGCCCGCAACCCCCACCCGGTCCTCAGCGTCGACGACGCGCAGAAGGTTATGACGCAGGCGGCGAAAGATGCGACGCCAGCCGGTGCACGGCGTCTCGCCAGATTGACGTGCGCCCTCGTGCTCGGCCTGCGCCAAGGTGAGGCGCTCGGTCTGCGCTGGGAGAACGTTGACCTGGATGCCAGAACCCTCGCCATCACCGAAGCGGTCAGCCACGTGCCAGGTCACACCTGGGTCAAGGAACCTAAGACCCGCGCTTCCGTCCGAGTGATCCCGCTGCCAGAGCCAGTTGCGGCCATCATGGCAGCATGGAAAGACGTCTCCGGTGGCGCTGGCTACGTGTTCCCCGGGCGCGCGGGCGACGGCCCAGACATGTGGCGGCATGACTGGCAGGTCTGGTCTGACGCCTTGGAAGCCGCTGGCGTGCCCCACGTACCCCTCCACGGCGCTCGTGGCACCGCCGCGTCCCTGTTGCTGTCGATGGGCGTACCAGAGCGCATGATCGCCGACATCCTCGGCCACGCGTCGGTGCGGGTGACGCAGGAACACTACCTCCACTCAGACGAGGCGCAGCGCCGAGCCGCACTCGATGGGCTCGCCGACAAGCTGGAGCTTGGCGTGCGGTAGACGATGTCGCATAAAGCAAGGTGCCCGGGAGCCAAGCGACTCCCAGGCACCTTGCTTCGTTTCGTTAGACGGTGAAGCTGACTTCGTCTTGGTCGAGGCTATCCATGGCCGAGTAGGTGAAGTCGACTTGCACGTCCTTGGTGCTCTTGACATCGAAGCCGATGTCCCACTTGACGCTCTTGCCTGGCTTGAGCTTAGTATCGGGTCCACCATTGAGGCCCTTGTCGCCGTCGAAAATCTCTTCGCTTTCAGACTCGCCCGAGGAAGCGCTGATGAGGATCATCGTGGGATCAACCGTCTTGGATGTGCCGTTGGTGAATTTGACGGTCATCTTGACCGAGGTGCCCTTGACGTCTTCCGGGTAGCTCGACTTGAATTTCTTCGGTGCGCTGATCGAGACCGAGATGCCGTCTTCGAACTTGTAGGTGTCGCCGAAGGTCGGCGAAGCCGGCTCTTGGCTGTCGTCTGTCGCGGGGGTCGCTGGCGCTGAGGCGGCCGTGCCGGCGCCGGGTTTGATGACGATGCCCGGGGAGTCGCCCGAGGATCCGCAGGCGGTGAGAGCAAAGGCGATGAGTGCGGCGCTCACGGCCGCAGCGATACGCAAGGGTTTCATGAGGCGATCTTATCGAAGCTGGTTGAGCGGTGTCTTACCGGTCCTTGCTGCGCAACCTATGGTGCCCACATGGTGGGCGTTTTGGCTAGTCGTTGCGCTAAATAGGACCGTTCGGATGGGTGTAGGTAGTCAAGTCTTACGGTAAGCAGCGCGACGTCGACGTCAAGAAGGCTGCTCACATAGGCGGGGTCGGGCGATTCTGCGAGGGCCTCACCGAGGTCGCGAACATCGATCAGCGCGCGGGCCGTGGCCTTCTCGACGGCGAGTTCTTCGCGGGCCGCGAGGGTTGGCTCATCGGGTAGTGGTCCGCGGCTGGCATGAATGAGTTCGTGCGCGAGCGTGCAGCGTTGCACGGTTGCGGAGAGAGTTGGGTCGATGGTGATGGTTTTCGTCGGCCAACAAATGTCGCCGCTGATGCTGGGTGGCAGCGGCGAGCGGCGGATGATCCACGTCGACAGGGAAGGCATGAATGTGATTCTGACAAGGGGGTCTGACAGTTTTCAGCAGGGCTCGTCCGAGCCGGCGTCTTGGCTCTCATCCTCAGGGCGAAACTCGGCGTGCTTCAGGCGTTCGTCGATGTGGCGTGCGGCGTTGGGTAGGTAGGCGTCGTTCCACTCATCATCCGCGGCGACTGGCTGCGGGTCGTTGCGGCGGAGCGGGACCACTTTCGCATCATCGGCGCGCTCTTCGGCGCGGTTCAGGATGATGGCGGGGTTGATTTCAATGGCCTCGCAAGCGCCGAGGAAGATCGTAACTGGCATGTCACGATGTCCGTTCAGGTATCGACCGAGTGTGATCGGATGGATGCCGAGGCGGCTCGCAAGCTGTGCGATCGTCCATCCGCGCGCCTCAATGGCGCCTCGAAGTTCCGCGAGGGTGAGACTGACCAGGTTGTCCGTATCTGACATATGGCCACCATACAACAAAGCTGACTAACTATCTAGCCATAATGGTTAGCCATATGGCTTGACAGCCTATCGGTCCATGCTTAAGCTAGCCACATGGTTAAGCCATTGCATCAATCGGTTTCAGTTGCTGAGCGCATCGCCTTGGCGCTCAACAGCAGCGGCATGTCGATGTCGACGCTTGCTGTCGCTTCCGGCATCCCTCTCACCACCTTGCGACGTCGGCTTGATGACGACTCCGGGCTCACCATCAAGGAGCTCGTGAAGATCGCCAGCGCGCTCGACGTTCCGGCCACCGACCTCCTCGTCGTGACTGTCCCCCAGGAGCGCGCAGCATGAGTGGGCTAGAGCAGCTTGACTCCGTCGCTTCCAACCGGATGGGTGGCGTCAAGTTTGATAATGACAGGTATCCCGGGGCCGACAAGGGCGCGGAAGCTCCCTTTTTCTTCGTCGAGGGCGTTACACGTGATCCATCCGTGTCCTTGCTGGAGCGCCTCTTGGATTCCTGCCTGAAGATTGAGCATCTGCTCGTCGCTGCCCTTGGCGACCTTCATGCCACCGATCTTGATATAGGCCATGAGTCTTCCTCTGCGTCTGGCTCGGAGTCCTTACCTCCGAGTGTTGATTTCAGCGTAGGGGAGGGGCGCTCTCGCCCGTATGCCCCTGCGTCCCTACCGCCTGACGGCGACGGTGCGGGAGACGCTGGTGGCGGTCTTGGTGTGGCGTCTTCTTCCCGCGCCAAGGCCGCTGTCCGGTATCGCATGCTCGATCAGGTGGCGGTTGGTGTGATCGTTGATGCCTTGAACCGCTCGCCGGTGGCGTTGAGTGATGCTCCGGCGTTCGTCGAGGCGTTGGAGGCGTTCCGTGGCGTCCGGGCGGCTGTGGTGACGCCGGTTGAGGAGGTCGAGCCATGAGTAACGATGTCGTGTTCTTCGACTACCGTGACGGCACTCCTGTCCGTGTCGTCACTGACGCGCAGGGCGAGCCCAGATTCGTCGTCGCCGACGTGATGGGCATCCTCAGCCTGGGCAACACCACTGAGGCGTTGCGAAGCCTTGATGGAGATGAGTTCAGTAGTACTGAAGTCGTCGACTCTCTCGGGCGGAAACAGCAAAGCTATGTCGTCTCTGAGGCCGGTCTTTACTCGCTGGTGCTTCGTTCGCGGAAGCCCGAGGCGAAGATGTTCAAGCGTTGGGTGACCCACGAGGTGTTGCCGTCGATCCGCCGCCACGGCGCCTATGCGACGCCGCAGGTGACCGACGAGTGGCTGGCTAATCCTGATCGGATGATTGAGGCGTTGACCGCGCTGAAGCAGGAGCGCGAGGCGCGCGCGGTGGCTGAGGCTCGCGTGGTCGAGCTGGAGCCGTCGGCACGTTCGTGGGTGCATCTGGCGTCAGCGGATGGTGACTTCGCGGTCGATGAGGCGGCGAAGATCCTGTCTCGGGATCCGGTGATCAGCATGGGGCGTGGGCGGCTTTTCGACTGGATGCTCGCGCATGGATGGGCCTATCGAGATCAGTCGGGGCGTCTCCATGCGATGCAGCTCCGGGTGAATCAGGGGGCGCTCGTAGAGAAGGTCAACAAGCCGTATTGGTCGGATCGTGAGGGCTGTTTGAAGACGCCGGCACCGACGATCAGAGTCACACCGAAAGGACTAGAGCGCCTCCATCGCGAGCTCGGCGGGAGTGAGCCGCTCAATGGTGGGGAAGTCGCGGCATGACTGGGTTTCCTTTGGCTGTGAAGCCGCCTCAGGCGGCGGTGATGACTGGCACGTCCGCTTGGCGCATTCGCGAAGCGTGCCGATGTGACGAGCTACGGCATCGTATGGCGGGGCGTACCTATCTGATCGCCGTCGACGACCTGCTTGCGTGGGTCAAGGGCCTTGACGTCGACGACGACCAGGCTGCCCGTCCAGCCGCCCGGCTTGAACGTGGGGTGGCGTCGTGAGGTGGTTGCGTCGTGTGGGGGTGTGGTTTGGCTTGTTGCCGGATCCGGATTTGTTTTCTCGTTGTCCCCGAAGGAGTGAGTTGTGAGTGAGCGTAGGTATGTCGATCCTCGTAGTGGTGAGGTGGTCGATGATGTGGAGGTTCGGCCGTTTACGGAGGTTTTGACCGAGTTGGGTGACGGTTCGACGTTGTCGGAGTTGTCTGAGGCGTTTTATGACGTGATTCAGCGTGTGCAGGACACGGCGAAGTCTGGGTCGGTGACGTTGCATGTGGCTGTTGGTTTTGATGGTCAGGGGCGGCTTGTCGTCAAGGATGAGGTCAAGTTCAAGCTGCCGGAGTTCTCCCGTCCGGAGACTCGTTTCTTTGTCGGCCGTGACGGTAACGCAAGCCGTCGTGATCCGAATCAACCCGTTCTGCCGTCCTTGGAGGACCGGCGTCAACTGAAAGAGAGCATGAAGTGAGTAGTGATCCGACTGTTGAGCTTGCGGGCATGATCCCGCCTGAGGGCTTCGATGATGAGCGTGGTTATGGGTTGTTGGCGGTGACCGCGCAGCGGGCGGTGATGCCGCGTCGTCTGGAGGAGGGCATCTACGCGGTGCTGGATGCCGACGGGGCGGTGCAGGTGGTGGAGACGTCAGGCTACAAGGCCCAGCGGAAGCATGACTGGATGCAGGCTCGTTCTGACCGGCCGGAGTTTGTGCATCGTGCGGTCGAGCTGTTGGACGTGTGCAGCTTCGTCGATTACCTCGCGCGCAACACGGCCGACCTTGTCGGTGAGGGTGAGGGGGTTCAGGAGCCCTTCGCTTACGGCACCGGTGTGTTGGAGTTGTGGGCTGATCTGGAGACGGGCCGTGTGTTGGCGATCCTTGATGGCTGCCATGGTCTGCGTAAGCACACGGCGACGCTGCGCTTGCGGACGTCGCGTGAGTGGGGTGAGTGGATGGGCATCGACGGGAAGCTGCTGTCGCAGGTCGAGTTCGCCCAGTTCGTCGAGGACCATCTCTCGACGATCGCTGAGCCGGACGGTGGCGTGTTGTTGGACGTGTGTCAGACCTTGGAGGCCACGAAGGGCGCGCTGTTCAAGCAGCAGTCGATCCTCGCGTCGGGCCAGCGCACATTCCGCTGGGAAGAGACCGTGGAAGCCAAGGCCGGTCAGAAGGGCGATCTGGCGATCCCTGGCACCCTGACACTGGCGCTACGCCCGTTCCAGGGCTCGGATCGGCTGCCAGTGGTGGCCCGCTTCCGTTTCCGCCCTGAAGCTGACGGTTTGCGGTTGGGGGTGAAGCTCGCCGAAACCGACGCGATCTTGGAACAGGCCTTCGCTGACGTTGTGGCCGGCGTGCAGGCCCAGGTGCCCGTCCGCGTCAACTACGGACGCCCATAACCCACCCCGCATGTGGGTGCCCGTCTGGTGTTGCCGCACCAGACAGGCGGTGGAATACACCCCATCTATCAGGAAAGAGAGTTTCCGATGAGAATTCTTCGGCTGACGGTTGATAACGTCAAGCGGATCAAGGCGGTCGATATTGCCCCGGATGGCACATTGCAGGTCATCAGTGGACGGAACGCGCAGGGTAAGTCGTCCATCATGGATGCGATTTGGGGGGCGTTGAACTGGCGGGTCGCGTCTCGGAGTATCCCTTCGCCGATCCGGGACGGCGAGGATGAAGCGAAAGTCTTCGTGGATCTGGGCGACATCCGGGTCACCCGGACCTGGCGGCGCGGCCATGGTTCCACCCTGACGCTGACCAACGTTGACGGCAGCCGTCAGTCGAAGCCACAAGAACTCCTCGACGAGTTCGTCGGCCAACTGTCCTTCGACCCGCTCGCCTTCACCAGGTTGAAGCCGGTCGAGCAGCGGCAGGCGCTCCTTGACCTGGTCGGGTTGGACTTCCGGGCGGCCGACATCAAACGGCAGAAGCTCTACGACGACAGGCTGGAAACGGGCCAGGCGGCCCGCTCGTACGGCGACTTACCCCGGCTGGCGAAGGACGCGCCGTTGCGTGAACGGTCGTCCGGGCCGATCATGGATCGGCTGCGGACAGCGCAGCAGACGCAGCGCGACAACGATGACGTTCGTAACGCGGCGTCGCGGGCGCAACTGTTGGTGGATCAGCTTGATGCGCAGATCGCCGACCTTCAGGCCAGGCGTCAGACGGCCGCGATTGAGTGCGGCCGGCTGACCGGTCTGGTGGAGGCCCTGGCCGACCCGGAATCCCTCGACCAGCTTCAGACCGAGCTGTCGGACTTGGAGGACTACAACCGGCAAGTCAGGGCGAACAGGAAGCTCGCCGAAGACATCGACGTGCAGAAGGCCTTGCGCCACAAGTACGCGGCCTTGACCGACCAGATCGAGCAGATCGACCATGAGAAGGCCCGGGCGGTCGCCGCCGCCACCATGCCGGTCGAGGGTCTTGGTTTCGACGGTGAGGGCGTCACCTACCAGGGCGTGCCCTTCAGCCAGGCGTCCAGCGCCGAGCAAATCACGGTCTCCATGGGCATGGCCATGGCCATGAACCCCGAAATCAGGGTCGTGCGCATCCTCGACGGCTCCTTGTTGGATGACGAGTCCATGGCGGCCATCGCGCAGATGGCGGCCGCACATGACTTCCAAGTGTGGATCGAACGCGTCGGCGACGACTCGCCGTCGGCTGTGGTCATTGAGGACGGGATGGTCCAGTCAGCCGGCCTGCGCTGCTTCTGCTGCGGTGACGATCCGGTGGATCGTGAGGAGTTCGACCGCTTCGCTGCTGAACCTAACCCTCGGTGGCGTGTCTGCACTGCCTGTGAGATGGCCGGGCAGGTGACGGCATGAAGATCATTGGCACGGTTCGTACGACTGAGAATCTTGGTGACCATGGCCGTGAGGTTGAGATCGCGGTCACGCCTCAGGCCGACGAGACTGTCGACGGCTTCGTCGGCCGCGCGCTAGCTCAAGTCTGCGGGCGCGACTGGCGGCGCTATGAGCCGGGGCGGGCCGCGACGGCGGTTGTCGAGTTGCGCGTCGATCTCGGGGGCGTGGAGCGATGAGCCTCGACTATTCAGCGCAGGTCACCGAAGTCATGGAAGCGACCAAGACTCTCACCGACGAGGTGCCCGTGGAGGGACCGGGCATCACCTTGGCCCTAGAGGACGGCGTCTACCAGGATCTGTCGCACGGCGACTACCACGCCATGGTGGAGCGCCTGTCGCATTCGGGTGCGGTCCGTCTGGTGCCGCCGTCGTGTCCGGCGAAGTTCCGCTGGTGGCAAGACCAGCAGACGGCCGGTGACGGTGAGCACACGTCGGCGTTGGATGTGGGCCAGGCTGTGCACACGCTCGTGTTCGGCGCCGGCCCGCAGATCGAGATCGTCGACACCGGCCATGGCCGGACGGCCAAAGCGACCAAGGAAGCCATGCGGAAGGTGTGGGCGGCTGGAGGGACACCGCTGACACCCGGCGAGCAGGCCCAGGCCACGATGCTCGCCGCCGCGGTCCACGCCGACCAGACCGTGCGGTCGCTGCTGGCCCAGGGTGAGCCGGAGACGTCGTTCTTGTGGCACGACCAGATCGGGCAGGTGCCGTGTCGTGGCCGGGCGGACTGGATCACCCACACCCGCGACGGACGCACCGTGATCGTCGACTTGAAGACCGCACTGGACGCCAGTCCAGCTGGCTTTGGTCGGGCCTCGGCCAACCTCGGGTATGCCCAGCAGGCCGATTTCTATGGTCGTGGGCTTCGTGCCCTCGGCTTGGCCGGCGGCGACGTCGCTTTCGTCCTGATCGCGGTGGAGAAAACCGAACCCTACCTGGTTGGCGTCTACGAGCTTGACCATGACGCGCTGGTCGCGGGCCGGGTCCTCAACGACATGGCCATCGCCACCTGGGCCCAATGCGTCCGTGAGGACCGTTGGCCCGGCTACACCCAGGGCATCGAGCCGTTGGCTTTGCCCTACTGGTACACCCGCCCCCTCATCGAAACCGGAGCATAAGGAGGAACTTATGACCGACAATCTCCCCACCAGCATTCCCACAGCCCCGTTGGCGTTGCCGTCCTCGGCGGCCACGACCCAGGCGACCGCAGTCGAGCAAGCCCGGGCGGTCGCCGAAGTCCAAGCCGCCGTGACCGTCGCCCAAGCCTGCCCACGTGACCTGGTCAGGGTCACCGCCGAAATGCGCGAGACCTGCTCGCACGCAGCCCTGGCCGAGCGGGCGTTCTACTCAGTGACGAACCGTGGCACCGGCCCGTCAGTGCATCTCGCCCGCGAACTGGCCCGCACGTGGGGGAACCTCACCTACGGGGTCCGCGAACTACGACGCGACGACATCGAAGGCATGTCCGAGATCGAAGTGTTCGCCTGGGACCAACAAGCCAACGTCCGCTCCTCACGCACCGTGCAAGTCCCGCACGCCCGCATGGCCCGCAAGGAACGCCAGAAACTCCTTGACCTCGGCGACATCGTGAACAACAACAACAACGTCGGCGCCCGCCAACTCCGCGAGTGCATCTTCTCCCTGCTACCGCCATGGTTCATCCGCGAAGCCGAAGACATCTGCCGCCGAACCATCGAACAAGGCGACGGCGAACCAGTCGCCGACCGCATCCGCAAAATGGTATCCGCCTTCGCCAGCAAAGGCATTGACCAAACCAGGCTAGAAGCCCGCCTCGGAAAACCACGCCCATCATGGGACGCCGGCGACGTCGCATCCCTACGCATCGACTGGGAAACCGTCTTCACCGACGGCGTCACAGCCGACACCATCTTCCCACCCACCCCCATCACCACCAACGACTTCACACCACCCTCCGAGGAGGCCACCTCATGACCGCCAATATCGGCAGGGTCAGGGTCGACTGTGTGATCGGCGTCAACGGTGCGCCAGACAGTGTGCAAACGGACGCCTGGGGCCGCACGACACGACTCGCGCCTATCGAGATCACGGTCTCCACCAGCCCCACAGACTCCGACGTGTACGTCACGATCGTCGGCGCGCAACGTCGCGCTGACGGATCCCCGTCACAGCGTTCTTGCCAGATCAGCCACAGCTGGAGCCGGGCCGCCTGGCGCGACGAAGACACCCTCGCCGACATCCCCGACTGGGCACGCACGGTCATCCGCCAAGCTGGCTTCGGCGACCTCATCCAGAAGGCCACCTCATGACCGCCACCACCTTGGACGTCGAACTGACCTGCCGCGCCGCCCTGACCCGTATCAGGCGCGGTGACGAGTCCAGCGCCCGCCACCTCATCAAGCGTCTCGCCGACATCGCCCGCGGCCCCAAACCAGACCTCACCGTCCCGCCCGTCTACCACCACCAGGAGATACCAGCATGAACCGCGACGAACTCTCCCGGGCCATGCTCGCCATCGGCGTGCTCGTGCTCGCGGCCGTCCTGATCATGCTCGGATGCGGAGTCCAACTATGAGCACGTATGTGTATCTGGCGTGTCTGGAGCACACGCCTCCGCTCGTCGCAGACGAGGAATCCGAACAGCATCTGACCTTGGATGCCATCCGTGCTGATCTGGCCAACCGTGACCTGATCCTGAAGGCCGTCGAGGCTGGCTACAGGGTGTCGGCTGATGACTACTTCCGTGACCACACGGTGGGGTTCTTGGTTCAGCACCCACGATGCCGCATCGGCATCCGCGACGAACACGGCCGCTGGTACGCCACCACCGGCGACAACGACAACCCCATACCGCCACCAGCCGAGGACACACGGCCATGAGCAGCCTGATCGACTACGACGACGAGCAGGGCTGGTACTGCACTTGCCCATGCCACAACGCGCCAGATGTTGGTGGCGATGCTGGCTGGCCAGCCGATTGTGTTTGCCCAGGCTATGACTTCGACGCCCTCGTATGCGGCGAACAACAACACCGAGACGACATCGACGACGAAAGGGCGGGTCTGCTGTGAGTCTGTTAGTGGGTCGCGAGGTAGTCGTTGAGAGCGTCTCGCACGACGTCGGATTGGCGGCGGTGCTGGGCCGCCGCTACGGCCTCCAGACGCGTCTTGACGGCTTGCGGGATGCGCAGGTTCAGTGCGGGCGAGTGTTGGCCTGGGCCGGTCAGCGAAGGACGGCCTGTGAGGCGTTCGGACATCGCTTCGGCGCGTTCGTTGGTCAACCGTTCGCCTCCGACGTAGAACTCTTCGGTGTCCAGGTCAAGGTCGGGGCCGATGGTGACGTTGGTGAGGCGTTCGGGGAATCGCGGATCACGGCTGGTCATTACTTCCTCCTGAATGTGAGGGGCATGGCGTGCTATGAGTTATGCGGCCAGGTAGTCGGCGAGTGCGCGGCGGACCAGTTCGGCCTCGGTGACTCCTTCGGACTTTGCGGAGCGTGCGAGACGGTCGGCTTCGGCGGGGGTCAGCCGGAACGCTTTCTGGATGCTGGCGCGCTCGGCGGCTGGCTTGGGTGGCCTGCCGCCCTTGAGCCCGCGGCGGCGCATGACTTCACGGGCGATCTGTTCGGCACGGGCTTCGGTGAGGCGCTCGCCCTCGAAGAAGTACTCTTCCTTGTCGAGGTCGACGTTCTCGAAGCTCTCCACTTCAGCAGTGTTGCCGTCAGGCAGGATGATTCGCATTTTTCAGTTCCTTTCGAGCGCGGTAGGCATAGCGTGGATGATGAGCATGATTGGGTTGCCTGCCTTGTCGGGCACGTTGGGCACGACAATGATGTGAAGCTCCAAGCCCCTGTCGTCGAGGCCTACGTAGTCCCATTCGGCTTCACCGGAGGGTCGGAAGCCTTCAGTGGGGCGGTAGTGAGACATGACGTATTCGACGTGGGCCATGCCGATCTTGTGGGCGCGGCCCCGACGGGTGAACTTCAACCTCATAAGATAACCGTATCTAATAACCATGTTTATGTCAACCCGAAACACGTCTTGGCTGTGACTCTGAAAGGATTACCCCATGGACGACGCCGAGAAGCGACGCCTGCTACAGGCGGTGCGCGACGCGAAGGCTCGCATGGACGAGCTTCGCGCGGCGCGCGAGCGTGCCCGTTTGGATCGCGCCGATGCGATCAGGCTGGCCGACGACGCGGGCGTCCCGCGCGAGGAGATCGCCGAAGCTGCCGGGGTTGGCTGGCCGGTCTCGCGGCCACGCTGGTCGCAGCTTCGGGCTGGCAAGCTTCACTAGATTGTTCAGTTTGCAGACTTAACAAGTCTGGCTTAGGCTGGTGCCAGCCTCATAGCGAGGCGGCCCCCGGAGGCGTTGGAGCACCTACCGAGGGCCTGACCATCACAACCTGTAATGGAGGTCCGATGGCTGGCTTCAGCCTACCCAAAACCGATCCCACCCCGTTTACTGCCATTGAGGGCAGTGTGTGGGACTCGGAACGCGACTACGAGATCGCCGCAGCCCTGTCGCGTGGCTGCACTATCCCTTACCCTGATCGGCTGCCCGAGCCGCCGATCATGTATCGCACCTATGTATCGGAGTGGGAGGGCGACGCCCAGGGTTGGTCACAGTCCTTCTACCAGCTGTTCGCCGACGGCCTGGTATGTGTGGGGCAGTCCCGCGATTGGGACGGCCAACACCTGGCTTACTCCGAGCCTTGCATCGACATCACCGGCGACCTCGGTCCCGCCGAGTTCGACCTCATCCTGGCCGAGCTGCCCCAGATCATCGCCACCCTGCGTGGCGGCGCCACTCTCACCACCCCAAAGGAGGCATGACCATGCCTGAACTAACTCTTTTCGACAACGACATCAGAACGCCTGACGCCACCAACGACACGTCGCCCTTCGACGTCATTCGGCGCATCCGGCCGGACGGCACCGAGTACTGGTCGGCGCGCGACCTCCAGCCCACCATGGGCTACCCGCGGTGGAACGAGTTCAAGACCTCTCTTGAGCGAGCTATGCGCGCCGCGGAGAACCAGGGATTCGACGTCGCCGACCTTTTCAGGCGATCCACTGAAAAGTCTGGCGGACGTCCCGCTGAAGACTTCGAGCTGGCGAGGGGTGCTGCCTACTTGGTGGCGATGAATGGTGACCCGAACAAACGTGCCGTGGCGGCGGCTCAGGCGTATTTCGCGGTGAAGACTCGGGAGGCTGAGGTTCAGCAGTTCCGGTTGCCGCGGTCGTTTTCTGAGGCTTTGTTGGAGTTGGCGGCACAGGTCGAGGCGAACGAGGCCGCCGAGCAGGCCAGAATCGCCGCTGAAGCCAGGGTCGCCGTCCTGGAGCCGAAGTCGGAGGCGTTCGATGTGTTCTTGTCGACGTCGGATGGCTATTCGGTGCGTGACGCCGCCACGTGCTTGTCGCGTGACCATCACATCATGATCGGCGAGAAACGCCTTCGCACCTGGCTGTTCGAGCATGGCTGGATCTATCGGGCCCCGGATGGGGCGCCGCGCGCCTACCAGCCCTTTATCGAACGCGGCCTACTCGACCACCGCAGCCAGTACCACTTCCATCCGCAAACCGGGGTCCGTGTCACCGACCCGCCGCAGGTTCGCGTCACCGCGAAAGGTATGGAGCGCCTGCGCCACGACCTGCCCGCCACACAAGCTGTGCCAGAGGTGGCCTGATGAGTAAGTCACGAGCTATTGGCACACGGGCTGAGACGGCTGTGGTGCGTTGGCTGCAAGCCAACGGCTGGCCACTGGCGGAACGCCGTGCTCTACACGGTGCACTCGACCAGGGCGACATCACGGGCACGCCGGGGATCTGCTGGGAAGTCAAAGGCGGCGATGAGGCCAAGGATGCGGGCGACAGGCTGATTGCTAGTTGGCTGGACGACACCGAGGTCGAACGCTGCAATGCCGACGCTGAGATCGGAGTCCTCGTGCAGCAGCGCCGCGGCCACGCCTGCCCCGGCAGGTGGTGGGCGTGGGTCGACACGATTGCCATCCAAGGGGTTCTCAACGGCGGCGACTGGGTGATTAATCACCACCCGGACGTCACGACCTTTCCTGTCAGACTGCGCCTCGATGACTTCGCGTGGCTCCTGCGCGCGAACGGTTGGGGCGATCCAGCATGAGTCGGTCGTGTGTTAAACGTTGGCGTAGCGTTGGCGGGCGGCCTCACCAGACGTGCCAATCGCTTCGCCTAACTCTCGCCAGGACACTTGCTGGGTTCGGGCCTGCGTTACAGCATCAGCCAGATCTCGTTCGGCGCAGTCACGTCGCCAGGCCGCAAGTCTCACAGCCATCACTGGCGGCATGGGGGCGTTCAGGTCTTGAGCTGTCGGCTCATAGTCCTCGAAGGTCGCTGCTAGCTCGTTGGCGCGGGCACGGAGTTCATCAAGGGATCGTTTCATGGCAACCACCTAAGGTATTTGGTTCGGGCGGGACGGCGAGAGTGTGCGACCACGACATCGCCGTACCATTCGATGAGTCCCACTTCGAGCAGCACGCCGGCACGGTCTGGTCCGATGACCATAACCATGCTGTCGGCTTGAGTGAAGTGGATGATCTCATTGCGGAGGGCATGGAAAATGTCCGCGTCTTCGATGTGCTGGCCGTGATGGTCGGCACTCTCGATGATGATCGGCTCGTTCCCCATAACCACAAGCTTACTTGCCACAAGGTTACTTGTCAACAGTGGGTGGGGCAGCAGCCATGAGAGTCCTCAACCTCCACGCCGGGATCGGCGGCAACCGCGCCCTATGGCCCGCGGACGCCGAGGTCACAGCAGTCGAACTGGACCCCCAGATCGCCGCCGCCTACGCCGTCCTGTGGACAGATGATGCGATCGTGGTCGGTGATGCTCATCAGTACCTGTTGGATCATCTGCTCGACGGCTGGGACTTCGTCTGGACGTCACCGCCATGCCCCAGCCATTCCAGACTCAACGCTTTCGAGGCCGGGAAAGGCCGTCTCCGCTATCCCCAGTTGGATCATCTCTACGGCGAGATCATCCTTCTCCAGCACCGAGCGCCAGCCGGCACAAGGTGGATCGTTGAGAACGTCATCCCGTACTACCAGCCGCTGATCCAGCCGACTGGCCAGTTCGGCCGCCACTACGCCTGGGCGAACTTCCCGATCCCGCCGATCCCGGCCAACACGACGGTCAGGATCGCCGCCGAAGGCCGAGGCGTCAACACCCGCCGCAAGTCCGCCTACCAAGCCCACCAAGCCCGCCCGCCAGCAATGGACGTCGGGGACAGTGTCGATTTCGAGCAGGCCCTTGGCATCACCCTGCCAGCCTGCGCCGACACGTGGGACCGTCCCAAGCGCCGTCAGGTCATGCGTAACTGCGTCGACCCGCGAGACGGGCTGGCGATCTACAACGCCGCCCTCGGCACCCCCAACCCAGAACAACCCACACTCCTGGAGGCCGCATGACCACACCACTCGATTTCGATGCTGTCGAGGCCCGCTACACCGTGGCCATCCAGGCCAAGCCACCCAAAGGCCCATGGACCCTTGACGGCATCGCCGCCCTATGCGACTCGGTAGCCGACGTGCCCGACCTGCTGGCAGAGATCCGACGACTCCAGGAGGTGGCGTCATGACACGGTTCGATGATCTCCTGTGTTGCCTGGCCAGCGGCGACGCCGAATCGGCCCTCATGGTCTGGCGATCCGGCGGTTGGACCGACACCGACCGCGCGAAAGCCAAGAGGCTTCTGGCCGCCGCACGGGCTATGGCAATCGAGGTGCTGCCATGACGGCCAACACGAAGGTCTGTGCGCGTTGCGGTATCCAGCATGGTGGCCGTGGCGAGTTGTGTCGGGACTGTCGCGACGTCCAACGGCCAGTCAAGCAAGCCCCGGTTGTCAGGACCACAAGCTCGCCAGGTGGCCTGCTTGACCTCGCGAAGGCCTGCGGCGACCCCGTGTTGGCGGCGAAAGCCGACAAAATCGGCGCCGAACTATTAGCGCTCAAAAAAGCCGTCAAGCTCCACGCGGACATCAAAATCATGCAAGCCGAACTCGACAAAGCCCACACCGAATACAACGCTGCGAAAGAGGCCATCTAATGGGTGTTAGCAAACGCCTCAGGTTTGAGGTACTCAAACGTGACGGGTATGCCTGCCGTTATTGTCATGCCACCGATAATCCGCTCACGATCGACCACGTGGTGCCGGTGGCGTTGGGTGGAACGGACGAGCCGGACAACCTCGTGGCTGCCTGTCGGGACTGTAATGCGGGAAAGAGTTCGACGCCTTCTGACGCCGAAACTGTCGCAAGTGTTGCCGAAGATGCTGTGCGATGGGCCAAAGCGATGCAAGAAGCGACGCGCCAAGACGAGGCCCGTAGGCAGCAGGAGTACGAGCTAGACGACAAGATCGCGGAGATTCTAGACGAACGTTGGCACTGGTGGGTGCCTGAAAACTGGGCGCAAAGTGTTCGAGCATGGCTGGCCGCTGGCCTCACCCTTGAGGACTTCGCGTATGCCGTAGAAGTTGCAAGCGACAAGCGAGGCATCGATTCACGATTCCGTTACCTGATGGGTGTGTGCAAGGGCATCGTCAGCAAGCGACAGGAACTAGCCCGCAAGCTCATCGAAGACGGAGAGGTTGAGTAGGACATGGGTTCCGCGCGCATCCGCACCATCAAGCCCCAGTTCTGGGGGTCACATGACACCGCACGTCTATCGCTGCAAGCCAGACTGCTGTTCGTTGGGCTCATCTCAATGGCCGACGACGATGGCAGGTTCCTCGCCAGCCCGAACGCGATCAACGGATACGTGTTCCCGAACGATGACCTGTCACCAACACGGATCAAGAAATGGCTCGACGAGTGCGTAGAGGTCGGAGTAGTTCAACGCTACAGCATCCAAGGTGTCACCTATGGAGCTATCCCTTCGTTCCGCGCACACCAGCGGATCAGCCATCCGCAACCATCCCCACTGCCGGAACCGCCCATGAGGAACGATACGTGAACGCCTCCGCATATCTTCCGCACACACCTGCGGAACCATTCCACACACTAGTGCGGAACAGTTCCACACCCCTTCCACACACATGCGTGTCGGGAAGGGAAG
>QMCE01002852.1_pt1 | contig 16373 bp, 13 predicted proteins | sample 1821851 | NCBI WGS metagenome assembly QMCE01 (sample SAMN09453174, study PRJNA476694) | Termite gut metagenome, whole genome shotgun sequencing project. | isolation source: worker | host: Odontotermes sp. | place: South Africa:Pretoria | collected 2016-01-28
TCGCACTTCCTCACCCCTGCGGGGTTCCTCGCTAACGCTACGGAATCCTAAATGCTCTCAGTGGTCGCATTTAGTCGTAATCGCGTTCAATGCCGGAGGTTACCCCGTAATTTGTAATTGGTTTGCCGGGGCACGCCGCTGACAAAATTTTTATAGCCGCAGAGATTTTATTAAATTATATTTCGAGTTGAATTGGAGGTTTTTATGAAATACTTGTTCAGAATTTTGATGATCGGATTTTTTTCGGCCGCTTTCGCGTTTGCGCAAAGTGAGTCGTTCGGCGGGATCGGCATTTCGATTTTTGCCGTTTCCGATGGGGCACTTGTGGTGGAAGTCATTCCGGGGACGCCGGCGGCGAAATCCGGGTTGGAAGCCAATGACCGCATTACGGCGGTGGATAACATTTCTCTTGCCGGAAAATCGACGGATCAGGCGAAGGAACTTTTGCGCGGTATCTCCGGAAAACCGGTGGAAATTGCCGTGACCCGCGGGAAAGAGTCGTTGAGTTTTACGCTCGTGCGCGTGGGTCTTTCCGTGAAAGAAATGGAGCAGGCACGCGTGGAAGCCTGGTTCGGTGATCGGCAAAAGAATTTTTCGAAAGAAGAACTGGAACTGGTGGCGACTCAAGGCGAAGGTAAGGATTACGCCCTCGTGGGAGTTCTCCAAAACGGGCGGAATGTTTCTTCCGGTGCTTCCGTTTCTGCCGCTAACTTAAACAGCGTTTTCATTCAAACGGAGAAGGAACCGGAATTTAAATCGGCATCGAAGGCGACTCCGGCGGCATCTTCCGTATTGAAAACTTTTGACCGCAAGCATATTGTGTTTGAACTTTTCCGCGATGGTGCGGCCACGGTTCAGGTGTTCGATATGCAGGGCGAAATGGTGGCAAGTCTCGCGAAAGAATCGGGCCTGAAAGGAATCAATACGGTTTCCTGGAATGCGGAAAAATTTTCCGGCGGGCGCTACATTGTAAAAATCGAACAGAACGGTGCGGTCTCCGGATTCAACGTGCTTTTGAAATAACACATTGTGTTGATTCGGAGTAGCATAACGAACAATTACGAATTACGTAATGGATTTGTTGTGCTTTCGCACTTTCTCCCTGCGAGGCTCCTCGCTATCGCTACGGAGTCGTAATTGGTTGTATGATTTCATAAACCCAAAGCTGTGGCGCCTTAATGCTTGGCATTTCTTTCTATAATTGAAATCCTGTGTCTTCGCTCGGGTCTCATAAATTTTTTATTTCGTTTTTCTTCTTCTTGTCGATACTTCTCGTTCCGGCGGCGGGGCAGGAGTTGGTTCGCTTTGAATTGGAAGAACGCCCGGATTCCATTCCGGAAGATACGCTTCAAAATGATTCGTGGTTTTCGGGCGGAGATGCTTCCGCTCCCGATACGATCGAGTACCGGGCGGTGGATTTGGAATATGATGTCACCTCTACCACTTTTAATTTGAATAACAAGGCGCAACTCTCTTACCGCACGGTGGCGCTGGATTCGGATACGATTCTTTACAATCAGCAGGCGGGAATTTTAATCGCTTCCGGCGATCCGGTTTTGCAACAAAGCGGTAACGCTTCCCTCGCGGGTTACCGCATGAAATACAATATGAATACGCAGGTGGGGGAGGTTTATTATGCGACGACTTATCAGGATAATCAAAAACTGAACGGCATGGAAGTGCGGCGTTTGCCCGATACGCGCATGTTGATCGCCCGCGGCGATTTCAGCACTTGCGATGATTCCACGCACCAGCACTATTATTTTTACGGGCGGCGTATGGTGGTGGAGCCGGGAGAGATGGTGACGGTGCGCCCCGTGGTTTTGAACATCGCCGATGTGCCGGTGGCCGTACTTCCGATGATGGTCGCGCCTCTCAAAAGCGGTCGCCGTTCGGGGATTCTCGTGCCGCGTTTCGGCGGCGATCAGGTGCAGGGTTTTTATTTGAGCAATGTCGGTTTTTACTACGCGCCGAACGATTACTTCGATGCTACGATTAAAGGTGATATTATGGAGGGTTCGCAGGCGAGTTTTGAAAAGACGACTCTCGGGAGCGAAATACGCTATAAAAAGCGCTACCTGCTGGATGGAAATATTGCTTTCACCAGTTATTTGCAGGAATTTAATCTCGCAAACAGCGGGTATGATGTTTCTTTTGCGCATAATCAAAACCTGACTCCCGATGCCCGGCATACTCTCAGCGGTTCGGGTTCTTTTGTTTCCAGCCGTTCGCTTCGCCAGGATAACGCTCTCGATGCCGAAACCATTTTGAATCAGCAGGCGAACGCTCAAATGACTTACTCCGGAAAGTTCGGTACCAATAAAAATCTTACGGTGCGCGTTCAGCAGCAGCACAACCTGACCACCGATGTAATGGAGCGCCAGATTCCGGATATTCAATACCGCGTGGGCGGCCCCGTGTTTTCTCGCGATGTCGATGAAGATGCCGTTTACGAAGAATCTTTTCTGGATAAATTCAATTACTCTTATTCAAACCGCGCGAATTTATTCAGCCGCCGCGCATTGGATACGGTTCCGAATCAGGACACGACGGCGTGGTATGCGGGTTATACGGATAACTTAACCATCGATTATTCCGGTTCGCTCTTCGATGTCATCAACGTCACACCGCGCATTTCCTATCAGGGAATGTGGTCGGGGAGAACCTGGATCAATCCCGAAGATTCGCTCCCTTTCCGGCGGGCGCGCAACGGTTTTCGCCCTTCGGAAGATGAATATGGGAACTTCTTTTTTCACCATAATTACAGTTTGAATACCGATACAAAGTTGTATGGAATTTGGGTTCCCGAAATCGGGCGTTTCACGGGGATTCGCCACGTACTCTCGCCCGGAATTTCTTACACCTACGCGCCGGAAATCGATACCAATAAATATTTTGTGCCGCACCCGCTTCTCGGGCAAAGCGCCTATCAGCTGGAACAGCAAACGATCGGGTTTTCACTCGGGAATGATTTTGATATTAAGTATCTCCTTTCTTCTCCCGCCTCTTCCGGCGGCGCTGAGGCGGATTCCGTCGAAGAAGAAGACCGTTACGGTACCCGCCGTTTAATTACCACAAAACATAACACTTCTTACAACTTTGCCGCCGACTCTCTTCGCTGGTCGAACATTCTATCCAGTTTCGGATTTCAGGTACTCCCGAATTATTTATTCACCATTCGCACGGAACACAGCTTTTATCACCGGTTCAAAGAGGATCCGAATAAAATCCGGATTCCCGAACTCGTGCAATGGAGTTACGAACTTTCGCGGTCGTTTAACTGGGATGGCAATTTTAATTCGGGGCTCCCTTCCCAGTTTGGTAATTCGGGGGACGGTAATAAAAAATATGATTCGAAATCCTGGTCGCTCGGTTTCGATTACCGCTATACTTTTTCAAGTACCCGCGCCGGGAAAGAGCTTTTCCGGGATAATGTTTCGCATTCCACAAGCCTTTCCGCTTCGCTTCACCCGACTTCCGACTGGGTTATGACTTACAGTACGGTGTATGATTATCTCGAAGGCCGGTTTGCGACACACCGTTTCACCTTTGACCGGACGCTTCATTGCTGGCAATTGGATTTCAGTTGGACACCTACGGGAACGGCAGCCGGTTGGAGCTTTTCCATTTATGTGAAAGATTTGCCGGATATTCGGTTGAATGCGGGCAGCACATCCGAATAAAAAAGAACTAATTTTATTTCCATGAAATTAATACTCCCTGTCGCCGGTGTCGGTACGCGCCTCCGTCCTTTTACGCTCACGAAGCCCAAATGCCTTTTGCCGGTAGCCGGCATGACTATTTTGGATCATATTCTCGGTTATTTTAAAGACTACGAAGTTTCCGAAACGATTTTGATTACCGGTTATAAATCCGAAGCGATTGATGATTTTTTGAAAGTTCGCGAATTTAAGAATGTGCGCACGGTTCTTCAAAAAAATCCCCAGGGGTTGGGCGAAGCGGTTTCCCTTTGTTTGCCTTACCTGACCGATGATGAACCGGTCCTCATTGTTCTCGGTGATACGCTTTTTGAAGCCGATTTTTCTTTTCTGAAAGATGCCGGTGAGAATATTCTGATGACGCGCGCGGTGGAAGATCCGCGCCGGTTCGGTGTGGTGGTGAAAGATGAGGACGGTTATGTATCCCGCCTGGTGGAAAAACCGCAGGAATTTGTCTCAAATGAAGCGCTGGTCGGGATTTATTACATTAAAGATATTGCCGCATTGCGCCGTTCGCTGAACAGTTTGATTTCCGAAGATATTCGAACCCGCGGGGAATACCAGTTGACCGATGCGCTTCAGGGCATGGTCAGCTCCGGCGCGCGTTTTAAAACCAAACCTCTCGCCGAGTGGCTCGATTGCGGCACTTCCGAAGCATTCATCGAAACGAACGAATTTGTATTGAAGAAAATGAAAGTGCCGGTGGGGGAGCCTTATCCGGGTTCTAAAATTATCCCGCCCTGTTACTTCGGAAAAAACGTGACGATTGAAAATTCGATGATCGGTCCGAACGTTTCTATCGGCGATAACTGCTCAGTGACCGGAAGCGTACTTTCCGATTGTATTTTGGATCACGGCACTTTTGTAAAATCTTCCGCACTTCAAAAATCCGTACTCGGTGAAAATACTTTTGTCGAAGGTGTCAAAGGCAAACTCTACCTTGGGGATTACTCTCTGATTTCTGCGGAGGGTGTGTGATTTTGATTCTCGCCAGTGCCAGTCCGCGGCGTTCCGAGATTTTAACGATGCTCGAGGTTCCTTTTGAAGTAGATGCTCCTCGCGTAGATGAAAATTTAGAGGTTTCGTATCCCGCAGAACTCCCCCGGTTACTTGCGGAAGCCAAAGCGAAAGAAGTTTCTTTACGGCGAAAAGATCTGCGGACTCTCGCATTTGATACGCTTGTTTTTTTAGATGAAAGCCCCCTCGGAAAACCGCGGGATAATAACGAAGCTTTTAAAATGCTCTCGGCGCTTTCGGGGCGAGAACATGAAGTGATTACCGGAGTGGCACTCGCGAAGAACGGCATTATTGAAGAAAGCGGGCAAGAAAAGACAAAGGTTTTTTTCAGAGATTTGGAACCCCAAGAAATTTCGGATTATATCGCGACCAATGAACCCTGCGATAAAGCCGGCGCATACGGCATTCAGGGCAAAGGGGCGCGGCTCGTGCGTGCGGTGGAAGGTTGTTTCTACAATGTGGTAGGGCTTCCCGTTGCGCTGACACTCGGTATTCTCAAAAATGTGAAGGAGGCATGATGGCCGACTCAAAAGAAAATACTCCCAAGCGGGAATCTCTCGGCAATGATCTGGCTCGTGCGCGGGAAGCAAAGCATGTTTCCAAAAAAGTACTCGCCGAGGAAATGCATATTTCTCTCGATGTTCTCGAAAGAATCGAAGCCGGCAATTGGGCCTCTTTTCCGGTTGATGCTTATGTGCGCGCTTATCTGAACTCGATCGCCTCCTTTTTGGAACTTGACGGCAACGATGTGGTCGCCCGGTTTGACCGGGAAAAGGGATTGGCTCCCGCTGCGCCGGAGAAAACGTCCGTCAATTCAGGTTCAAAGTCGAAAAAAGGCTTGCTGTTCCTCATTTTGCTTTTATGTATTGTGGTGCTTGCGGTATTGTTTCGTCTGAATAATGTTCCCAAGCCTGAAACGGCCGTTCTTCCGGCACCGGCTTCCGATGCGGAAACTCCGGTTGATTCTCTCCCGGCGGATTCGCTTTTTTCGGTGGAATCGCCTCTGGTTCCGGATGATTCCATTTTGGAAAAAGTGGATTCGATTGCAAGCGACCTGCCTAAAGTGACGGATTCGGTTTCCTCTTCCGTGACGATATTTCTTTCCACCGATTCGGGATCGGAAAAAAATGAAACCAAAGCATCTCCGGCGAAAATGCAGGCTGTTATTTATTCGAGCCGGCTTGAGTTTTACGGAACCGACAGCACTTCTTCCTGGATCGGGATTCAAAAGAAAATGAATGACACCCGTTTTGCGGCAGAAAAAATTCTGAAAAAACCGAACACGTTTTTTGAATACGGATCAAATGATACTTTATATGTAACCATCGGCAATCGCGACGGCATTTCCAAACTGGTATTGAACGGAAAGGATATTCCTCTCGCCAAAGGTTCCGGGAAAACAACCCGCATCACCGTCCATTCCGGTAAAATTATTTCGGGAGTTCATTAATATGCGCCACGCTTCGATTGAAAGAAATACACGGGAAACTAAAATTCATTTGGAATTAAACTTGGATTCCAATGTGCGCGGGAGCATTGACACCGGTTCCGCCTTTTTGGATCACATGCTTGATTTGTTTCAGGTACACGGCGGATTTTCGCTGAACTTAAAATGTACCGGAGATTCCGAAATCGACATGCATCACAGCATTGAAGACATCGGCATTGTTTTCGGCACCGCTCTCACCCAATGCCTCGGTGACAAGGCGGGAATTGAACGTTACGGATTTTACTTTGTCCCGATGGATGAAGCCCTGGCCCGGGTTTGCCTTGATTTCAGCAACCGGATCGGCTTCGTTTGGCGCGTGGAACTCCCGTCGAAAGTCGTGGGTTCGGAAAGCATGGACTCGGTATTATTTATGCACTTTTTCAAAAGTCTCGCCGAGAACGCGCGTATGAATCTCCATGTGGAACTTTTTTACGGCGATGATAATCACCATTGCCTGGAAGCGATTTTCAAAGCATTCGCGCGGGCCATGGCCATGGCGGTCGCTCCTTCCCGGAATATCCGCGGGATTCCGAGTTCCAAAGGCGTGCTTTAAGCGGGACTTTCTCGGTTCCGCAGGAATGGAATACCGGGAAAAAGGACACGGAGTTCATGCAGAAAATTCATCCCTGTTTTCATGGGGATAGGTTTCGGGATTTTTTTGGGTTGGCGCATGGGGTTTAAGGTTTGGAAAACATCAGACTGAAAGCGAAGTTCATAGTTATTCACAATAAGATATTGCCAAGTCATCGAATGGGAACGATTTAGGGCGTGTTCACATAATCTGAGATATTCAGATTTTGAATGGATTTTTTGCCAGGCAAGGCAAATTTTCGCAGGAATACCGGTGGTATTTCAAGAAAATTGAGAAAGTCTTACATGCCCACACGAACTCAACTGATGCGCAAAATCCATCAAAAGATGGGTATTGAACGGTTGTGTGAACACGCCCTAAACCACTTTTTTCACATTTTTGAGAACAAAATCCGTTTTTGAGCGTTTATACGGTAGGCAGGCACGTTGCTGGCCGTAAAAAAGAGAAATAGAATGGATCAAATGCTAAAAAATCCGAATCGCGACTTCAAAGACAGTGTATTCACACTCCTCTTCAGTGAAAAAGATAAACTGCTCGAACTCTATAACGCTGTCAGCGGAAAAAATCTTCCTCAAAGTACGGAAATTGAAATCATCACTCTTTCCAACGTCCTTTTGGGAAACAACTGAATGATATCGCCTTTGTGATTGAAAACAAACTCGTGGTATTGATGGAACACCAATCCACAGTGAACAACAATATGCCGCTTCGAGCATTGCTTTATATTGCCCGCGAATACGAAAGGATTATTGATCGGAAAGCGCTTCACCGCCGTAAAAGACTGACGATTCCCTCACCGGAGTTTATTGTCCTTTACAACGGAAGGGAAGAAATCCCGGATTATCAGGAAATGAGCTTATCCGATGCGTTTGGAATGCAAACAGATAATCATTATTTAGAACTTATTGTCAAGGTTTACAATATCAATCAGGGTAAAAATCCTGAAATGGCGGAGAAAAGCCAAACGTTGAAAGGTTATGAGGTTTTTATTGCCGAAATTCATCAAAATTTGAATGCTGGGATGGATTTGGCGACAGCAATTCATAAGGCGATAAAAGTATGCACATACAGGAATTATTTAGTAGATTTCTTAATGAAACACGGATCGGAGGTTGAAAACATGCTGTTCACTGAGTGGAAGTTAGAGGATGCTCTTGCCATTGCCAAGGAGGAGGGTTTTGAAGACGGTGAAATTCAAGGTGAACTTAAAAAAGCCCGAGGAATTGCATATAATCTTAAAGCTATGGGATTTTCAATAACCCATATCGCGCAAGCGACGGGTCTTTCCGAAGAAGAAATTACCCGGCTGAATCCGGATTCCCGGTGATTGGAATAAACATGGGCGTTTGGAGTTGGCAGATGTGCGTTTTTTATTCAATGCTTTTCAATTTCTCAATTTCCGCGTTGGAAATGTAAGGAATGTTTTGCCTGATTTTTTCAATGCTCCAATTCCACCATTTGAGTTTGAGTAAAAGATCAACGGTTTCTTTGTCAAAGCGTTTCCGGATTTCTTTGGCGGGAATTCCGCCCACAATAGTGTAAGGGGGCACATCTTTAGTCACCACGGCGCGGGCTCCGATAATAGCACCGTCTCCGATATGAACGCCAGCCATAATAAGCGCTTCGTAACCTATCCAAACATCGTTTCCTATAACAATATCCCCTTTGTTGTCCCACGCCGAAGCGACATTTGCTTTATCCGATTCCCATTCTTCATAAAACAGGGGGAATGTATAGGTGGATAAAGATTTTAATGTGTGATTGGCGCAATTGAATATAAATTTCGCGCCGCAGGCGATGGAACAAAATTTTCCGATGATTAATTTTTCCCGATTGATGGGGTAATGGTAAAGAATATTGTTCTTTTCAAATTGCAGTGGGTCGGAAACAAAATCGTTATAAATCGTATAATCGCCGATTTCCGTTTGCGGGTCTTTCACTACGGCATTCAGGTATACGGTTTGTTTATCGCCGGTTCGCGGATATATTTTCTTCATCATGATCTATAATATACCCACATCTCATTTTTTCGTTTGATTTTTTTCATGCTTCGCTGGAATTGTGCGATTTGTGGCAGGGATGCGACAGGAACTGCGGAGACGCATTTTTTGTCTTTCGCGCCTGAAAATCCCGAAGTGTGGGATGAGAACTCGGATTACCGAAACAGGCGCGTAATTTGAGTTAATGCGGCTCCGTTTCAGCAGGTGGTTTTACCACCGCTGAAATGCCAGCCCGGTCCCGGAATGAAATGGAGGGAGCCACCCATGAAAACAGAGATTATGCTTTCGCCTGTTGTTTTCCCCAGGAATCCTTGAGTTCCACGATGCGATTGAATGTGAGATTTCCATTGGCGGAGTCTTTGTCGAGGCAGAAATAACCGAGGCGCATGAATTGGTAACGATCGGCGGTATTTGCCGTTCCGAGCATCGGTTCGAGTTTTGCCTGTTTGATTTCAAGGGATTTCGGGTTGATATAATTCACGAGGTCTTCTCCCGCCGGGATTTCCGCGGGGTTTTCGAGTGTGAATAAATGATCGAACAGGCGCACTTCCGCATGGACGGCGTGTTCCGCGCTCACCCACTGGATGGTGCCTTTTACTTTGCGGCCGTCCGGGCTTTCACCGCCGCGGCTGTCCGGGTCGTAAGTGCAGTGAATTTCGGTGATGCGCCCGCTTTCGTCTTTTGCGAGGCTTGCAAAACGAATAAAGTAAGCGCCTTTCAGGCGAACTTCTCCTTCGGGGTGGAGCCGGAAATATTTTTTCGGCGGCGTTTCCATAAAATCGTCGCGCTCAATGTAAATTTCGCGCCCAAATGGTACCATTCGGGCACCCTGTTCCGGGTTTTCCGGGTTGTTTTCCACTTTGAGCATTTCCGTGCGGCCGGGTTCCCAATTGTCGATCACGACTTTGACCGGGTCGAGTACCGCCATCGCTCTCTGTGCCGTTTTGTTGAGTTCTTCGCGAATGCAGAAATAGAGGAGCTGAATGTCCACCATGCTGTCCGCTTTGGAAATCCCGATGCGGTCGGCGAATTCCCGGATGCTGGATGGCGAATAACCCCGGCGGCGAAGACCGCTCACAGTCGGCATCCGCGGATCGTCCCAGCCGTTTACAAGCCCCCGTTCCACGAGTTCAAGGAGTTTTCGTTTGCTCATCATGGTGTAGGTGAGGTTCAGGCGCGCAAACTCAATTTGCTGCGGACGGTTTTCGAGTTCCAATTCGAGAAGTACCCAGTCGTAAAGCGGGCGGTGTGCTTCAAATTCGAGCGTGCAAATGGAGTGCGTGATGCCTTCGATCCAGTCGCCGATCGGGTGTGCGAAATCATACATCGGGTAAATGCACCAGTTTTCTCCGGTGCGGTGGTGCGCGACTTTTTTAATGCGGTAAAGCGCCGGGTCGCGCATATTCATGTTCGGGTGTGCCATGTCGATTTTCGCGCGGAGGAAACAGGCCCCTTCTTCAAATTCACCGGCCCGCATTTTGCGGAACAGGTTCAGGTTTTCTTCCGGAGCACGGTCGCGCCAGGGGCTCGGTTTTCCGGGTTCGGTGAGTGTGCCGCGGTAAAGCCCGACATCATCGCCTTGAAGTTCACAAATGTAAGCCTTTCCTTTTTGAATGAGCTGTTCTGCAAATTCATAGCATTTTTCATAGTAGTCGCTTGCATAGAACTCGCGGCCTTCCCAGTCGAAACCGAGCCAGTGTACGTCCTCGCGGATGGAATCGACGTATTCGATATCTTCTTTAGCCGGATTGGTGTCATCGAAACGCAGGTTTGTTTTTCCGCCGTATTTCTGTGCGGTGCCGAAGTTGAGGCAAATGCTTTTTGCGTGCCCGATATGGAGATAGCCGTTGGGTTCCGGCGGGAAACGGGTATGAACATTCCTGCGTTTTCCCGATTGGAGGTCGCTTACGATAATATCCTGTATGAAATTCGAGGCTTCTGGAATCGACATGAGAGTTTTCCGGGTAAAATTTTGGGTGAAATATAGATTTAAATGTAAAATACGGGGTACCGGGGGCGGAAACTTGGGAATCGTTGCGGTGCCGGACGGGAGGGTTCAAAAATGAACGGTTTTTATTATGTTTATTCCAGTTTTATTCTTGGGGAGCAATGAATTATGAACAAAGGTGAAATAATCCTGTATCAATCGCAGGATGGAGTTATTTCTTTGGATGTCGCTATTGAGAGCGATACAGTTTGGCTGACGCAAGCTCAGATGAGCGTTTTATTTGGCCGGGATAAGACCGTTATCGGGCGGCATATCCGCAATATTTTTGCGGAGGGTGAATTGCAGGAAAATGTGGTATGTGCAAAATTTGCATATACCACTCAACATGGAGCGATTCAAAATAAAGTTCAGACAACGGAAGTTCGCTTTTATAATCTCGATGTCATTATTTCTGTGGGTTACCGCGTAAAATCAAAGCAAGGGACTGCTTTTCGCCAATGGGCAAACACTGTTTTGAAAGAATACATTCTGCGCGGATATGCGGTGAACCGGCGCTTTGAGAACTTGGAAAACAGCGGCGTTTCACGACAGATTTTTATTGGTGGACGAGGATGTCTATCATATCGGCGCTTCGCTGAAAGATTTAGGAAAGAAGTTGTTTGCTTTTTCAAAAATGAATATGAAACATACGGTACTTTTGAGGGCTTTAAATTCCAAAGCAAGTTTTATTTCAAATCTTTGACAATGTGATACCGAATTGTTCGATATCTTCGTTTGGCGCTCCAAATTCTCCGTGCGGGAAAATTTCTATCGTTTCTTCACTTTTCCATCTTACTTCACAAGGCGTGATCCACATGAGAAAATGGCGTATTGATGATTCCCGGGAACTCTACAACATCAAGGGTTGGGGGATTAACTATTTCGATATCAACGAGCAAGGACACGCTACCGTGAATCCGGATAAGGGCGGCGGCCCGGAGATCGACCTTTACGAACTCGTTCAGGAACTCACGCTCCGCGATGTGGCGACTCCGCTTCTCCTGCGTTTTCCCGATATTCTCGATCACCGCATTGAAAAAATCAATGGCTGTTTTGACAAAGCCATTAAGGAATACCGGTATTCGGGTACTTACTACAACGTGTTTCCGATTAAGGTAAACCAGCAGCGCGCCGTTCTGGAAGAAGTGGTCCGCCATGGGAAAAAATTTAACATCGGGCTTGAGGCGGGTTCGAAACCCGAACTTCACGCGGTGCTTGCCAACATGGACAATCCCGAAGCATTGATTGTTTGTAACGGTTACAAAGACGAGGATTTTATTGAGCTCGCGCTTCTTGCGCAGAAGATGGGCAAGAAGATTTTCATCGTTGTCGAAAAAATGAACGAGCTTCATTTGGTGGTTTCACTCGCGCGGCGCATCGGCGTTCGCCCGAACATCGGCATTCGCATTAAGCTCGCGAGCAACGGCTCGGGTAAATGGGAGGAATCCGGCGGTTATCACAGCAAATTCGGGCTCAACAGTTCTAACTTGCTTGAAGCCATCGAATACATTCGTTCCGAAGAAATGAGCGATTGCTTCAAGTTGATCCATTTTCATTTGGGGAGTCAAATCACGAATATTCGCCGCATCAAATCCGGGCTTCGCGAAGTGGCGCAGTTTTATGTTCAGTTGTCCCAAATGGGAATGGCTGTGGAATTTGTGGATGTGGGCGGCGGGCTCGGCGTGGATTACGACGGCACGAGAAGTTCGAATGCAAGTTCCGTGAATTACTCCATTCAGGAATATGCCAACGACGTGATTTACGCCATGGCGGAAGCCTGCGAGAAAAATGAATTGCCGCACCCCAATGTGATTGCCGAAAGCGGCCGTGCGCTCACGGCGCATCACTCGATTTTGATTTTCAATATTTTGGAAACCGCGCCTCACGCATTCTTCGATGAAAATCAGCACGAAATAGAAGAGGACGCTCCGGAATACTTAAAAGACCTTTACAACATTTATAAAAGTTTAACACCCAAGAACCTTTTGGAAAGCTGGCATGATGCGCTTCAAATCAATGAAGACGTGCTGGACGGCTTCCGGCTCGGGACCGTTGATTTGCCTACGCGCGCGCTGACCGAACGCCTGTTTTGGAGTATTGCGCGCGCCGTGAATCGCTTTGCTAAAGACTTGCGCCACCCGCCTTATGAACTCAGCGGACTCCCGCGCCTGCTTGCCGAAAAATATTTTGGGAATTTCTCGCTGTTCCAAAGCCTTCCGGACAGTTGGGCGATTGACCAGATTTTCCCCATCATGCCGATTCAACGGTTGAATGAAGAACCGCTCGTGGAAACCACTCTTCAGGATGTCACTTGCGACTCCGATGGAAAAATCGATATGTTCGTGCGCGGCGGCGAAGTGACGAGAACACTCCCGCTTCATGCCTTAAAAGAAAACGAACCCTATTATATGGCGGTTTACCTTGTTGGCGCGTATCAGGAAATTTTGGGTGACCTTCATAATTTGTTCGGAGACACCAATGCCGTGCATATCGTTTGCGACGGCGACTCCTATAAAATCGAAAAAATCATTGACGGCGAATCGGTGGAAGATGTGCTGGATTATGTGAATTTCAGCGACAAAGCGTTGGTGCGCACCATGGAAAACTGGGTCGCGCGTTCCATCAAGGAAGGAAAAATTACACACAAAGAAGGAAAAGAATTCCTCAATATCTACCGCTCCGGCTTATACGGCTACACCTATTTGGAGTAGAAAAGTAAGCCGGGCATGAAAGTGTCTTGCCCGGGAACAGGTTTTGTGTATATTAAACTCATGAAAACAAAAACATTTTTTGCCGTCAAAGCCTTTCTTTTGGGGTTATTTTTTGCCGGATGTTCCCTGTTTTCTTCCTCGAACAGTGAGGAAAAACCGGAGTTGGATCTCGTTGGTTTTGTGCCGAAAAAGAATCTTGGGTTTCTCGGAGAATCGCGGACACGTTTTGATTACTCATTTTCCATCGGCAAACATGAAGTGACGCAGAGAGAATTTGAACGCGTGATGGGCTACAATCCCGTTCCGGAAGGTGCGTTGCGTTCGCCGGATTTTCCGGTGGTGATGGTGAGTTTGTATGAAGTCTTTTTGTTTTGCAATGCGGCGAGTAAGTGGGATGGTTTGGATTCGGTTTACCGCTATACCGGGCGAACTTATGACGCTCAGGGAAATATTCAAAGTTTGGATGGCCTTGAACCTGATTACACGGCAAACGGTTATCGCCTGCCGACGGAAGCGGAATGGGAGTTTGCCGCACGGGGCACTGCCGGCTCCGTTTATCCTTGGGGAAACCATGTCGCCGATGCCGCTTCTTACAGTTGGGGGCTCTCAAATGCCGGCGGCACTCTGCATGAGGTTTGCAGCCTCGCTTCGACCAGCGGACTTTGTGATTTGGGCGGGAACGCGCTTGAGTGGGTGGATGGCTGGTTCGGCGAAATTCCCGCAGACACGCTTTCCAATTTTGTGGGTTCGCCTATGCCAAATAATTCATTTGCCCGGATTGTAAAAGGCGGTTCTTTCAGAACCGATGCGGAAGCGATGCGTGCCGATCGTCGGATTGACACTTATGCCACTGTCTCCAATACACGCACGGAATATTTGGGATTTCGCCTGGCTAAAGGGGCGATCAGTAAACCTAATTATGGGAATGAAAAGTCAAACCAACAGAAGCCAATTCGATTGACCGCAACCAAAGAGCAGGTCAAAAATTTCTTCGGCACCGAATTTGTGCGGCTCGCTTTTGTCGATGCGGTGACGGATGCCTTAATTTCCGTCGATTTTTCAAGCCCAGAAATGCTTCGTCGGCACGGTTATTCGTCTCCGGTGCGGCATCCGGAAATCAGTCCGAACGGGCAATGGATCGCCTTCAGCAATAAGATGGAAGGGCTTTCCGGCGATGCAAAATCCTCCGTAGTGATGTGGGAAGTTCCGGAGTATTGGCGGACAATTCCGGGAGTCGTAACGATACCGCGCTGGCATGTTTCGGATGGTGATACGCTTTTGATTTATGTGAACGATGCTTCCGCGAACCGGGATTCCGTGAAATGGGCTTCGGAAAAAACCTATGAACAGCTGTTTAAAGAACACTCGTTTCCTCAGGCATCCTCCGTTTTTAACGATCAAGGCGCATTTCATGACGGCATTTCCGATGACGGGCGCTACCTCGTGACTTCTTACACCGACCTCCGTGTTCTCGACAACAGCACCGGGAAAGTCAGCACTTATTTCCGTTCACCGCAAAACGGAAAAGATGCCGAGGGCAGTGCGCAGGCGTGTAACGCGAGTGTGCGCCCGGGAGAAAACCCCGAAATCGTTTTCCTTGACTTCGGTTACGGCAAGGAATCTTCCATCGTCGGGAAATCTTACCGTTCTCACGAATATCTTTTCTTTATGGATCCGGCCACCGGGAATATCCGCGATTATCTTCAAGTGCCAGCACCTTACCGCAGTTTCGATTTTTCGGAGTGGAGTAACCTGGAAGATTTTCTGATTACCACCGTGGTAGATGCCTCGGATGCCCCCGCCGCTATTTATGCGATTCGCCGTTCGGATAAAGCGATGCTCAAACTCGCCGAAGGCACGGACTTATGGCACCCGGCATTATGGATTCTCCCTAATGCCGAACTACTCTCTGAAAAAATGTTCCGCTATGATGTGCCGTTACAGGCTAACATCATCTCTTTTACGACCGCTCTTTTTGATTATTGGAATCATTATGAAACGATACAAACCGTCGCCCTCGGAAGTTCCCGTTTTAGAAACGGAATCAATCCGGTGTATCTTTCTTCCGGAAAATCCTTAAATTTATCGATAGATGGCGCCGATATGTGGGTATTCTCTCATTTGTGGAATGATTATCTGAAAAAACACAGTAAAAACTTGGAATGGGTTGTGATTGAACTTTCGCTTGATTTTCTGCATAATCAGGAAGCCGATGGATGGAGACTTTGGGCGCTCACCGACGGTTATCAATATGACCGGGAACATGATTTTTATGAAAACGGATTTCCCGAGAAATTTAACGAAAAATTACAAATCGCAAGCATGATCGTAAATATGCCGGATAATATCAGCGCGCAAGGATTAGGGTTTATTAATGCTCTTTCCGGCAATTGGGAAGATGATGCCGCACCCAATTTTTCAATGATCGGCAAATACCCGGACGGTTGGGTAAGTTCCCTGAAAGAACTTGAAAGAATGCTGAACGAAATGGATTCCCGCGGGATCCGCGTTTTAGGGGTGACCACACCTCAAAATCCGGCCTATTCCACTCCGGCGTATAATGAAATCTGGGGGCGTTACGGACCGCCGCTGGCAAAAGCAAAACAAATCATGGATTCTTTATACGCGATCGAATCCCGCCATGAAAATTTCCGCATTTTCGATCAGCACCTCATGGGAAAGCATGATTACACAAATACGGATGCTTTTAACGCGGATCATTTGGCGATCCCCGGCGCTCAGAAACTCACGATACGTATCGATTCCGTGATGCGGGCGTGGAAGTAAGTGACTCATGAATTTAGGGTTAGGAGGAATGAGGGTGCGGAGTTCAATTACAAATTACGAAGTAACTTCCG
>QMCE01000834.1_pt1 | contig 16361 bp, 8 predicted proteins | sample 1821851 | NCBI WGS metagenome assembly QMCE01 (sample SAMN09453174, study PRJNA476694) | Termite gut metagenome, whole genome shotgun sequencing project. | isolation source: worker | host: Odontotermes sp. | place: South Africa:Pretoria | collected 2016-01-28
CGTTAAATTTGAAAACAAGAAAACGCTTGGCAAAATAAACGAAAAAGAAGATCGCATGATAAAAAGCTCCGCAGCAAATTCAGTTGAATGTCCAAATTTTTAACACTACGTAGTTTAGCATGTTTTTAACGCCAATGCAAGAAAAGGCAAAATGTGGAAACAGAAAAATGATTCTCGCTTTCGCGGCGAAATTCAATCACTTGCAAGGCCACATCAAAGAGGGTACAATGATGCCCAGCAAATTCTTTCACACTCTCACTCCATTGTTCCCATGAATACCCGAACATTATCACGGTGTCTCGCAGCCGCGCTGCTGAGCTTTGCCGTTTGGGCGATGCCCCTCGCCGCTCAAGTAAAATTGACCCACGAAAGTTGGCCTGAACACACCTTTGACGCCATGCGAGAGCGGGTGCGGGAAAACCATGACCTCAATCTTTTGTGCTTTCCGAGAGCCAAGCGGGTCAGTGCGGAGGCCGTGAACTCTCCGCAGTTCCTGACGGACGGCGATGTTGGAATGCTCGGTGGCCGTGGTCGCGTCATCATTTCGGGCAACCCTTCCCGTATTGTTTATTATCTGGGCAAGCCACAACGCATTCAGGAGATTTTGCTCTATTCCGGCAATGTCGATAGCCGCTCCAATCAGGATTTTGAAATCCGTTTGGCCAACAACGAAAAAAATCCCGGCACGACACCAACTTTTCCTGAAGAGGCGACCTTTTCCTCCGGCGACAAAATCCTAGGTTCCAACGGCGGCGGGTTTCTTTCTCGCTTTGCTGACAAAGCCGGGAAAGCGCTTACCGGCGACGAAAAATACGATTGGATCGAGTTTAGAATCTGGCGTTCCTATCCTTCCAAGGCGGGCGATCCGGCAAAAGCCGCCAGCAAAGCCAGCGACTGGGCCGCGTTCTTGGAACTTCAAGTCTTGGCCGATCCGAACGACACCGAGCTGTTTGCAACCCAAGAAGAGCATACCCAATGGCGGGCCGATCTGGTGGCGAAACGCTTCGTCCGTGAACTTACCCAAGAAGTGGGCGAAGACGTGGTCGCTGCGCTGGAAAATCCCGAATCGCTAAAACGAGCCATTGAGGATTTGAGCCAAAAGCATCCCGACAGCTATGATGGCAAAAAATATCTGACCTCCTATGAATCCATCGTCGCTTCGTTGAACAATGCGACGCAAAGCACGAAAGCAGCACAGGAGCAGTACAAAACCTTGGCCAAGGAATTCGCCGCGCTTCGCCGTGAGGCTCTTTTGGCCAATCCGCTGTTGAATTTCGACAAACTGCTGTTCCGCCGCGCTCAGAATTCGGGCCTGACGGCCAACTGGATTTCCAATGCCGCCCGCGGAAAAGGTCGTTACAACAACGCCTTGGCCACGGTCAACCCCCGAAATGCTCAGGCCGAAGCTGCCACGGTGATTCAAGACCCGAACAATTCCTTTGTCGGCGATATGAATCTGCATTGGGACGCCGACAAAGTTTTGGTGACGGCCCTGTCACCCCAAGACAAGACGTGGCAAGTGCATGAGCTGAAGCTGGACGGCACGGGCGAACTGAAGCAAATCACGCCCAACATCGGTAGTGATGTCGACAGCGTGGAAGGCTGTTACATGCCCGATGGTTCGACGGTCTTCATTTCGACGGCTAATATGATGGGTGTGCCCTGTATCGACGGCAGTTCGCCGGTGGGCAACATTTACCGGCTGGAAAAAGACGGCCTGACCATGCGGCAACTGACGTTTGAGCAGGATCAGGACTGGTGTCCCACGCTGCTGCCCAATGGTCGGGTTCTGTATCTCCGTTGGGAATATATCGATACGTCCCATTATTTCACACGGATTCTTTTCCACATGAACCCGGACGGCACCAACCAAGTCGAGTATTACGGCAGCAACTCGTTTTGGCCAAACAGCATGTTCTACGCCAAGCCGATTCCCGGCAGCTCGACCAAATTTGCCACCATTGTCACCGGTCACCACGGCGTGTCGCGAATTGGGGAATTGGTGCTGTTCGACATCACCAAAGGCCGGAAAGAAGCCGAGGGCGTGATTCAGCGCATTCCCGGTTGCGGAAAGAAGGTCGAGCCGATCATCGAAGATCAACTGGTGGATGATTCGTGGCCGAAATTCCTGTATCCGGCCCCGCTGGACGAAAATTATTTGATTGTCTCCGCCCAGCTTTCGCCGCAGTCGCCTTGGAATTTGTATCTTGTGGACACGTTTGACAACATGCTGCTGCTGCGTAGCGAACCGGGCTACGGACTTTACGAACCCACGCCGGTGATTAAACGCGACAAGCCGCCGGTCCGAGCGAACCAAGTGGACACGACCAAGAAGGATTCGACGGTTTTTGTCACCGATGTTTATTTCGGCGACGGACTCAAGGACGTGCCAAAAGGAACGGTGAAAAAGTTCCGCGTCTATTCGTTCCATTACGGTTATCGCGGCATCGGCAGTCACGATTATTTCGGCATGGAAAGCTGCTGGGATGCCCGGAGAATGCTGGGCGAAGTGCCGGTGTACGAAGACGGCAGCGCCTCGTTTGAAATGCCCGCCAACACGCCGCTGGCCCTTCAGCCGCTGGACGAACAGGGCCGCGCGTTGCAGCAGATGCGAACGTGGTTCGTCGGCATGCCTGGCGAAAACCAGTTCTGTATCGGTTGCCACGAATCGCAAAACATGGGAACTCCCACACGCCGCACGGTGGCCATGGGAAAAGAGCCGACAAAAATTGAGCCGTTCCTCGGCCCGGAGCGGCCATTCTCGTATAAGTACGAGGTGCAGCCGGTGCTGGATCGCTACTGTGTCGGTTGTCACAACGGCGAAAAACCGGAGCGACCGAATTTCGCCGACACCACGCCGGGCTACAAAGGTTTCTCGAAATCGTATCACGCCCTGCATCCCTACGTTCGCCGGCCCGGCCCGGAAAGCGACGCTCACATGCTCAAGCCGCTCGAATATCACACTTCGACCAGCGAGTTGTTCCAAATGCTGGAAAAAGGTCACTACGGCGTGGAAGTGGACAAGGATTCCATGAGAAAGCTGTACGCTTGGGCCGACTTGAACGTGCCGTACTATGGAACGTGGATTGAAATCGCCGACCGACTGAACCGCCCGAAAGTGCCGGACATCGCGGAACGAGCGTCAGAACTGCGTTCGCTCTATGCAGGCATTGATTTCAACCCGGAAGTCGATCCTTACGCCCATCTGGAGTTGCCGCAGAATATCGAGTTTGTGAAGCCGAAAGAGGTCCAGCTCGATTTTACCGCGCCGGAAGTGGCGAACTGGCCGTTCAATGCGGAAAAAGCGAAAGCCATGCAGTCACAGTCGAAAACATCGGCGAAGCAGTCGGTGAAAGTGGCCGAAGGCGTGGAATTTGAAATGGCGTGGATCCCGTCTGGAAAGTTCGTGATGGGCGACGACGGCGGTTTTGCCGATGAATTGCCCCGCAAAGAGGCGGTGATCGAGAAGCCGTTTTGGATGATGACCACCGAAGTCACGAACGCCCTTTACAAGGAATTCGACGCGCGGCACGACAGCCGCTACATCGACCAGTGGCACAAAGACCACACCACGCCCGGCTATCCCGCCAATCTGCCAAACCAGCCCGTGATTCGCGTGCACTGGAACCGCGCGCAGGAATTTTGTAACTGGCTCTCGGAAAAGACGGGCAAGAAATTTCGTCTGCCGACCGAAGCCGAGTGGGAGTGGGCATGCCGCGCTGGAACGGCCACGCCGATGTGGTACGGAAATTTGGACGCGGATTTTGGCAAGCTGGAGAACATGGCCGACGTGCAGACGAAAAAATTTGTGGTCTACGGCGTGAATCCGAAACCGATCAACAATCCCTCGGACATACAGGCTTTTCTCCCGCGTGTCACCGAGGTGGATGACGGCAACATGATCGCTCAGGATGTCGGTCAGTACGCTGCGAATCCGTGGGGCCTGCATGACATGCACGGCAGCGTTTGCGAGTGGACGGCCTCCGATTACGGCGATTCGACGGATCGCAAAGTGGTACGCGGCGGTTCCTGGCAAGACAGACCGCGCTGGTCTCGTAGCGGCGTGCGGCGTGCTTACGAGCCGTGGCAAGCGGTGTTCAACGTCGGTTTTCGTGTCGTTTGTGAGGAATAGTTTTTCGTCGGAGCACGACGCGTGAGCGAGTGCATCGTTACACCGCACTGGCTTACGCTTCGTGCTCTGAACTCCCCTTTCCCATGCTTGAAGGATTTTGGATACGGAATTATAAATCGCTGCGTCAGGTCGGCTTGGGCATTGGTTTTCTCCAACTGAACTATGTCGAAGACGAACTGTCGCTCTTTCCGTATCAACTTGACGGCGTGACGCTTTTCGCCGGCCCGGCCGGTTCGGGCAAAAGTTCCGTGATCGACGCCTTTATGTTCGTCTCCGACTGTTACCGGCGGGGACTGGACTTTGCGTGCGTAAAACGCGGCGGCTTCGATGCTCTGTACTCCCAAGGCGGAAAAGGGGCCATGTCGTTTGGCTTCCACTATCGCCAAAAAGGGGAAGTCGATACGGTCACCTACGCGCTCAGCGTTGGCAGGGCGAAAAATAATGTGCCGTACATCGAATCCGAACTGCTCGCCTACCGCCGGGGCCGGGAGTCCGTGCCGGTTTTTTTTCTCCAGAACGGCGTGAAAAGCATTCGTTATCTCGCGCCGCACGAAAAAATCGGGAACGCGGAATTGACGGCCATCGAATTTACGGATTACAAACATCTCGGACTCGAAGCTCTCGAATCGCATCCGCGTTTTCCCGTGCTGGCCTCGTTACGAAATCTTTTTGAAACCTGGGTGCTGGGCAATTTCACGATGGACCCGGCCCGGGGATTGGACGCTTCCTCCCCTCGCAAGCACGAATCGCCACGCGGCGTGAGTCTTTCCGGAGTGGTCAGATACATGCTGCAACGTTACGGCGACGGCTGCAAAGAATTATTGAAACGAGTTGCCGACCGCATTCCGAACGTCGATTCGATTCTGCTGGACAAAACCAATCCCGAAAAGCCGCTCTTATCGTTCAAAATGTCGGACATGGAAAGGCCCGTGCCCATCACGCTGCTTTCCGATGCCGTTGTGCGACTTTTGGCGTATGCGTTGCTCTTGGAAGAAGACGCCCCGGCCCCGCTGGTCATGTTGGAAGAACCGGAAAATGGCCTAGACCACTTACACGGTTGGAAACTCTCGGAATTATTGGTGCAAAAAGGCAATGATCCGAGACCGCAGGCAGATTTTGCGACGCAGCTTTTTGTAACGTCGCACGATTCCGGCGTGGCGGACTCGCTGCACCCGGCGCAGGTTTGGCTGTTTCAAAAAAACATCGACGGATTTACCGTGGTCGAGCGGGCCAGCGACACGATCGCGTTTGAATCGTCAACCGTGGAAGAGAGCGCAGGCCCCGATGCTCCCGTCGAACCGCATTGGTTCAGCAATCGCTTTGAGGAGAAGTTGTGAAACGAGAAGTCAGAAGCCGGGAGTCAGGAGATAAACGACCAAGAGCCCCAAGTGCAGCGCAGCGTAACTTGGGGGTGAGTGGAATTCTCTTCTGTTTTCTTCTGGCTCTCACCGTCTTCCTTTCCGGCGAGCAAATGGAACGCAGCGGTGTTTTTCATCTGCCCTGCATTCTCTGGCTTTTGACGCTTCTTTTTTACATTGGAAAGCCTTTGCTTCATAAAGGTGGTGACGTTGTTCGCTTGCATCTTTCCCGGCTCGACCTTTTTGTGTACGCTTTTTTCGCTTGGGTCATGCTTTCGATCTGCGTGAATCTGCTCAACGGTGGAGCACCGCGCGCGAGTTTGAACTTGCTGTCGGTCTGGCTTTCCTTGGCGGCGGCTTGGTTTTTGTTCCGACAAATCCTGCATGACTCCAAAACGATCCATGCCGTATTCGCGGTATTATTGGCCATACTGCTGTCCGAAGCGTTTTTGGGGTTGTTTCAACAATTTATCGCCATTCCCGCCACGCTCCGACTGTTTGAAGCGAACCCACAGGCGACCATCGCGCTGGTCGATCCGTCCATTCAGGCCGGCTCTCTCGCTTGGGAACGCTTGGTTTCCCGACTGACCACCGCCGGACCGTCGGGAACTTATCAATTGACCAATTCCTTGGGCGGCTTTCTCGGTACCGGATTGGTATGCCTTCTTGGCTTCGTGTTTTGTTGGAAGAAACAAAACCGCAATGCGTATTTTTCTGTACAAACGAATCTGGTGTTGCTGTCCGTTTTGGCCGTGGCCTTGTGCTTTTGGCTGACCAAATGCCGCAGCGCGTTTGTCGGCGTAGCCGTGGGCGGTTTTTTGGCGGCGTTCGTCGCCGTCAATGCGCTGCGTTCTCATTCAATCAATGCGATGGCCTTGGTTCTTGATAAACTTTTTTCGTTCAAACACGTCAGTCTGATTGCCTTGGTGTTATTGCTTTTGGGAGGGACGTGTTTCTTGGGAGGCAACGGAGGAAAAAGCGTTTTGGCCGGCGCAAAACGTTCGCTGGGGGTTCGTGTCGAATATTGGATGGCCTCGTCAGTCTTGATTCGTGATTATCCCCTGTTCGGCTGCGGCAGTGGGAATTTCAAACAAACTTATACTCGTTACAAATTGCCGCAATCGACCGAGGAAATCGCCGACCCGCATAATTTTCTCGTCGAAATCGCCGCCGTTGCCGGTTTGCCGGCACTGTTTTTCTTGGTTGTTCCGCTCAGCACACTGGTTTTTCGTGCATTTTTGGGACGGTTCTCTCACGAGTCGCAGTCTGTGATCGCAGGCCCGACAGATCGACAATGCTGTCTGATCTATGGGGCCGGTTTCGTCGGTTGCCTGTTCGCGTTTTTGATTTCCTTCCACGGTGAAGCCCCGATGGATTTTATGGCCCCGGTTTTTGCTGTGCCAGCTTTTGCGTTTGTCTATTTCATTGCTTTTGGAACAAACCGTAAAATTCTGGAGACGCCACTCATTCCGCGTTCGCTGCTGGCCATCACATTGATCGTTTTATCGGTTCATCTTCTCGCGGCGGGCGGCATTTCCGCCACGAATACGGCCATTATTTTTTGGCTGCTCGCGGCACTGTTGGCCAATCGTGATGCAATGTTTCAACGACAAATCGATGTGGACCGCAAAACAACGATCCTCACTTGTATCGGTCTTGTCGTTCTCCTGTTGTTCGTTTATTTCACCGGCATGAGGCCCGTGCTACTGGCGAAAACACATGCTGCCCGCGCTGACTCCGCACCACAGCTCGCTTTGCAAGAACGCGCGATGGCTGCCGACAAAGACCCGTTTTCCGCTATGCACCACGAAGCCTGGGCCACGGAAATGTTTCGCCAGTGGCTGGCCCAGCCGAGTAATGCGTCACTACCACGGGACATGATTCACACTCAGGACACCGCTCTCCGTCTGGATCCGCGTTCGGCGGTCTTGCGGCTCACGTTTGCCCAGCGACTTGAGATGATGTACGAAAATGGAATGAATAACAAAAGCGGCGACGCCGCGTTCCGTGATCAGGCAACGCTGCTGTATCGAGAAGCCATTGAGCGTTATCCGAACAATGCCCGGTATCGGGCGGCATTTGCACTGTTTCTATTGAAAACCGCACCGAAAAATATCGAAGCGCTGAAGCAGCGTGATGAGGCACTGCGACTCGACGATCTCATGTCCGACACCGCTCAGAAATTGCCGCCGGAAATTCGACAGCAGTTGGGAACTCTTCCCGCGCCAACCTTCGCCCCGAATTGAAAGCAAGTTGGACGCTGTTATTCCTCTCCGCGTAAAAATTGAGCCGTCGTTCAAACTTCCTCCGGCGCGTGCCGCCGCTTCCTTAGCTTCGCCCGGTCGCTGTTGCGGGCCATTTTTTTCGCGGAGGGCAGTTAGAAATCGAATTCCCATTTGGTTTTTAGGAAACAGGAAATAGGGTCGATTTCACATTGCACCGCAACCGTTCACGAATTCGCCTTGGATACGGGTGGAAGTTTTCGGACAGTCATGTACGCAGGCACTCTCGCCACCTTTTTCGAGAGCGAAAAAACCTTGCACGTTTCTAAAAAATCATCAGACTTTTTGGAATATTGATTGCACAACATCGGCCTCTTGAACAATTTCCATAATCGTTTAGCGAAATTCAAGTTCAGAGAATAGCCGGGCAAATAATGGAACGTTATTTTCGCTACACAAAGTTTTTTCTTCAGCCGGACCGATTGATAGTCACTCGCCTTGCCGAAATCCCATAAATCTCCTCCGCGACGGGATGTCTCGATTCGAGCTTTTTGAATAACCATAACGACGACGGGCCGTTCGCCGTTCTATTTCCGTAACACGGCGTAAAATCTGTTGCCATGTCAAGCGTCACAAAAGACTCCGTATCTTTTTCGCCCTTGTTTTTACGGAGTCTTTCGTACTCGCTCAGAAATTCAGCCTGCTTATCGAGATCAACCTTTCCGATAAGTGTTATAAAAATACGGCTTGGGCTTTTTATACTCGAAGCTGATTCTGTGCCATAAGTCTTTGGGTCCGCTGGGAGAATGCATAATCTTGTCCGTTTTTAGGATCGGGATGGCAATCGCTTTGCTGTCGATGTCAATATTCTCGTTGAGATACGCGGCGAGTTCTTTGGATGACGTATCGCCCAGAAGCAATTTCTTGTTGTCGCAACAAAAATAAAGGAGTTCCTTTTCGCCTCCACGAACGTATTTTTCATGCCAAGAGCGAATGGTCGTTTCGTCGACAAGGAGGACTTCGGAACTTTTTGTAACAGACAAACCTGTTCCGAACAGCACGACCGCTTTGACGCGATCCGCTTTTTGCGGTCACGTTGAAATTGATGTAACGATTTCAGGGAGATCGATTTGAGCGTTGGTGAGTTTGAAGCCGCACTATTTCGCGGGCGGCAATCTGCACCAGATGGACACGGTACAACCGAAACGCACGGTTCAGCAGGCCTATGCCTTGGCCCGGCAGCTTGGTCACGGGGATGAGTATGTCGAAGGGTTGATGGGACAGAGCCCAACCGATGCTCGCTGCGCTCGGCGTCAATCGTGCCTTCACGGGATGCAGGGCCTAGCTCATAAAGCGGCGGTCCTCGAAAACCCGGAATATCCCGGTGTGTGGGACACATAGTCGTCGGCGAAAACGACCGCGACCGTCGATTCGCACCGGACCGTTTGGCTCAAAAGCAATGTCGCGAACCAGTGGGGGGCGGCGATGAACGTTTTTGGGCCACCTCTTCCGGCGTTCCTTCCGCCACCAGCGTGCCGCCGAGTTCCGCCGCGCCGGGACCGAGGTCAATCACGTAATCCGCCGCCCGAATCAGTTGCAAATTGTGTTCCACGATGATCAGCGAATGCCCTGTTTCAAGCAGAGCTTCAAAACAATCGAGCAGTTGAACGATGTCGGCAAAATGCAGGCCCGTCGTCGGCTCATCCAGGATGAAAAGTGTGCGTTCTTTTTTGAGCAGCGAAAGATAAAAGGCCAGTTTGAGTCGCTGCGATTCGCCTCCAGACAGCGTGTTCGCGGGCTGACCGAGGCGAATGTAATCCAGGCCCGCGTCGAAAAGGCACTTGAGTTTCTGTTGCACTTTCCTTTGACCCCGGAAAAACGCAAAGGCTTCCCGGGCCGTCATGTCCAGTACGTCGGCGATATTTTGGCCGCGATAGAGAATTTCGAGAATTTCGGGGCGATAACGCTTTCCAAAGCATTCCGGGCAACGCATGTTCACGTCGGCCATGAATTGCATATCGACCACGATGAACCCGTCGCCTTTACAATGTTCGCATCGGCCTCCTTCGACGTTGAAGCTGAATTTTCCCGGCGTCAGATTTCTGGCTTTGGCGTCGGTGGTGGCGGCAAAGACGTTACGAATATCGTCGAAAATTTTCAGGTACGTTGCCGGGTTGGAGCGTGGGGATCGACTCAGCGGCGTTTGGTCGATCAGCAGCACGTCTTCAACCGGAGCATGGACAGGGCCTGAAATGTGAATGTGATCCAGCGGCAAACCGGGATTGTCTCTTTTTTTCGTTTCATTATTTTTGGCATGGAGATGCCGGGACAAGGCGGGATACAGCGTGTCGCGCACCAACGAACTTTTGCCCGCTCCGCTCACGCCGGTCACCACGCACAGCATTCCCAGCGGAAAAGTGACGGTCAAGTCTTTCAAATTATGGCCGCGGCAGCCCGTCAGCGTGATTTCGCCACGGTTTGCACGGCGGCGTTCTTTTCGTACGCTATATCTTGTGCCGGCCAGAAACGGGCCTGTCAAACTGCTCTCTGCAGTAACGATTTCTTCCGGTGTGCCTTGAAAAACGATGTTCCCGCCCGACTCGCCCGCTCCGGGGCCGATTTCCACCAGATGGTCGGCGGCACGAAGAAAAGCGTCTTCATGCTCGATCACCACGACCGTATTGCCGCGATTGCGAAGCGATTTAATCGTTTCAAGAAGACGCTCGGTGTCCAACGGATGCAAGCCGACCGACGGTTCGTCCAGCACGTAAAGCATATCGACCAGGCTGGAACTCAGGGCCGATGTCAAGCCCACTCGCCGCTGCTCGCCGCCGCTGAGCGTGCCGAGCGGTCGGGACAGTGTCAGATAGCCCAAACCGACGCCCAACAAAAAATCAAGACGCCGCCGGATTTCGGCGAGCGCCACCGCCGCGAGTTTCTGTTCCCATGCTTCTAAACGTAAGTTTTGAAACCAACCGTCGGCCTCGGCGATGGTCATGTTCGACAGGTCGGCAATGTGTTTGTCGCCGATTTTCACGGCCAAGGCTTCCGGCAGAAAATTTTCGAGCACCTCGTTTTTGGCGTTATTCGCACGAAAAAGTTTGGGTTCCAGCGGGGGAAAATCGAAGCGGCAATGGTTGCAAGATCGCTTCGCGGAAAAGCACAGAATGTCCTGATCGGCCAAAACATAACAAGTGCCCTGTCCTTGATCCAACGCCGTTTCGAGCGATTCGACGAAGCGTTCATCGCTGCTGTCGTGCGTTAATCGATCCACCAGCATCGTGACGGGGGGAGCAAACCCCGACGTGGACGCTTTCGCCGACATCCATTGCGTGTCGGAAATGCCGCCTTCATCCAAACGAAATGGCTCATTTCTAACAAAACCTCGCACGAAACCGCGTTCTCGCCATATCATTTCAAATTCCGACTTGTCCTCCGGTAATTCCGGCGCGAAAACGATTTGATACTTTTGTTCGTTTCGCTTTTTAAGAACATGCAAAATGCTTTGCGGCGTATCGACCAAAATTTGTTGGTCGCATTTCGGGCAAAACACGTTTCCGATTTTGGCGAAGAGCAAACGCAGGTGATCCGCCGTTTCCGTGGCCGATCCAACCGTGCCGTGACCGGACTGCGAAGGGCCTGCAACCGCGATGGCGGGCGGGAGACCGTCGATGCGGCGTGCGTCGGGCCTCTCGATTTTTTCCAGAAATTGGCGTGTATACGCCGAAAACGTTTCGATATATCGCCGCTGTCCTTCCGCGTACAGCGTGTCCATCGCCAGCGAACTTTTGCCGCTGCCGCTCCGACCGCAGAACACGATCAGTTGGCCCGTCGGCAAGTCGAGGTCTATGCCTTTGAGATTATGCACGGAAACGTGACGCAGTTCAATCATCGTTCATTCTGTTCCAAAGTCGCACTATACCATTGCTTCATGACAAAACACTCGACTTGCTGACGAATTATACCGTTTTTCATTTCGGCGACGAAGAGGTGTTGCAACGGCAACAGAAGTACCCTAACATGAGTGGCACAAAGGACAGCATCAGCATGGTGGCGACGGGTTGAAGAGGCGGAAAGCGGAATTCGCGGCAAACGGTCCGTCGGCCAAGTTCACCATGGACGTGAACAATTTGGTCATCAAATGGCTGGTCAATCATATTGAGGCCGTCGATGACGAACTCGGAAAATTCATCCGAGGGAAAACAACATTATCGACAACCTCTCTGTAGGAAATCTCGAAAAATTCCTCAGACGAGCTGCGTTTACGGGCTGCCGTTGGATTCACCAAGAATTCTCATCGCCCGGAAATGTGCCGCTGCGGACTTCGGCAACGTAGTGGGTGACGGCCTCGGAAATGATTTTGTCCAGGTCGGCGTAGCGGCGGACATGTTTTGGCGTTCGCGATGGTTCTGGGGGCTTGAAACCCAGCAAATCGTGGAACACCAGCACTTGGCCGTCGCAGCCCACGCCGGAGCCAATGCCAATGGTCGGAATTTTTACTCGTCGCGTCACTTCGCTGGCAATTTCCTGGGTGACGCATTCCAGCACCACGGAAAACGCGCCGGCAGTTTGGACGGCCTCCACATCCCGCAAGAGTTGGTCCTGTTGCCGCCGCACGACATAAGCGCCGTCGCGCAACACGTCTTGCGGTAAAAGGCCGCAGTGCCCCACGACGGGAATGCCGGCCTCCACCAAGGCCGACACGGTTTGTGCCCGATTTTCGCCGCCTTCGACTTTGACCGCGTCGGCCCCGCTTTCTTTCACAATGCGAGCACCGGCCTTGATCGCTTCCAGCGGCCCCATTTGAAAAAACGGAAACGGAAGATCGACGACGACGAACGCTGTTTTCGCGGCCCGAACGACCATTTCGGCGTGATAAATGATTTCTTCCAGCGTGACGGGCAATGTCGTCGTTTTTCCTTGCACGACGTTGGCCACACTGTCGCCGACCAGCAGCATGTCCACGCCCGCCGCATCCGCCAATGCGGCACTGGGAAAATCGTAAGCGGTGAGCATGGCGATTGTTTTTCCGTCACGCTTCATTTCCTGGATTTTCGGTACAGTGAGTTTTGGCATGGATGATTGATTTGGAAACCTACGGCCCTCCGTGAAAAGCCAGCCCAAAGCAGCGGTTGCGTGCCGAGGAAGGATATATCAACCTGTAAGGAACTGTATCAAAACGACGACGGCATTTTTCGGGGTGAATGGCTGCGAGCAGGCTCAATGTCACGGTAAAACGAAGTTCAAAACCTGTTCACTGCTTCCTTGACTCTTTCCCTGCTTCTTACCGTCCGCCCTTGAAAAAATTCTTGAGCAGATTGGCGGCGGCGTCGCGGCTGCTGGCGGTGTCCTGCTTTTTGAAACGGCCCGTCCCCGGTTCTTGCGACGATCCTTCTTTGACCTTTTCGCTATCCGAGGCCGCGTCTGCTGCGGCCTTGGCCTGCTCTTGCTTTGCCTGTTCTTGTTGTAACGAGGCCATCAGTTCAGATGCGTCAATCGTCCGCGTTTCCTGATTCTCATCGATGTCCTCTCCGGTCCTCAGCCAGTCGGCGATTTCGCTTTCTTTTTCGTCTGGTTTCGGTGTACCGGACTGAATTTCGACCGTGCGAGTAACGGCGTCGCTGACACTTTCGACTTTCGATTTTTTCTGTCCTTTGACTTCGACGGTTAAATGCACGAAAAATTCCAGCGGCCCCAGCGTCAATTTGTCGCCGTTTTTCAATTCCTGCTCCGTGGCGACACGTTCACCGTTACAATAAACGCCGTTTTTGCTGCCCAGATCGCGGACGGCGACGTACCCGTCTTCCGAAACAATCGCACAATGATAGCGGCTAATCAATTCGCTCCGAGGCTTAAGCTGGCAATCGTCCGCTCGGCCAATGAGAAATTTCGCACCCGTGATCGGAATGACTTGGCCCGACTTGCTTCCTCCCGCCACGACTAATTGGACATCCATTGTATTGTTATGCTACGTGGGTTGTGCATGTTTTCCGAGGCTATCTCTTCATGATCCAACCTTCAGCATACCGTTTTTCCCGCAACATTGCAAGAGTTGGTTCGGCCTCTTTTTTGTGAAGATCGTGCCACGACAACGTGAAGAAATCAGACAATTTTGAAAGCCACCGTTTCATCAAGGAGGGCATGGCGTCTTTCTCCAAGCCACAGATTTCGTAAAGTCCCGGCAATTCCGGGGCCGCCGTGGATTTTTCCCAAAGCAGACTGCCATGCTGGAGCACGGCCCCGCCTTTGTCCCGGTACTGGGCACTGCCGAGAATTTTGACCAGTCCAAACTTCGGGTGCTTGGTCACGACATCGCCCGGCGCGACGCGTTGAAAGCAGAGAAAAGTCTCCTTGTCGGGCTTTTTATCGTATAGTTCTTCACGGTCGCCGGCCAGAAAGGCGTCCACTCTGTATTCGGCCAGAGCGGCGATGGCCGCCCGGTGAACGGTTTCATACAGGCGAAGACGGTGCTCCGCAGCCCAAACATGTCCCGGCGGAACGGCCAAACAGTAGGTGATTTCTTGGTCATGGACGATGGCCCCGCCGCCGCTCAAACGCCGCACCACAGGACAGAGCAAACTGGCTTGATGACGCCGCCGGTCTTCGTAACGCTGAAAATACCCCAGCGAAACAGTCGGTTCATTCCAGCAATAAAAGCGAAAAATGGGCACGCCGAGCCGGCCCGCCACTTCGAGCAGGGATTCGTCGAGAGCTATGTTCTCAATGCCCGAAAGAGCGGCAAATTCGTAATGATAAATATCCAATGCCTTTTTGGGGTCCGGGAGTGCCATACCAGCTCGTGGTGTGTTACTCAATCGCCCGGATTGTTGTCTTGAACAACTCCTTGTCCTCTTCGAGCTTTTGCTCATTTCCGAACACGCAGATAAAGTTTTGTTTCATGCACTCGCGGAACATCGGGGCGAATTTTCGCAAATCTTCGACCGTCGTGCTCAAAACTTCGTCGCGTTCACGCTGCGCGTCTTCCTGCGTCAGGCCCGAAAGTTTTCGGGCGGCGATGCGTGCTCCCTTGTCGGCGGGCGTGAGCGGCTTGTCGAGGCTGCCGATGGTCGCAATGATCGCCTTGGTCAACTCCTCGTCGGTCATTTCGAGCTTTTCGAGGTAGTCGGCCACGCCCTCGTACACGTCGACGGTACGTTTCAAATGCGGGTCGCGGTACGACCAGAGCGACAGCACGCCGCTACGGTCAATCGAAACGCCGCCGCCGTAGGCCCCGCCTTGGACGCGGACATTGTTCCAAAGATAGCCCGTCCGCAGCACGTTTTGCAGCACGAGCATTTTCCCGCTGTACTCGAAGCCCGCCTTGCGGTAGTCGCCCGCCTTGACCACGTACTGCACGCGGGACGGAATGACGACGGCTTCGTTTTCCTGCTTGTTCACATTCAAGGCAGAGTCAATAATAACTTTTCCTTTGTCCAATTTATCTTCAAAGGCTTCGATAAGAAGTTTTGCTTCTTCGTATTCTGCATTGGGCAACGTCACGACCACAAAAGCATTGTCTTTGTGAATGACTTGTCCGCAAAGGCTTTGTATCTGATTGAACCACGTAGTGCCTTTTGTTGGTTTTGGTGACCTGTCTTCAATAGCTTTGCTGTCCCTATCGACGACCTCAAGCTCCTCGCCGAAATTTTTTTCCAAATCAACAAGATAACGATAATACTCTAGCCCACCGGCTCTTTCTCGATAGAGACCTAGCGGTGTGAGATACGATGAAGCACGAAGTTGGGCAAAAGAGTGTCCAGCCCCGATCAGTTGTTGCTCCATACCGACACGGAGTTCTTGTACAATTTCTTTGAATCTTTTGTGATCTTCAAATTTCGTTTTCGTCAAAATTTCATTTGCAAGTTCCAAACCTTTTTCAAGATTAGGCCGCATGACTTTCAAACGCAGCGCGACATGCGAAGCGAATCTTTCGTTCTCGCCTTTAATACTGTTCGATGCCAAAGAAATTCCAATGCCGCCGGTGTGCATGTCGATTTCACTGCTTAATTCGGCAAACGAATATTTTTCGGTGTCCATGCGACCTAGAATATCTGTGAGCAGAGATATTGCAAAGCCATAAGGAGTCCAAGGGGTTTCCGTTTCAAGACGATTTGTAACGAGCGAAAAATAGATCGTCACATACGCAATGCCATTCGTGTCCACATCGACATTCACGTACCGGTCGTCTTCCGTGAACGGAATGACTTCCGCCTGTTTATCGACATCGGAAAGTTCGAGCGTGGGAATTTTGGCCACGTCTTCCGGCTTGTCCGGGGCGGCTTGGCGCTGAATCAATTCTTGCTGCTTTTTCTTGATGCCGGCAAGCTGCTCGGCGGTGAAATCGGCACGGGTACGTGCTAATCTCTCTTTCAGTTTCTCGGCATTTTCGGCATCGAGGCCCTGTTTCGGCTGGAGCATCACAAAACCGCGCGACGTGTTTTCCAGCAAGTATTTTTTTATCAAGTCTTCAAAGAAACCACTTTCAACTTTGCTACGAACACTTTTGATTGTTTCCTCATAAAAAAGATTTTGCAGCGGATCGCCGCCGTAGGCCCACTGCTCCAGCATCCACATGTTCAGCACGAGACCTTTCGGCATTCCCGACACCTGAAATTCGCGCAACGTAAATTCCGTGCGATTGATCGCGCC
>QMCE01000835.1_pt1 | contig 16356 bp, 13 predicted proteins | sample 1821851 | NCBI WGS metagenome assembly QMCE01 (sample SAMN09453174, study PRJNA476694) | Termite gut metagenome, whole genome shotgun sequencing project. | isolation source: worker | host: Odontotermes sp. | place: South Africa:Pretoria | collected 2016-01-28
GCTAGTATTATTAAAATTAAATATGGTGGGTTGGCTATGAAACTTAAAATTTTTCTGGCGGCGATGCTCGCCGCGCTGCTGCTGCTGTCCCTGCCGCTGAGCGCGGCCGCATCGATGCACGACTACGAGGCGCGCATCGTCCTCGGCAAAAAGGGATACCGTATAGCGGAAAAGTATGAAAACGACTCCTATATTATGAGCGCGGGCGCGTATACCGCCACCGTCCCTGCGGACGAAAACGGGCGGCCGGTCAGCGTTACGATAGAATACGGCGGCAGCGCCGTATACTCCAGCACGGAGGTGAGCTATGTCGGTACGTTTCCCGAGGCCGTATTCGTTCATGGCGGCGGCGTGCTGAAGCTGTTCGCGAACGGCGCGGCTGAAGACGCGCTGAAGGTGGACGCGGGCTTGACCTGCATAGGCATAAGCGACAGCGGCGGAACCGTCTACGCGTACTTCATGGATGCGGCCACCCGCGACTTATTCGTATACGATCTCGTTGACGGTACATTCACAAAGGGCAACGTGGGCGGGCAGCCCGTGCTTTATAAATGGAATACTCCTTATTCAGCCAGCGTGAATTTTGTACGCAGACTCGGCGATTACATCTCCATTGCGCGTGAGGACCCGGCCACTGGGAAGCAATTTGAAACGCTCCTCAAACAGGACGGCGACGCGCTGACAATTTTCGAACCGGATTTTTCAGACGTACCGAACGCGAATCCCGAGGGCAAGGAGCTTATGCCGTTCCTCATCGGAGGAGATAGCGGCTATGGCTACCTTGATGAAACGGGAAAGGTCGCCGCGATATACGACGACGCGACGTCGTTTTTCTACAACGAAGAGGGCGCGGGCGTCGCGTTCGTTACGAACGGCGGCGAGGGGTGCTTCGTAGATCAATGCCTGAACCAGGTCTCCGTTACGCTGCCGAGCAATGACGCGTACTGCTACATAGACGGCGCGTTTGAAATCCATTACGGCGAGGAGAACGAGGACTCGGTAGTATACGCGGTCGAGCTGGTTCCAAAGGGCAGCGAATATACCGACCTGTTCGACATAATGAAGCCCTTCGCGTATTGGCCGGTGTTCGGCTGAGAGCGCTATCTATCCGGCCACTCCGCGGCTATCTCCTCAAACTCCATGCCGTTGACCTTCTCGCGCAGCCACGCGACGAGCTCCTCGCCGCGCTCGTAGCGGCAAGCTTCTAGCCGCTCCATCGCCGCGTCCACGCGGTCCATGTCGAACGCGGCGGCGGCTTCGCGCAGCTTATTGAGCAGCGCCGGATCGGGCGCTGGGGCTGTGGGCTTGTTTGCGGCGGCGTCGATCCTTTGGAGAGCCTGGCCGATAGAATCGAGCAGCTCCTCCGCGAGCACCGCGAAGGCCGGGTGCGAGGCCTGTACGGCGTTCATATCGCCCGCTTTCGCGGCGTGCTCCAGCTTTTCGGCCAAATGGCCCACGTCGTTGGCAAATATGCCGTAGCTGGAGCCTTTTACGCCGTGGACGACGATCGCGTAGTCGTTGAGGCTGCCCGAAGCGAGATATTCATTAAGGCTGATAAGCAGCGGCTTCGTGTGCGCGGCGTATGAGCGCAGTACATCTATGAGCACCTCCTCGCTGCCGCCGAAGCGCTCCAGCGCCTTGTGCTTATCTATGCCGCCGATCGTCATCCCGCCAAGCGGCGATCCGTCCGCGCGCGCCTCGTTCACAGCGCCGCCGGAGAGTCCGATTTCCGGCTCGCCCTCGCGCTCCTTATCGCGAACCCAGCGCCTGAGCACGGCGTCGAGCTTGATCATGTCGATCGGCTTCGAGATGAAGTCCTGGAACCCCTCGTTCAGGAACATCTCGTCGTTGCCGACGAGCGCGTTCGCGGTCAGGGCGATGATCGGCACATTCCGCGCGTAATCGGTGCCCAGCTCCTCGCGGATGATGCGCACAGCCTCTATGCCGTCCATCTCGGGCATCATGTGGTCCATGAAGACGGCGCTGTAGCGCGGATTTTCGGCGCGTATCATTCCGATGGCCGCCCGCCCGCTGGTCGCGCAGTCCACCTTGACCTTATAGGGCTTCAGCATCCCCTTTACCACGTCCAGGTTCGTAATAATATCATCGACGACGAGTACGTGCGCGTAGGACAGATCGACGCGTATCAGGTGCGCGGTTTTGTCGCGCCGGGACTGCGTATAGCTCAGCCCCATCAGGCTCTCGGCCACCTTCCGGCCTATAGGCGCGCTGTCCACAAACGTCTGGCGCAGCCGCACGCTGAACGTCGAACCCTTGCCGTATTCGCTTTCGACGGTTATCGCGCCGTCCATCATCTCCGCCAGGCGCTTGGCGATCGCCAGGCCCAGGCCGGTACCCTCTACCTTGCGGTTGGTCTTTTCGTCCACCTGATTGTATTCCGAGAACAGCTTTGTGAGCGCCTCGGGCCTCATGCCTATGCCCGTGTCGCTTATGCTGGAAACGAGCCAGACGCTTTCGCCGTCCCGCTCGTGCGATATGCGCCACTCGACGGTGCCTTCGTTCGTATATTTAAACGCGTTCGAGAGCAGGTTGCTGAATATCTGCTTTATGCGCAGATCGTCGCCGTATAAGACACCGGGCAGGTTTTTGCCGATGCTCAGCTTAAACTTGATGGGCTTTTCGCCGATGCGCACGATATTGAGCGTCATTATGTCGTTGATCAGGCTGGGGGTATCGTACTTGACGGAATACAGCTCCAGCTTGCCGGACTCGATCTTCGTGATATCCAGGATGTCGTTTATTATGCTCAGGATCGTCGCGCCCGCGCCGTAGATCTTCTCAAGATTCGCTTCGACCGTCCTTGATAGCCCCTCTTCGCCCAGCGCCAGCTCGCTCAGGCCGATTACGGCGTTCAGCGGCGTGCGTATCTCGTGGCTCATATGCGCGAGGAAGCTGCTCTTGGCGCTGTTTGCCTTTTTCGCGTCTACCAGGGCGATTTCCAGCTGGGAGGACGTGTCCCTAAGACCGGCCATGTATTCGTTCCTGAGCACGGCGCTCGCGACGAGCAGGCTGCCAGAGCGCATGACGGAGGCCTCGTTTTCGGTAAGCAGCGTGTCGTTATGGCAGTTGTCAAAGCCGACGAAGCCCCAGAATTCATTGCGCAGGAATATCGGGATGATCATGACCAGATTCGCGTTTTGGACGCCGAGGCACTCCCGGCACAGCGGCGGCAAGTCCTCGACGCGGCTGTGTATGCTCTCGCCGCGGCTCAATTTATCCTTTATCAGGAACGAGGCGTCGTCGCACAGGAAGCTGGACGCAAAGCCGCACGCGCGGTCAGACCGGGCGTTTTGCGGCCATTCGTACAGCTTGGTGTTATACCGCTTTCCGTCGATGGTATGGTTTTTATGAAGATACATGCGGTCGGCGCGGATCGAGCGCGCCATCATGCCCATGCATTCGCTCAATGTATCCGCAAAGCTCTCGGGCTCGGACTGGAGCAGGAGGTCGATGGCCTGGTTTACGGTTTGGAGCAGGTGATCCCTTTGCTCCATCTCGGCTATCATGCTCTTTTGCTCGGCCAGCCCCGCCTCCGCTTTTTCCTTCAGCGCCGCGACCTCCTCGAAGGGCCGCCGTATAAAGTTTGAGGCGATTACCGCCGCTACGACGTTGAGCAGGACGGCGACGACGGCGATCAGAAACAGCCCGTCGTCTACGTCGCTTATCGGGCTTTCGGACAGCGGCGCGACTATCCCGAGGCACCAGCCCTCCGCCGAGCCCGAGATCGGCCGGTACGCGCATATGCGGGGTATGCCGCTGAGCGAATAGTAACCTATGCCCCTTTCGCCTGCGACCAAGCGGCGCAGCATGGCTGTAAGCTCATCGTACTGAGGATCGCCTTGACCCTGCACGAGGAAATTATGGCGGTTCTCCACCCACTCGCGGCGGTTATTCGCGATGATATAGCCGTCCTTATCGTCTATGAAGATGTGACCCGTTTCCCATACCTTGTATTCCGACGCGAGATCGGCGAAATACATGCCGTCCAGCGTCATAACGAGAATGCGCTCCGGCGTTCCGGGGATAGGAACCGCGAGATAGAACATTACGCCGTTATTCGTTTGAACCGTGGAGGTAAACGCGCTGGCGCCGCGAAACGCGCTCCGAACCGCTTCGTCGCCGATCAGCTCCGCAGAAGCGGGCGAGCCGGAGGAAGCCAGGATTCCCGCGTTTTGGCTCATGACCGACATGCCTTTGAACTTGGGATACATCAGCGCCTGTTCCCTGAGAATCGCGCCTAGCTCCTCCGGCTTGGCGTTCGTAAGGTGCTCGGCGGCGGCGGCGGCCTCGAATTTCAGCAGATCGATCTCCGCGCTGATAAAGCGGTCGGCAATATCCGCGACGACCATCATGTCCGTTTCGATATACGATTCGATGTGTTCCCGGACATAGGCCGTACCCGCAAAAATGCTGGCCAGTATGATAATTAAATTCGTAAAGACTATGACCAGTATCGCCCTGATGCGTATTTTCATCTGTCTCCGACCTCCGCGGCGGCCATATTAAGTCCCTGTCACGTCCGTGCCCTCTAATACACAACTGAACGACTCATTATATGTCGATTCCCTTATAATGTCAATTATCACAGAAATTTCTTATTGACATTCGTGCGGCCACCTGGTTTAACATAAAATATTTTTTTAAAAATACATATCATGTCTTTTTTTGTCGAACAATGTGTGCTACACTGAGGGCGACTGGTTAAAAAATCCATTGGCTAGATAGAGAAGGGGGTATTTCATCATGAGTAAAGCATCATCTCTCTTAACGCGTTCCTTAGGCTGGCTGCTTGTGGCGGCGATGATAATGGTTTCGCTCGCGGTTTTCGCTCCGGCGACGCGGGCCGAGCTTCCGCTCTACAATACGTATAACAATTACCAGGAGCGGGTGCGGGCGATGGAGATTGCCAAAGCGCAGGCGGAAGCACAGGCGGCGACGCAGGCTGAAGAGCAGACGGAAGGGCGCGCCTCGCGGAGCTGGACGGCGTATTATCCCCCCGTCCAATCGCCGGCGGATACGCAGCCCGCGCTGATAAACCCGCAGGTTCCGGACACGCAGCCGGTCGTCGTATATCCCGTACCGCCGGACACGATGCCTATAACTGTTGATCCGCTTTTGCCGGATACGCAGCCCATCTACGTTAACCCCGTGACGCCCGTCATCGGCGACGGTATGACGATCGGCAGCGCGTACTTATATGACAGCATGACCAAAGGCAGCCGCATAGCGAAGCTGAAGAAGGGCGAGACGTTTATCGTCTACCAAATCGCGGGGAAGCGGCTTGCGGTCGAGCTGGACGACGGCACGTACGGCTATGTGGATATGAGCAAGTGCAACGTTGATTTACGAGCGGAATACCATCTGCCGTTTGTGACCATCCGCGACGCGAAGGTCTTCGGGCAGCCGAAGGAGAAGCGCAGCTCGCTGCTCTTCACGTTGCCGGAGGAGAGCGGCGTTACGCTGACGGGCTTTAGGGGCGATTGGGCCATGATCCATTACGGCGAAGAGGTTGGCTATACGCCCTACAAGAACCTCGCCTATACGGGCTGACATACGCCTGGAATTGTCAAACTGACACTTGACGGCCAACAAATTGGGTTTGTAGCGGGACGCTGAGGACAGCGTCCCCTACGTCTATGATAAGACGGAGCTGCGGTATAATTTACGTTCGAGCCGCTTTAAAGTATTATGGAGAACTCATTCCATGTTAATTAAAACCAAGATACTGCTCCCCATAATCGCGCTGACTCTCATCCTGACGGCGGCCATCATCATTTCGAATACGGCGCTGTTTTCGCGTTTCGTTGACGAGGCGACGGTTGAGGAGGTGGATGTGGCGGCGAAGGTCGCGATTGACAGCCTCGAATCCCTGAAGGCGCAAGCGTCCGCCGCGACCATGAGCATAGCGGAGGACCCTGGTATCCTCGGCGCGCTTGAGAACGGCAGCCGGGAGGAGCTGCTCGCCCGCGCCCGCGCGCTGCAAATCGAAGCGGGGGCGGATTTTTGTACGATTACGGACGCGGACGGCGTAGTAATCGCGCGTACGCACGCGCCGGAAACCTATGGAGATTCGCTCGCGTACCAGGCCAATGTTCACGCCGCCATGTACGGGGAGTCCCTTTCGGCCGTTGAGGAGGGCAGCGCCATCCGCCTGTCCGCGCGCGCGGGCGCGCCCGTCGTTGACGGCGGCGGCGAGACCGTGGGCGTCGTATCCGCCGGATTCCGCTTGGATACGGGGGGGTTTGTGGACAGGCTCAAGGGTATACTTGGCTGCGAGATTACCGTCGTTCTGGGGGACGAGCGCATCGCGACTACGGTCCTGAACGAGGACGGCACGCGCGCAATCGGCACGCGAGCGGACGCGCACATAAAGGAGACGGTATTTGCCGGCAATACATATTCGGGCCGGGTCGATATACTTGACCGCCCCACTATAGCCAATTATGTTCCGATCGACGGCGCGGACGGCCAGCCGATCGGCATGATATACGTCGGGCAGTATTTTGACGAGGAATTGGCAACGATTCAGGAGTTCGTGCAGGGCGGGATGATCATCGTGTTCGTCATGCTGGCCGTCTTCATTACGATCATACTGCTGATTACGGGGCGCATCGTAACGCCGATCCAGGCGATGACCAAAGCCGCCTCCGCCCTGGCGCTCGGCGATACCGACCTCGACATCCAGGTAAATACTAAGGACGAGATGCGCACCTTGGCCGACGCGTTCAACCAAATGGTCGAGAACACGCGCAGGCAGGTGCAGATCGTCGAGAGTATCGCGAGAGGCGACGCGGAGGTTTCGATACACGAGCGCTCGGATAAGGATATCATGAACCGTTCGCTCGGGAAGCTGAACGAGACGATAAAGGCGCACGCGGCCGCGGTGCGCGAGGAGCACGAGCGCACGAAGCTCATGCTGGACGCCACGCCGCTGGCCTGCCGCCTTTGGGACAGGAACTATAATCTGATCGAATGCAACGAACTGTCGGTCAAGCTCTTCGGAGTAAAGGACAAGCGGGAATATATCGAGCGCCATTTTGAATTCGCGCCCGAATACCAGCCCAACGGCCAAACAACGCGCGAGTGGTCGAACATAATGATACGCGAGGCGTTCGACAAGGGCGCGAGCCGGGGAGAATTCATGTACCGGCTGCCCGACGGCTCGCCGCTGCCCGTCGATGTGACGCTGGTCCGCGTGCCGTATGGGGATGATTACGCCGTAGCCGCCTATTCGCGCGATTTGCGCGAGCACGTGGAGATGATGGCCGAGATCGAGGCGGCGTCCAACCAATTGGAAGCCGCGCTGCAGGAAGCCAAGCGCGCCAACAACGCCAAGAGCGATTTCCTCGCCCGCATGAGCCACGAGATGAGGACGCCGCTGAACGCTATCATAGGGCTTTCGGAGATTACGCTTTCCGGCAGCGGGCTGAATGAGGAAACGCAATCCAATCTCGAGAAGATATACAATTCCGGCTCGACGCTGCTTAGCATCGTAAACGATATTCTGGATATCTCGAAGATACAGTCCGGGAACTTCGTCATACTGCCCAAGCAGTACGATTTCCCGAGCCTTGTCAACGATTCCATCCTGCAAAACGTGCTGCGCATCGGGTCGCGGCCTATACGGTTCAATCTGGAGATCGACGAAGACACGCCCGCGCGGCTGTTTGGCGACGAGCTCAGGATCAAGCAGATCATCAACAATTTGCTCTCAAACGCGTTCAAATACACGGAGGAGGGCACGGTTGCGCTTAGCCTGAGCTGCGAGCGCGAAGGGGACTCGGTATGGATGACCATACGCGTCAGCGATACCGGCATCGGCATCCGCGAGGAGCATCTTAGCAAGCTGTTCGCCGACTATACGCAGTTCGGCGCGACGAGCTATCATCAGGCGGACGGCACGGGCCTGGGGCTGGCGATTACGCAAAGGCTCATCGAGATGATGGACGGGGATATATCCGTCAAGAGCGAATTCGGCGTGGGCAGCGTCTTTACCGTAAAAATACGGCAGGGCTATATCGACGACGCCGTGATCGGCCCCGCGGTCGCCGAGAGCCTGAAGCGCTTCGACTATTCCGCGAACAAGCTCAACAGGAACTCCCGCGCGAGCCGCATTCCGCTGCCCTACGCGCGCGTGCTTTTGGTTGACGACAATATTACGAATCTGGACGTGACCAAGGGCCTGATGAAGCCCTATAGGATGAAGGTGGACTGCGTAACGAGCGGCGAGGCGGCGGTACGCGCCGTCCGCGCGGAAAAGGTAAGATACAGCGCCATCTTCATGGATCACATGATGCCCGGGATGGACGGGGTGGAGGCTACGCGCCTCATACGCCAGACGGGAACCGAATACGCGGAAACCGTACCGATCATCGCGCTGACCGCGAACGCCATCGTCGGCAGCGAGGAGATGTTCTTAAACAACGGTTTCCAGGCCTTTATATCGAAGCCGATCGACATAATGCGCCTGGACGCGATACTGCGCCAATGGGTGCGGGACAAGGATCAGGAGCAGGAGCTTTCAGGCTGGGACGAAGGCGCGACGCCCGTTGACGGCGCTCTTCGCGGGCCTTCTCTCGCGAGTATAAACATAGCCGGCGTGGATAAGCGAAAAGCGCTGGAACGCTTCGGAGGAGACGAGGAGGTCTATTTGGACGTCCTGCGCTCCTACGCGAAGGGCACGCGGCTCATATTGGCAAGCCTTAGGGAATATCTGGCGGCCGAAAACCTTAATGACTACGCCATTGCCGTCCACGGCGTCAAAGGCTCGAGCTACGCCATCTGCGCCAGGGAGGTCGGCGAGCTGGCGGAAGCGCTCGAAATGAGCGCTAAGGCAGGGGAAATCGGAGAGGTAAGGGGCGGCCACGACGCCTTTGACGCGGCCGCGAGCGCGCTGCTGGACGAGCTGGACAAAGCCCTCGGCGATATAGGCGGCGAAGAAAAGCCGCTCGCCGCCGCGCCGGATACGGCGCTGCTTTTTGAGCTGCGCAGCGCGTGCGAGGCGTTCGATATGGACCGGGTGGACGCGGCGCTGGAGCAGCTCGAAGCCTTCCAGTACGAAAGCGGCGGGGAGCTCGTAGCCTGGCTGCGCGAGCAGGTCAACAACATGGTATTCGAAGAGATCGTAGGCATGGACTTTTCAAGCCCAGGCCACGGGCAGGCTAAAGCTGAGGCGTCCGCGGAAGCAAAAGAAGCGCGGGAAGCGAACGGCGATACCGCGCGGGGAGCGAAGCTCCTCGTTGTTGAGGATAACGAAACGAACGCGAAGGTAATTATGGGCTTGCTGAAGCCCCTCGGCGTGAGCGCCGACCTCGCGGAAAACGGCCGTGAGGCGCTGCGGATGATTCAGGCCGCGCGCTATGATCTGATCCTCATGGACTATATGATGCCCGTTATGGACGGGATCGAGGCGACGGAAGCGCTCAGGAGCATGGAAGGGGAGTATTATCAGAGCGTGCCGGTCGTCGCCCTGACCGCGAACGAGGCCCCCGACGCGAAGGAAAACTGCCTGATGGCGGGTATGGACGATTTCATATCCAAGCCCGTCGAGCCGAAGGAGCTGCGCGCGGTGCTCAGGACCTTCTTGCCTAAGGGAATGCTAAAAGAAACAGAAGCCGATGCGCCGATCGCGCAAGGCTCAATCGAGGAGCGGGCGCTGCCGGTCATACCGGGCATCGACGCGCGGGAAGGCGTACGCTATTCCGGGTCGCGGGAGCTGTTTATCAACCTGCTGGGGGATTTTTACAAGCTGATCGACCTCAAGGCCGCGAAGATTGAGAAATGCCTGGCCGGGGGGCAAATTCGAGACTTGACCATCGAGGTTCACGCATTGAAGAGCACGGCGAGAATGCTGGGCGCGATGGAGCTCTCCGAAGGCTTTAACCGCTTGGAGCAGTACGGGAACGCGGGAGACAGGGACGCCCTGATACGGGAAACGCCGCAAGTCCTGCGGCAATTAAGGGCGTTTAAGCCCCTGCTGAAGCCCTTCGGGGAAATGGCGGAGGAGGAGCGCAAGCCTGCTTCCAAAGAAGCGTTGATCGCGCTTTTACAGGAGCTGAAAGCGGCGGCCGACGCGTTTGATCTGGACGGCGCGGACGAGGCGCTCAAACGCCTGGAAAAATGCCGGCTGCCCGCACGGGCGGAGGCGGGGATGGAAGCGCTAAGAGCCTATTTAGCGGACGTAGCGATTGCGGAGGTGCTGAAATCAGCGGGCGCAATGATCGGAATCATCGAAAATTTGCCGGAAGACGCGATATAAAAGAGGGGCAGCTATGCAGAATTCACAAAGTATACTAATCGTCGCGCAAATAAAGAATTACTTGCTGATATCCATCGAAAAGCATCTGACGCAGGCGTCCTACAATATGATTACGACGCCCGCCGATACGGACGCCATCGGGGAGGTAAAGGAACCGCTCTGCGGCATATTGCTCTATGTTGAGGAGAAGCTGCTCGAGCAACAGCAGGCGCTGCATTTCATCAAGGACAGGGCGCTTATGGACGACATCCCGATCTTTGCCCTGGGCGCGCCGGAGGTGCTGAAGGAGGTAAAGGCCATCATGCCCGCGCACCTTCTGCTCCAAACCTTTGTGCGCCCGATCAACGTGCATGTCAGCGAGCTTGCGGAGAAGATAAACAGCCTCATCAAGCAATACAACATGCAGAAGAAGATTCTGGTGGTGGACGATTCCGGCTCGATGCTGCGCGCTGTGAAGGGCTGGCTGGAGGGCAGGTACAGCGTCTTCCTGGCGAATTCCGCAGCGATGGCGATCAAATACCTGGCGACGAACCGGCCGGATCTCGTTTTGCTCGACTACGAGATGCCCGTCGTAGACGGGAAGCAGGTGCTGGAGATGATCCGCACGGAGAGCGACTTCTCCGATATCCCCGTGATGTTTTTGACCAAGAAGGACGACCCGGAGAGCATCCAGAACGTCAAGGAACTGAGGCCGGAGGGCTATCTGCTAAAGACGATGGAGCCCGCTCAGATCGTCAAGGCGATCGACGATTTCTTTGAGATGAGAAAAGGACTTTTATAGACGGGGAGGGCGCGTTCGTGCCGAATATACTTATTGTTTCGGAAAACAAGGGCTATCTGGCGACGCAGTTTACGGAAAACTTGGAGAAGCTTTCGTACCGTGTGAGCCTGATATCGAATGAGCTTGGCGCTATCGGCGAAGCAAAGGGGCCGCTGGGCGGCGTGCTGATCTTCGTGGACGAGAAGCTGCTCGGCGAACAGGCGGAGCTGGAGGCCCTCCTTAACAGAGCCGCGGAGGACGACGCGCCGATATTTACGCTGGGCTCCGTAAACGATCTGGAAGCAATAAGCAAGCGGCTGCCCGAACAGCTGTTGCTGAAGGAATTTCCGCGCCCGCTGCGCGTGCATGTGGACGAGCTGACGGCGGAAATGGACAGGCTGCTGAAGGAGCGCGGAAAGCGGAATTCGATACTGCTGGTTGACGACTCCGGCCAGATGCTGCGCAGCGTAAAGGAATGGCTCGAGGATAAGTATCGCATAGCGCTGGCCAATTCCGGGGCTTCGGCGATGAAATACCTGGAGGCGAACCGCCCCGATCTGGTGCTGCTCGACTACGAGATGCCGGACGCCGACGGCAAGGAGGTTTTGCAGCGTATACGCGCGGAGAGGTACCCGGATATCCCGGTTATGTTCCTGACCGTAAAGGGGGACCGGGAGAGCGTTTTAAACGTCAAGGATTTGAAGCCGCAGGGCTATCTGCTGAAGACGATGGAACCCGCTCAAATCGTAAAGGCCGTTGATGATTTCTTTTTAAAGAGGAACGGGGGCAGCTTATAATGATGGAGCGAAAACGCCAGACGATCATGCTGGTGGACGACAATCAGGCGAATTTAAACATCGGCAAGAACATGCTGAAGAGCCATTATGAGGTATACGCGCTGCCCTCGGCGGAGCGGCTGTTTAAGTTTCTCGAAACGGTGAAGCCGGATCTGATCCTTTTGGACATAGCGATGCCCGGCATGAACGGCTTTGACGTTATCCGCATCCTAAAGGCCGACGCGCGGTATATGAAGATTCCCGTCATCTTCGTGACGGCAAAGGCCGAGGAGACGGACGAGCTGGTGGGCCTTGCCCTCGGCGCGGTGGATTATGTCACCAAGCCGTTTTCCGCCGCGATACTGCTAAAGCGCATTGAAAACCACCTGCTTATCGAAAGCCAGAAGGCCGAGCTGCAGGATTTTAACGATAACCTCGTCGAGATGGTCCGGCAAAAGACGGAACAGGTTTACAGCCTCCAATACTCGATTATCAACGCCGTCGCCGAGCTCGTCGAGTTCCGCGACGTCTATACCGGCGGCCATATCAACCGCACGCAGAAGTACGTCGGTATGCTCCTGGATTACCTCATCGAGCACAGCATCTATTCCGATGAAATTCTTTCGTGGCAGAATATGGATTACATCGTGCCCGCCACGCAGCTGCACGATTTGGGGAAGATATGCATCAGCGATTCCATACTCTTTAAGCCCGGAAAGCTGACGGACGAGGAATTCGACGTCATGAAGACGCACGTGATGAAGGGCGTCGAGGCGATCAGCCGTCTGGAGCAGAAAAATCAGGAGCAGCCCTTCCTGCAATACGCCAAGCTCGTCGCCATGACGCACCACGAAAAATGGGACGGCACGGGCTACCCTCAGGGCTTAAAGGGCAGCGATATACCGCTTTTAGGGCGCATGATGGCTATCGTCGATGTCTACGACGCGCTGATCTCCGAGCGGCCGTACAAAGCGCCGCTTTCGCCCGACGAGGCGGCGAAGATCATCATCGAGGGCTCCGGCAGACATTTTGACCCGGCGCTCGTAGAGGTCTTTGAAAAGCTGCAGGATGAGTTTAAGGCTGCTGCGCAGAACCAGGATTCATAACTATAAAATCGAGGGGCTGTCGCACTGCCACTTGCATTTCTCTGTGGCTTTCTGTATTCTGTAGTTGTAGTATTTGCGGTTTAACACGTCTATTTTACTACAAAAACAAAGCCTTGACTTGCGTCTTGGCTCGGTTTTTCCTCGTTGGGGCGGTCTTAGCGCGACAGCCCCGTTTATATGCGCGTTTTTCGTCACGGGCGACCGGGGGCGGCCGCCCCTATAATTATTTCAAATTAGGTTAAGTTCCGCGCGAAATGTGCCGATATATGATATTAACCATTGGCCTGGAACGCGTTAAACTACTAATTTCTAGTTCCTAACAACTAGCAGGGAGGCTGAGTTATGGCCGAAAAAACGGGCAATACTAACATCATAGACACCGACGTCAGCAACCAGCGCGGCACCGTGCGCTCCGTGCGCGGCAGAAACGCCGTCGTCGGCTTCGCGCGGGCCAAGGCCTGCGAAAAGTGCGGCGCGTGCTTCGGCAAGCAGGGCGAGGGCATGTTCGTGGAGATACCCAACGTACTCGGCGCAAAGCCCGGCCAGCAGGTTGAGCTCGCTTTCGGGAAGAATTCGGCGCTCATGGCGGCGCTTACGGCCTATGGCCTGCCGCTGCTGGCGCTGATCCTAGGCATCGCGGCGGGGATGCTCTTCATACCGCCGTCCGGCGCGCGCGAGCTGATCGCCGCCGGTATTGGCCTTGCCTTATGCGCGCTGGTATTTATCATTCTGCGGCTGCGCGAGCCTCAGCGGAAAAAGCTGCCGCGCTATAAGTTGCATATGGTTCGGATTTTGGATCGTTGATTTTTGATCGTTAAGGAGGAGACATCATGGGGAACGAATTTATCGTTACGCTGACAAAGGACAACTTTAAGAAGGTCGCGCTCGAATCGGACAAGCCCGTCCTGGTCGATTTTTGGGCCGAATGGTGCGGGCCGTGCCGCATGGTCGGGCCGATTGTAGACGAGCTGGCGGAGGATTACGAGGGCAAGATCGTTGTCGCCAAGCTCAACGTTGACGACGAGAGCGAGCTGGCGGTGGAGTATAAGGTCATGAGCATACCGACGCTCATCCTCTTCAAGGACGGCGAAATCGCGGAGAAGATCGTCGGCGCGCGTCCGAAGGACGATTTGGAGGAGTTGTTGGAGGAGTATTTAGAAGGCGATGATTAATCGGCTAATCTTATAGGGGGCACAGTGTGCTTCCGCTGCATACCGACAGTCTGTAAGGACGCCATATATGGCGTCCTTGACCTCAAATTGGCGTTTTCTGTTATCACGGGCACGATATCGTGTCCCTACAATATTGGGTCGTATTTTGGGTCGCGGCGTTAGGGTCATAGGGCAGACACAAGGTCTGCCCCTACGATTTTGGGTCATATTTGGGGTCGCGGGCGAACATAGTTCGCCCCTACATTTTCATACATCGGGCCAAACCTCTGATAGCGAGACGCACTCCGCTACAGGCGTATTCAGCCCCGCCCTGATCTTCTCGGCCATATCCGGAACAGACAGCAAATAATCGGTATCGCTGTCGTGCAAGCCCAGGCTGTATTTTTGAAAGGAAATGAACTCCAGCACTTTGTCGATCGCGTTTTCCGGTAAAGCGTCGAGCTGCGCCTTCGCGTAATCACGATTTGTCATTGATGTTCTCTCCCGTATCGTTTATTGCCTCATCTATATTCTACACAATTTTATGGGAAGCCACAACATTAGCCGGAAGAAGACGTTCAGCAAAAGCTACGCCTGCCTCTTATCATATTTAGCCCGCGCTGATTTCGCCGATTTCCAGTATATCCAGCTTTCGGCTCATCACATCATAGGCATATTCGCCCCTGACGAAAACGTCGCCGCTTACCGACCACTCAAAGCCTATCCGCACGCTCGCGGGGCTTTCCCAGCCAAGCGCACGCAATGAGCGCACATAGATATCCTCGCCCGGCAAAGGCGCGTATTCTGGAGACACTTCTAGTATTTCGCCGGTTCCGGGAGGAGTTATGACGCTGAAACGCCCCGCTTCTATGATAATCGTCTCCGTCCACAGCCTGCCGGAATAATTCGCGGCCACAAAGCGGCTGTCTTCAGACCAATAGAATTCATTGCTCAGGAAGCCGGTATCGCTCCACATCACGCCGCCATCGGATAGCCCGATAATGCGCATAGTAAGCAGATTATGCAGCCCGCCCGACCCGTCGGCGTCGCGGTTCATGCCGACGCTCTCAATGCGTAATCTCCCGTCCGGCGACGTTTTGCACGCGAATGTCGGCACTCCAAGCAAAGGTATAAATTGCTCAGCTTTGTGATCATAGAAGAACAGGCTGTTCGTATGCGGATTCACGGCAAACGTATCGATGGGATATGTTGCGCCGCCGCTTAAAATCCCGCTGACGGAGATTTGATAGCATTCTTCGTTTTCAACTTTGGCAGGGAAGGTTGTCTCGAATACGCGATTATCGGGTTCTTCAAAAAACGGCAGGATCATATCCAGCGCTTCCGCCGCGCCGGTTGGGGCTTGATCGGCTCGAATGGCGCAAGCCGATAGCAGGAATAGGCAAAGGATTGCCAAAGGAATTGCTTTCTTAAAAAGGCTCAAACAGACGCCCCATTCTTTAAACCGTATTTATTACGCGCTTCCGTTATACTCTGGTTGTAATACGCGGTTTTTTCCGTAGCCGTCATATCCTTTGTTTCGTCATAGATCATCAGCCTAATCGCATGAACCTCCCGCAACGGCATAGGCTCATCCACTATTCTTGGATCGTTGATATAATCGTCAAGCCTCTTCACGATCCACCACCTCCATTGGCGAATGAATTTCTATCTGTCTGTATCCAAGTCTTTCATTAACAAATCTGGTCATGGTCACAGTTTTCTTCCTAACGATGTGTTTGAAATTCAAACTAAGAATCATATCCAAATCGTTGACAGAAGCAACTGCAATATGCTGGGCATCCACTGAGCTCGCAGGCGGTATAGCGCCTTGTTCTTGATAAATCGAGGCAAGACGCTCCGCCTCTTCCGACGCGTCTAATATTGTTATACCAATCTCCGAAATGAGATTTAGCATTTTTTGCGCCTTTTCATCCGACGCTTTCATGATTTCACGAATCACATATGCTGAAACAAATGCTTGATACTTGCCTGACTCTATTTCCTCAAACAGCTTGATCGTGTCAGCATGAGCATCGCGTTCAGTATCAAAATAATAGTTGAACATAGTCGTTTCGAGGTATATTCGGGGTTTGCGCATTTTTCATCAACTCCGCTTATATTATACCACGGCGGCGCAATAACTTGTTGATTTTTCTGCGCATTACGAAAAAGGGCGGCCCGGCGGCCAATGTCATTAAGTTAAGGTCAAAGAGTAAAAGGGCGAGGTATTGAAAAAGATACCCGCCCCTTATTTATAAAAATACTTGTGCAAAGGGGTTGACAA
>QMCE01769549.1_pt1 | contig 16350 bp, 12 predicted proteins | sample 1821851 | NCBI WGS metagenome assembly QMCE01 (sample SAMN09453174, study PRJNA476694) | Termite gut metagenome, whole genome shotgun sequencing project. | isolation source: worker | host: Odontotermes sp. | place: South Africa:Pretoria | collected 2016-01-28
GGGCCTGTTTCCGGCGCGTCAGTTTCTGTACTTGGGCTGAATGGAAACACTTTGGTTTCCGGTGTAACCGGAGCCGATGGTCATGTGCAAATACCGCCGCTTAGCGGCTATCGGGCTGAACAGGCTCCCACTGTATTTATAGTCAGCCGCGGCGATGATCTTTCGTTTATGCCTTTCCGTCAGGATAATCGTAGATTAGATTATTCTTCGTTTGATGTGGGAGGCGATCAGGGAACAAGTAACCCTGACGCACTGCGGGCCTATATCTTTACTGACCGGGGACTATATCGGCCCGGGGATGAAGCCAGGATTGGGATGATCGTTAAAGCCAATAACTGGACAATCAATCCCGAAGGAACACCGCTTGAATGCCGGATCACCGATCCCAGAGGAGCAGAAGTTTTAAACAGACGGTCTGTTCTTTCCCGTTCAGGAGTGGAGGAGCTTACATATTCAACCTATGCCTGGTCGCCGACAGGAACCTATACCGCTTGGATTTATATTATTCAAGATGAGAAAACTAATCGGAGAATTCTCCTCGGTTCTCAAACATTTAAAGTTGAAGAATTCCTTCCGGATACCCTTAACGTGTCCGCAGTGTTTGAACCGCTTCCGCAAGACGGCTGGATCAATCCTCAGGATTTAAAGACGATTGTAACGGTGCGGAATCTTTTTGGTACTCCTGCCAGGGGAAATGAGGTAAAATCTCAAATCGATTTGACTCCGGGACATCAGTATTTCCGGCAATACCGGGATTTCACTTTCAGCGATCCTTATTCGGCTAAAAATTCTTACAACGAGTTTTTAGGAACAAAAATTACTGATGACGAAGGAAAGTCGGAATTTCCTCTTGATCTGGCAAAATTTGAAAAAGCTACTTACAACCTGCGTTTCTATACCGAAGCGTTTGAAAAAGGCAGCGGCAGAAATGTATCCGCTGAGACGTCGGTATATATTAGTCCGCTGCCGTATATGATTGGTTACAAAGCGGACGGGAATCTTGGTTATATACAACGCGATACGGTGAGGATGATCAATCTAATCGCCATCGATCCAAAACTGGAGAAGACTGCCGTTCAGGACATTACCGCTTCTTTAACAGAACTGCGTTATGTATCAGCATTGGTAAAACAGCCCAACGGAGTGTACAAATATCAATCTGTTCAAAAAGCGTATCCGGTTTCTTCCAATAAAATTTCCATTCCTTCTGCGGGGTTTGACTATTCGCTGCCCACATCCCGTCCTGGTGAGTATGAATTGGTTTTAACCGGACCGGATGGATTGGAATATAACAAGATTACATTTTCGATAGCCGGCTCTCAGAATGTGCAGCGGAGTTTAAACCGTACCGCGGATTTGGAAATAACACTGAACAAACCAGACTTCAATCCCGGAGAAACTATAGAACTGATGATCAAAGCGCCTTATGAAGGAGCGGGGCTGATCACGATTGAGCAGGATAAAGTCTATACATGGAAATGGTTTCAAAGTTCCGGAGAAACCACCATGCAGACCATCACGGTTCCTCAAAATCTTGAAGGGAACGGATATGTGAATGTGGTTTATCTCCGGTCGCAAAATTCCAGAGAAATATTTATGTCACCGCTTTCTTATGGGACGATGCCGTTTTCTATCAGTAAAGAAAACCGGACTAACAATATTGTTTTTGATATTCCCGAAGACGCGAAACCAGGACAGGATTTTGTTATTAATTACTCAACATCACGAAGGGGAAAGATTATTATTTACGCGGTTGATGAAGGCATTCTTCAATTAGCAGGTTACAGAACTCCTGACCCTCTGGGTTTTTTCATGAGAAAGCGTGCTCTGGAAGTCCGGACAACTCAGATACTGGACTTGGTGCTTCCCAGCTATGCTATTGTTCGTTCTATGGCTGCTATGGGAGGAAGCGAAGGCTATGATGAGCTCTTGAGCCGTAACCTTAATCCTTTTAAACGAAAACAAAACGCGCCGGTGGCTTTCTGGTCGGGCATCCTGGACGCGGGACCGGAAATGCGGTCTGTTTCCTACCGGGTTCCGGATTATTTTAATGGAACCCTTCGGGTAATGGGTGTCTCTGTTTCTGATGATGCGGTGGGCGCTGCCGAAGACCGTGCTTTGATTCGGAGTACCTTTATTCTAAGTCCCAACGCTCCTATGACGGCAGCTCCCGGAGATGAGTTTGAAGTTTCCCTCACAGTAACCAATAATCAGAAAGGTGTTGGAGAGAATGGAAAGGTAAAGCTCAACATTGTGCCGTCGGAACATTTTGCAATTTCAGGCCCAGCAGAATTCGATCTGACCATTCCCGAAGGACGCGATGAAACCTTGAGTATTCCGGTTAAGGCTTCCGGCGCGGTTGGCGGAGCGGAGTTAAAGTTTGTTGCTTCCAACAATAACGAGACTAGCGAGCTTTCGGCATACATGAGCGTTCGTCCGGCAATTCCTTACCAGGTATCTCTGTATTCCGGATCAATAAAAAACAGAGATACCGATGTTCCCATTCCGCGGAAAGTGTATGAGGAATTTCATACAAGAGATGTATCGCTCTCTTATCTTCCCTTAGGACTTGCGAAAGGACTTTCATTTTACCTCAACAACTATCCCTATGGTTGTACGGAACAACTTATCAGTACCGTCTTCCCCTTCCTATATCCTGATCTGTTTAAGGATTTGGGTTACACAAAAGCAGATGCCGAGGCAGGTATTTACCGGATTATCGGCATTATTCAGGCGAGAATGCGGGATGATAATACTTTGGGACTCTGGACTTCCCGGTCTCCAAGTGATCCTTTGGTAACTGTTTATGCGGCTCACTTCCTTACAGAAGCCAGAGAGAACGGATATTTTGTATCTTCTGCATTGATGAACGCTTTGCTTGAAAGTTTACAGACTATCGCCAGAAGATCCGGAACAGGATTGTATTCGCTTTCGACCCGCGCTTATGCCATCTATGTGCTGACATTAAATGAACAAGTTACCACTCCGCTCATCGAAACTCTTAAACAGGATATTAACCGCAGCAACGCGGAAGTGGAGACGGATCTTCCGGGACTGTATCTCGCGGGAACCTATGCAATGCTCCAGAAAAAACTTGACGCCTCAATCCTGTTTGGAAAAATTCGCCGGTCTCTGAAAAAAGATGATGATTTCCGTTATGTGGATGAATTGATGTATCAGTCTTTGTATCTTCACATATTGTCCAAGCATTTCCCTGAACGGCTTAGGGATGTGAGCGAATCGCTCTTTACTTCGATTTCCGATGAACTTTCCGGACAGCGTTATACATCCTTCTCGGCAAACTTTGCGCTTATGGGAATTAACAGTTATCTCAAAGCCGTACCGTCCGCGGAAGAAGGAAATTATCTTGTTCAGGAAATTCTTGCAAACAACGAAAAACGGAATCTTACTCCGGCAGGAGAAACGCTTTTCTCAGTTCCTTTCTCTCCAGACGCCGCGTCAATTCATTTGAGCAATAACAATAATCTTAATCTATTCTATCAAATTACTCTTGCGGGGTTTGATTTGGAACTGCCGAAGCAGGAAACAAAAAATTCAATTGAGGTGTACCGGGAATTTTTGGACGAGAATGATGAAAAAATTACTTCCGCGAATGTCGGTGATATTGTGAAAGTAAAATTAAATTTTAGAAGCCTCAATAACCGGACTATTTACGATGTTGCTTTGGTAGACATGCTTCCTGCGGGTCTTGAAGCAGATATTGAATCGATCCGCCAACAAGAATCTCGTGCGAATTGGTCTCCTGATTATACGGATATTCGTGAAGATCGTGTAGTGTTTTATGGAACCGTCGGACCGCGTGTTTCCAGTTTTGTGTATACTACAAGGGCTATTAACAACGGAACCTTTACCGTGCCGCCTCTGTTTGCCGAGGCTCTTTACGATAAATCAATCTGGGCTATGAATCCTCAGGAAAATTTCACGATTAGAAAACAAAACGATGAATAAACGGTTTCGATGGTCCCCCCAAAAAATTATAGGAGGAGTTTTAGGACTCCTCCTTCTGGGGCTGATTCTTTTTTTAGGCTACAACGCAATTTTCTTTAAAGTTCTAAAAGATGTTTCTTTTTCCCGGACTTATACAGACCGGAATGGGAAACTTCTGAATATTTTTCTTTCCAGTGATGAAAAATACCGAATTCGGACTTCTCTGGGTTATTTCCCTCCGGAATTGATTCAGGCGGTTCTGCTTCAGGAGGATAAATATTTCTATGGTCATTGGGGAATAAATCCCGGAGCGATGCTTCGGGCTGGATGGGAAACATATATCAAACGAAGCCGCCGCATGGGAGCTTCCACAATTACAATGCAGCTTGCCCGCCTTAGATTCGGTCTGTATACCCGGAACATTCCTGGAAAGATCGTTCAGATATTGGGAGCGTTGTTTCTTGAAACATGCCTGACTAAGGAGGAAATTTTAGAGGCTTATCTTAATTTGGCGCCCTGCGGCAGTAACATAGAAGGTTACTCTGCCGCCGCTTGGTATTATTTCAATAAAGATGTACGGGACTTAACTACCGGAGAAATCCTCAGCTTGGTAGTGATTCCCCAAAATCCGGTGAAACGCGCTCCTTTGGGCCGGGACATTCCCCAGGAATTTCTTGATGCCAGGGCCGCGCTTTTTGAAAATTGGGTTCTGGAATATCCAGACGCCGAATTGTTCCGGACTGAAATAGAACTTCCTCCCCTCTTCGTTAATCAGTTTCCTCGGCGGGCTCAGCATCATCTTGAGTTTCTCAATATCGTTATTCCTATTCCTGATCAAGATAATACAATGACTACGACCATCGATTTACAATACCAGTCTTTGTGCGAAAAACTTCTGGATTCATATCTGCAAAAAAATCGTACCTGGGGAGTTCGGAATGGAAGCATATTACTGTTAGATCATACGACAATGGAAGTTCTTGCCGCGGTAGGTTCAGCGGATTATTTTGATAATGAAATAGAAGGGCAGGTAAACGGAATTACCTCAAAGCGTTCGCCTGCTTCTACCTTGAAACCTTTCATTTATGCTTTGGCAATAGAACAAGGACTCATTCATCCTGAAACAATGCTGAAAGACACTCCGGTGGGGTTCAGCGAATATACGCCGGATAATTATAAAAGCCAATTTAAAGGACCGATTAAAGCCTGGGACGCTCTTGTTGACAGCCGGAATATTCCCGCAATTTATTTGGCATCATTGATTAAACAACCGGACCTTTACGATTTTCTATCTCAATCTGGAATTACCGGATTAAAAGAAAGGGATCATTACGGACTTTCCATTGTTCTTGGCAGTGCTGATGTAACAATGATGGAATTGGTAAGCCTTTACGCGGCGCTTCCGAACCGAGGTATAAAAAGAGATATTCGTTTTCTCGCGAATCAGAAAATCCTAAATGAAGACAAGAACAATAGCGGAAAAAGAACGCTATCTCCTGAATCATCATGGATTACTCTTCGTATGCTGGAACGAAATCCCGCGCCGGAAAATGTATATCAGCGGGGAAACAGGATTCCTGTAGCTTACAAAACCGGTACCTCGATTGGATTTAAGGATGCCTGGTCTCTTGCTGTTTTTGACCGCTATGTTTTAGCGGTTTGGATAGGTAATTTTTCCGGCGAAGGAAATAATACTTTTCTGGGACGGCTTATGGCAACGCCGCTTTTGTTCAATATCGTTGATGCTTTGGAAGGAAGCTTTGGAACGCTGCCCCCGGACTTTATGCCGGAAGGAGTTTCTGAAATCGATGTCTGTTCTGTTTCCGGCAGCATTCCCGGCGAATATTGTTTGGACCGGACAAAAACCTGGTTCATTCCCGGGGTTTCTCCCATCAATCGTTGTCATATTCACCGCCCAGTCAATATAGACACCAGAACCGGTTATCGAACTGATGAAGCCAATGAACCCTATATTCGTTCAGAGATTCGGGAATTCTGGCCTTCAGATCTTTTGGAAATCTTCAAACAAGCCGGACTTCCGCGTTTTGTTCCGCCTCCCTATCCGCCGGAAGAAAGTGGAATTCTCCGAGGCAATGTAGGATTTCCTCCCAATATTATTTCACCTTTGTCTAATACTACGTATGTCATTCGGAAAAATGAGGAAAGATTCCGGGAATTGGTTCTTATGGCAGGCGCGGATCAGGACGGAGGAGAATTATTCTGGTTCGCTGATTCATCGTTTTTGGGGAAGGCTCTTCCTGACGAAAAACTTCTCTGGAGTCCCGAACCAGGTGCTTACAACTTGTCCGTAACAGATTCCCAGGGCCGCTCAACTTCGACCGTGATTAGAATAAGCCTTTCAGAAGAATGATTGCAGCAGAATAGCAATAAGCACATGCCGGCGTTTCTCACCGTTTGATGCTCACTGCTATTTGTTGTTTGTTCCTAGCTCCAAAGTTTTTCGGGATAAAAACCTTTGTTGGTAAGTTCCGCAATCCGTTTTATGGCGGATTCTTTATCTTCCTTGTATGTGACGCCAAACCATTCCGCGTCCGCTTCGAGCGATTTTATCTTGAGCAGATTATTTTTGATAAGCCAATCGGCAAACATCGGAAGGTAACATTCGCTTTTTAGTTCCATTCCCTTGGCCGCAAGGAAATCATTAAAATATTTTTGGAGATCGGGAAAAATTGATTGCGGGAAGCCCCAGAAATTCATGGATACGGGAGTATCATCCGCTAAAGCCCGTTTGCTTCCGTCAGGGTTTGTGTTGAAGATTCCGTCTGTTTCACGCTTCAATAACAAGAGTTCATCGACCGAAGTAAGATAGCCGTTTTCAACCGTACAGACTCCCCTCGTTACCGTCCCCTGGGGACTCAAGGTTCGGTCGAGCCGGTACGGAACGATAGCTCCTTCTGTAATATGTTCGTCAGAAAGATATTTTCCGATAACTTCAAAGGATTCCCTGCCGTAGTAATCATCGGCATTGATGACCGCAAAAGGAGCATCGATCACATTTTCGGCGCAAAGCAGCGCATGAGAAGTTCCCCAGGGTTTTGTACGCTGGATTTTCTTCGCGTTTGCGTTGATCTCAGCGGGAATGAGTGTGTCCAATTCCTGAAACGCCAAATCCCAGGAAACATGATTTCCCATTCTGGCGAGAACCAAATCCTGGAAATCTTTTTCAATATCTTTCCGTATAATAAACACAAATTTTTTAAAACCGGAACGCAGGGCGTCAAAAACAGAATAATCCAAAAGGACTTCGCCGTTTTTTCCCAGTTTGTCCATTTGCTTAAGTCCGCCGTAGCGGCTGCCCATTCCGGCGGCTAACACAACTAAAATAGGTCCTTTCATATATTCAACCCCTTTAAAAGATTTGAGAAAAAATTTTCCACCATTTCCTCTATATATGAGTGTATAAAAAAAACAGCATTATGGCAAATGATATAAACGCAAAAATCCTTCCCATCGCATGACAGGAAGGACCTTTACATCAGTTTGGAATGTAATTCTTTTACAGTTTACGAATTGATTTTACATCGATTTCAACGCGCGTGCCGAGGCGTTCTTTGTCAACTTCGCCGTAAATTTCAACGCGGTCGTTTTCGCTGATGCTTTCTGATAATCTGCGCCAAACCTCGCGGTCGATTTCGACGACAACTTCACCGCTTGTATCGCGGAAGGTAAATTTTTCGCGGCTCAGTTGATTGATAATTGTTCCTTGCAGCGTAACTCTCGCATCGTCCCGAAGGTCCTTTAGCTCGGCGACGGTAACAAGTTCAGCTGTGTTACGTGCTGATGAACTGCCGGGTCCGGTATAAGCGCCCTGCGGCCCTGCTGCTCCGCCCGGACCGGTATACCCCTGAGCAAAAATTCCGGCTGCCGCAAAAACCGCAAACAAGACTATACACACCGCGCAAATGTGCTTTTTCATACAAAGCTCCTTAATAGCTCATTTTTTCGTTTGCTATGCTATTAGGATACGAAAGCCCGCGGCGCAAAACGGGGGTGCGGTCATTTTTTTCTGATGTTTTCTACATCAATGATAAGCTGCCGCCGCTCAATATCCACTTCGCCTGAAATTTCTACGCTGTCGCCTGCGCTCACCGAAACATGACGCAGCAGTTCACGCTCCATTTCAACCATAATTTCTCCGGTTGGGTCGCGGAATATATATTTCTCATCGCCAAGTGATTCTGTAATATTTCCGGTCAACAGCACTTTTGTGTCATTGGGAAGCGATTTTGCCTGCTCAACTGTTACGTTATACATTTCTCTCCCGCGCTTACTGTCTCCGTCCCGCACTTCCGGCGAATCAGCCAAGGGAACGGAGGGAGAAGGCGCGAAATGAACTGGAGATGTTCTTCCTCCCCTGAAAAAGGTACCGCCTAAAAACACGCCCAGAGCGACTAAAAAAACGGCGGTACAAATGATGGCAATTATTTTTAATCTATTGTTGAGTTCTACTGAGACGACCATTCCGACATGACAATCGGCGGGGGTAGATATTGCTCTGATTTTTCCATTGTTAAAGAGAACGATACTTTTCGGTTCTCCTACCTGGACGATGACTCCCTTCATATTGAATCCTCCCCGGCGAATGACTGCGGCACAAAGGAGTATATGTATGGATAATCTCCCTGTGCAAGTATGATAAGCGCGGCAATGTATTGCCGGTATTTTTCCAGCGCCTTTCGCGGAAAAGTTTCGGCAAGGCGCGATACCGGTAACTGACGCGACGCGAGCGTATCGGCCAATAATTCCGGCGATTCACGCACCGCCTCGGCAATGCGGAGGCAGACACGGCGGGAACGTTCCTGCTTGGGACATTTTTTCAGCAGGCTTTCCCATGAAAACCCCCAGCGGAAAAACTCGCTGTTGATATCTTCAATTTCAAGCCGCAAATTGCGTTCCTCTTCCGCACGGTCATAAGCCTGCAATGACGCGCCGGTTTCCCAAAATGTATCCGCGTTTTCTTCCTCTGCGAATACTTCCGCCCGCACTGCCGGGGAGAAAAAACGCTTTTGCGAGGCCAATTCCTTCCGCGCGTTATCGATGAGCCTGTTGCGGATTACCGTTGCCGCATACGGAATAAACGCGCCGCTTTCGGGATTGTAGCTTTGAACGCTGTGCGCAAACGCAAGCATAGCATCGGTGAGATTATCAGCCTTCGACTGGCTTTTGAAAAATACGCTTGCTGCACACTTCTTGATAAAGGGCATATAATTGCGAAGAAGCGTGTTGAGAGCATGTTTGTCTGTTTGCGCAATTTGCAATTGCAGTTGCAACTGCGCCGCCCGTCCTTCCAACCCCGATTCATTTTCCATTCATTAAACCTTTTACTTTTATGTATCGGAAAATACTGGTCTTCACAATAGGATACGAAAATCAAGAGGAAAAATGGGGGATGGTAGAACCCTTACATAAAAAAATTGAAAAAAATGAAATTATGAATACTTAAATGTAACATTACTGATGCATCGGCATCCCCTTTTATCGCTTCCTTGGTTAGTTATTTATAAATATGATTTTATCCTCTTGCCAAAAAAAGAGCAGTATGTTATGTTACATTCACATAATAAAGGAAAAGGAGACTGCATGAAAAAACACATCGTTTTAGTTTTAGTTCTCGTTTGTATGTTTTTCGTTTTTTCCTGTTCAACTAGTGAAAAAGCAGTGTTTGATGAATCTATATCGATAGAAGATTCTGCATGGATTGTGCAGGGCGGTGTAGGTGACATTGTCGGATACAACGGCATATCTGTGGACTGGAATCTCGGTTTTACAGGAGCGGCGAGAATACCAGCCGGTGATACGTTGTTGGAATGGAATGTTAATAGTGCCATTGGGAATAGTAGGTACAGAGGTAATGGCTTACTCATTCAATATAAATTTCAACCAGAAAAGAAATATATCTTTGTGCTTGCAAGGGGTGGAGATGGCAGCTATGGACTGAATGTGTATAGATTTGTGTTTGAAGATGAAATTCCTGCTAGTTTTTCCGCATTGGAAGATTATTTTGTTGGATTTACACCATTTTTGAATACGTCTGAACGGACAGTTCTTGATTAACTGGGTTTGTAACATTCGAACGTTTTCGAATGATATTATTTTTGTTACAATAAAGAGGAATGAAATGGGAAAGAGATTTTTGTGTTTTGCTTTTGTGTTATTAGCTATAATTATATCGTTGTCGTCATGTGCGATATTCGGTGCGACGCACGAGTTTGTTATCGATGAAAATCACCCTCTCGAAGATAGTGCTGTTGTTATATTTGAAGGTCATACTGAGAAGGGATGGTTTCATTTTTATCAATGGAATGGCAGTAACATAGGAGACGAACTGCACAGCGGAAGCAATTGGAGTAATGATGATTATAAATTTACTGTACCGGCAGGAGAGAACAGTTTTGTTTTTGACCTAACGTTTACCAAAGTAGAGAACCATCCGGCAGGAGGAACAATATCCCGCGACACAAAATTTGATAATATCGAGTTGTCGTATGCATTTAAACCAGGTGGAGAATACACCGTAAAAGGGAAAAAGCGGGCTATAAATCTTTTAATAATCGAGATAGTACTGGGCTATGATCTTGAATTGTACGACACTACAGAACGTTCCGAGTTGTTAAAAAAATGGGAACTTAAGTCATAGACTGGTTTTTTGGAATAATTGACAGGTTCGGAAAATCTGAACCTGTCAATATTGAATACATGTGGAGGATTCAGCAATGCTGGAAACTGGCACAGAAATGACCGTAAAATCTTACAACAGAGGTATCTCTAAGGCTTTGTATTTTGTAGAAATAATTTTTAGATAAGCGAGCCTCTTGCAAAACTCGGTTAGTTTTGCTGAGGCTCATGCGATTTTTCGCCTGAAGGCGCGAACTAAAGTTCGGCAAAATACGCATTTTTAAGCGGTTGCAATTGCCTCAAGCGTAATGAAACAGTAAATTTAGTGAATCTCCTCCTTAACTATTCATAATAGTGAAAAGTGTGTTTTTTTTGTTAAATACCTATCGTTTTTCTATCAAATTTTACTTTTTAGTCTTTAGATTTTCCCAAAATATGATATAATAATGCATTGTTTTTTTAACTTCATTTCACATAGAAAGGAACGATTATGATTGAAACGATTGTCCACGGTGTTGTTTTAGGATTGTATCTTATTCTGATGATTGCGGTTGGTATTTATTACCACAGGCGCAACAAGACCCAGCAGGATTATCTGTTGGGCGGACGCTCTCTTAATCCGATGGTTGCCGCTATGAGCGCCCAGGCTTCGGATATGAGCGGCTGGCTTTTAATGGGACTCCCCGGAACCGCTTTTTTGATTTTGCATAAGAACGGGCTTTCCGAAGCGGTTTGGACGGCGATAGGACTTGCGATAGGAACCTACCTTAACTGGCTCATCCTTGCGCGCCGTTTGAGAAAAAGCACTTTTGTGTTTAATGATTCCATCACGATTCCGTCATATTTGGAAAACCGTTTTCAGGATAAAACAAAAATCCTGCGGACTTCCGCCGCGGTTTTCATCATCATCTTTTTTCTTATTTACACAGCGGCCCAGTTCTCCGCCGGTGCAAAGCTCTTTGAATCGGTGTTCGGCATGGATTATCGGATTGCCCTCGTTATCGGCGCTGTTATCATTGTATCCTACACCTTCCTTGGCGGATTCTTGGCCGTCTGCTGGACCGATCTTATTCAAGGTTGTTTGATGTTTGTTGCGCTGATTGTTGTCGTGATTACAGCGCTTGCAAAAACCGGCGGTATGGAAGCCGCAAACGCGATTTTGGCGGCGCCGGCAATCGCGGGAAGGGCGCTCGTACTTTCGGACTGGTTCGGCTTTAATACTTACGGCGCGTTGGGAATCGCGTCCGCATTGGCTTGGGGGCTTGGCTATTTCGGGCAGCCTCATATCATTACAAGGTTTATGGGAATCCGCCATTCCCGCGAAATCAAACCGGCGCGAAGGATCGCTATGGTTTGGGTGCTTGTGTCATTGGCCTTTGCGGTTTTTGTCGGCGTTATCGGCAAGGCGTATTTGTCCATTCACATGAACCCGTCAAGTTTTGCGTCGATGGACGGAGAGCGGGTTTTTATTGAGCTCGTAAAAAGTATCTTCACCGGCCCCTGGCTCATGATTATTGCCGGAATCCTTTTGACCGCGATTCTTTCCGCGATTATGAGTACCGCCGATTCTCAGCTCCTAGTTACATCTTCCGCGGTTTCGGAAGATGTGTACCGTTCCATCTTTGGAAAAGATGCCAGCCCCAAAACACTGCTCTGGATTTCGAGGATTGCTGTTATTATAGTCGCGATACTCGCGGCGATTCTTGCCTCCAACCCGGAGTCTTCGGTCTTCAATTTGGTATCCTACGCATGGGCAGGATTCGGCGCTACTATCGGACCGGCAATTCTGTTGTCGCTTTTCTGGAAACGGATGAACGCCGCGGGAGCCATCGCCGGAGTTGTTTCCGGGGGCGTAACCGTACTGGTATGGAATGAATTTGTCAAACCTCACTTCCCGCTTTATGAATTACTCCCGGCCTTCATCATTTCAATTATATGTATCGTTGTTGTTTCGCTTTTAACGAAACGCCCTGATGCATCGATTGAAGAACAATTCGACCGGGTTCAGGAAGTAGATATTTAAAACTGAAAAACGATTTCCCCTTAACAGAACCGCTTTAAGCATAGAATCTTCTGTGTTTGAAGCGGTTTTTTATTGTTTCAATTATAATAAAGAATCTTGATAATACAACCAGTGAGTTGTATTGATTATATTATGATATATCAAGCTAAAATTGAACAGATAGGTACTGTGTATGCTGTTGAATTCCCCGATATAAAGGGATGTTATTCCCAAGGAGAGAGTTTAGAAGAAGCCATTGAAATGGCAAAAGAAGCGTTAAACGGACATCTTTCCTCATTGATAAAAAATAACTTTGGAATACCCAAGGCAGCATATACAAGAGGGTATCCTATACCTGTTTTACCAGAAGTTTCTTTTGCTCTGCAATTAAGAAAATTACGCGGGAAAAGGACTCAAAAAGAAGCCGCTGAAATTTTGGGCATTAGGCAGCAGGCGTATCGGAAACTCGAAGATGTGAAAAATACTAATCCAAGATTATTGACTATTGAAAAAGTGGCAGCGAAATTAGGCGGAAGGCTCAAAATTAATCTCATCCAGGAAAAAGTGTTTTAATTCTTTGATGGAGCCTTATCCTGTGCGATTATCCTGCAAATTCATACTACTGTTTAAATTCCTGAATGTGTGTTAAAATTTATAGAAATAATACATTGGAGGAAATACAATGGCTAACGAATATCATGTATCAAAAAACGGTGCGGCGGGTAATCCCGGTACGAAGGAAACCCCCTTCCTTACAATTAATGAGGCGGCGCAAGTTGCAATAGCCGGAGATACGATCATCGTCCATGAGGGCGAGTACAGGGAATGGGTTAATCCCAAAGAGGGCGGGTTGAGTAATGCCCGCCGAATCACATACATGGCCGCCGAGGGTGAACGTGTTGTGATAAAGGGTTCCGAGCGTGTAAGTAACTGGGCGAGTGAAGGCGGCGGTGTGTGGAAGGCTGTCGTTCCTAACGCCATTTTTTGCGGCTGGAATCCCTATGCTGAAATCGTAATCGGTGACTGGATGATTTTTCCTGTCGGACGCCATGTTCATCTTGGTGATGTGTACTTAAACGGAATGTCCTTTTATGAAGCAGAAAATTTAGAGGCTGTGAAAAATCCTTCTGTAAGGAATGAGATATTGGACAACTGGACGAAAACGATTGTCCCGGTAAAGAATCCTCTCCAGACAAAATATGTTTGGTTTGCCGAAGTGAACGCTGAAAATACCGTCATCTACGCAAACTTTCACGAGGCCGATCCAAACAAAGAGTTGACCGAAATAAACGTACGCAAGTGCTGTTTCTATCCCGAAAAGACAGGCGTCAACTATATAACGGTGCAGGGTTTTGAAATGGCTCATTCGGCCAATCCCTGGGCTCCGCCCACCGGCGATCAGCCCGGACTTCTTGGCGCGCATTGGAGTAAAGGCTGGATCATTGAAAACAACATTATACACGACGCAAAGTGCAGCGCGATAAGCATCGGCAAGGAATATTCCTCCGGTGATAATTACAGAACATTCCGAAAGGACAAGCCGGGTTATCAGTATCAGCTTGAATCTGTATTCACCGCGGCAAAATCCGGCTGGTCAAAGGAAAAAATAGGTTCTCATGTTATTCGTAATAATGTTATTTATGACTGCGGGCAAAACGGCATCGTCGGGCACTTGGGTTGCGTGTTCAGTGAAATATATAACAACCATATCTACAACATCGCCTTAAAGCGGGAATTCTACGGACACGAAATTGCGGGGATAAAACTTCACGCGGCAATTGATGTTCAGATTCACAACAACCGCATACACGGCTGTTCGCTGGGTCTTTGGCTGGACTGGCAGGCGCAGGGTACAAGAGTCAGTAAAAACATTTTTTACAATAACTGCCGCGACCTTTTTATTGAAGTGAGTCATGGACCATTCCTCGTTGACCATAATATCTTCACCGCAAAATACGCCATTGACAATCACGCGCAGGGAAGCGCTTGGGTGCACAATCTTGTAGGTGGGGAAATGGTGCTGAGAAAAATGCTCAACCGCGCTACGCCCTATCACGCGCCCCATAGTACAGATGTTACAGGCTATGCGATGGTATACGGCGGCGATGACCGTTTGTACCAAAACATCTTTGTCGGCAGCAAGACGGACAAAGCCGGAACCGCGGGTTATGACGGCTGTACCGCCTCGCTTGAAGAATATATGGCGTCCGTGGAAGCGCTCGTTCCCGGCGATCTTGAAATCTTTGAAAAAGTGGAACAGCCCGTTTATGTGAACAACAATGTCTACATAAGCGGCGCGAAAGCGTTTGCCCGGGAAGAAACCAAGCTGGAGAATTCCGGTTTTGATGCCGGATACTCAATAGAAGAGAACGGCGATGAAGTTTACCTGAACATCTCACTGCCGCAGGATTTTGAGAGCTTCACTTCCGTTCCTCATGGCACTAAAACATTGGGCAGGGTACGCATTGTTGATGCTGATTTTGAAAATCCCAACGGCTCAGATTTGCTCCTCGATTCCGATCTTTTAGACGCGGATACCGCCGGAAAGACTGTTCCGGGACCGCTTTCATGCCTTAAAGCAGGGAAGAACAGAATCAAAGTTTGGGGCTGAGCAATGAGAGGAAATCGTAAAATTACACTTTAGTTTTGCAGCAGGTTTTTTTGCGGAAATAGAATCCAGGAGGACTATATGTATCTTGCGTCGGATAATCGTTATGACAAAATGGTTTTTGCCAAATGCGGCAGAAGCGGCGTTAAACTGCCCTTGGTATCCTTAGGGCTTTGGCAGAATTTTGGTTCGCTTGACCCTTTGGAAAACCAGAAGAAGATGCTGTTCAGAGCGTTCGATTTAGGAATCACCCATATCGATCTTGCAAACAACTACGGACCAGTACACGGATCGGCTGAAGAAAATTTCGGCAGAATTATGAAAAGCGATTTGGCTCCTTACCGGGACGAGATGATTATTTCCACTAAAGCAGGCTACGGAATGTGGCCGGGTCCCTATGGAGATGGAGGCTCCCGCAAATATTTAATCAGCAGCCTTAACGCAAGTTTAAAAAGAATGAATGTCGATTACGTTGATATTTTTTATCATCATCGATTTGATCCTGACACGCCTATCGAAGAATCCGCCGGCGCTTTGATTGACATTGTCCGCCAGGGGAAAGCCCTCTATGCCGGCATTTCTAATTACGGTCTTGAGGAAACAAAAAAAATCGCCGCCATATTGAAGGCGAATAATGTTCCCTTGTTTATTCATCAACTTGCATATAACATGCTTCATAGAGCTCCTGAAACATCCGGCCTTCTGGATCATCTTTATGAAAGCGGAATCGGCTGCATTTGTTTCAGCCCCTTGGCTCAAGGTTTGCTCACGGATAAATATCTTAACGGCGTGGAGGCAAACAGCCGCGCTTCCAGAGATGAGACTTTAAAACGTTCAAGGCTTACGCCTGAGTTAATTGGCAGACTGCAAGCCTTGAACGCAATCGCCCAAAAACGCGGTCAAAGCCTTGCGCAGATGGCTTTGTCATGGGTGCTTCGGAAAAATAATGTTACAAGCGTCTTAATCGGCGCAAGCAAAGTTGAACAGATCGAAGATAATATCAAGATCATCAACAGAACGGAATTCAGCTCAGAGGAATTAAACACTATTGAGGAGATTTTGTAGCAGCTTATAATCTTGTACGCTTATCTCCTCGTATGTTTTTCATCAATAGAGTTCCTCGAAAACGGAAGTTTCTGAGGAACTCCAATACTCT
>QMCE01000837.1_pt1 | contig 16339 bp, 13 predicted proteins | sample 1821851 | NCBI WGS metagenome assembly QMCE01 (sample SAMN09453174, study PRJNA476694) | Termite gut metagenome, whole genome shotgun sequencing project. | isolation source: worker | host: Odontotermes sp. | place: South Africa:Pretoria | collected 2016-01-28
TACTGTGGAAGGTTTACCTTTCCACCCCACTATGCCCCGGCGGAGCACGTGAAAAGCCAATGCCCTCACTACGGATCGGATGCGAAGCATCCGAGGGTCCAGGGCTGCGCCCTGGTCCGAGGGTCCAGGGCTACGCCTGGTCCGAGGGTGCGGGGCTACGCCCTATCCGAAGACCAGCTTCGGCGCTTCGTCGGCCAGTTTTTTCAGGGTGCTCTCGCCGCTGAAGCTTTCCGTATACAGTTTCAGTTTTGGCTCCGTGCCGCTGGGGCGCATGGCGAACCAGGAGCCGTCCGCAAGGATCACCTTCAGGCCGCCGATGGCCGCCTTGTTGCCCGGAGCCTCGGTGTAGGCGTCGGTCACTTTCTGGCCGGCGCAGGCGGCGCCCACGAATTTCGCGGCCTCGATGTTTTTCAGGATTTTCTTCTGGTCCTCCGTCACCGACGTATCCAGGCGGGAGTAGAGGCTGTCGCCGTGTTTTTGGGCCAGGTCCGCATAATGATCGCGCGGGGATTTGCCGGTTTTGGCCAGAATTTCCGCGCCCAAAAGAGCCATGCAGAAGCCGTCCTTGTCCGTCGTCCAGGTGGAGCCGTCCTTTTGCAGATAGCTGGCCCCCGCGCTTTCCTCGCCGCCGAAGACTATGCCGCCGCTGGACAACCCCTCCACAAACCACTTGAAGCCCACCGGCGTTTCGTAGACTTCACGGCCTCTCGCCTTTATGACCCGGTCAATGATGGTCGATGAAACCAGGGTCTTGCCCACTTTGGCCGCGCCCGGCCACTGGGGGCGGTTTTGCAGGAGATAGTCGATGGCCACGGCCAGGTAGTGGTTGGGGTTCATTAATTCGCCGCCGGAAACGATGCCGTGGCGGTCGAAATCCGGGTCGTTGCCGAAGGCCAGGTCGTACTGCCCGCCCATTGCGATGAGGCCCGTCATGGCGTAGGGGGAGGAGCAGTCCATCCTGACGGCCCCGTCGCTGTCCAGGGTCATGAAGGAGAAAGTGGCGTCCACCGCTTTGTTCACCACCGTGATGTCCAGCCCCCACTCTTCGGCTATCGGTTCCCAGAAGTGTACGCCGGAGCCGCCCAGGGGGTCGGCGGCCAGCTTGAGCTTCGCGTTCTTTATAGCCGCCATGTCCACCACCCCGCCCAGGGCCTTGGCGAAGGGGCGGATGAAGTCGCGGGCTTTGGTCGTTTCAGCTTTGACGGCCTTGTAAAAAGGAATTTTCTTGATTTTGTCCGGCGCGGCCATGAGTTCGGCGGCCCTTTTTTCTATCCAGCCGGTCACGTCCACGTCGGCCGGGCCGCCGTGGGGCGGATTGTATTTTATGCCGCCGTCCGTGGGCGGATTGTGGCTGGGGGTGATGATGAGGCCGTCGGCCAGGGCTTTGGGGTTATGGCGGTTGTGGTCGATGATCAAAAACGAGGCCACGGGCGTGGGGGTATATTCGCCCTTGTCGTGAATATGGGTTTCGACGCCGGCGGCGGCCAGGACTTCCAGGGCCGTGCGGAAGGCGGCTTCGCTCAAGGCGTGGGTGTCATAGGCCAGAAAGAGGGGGCCCTTGTAAGCCTGTTGCGAGCGGTATTCCACCACCGCCTGGGTTATGGCCGCCACATGGGCCTCGTTGAAGGAACCGGCGGAAGCCGCGCCCCGGTGGCCGGAGGTGCCGAAGGCCACGGGCGCCGTTACGGCGGCGGTGTAATAATCGGACATCAGGCGGGGCAGACTGATCAATTGTTCGACGGGGGCTTTCTTTCCGGCCAGAGGGTGAAGCATTTTTATTCTCCTTGTATATAAATACTGATGATTAATGAGAATTTTTGTTCTCTGGCGAGGCGCGAGCATTTTTTAAGCGGAGGAATATATGAAATATTTCGAGCATTAAAAAATGTGAGCAACAAAGCCAGAGGGCAAAAATGCCATTAATCAGTCCTTGATGGAACTTTTAGCTAATATCGCGCCGCCCAAAAGAGGGGCGTCGTCCCCCAGGCTGGCCCGCAAAATTTTTATGCGCTCCGGCTCGGCCACCAGGACATGCTCCGCAATCACTTTATCCAGGCGGGGTTTTATGAAATCCAGAGCCCCGGCCGCGCCGCCGCCGATCACGATGGCCGGAAGGCCCAGAAGGTTTACGGCGCCGGAGAGGATCAGCCCCAGGGCCTCGCCGGCCCGGTCGAAAACGTACAGGGCCATGCGGTCGCCCTTCCTGGCCAGGCCGTACAAAATTTCCGCGTTTATCTCTTCCGGCGCGCCCCGGTATAAGGATTCCCCGCCTAGCTCCAGATATTCGCGGGCCAGACGGCTCATGCCCGTGGCCGAGGCCACTGTTTCCAGGCAGCCGCGCCGCCCGCAGCCGCAGAGCGCGCCCTTCCTCGCTTCCACGGGGATGTGCCCGACTTCCGCCGCGCTGAAAAAGGAGCCGTACCACACCTTTTCGTTCAAAATCAGACCGCCGCCCACCCCGGTGCCCAAGGTTATGACCAAAAGATTTTCATAACCCCGCCCCGCGCCGTATTTCCACTCGCCCAGGGCATAGATGTTGGCGTCGTTTTCCAGGCGCACGGGCAGACCCAGGGCTTTTTCCAGAATGTCCACCACAGGCACGTTGACCCAGCCGGGCGGCATGTTGGGCGCCTTGACCAGAAGGCCTTCGCGGTAATCTATCCAGCCGGGGAGGCCCACGCCCAAAGCGCGCGGGGCCGCGCCCGCCGGGGCCTCGGCCAGGAGGCTTTTGAGGTTTTCCAGCATGTCGCCGGTCAAATCGTTTTTGGTGGGCGCGCTTTTGGTGGGAAAGCGACGGCGGGCCAGGATGCGGCCCTCCTCGTCCACCAGACCGGCGTTCACATTGGTGCCGCCCACATCCATAGACAAATAGGTGTTCACGAAGCTCTCGCTATCTTCCGCCCGTCCTTTTAGGCATGAAATTCTGGCAGGGCAGGCCTGAATTTCTAAAAACCTCCAACGACGGCATGTATTTTGATTTGAAGCCGATGCGTTTACAGCCGTAGGGGGTTTTTGGCTCCCAGGTTATGAAAAAGTGCCGGCAGTAGCGGCAGTTTATCTTATAAGGGTTCATAGCATTTAAAACGCGATTAATTAAGAGGGCGAAAAGGCCCTTAATCAGTCCTTTACAAAAAGCGGATTAATTAGGATTTTTGTTCTCTGACATAGCGCTTCGCGTTTTTTAAGCGGAGGAATACTTAGACGTATTTCGAGCATTAAAAAACGCGAAGCGCCTAGCCAGAGGGCAAAAAGACAATTAATCAGTCCTTTACAGTTTGCCGCAGATAATCTTCCACAAACACAATCGTCTGGCGGTAACCGTTGAAAGTGGCGATGAGGTCTTCGTGGTCATTATAGCGGGGAATGAGCATAATTAAAAGAAGGGATCTGGTCATCAGCTGTATATACGACAAAATCCCTTTCAGGGCCCGCACTTCGCCCGCCGCGAGTTCCGCCGGAATATGCTTGCGCATGATGGACATGAGATCGGGAATGTAGCCGCACAGGGCTTTACCGCCGCGATAGACCATGTCCAGGGCTTCCTGCTCGGGCGCCACGTATTTGGGAGGATTTACCTCGGTCATCATCTTGCGCCACAGATCGCCGTCCAGTTGGGCGATGAGATTAGTGAGGCGCTGTTCCAGTTCGCTGAATGTTTTCATGCTCAGTCCTGATAAGTTAAATTATTGGGATGCTCATAGTTGTCGCGGCCGCTCAAGGCCGTCAGGGCCGCCATTTTGTCGGCCAGTTCGTCCAAATCGGAGGTGGTCAGACGCCAGCCCCAGTTGCCGGAGGACACGCCCGGCGTGTTCATGCGGGCCGTTTCGTCCAGGTTCAGCATATCCTGCATGGTCGCGACGGCCAAAGAGGCGCCCGAGAGCCAGGCCAGGCGAATCAGGGCCCAGGCCGCGTTCGTCTCGTCCACCTCGAAGCCTGAAAGATCGCTTATCTGTTTGCGTATAAGTTCCGTGCTTTCCCGGCTGAACCAGCCGCGAGTGGTGTTGTTGTCGTGGGTGCCCGGATAGACGGCGTTGTCGCTTTCAATGCGGTAGGGCGCGTGGGTGGAAACGGGCAGATCGGGGCCGAAGGCGAATTGCAGAACCCTCATGCCCGGATAGCCGAATTCGGAGCGCAGGGCGGTCACGTCCGGGGTGATTATGCCCAAATCTTCGGCGATTATCCGCAATGAGCCGTTTGAGGAGGCGGCCTGGAAGATGCCGCCCCCCGGCCCTTCGGCCCAATGGCCCGGCTCCGCCGTTTCGGCTTCGGCCGGCACTTCCCAATATTTGGCGAAGGCCCGGAAATGATCCAGGCGCACCATATCGTACATCTTAAAGGCGTGCCAGAGGCGGTTTTTCCACCAGTCGTAGCCCTGCCGGGCGTGGGCGGGCCAATTGAAAACGGGATTGCCCCACAACTGGCCGGTTACGGCAAAATAATCCGGCTTCACCCCGGCCACGGCGGAGGAGCCGCCCCCTTCGTCCAATTTGAAAAGATGCGGCAGGGACCAGACGTCGCTGGAATCGTGATTCACGTAAATGGCCGTGTCGCCGATTAGCCCCAGGCCTTTTTCCGCCAGCGCCTTTCTTAGCTCGTCCAGTTGGCTGAAGAAAAGGTACTGGGCGAATTTGACGCGCAATATGGAACGGCTCAGTTTGGTTCCGTATTCGCGGAGGGCCGCCTCGTCGCGGCGGCGCAGGCTTTCCGGCCACAGGAGCCAGGTTCCGCCGCCGAAATATTCCTTGGCGGCCATGAAAAGGCTGAAATCATTGAGCCAGGGGCCGTTCCTCCAGCAAAAATCCTGAAAAGCGCCGTGCGTCTCCAGGGCCTTTTCCGCCCGTTCAAAGGCCAGGCCGATCAGGGCTTCCTTCACCCTTATGGCCGCCTCGAAATCAACCTGGTCGCCGGCGGGCAGTTCGGCCCTGTCCAGATCGCTTTTCTTCAGCCATGAATCGCGGGCCATAAAATCAGGGCTGATCACGAGTGGATTGCCGGCAAAGGCGGAATAGGCGGAATAGGGGGAATTGCCCAGGCCGGGTCCCGTTGGTCCCAGGGGCAGGACCTGCCAATAATGAAGCCCGGCTTTTTTGATGAAGCCGGCCATACGGTGGGCTTCCGGCCCCAAATCGCCCACCCCGAAAGGGGATTGGAGGGAAGTGGGGTGCAGGAGAAGACCGGCGGCCCGCCAGCCGTTTTTATAGGTTTGCATCTTTTATGTCCTTTCAGAATGCGCTGTTTAATCCGCGTTTCCCTCGTCGTCATCTTCCTTGTCGGCCTCGTCCCTGCGTTTCACCAGCCGCAGTTTGGGGCGGGAAGAGATGGCGCGCTTTTCGCCGTCCGGCGCGTTCAGCACATATTCCCTGACTTTTTCCTCAAACTGAGAATTTTTTATCCTGAGGCCGTTTATCATGAAATAGATCAGAACCGACTCCTCCCACTCCGGGGTGGGGGTGAAGTTCATCATTCTTTCCTTATAGCGCGGCAAAAGAGGCTTGAGTGATTCTTCATTCAAGGCCATCAGCTGCCGGGCGATTTTGCGCAGAACATCATCAATCATGGCCGACGTCTTCCTTACAAAGTCACGAACCGTTGAAACTCTGGCGTAATGCTGAAAAAAGTGCTATACTCACACACAATCATAATGCCAAAGCATATAAAAGGGCAAGATATATTTGGCCCGAATGTTCGCTTCCCATTTTACTGGGACTTCTGTCTCAAATCATATAATCGACAGCACACAGGCGCCTCGCGGCGCGGACTCCCAGGGGCTCCGCGCGTCGTCAAAGAGGGCCGGAAAGGCACGGAGCTCATGGAAAAGAAAAACAGCGATCCCAAACTGGCGACGCTGGATTACAACAACCTCATGGCCGGCGCGATAGGCGAGGCCGGCCTCACCGACGCGGATATGAAGACCATCCGCGACAATCTCGAGTCAGCCGTCAAAAATGTGGAAGCCCAGTACAAGAAGGGCGGCCTTTCCTTCATGGACCTGCCCTTCAAAGACGACGAGGTCAAAAAATACCTGGCCCTGGCCGAAAAATACCGCAAATACGAAAATGTGGTCGTTTTGGGCATCGGCGGCAGCGCCTTGGGGACCAAGGCCGTCTTCAGCGCGCTCAAGCCCATGAACCACAACAGCCTGCCCGCCGCCAAGCGCGGCTGGCCCCGCCTTTTCGTGGCCGACAACATCGACCCGGAAGGCTTCAATATTCTTCTGGACGGCCTGGACATCCGCAAAACCGTTTTCAACGTCATCTCCAAAAGCGGGGCCACGGCCGAGACCATGAGCCAGTTCCTGATAGTGCATGACCGCCTGAAACGCGATTTGGGCAAAACCACGCTCAAGGATCACCTTCTCATCACCACCGATCCGGCGGGCGGCGTTCTGCGCAAAATCGTGGACAGCCTGGAGCTTAATTCCCTGGACGTACCCCCCGGCGTCGGAGGCCGCTTCTCGGTCATGACCGCCGTGGGCCTGGCTCCCCTGGCTATGGCCGGGGTGGACATAGCGGGGCTCCTGGCCGGGGCCGGGACCGCCCAGAACGAATTCGGCGGCGGCGACGTCATGAACAACAAGGCGGCCCTCTTCGCCGGGCTCAACTGGTTCCTCGCCGCGAAGAAGAAACGCCCCTCCCTGGTCATGATGCCCTACGCGGATTCCCTGGGCCAGGTGGCCGACTGGTTCGGACAATTGTGGAACGAATCCCTGGGGAAAGCCAAGCTTTTGAGCGGCAAGGACGCGGCCACCGGCCAGACGGCCATAAAAGCCCTGGGCGCCACCGATCAGCACAGCCAGCTGCAACTGTACATGGAAGGGCCGAGGGACAAAACCATCTGCTTCCTGCGCACGGAAAATTTCCGCAACAACGTCTCCATTCCCAAAATTTTCGAGGAACACCCGGAACTGGCCTACCTGGGCGGCCACAGCATGGGCGAGCTCATCAACTTCGAGCAGCGGGGCACGGCCAGGGCCCTGGCCGCCAACGGTCGCCCCAACTTCACCATCTCCCTGCCCCAGGTCACCCCGGCCTCCCTGGGCTACCTTCTCCACACCCTGGAACTGGCCACGGTCATTTCCGGCGTTTTGTACAAAATAGATCCCCTGGACCAGCCCGGCGTGGAACTGGGCAAGAAATACACCTACGGCCTCATGGGCCGCCAGGGTTTCAAGGAATTCAAGACAGCTTACGAAAAGGGTCTTGGCAATCACTCCAAATATATCGTCCAGTAAAAGTTGGGGCGGACGCAAGCCTGACGCCTTGCATATCTGAATTTTTCGCAAAGGCAATAAAAGCGAAGCCGCCCCAAACCTTCATCCCGGCGAAAGCCGGGATGAAGGGAGGAGAGAGGAACTGCCATAAAGTGGAAAAAAATCCACACGAAGTCGCCCTGGATGACGGCCCGGCTCAACAATCCGCATCGGCGAATCCTCTCCTGAGCCAGGACGCCGCGCCGGACCTCGCCCCGAACGCGGCGGCCCTGGACGAAAAGCCTTTCCGCCTGGCCAAGTATTTTTCCGTCTTCGCCGTCTTCCTCATCTTCGCGGCCAGCCTGACCCTGGCCGCCGTGGTTTCCCGGCAGGCCGAACTCATCATCACCAACCGCGTGGAAGACGACACCATCAAGGTGATGGACAACCTGAGCCGCCAGATGTACAGCGACTTTTTGCAGGAAGCCTACGGCCGCTTCGGGGAAATCCGCCTGCGCGACCCGGCCCAGCAGGAACTTCTGACCCAGGTGGTCACCAAAACCATTTACGGCTTCGACATCCGCCGGGTCATCATCTACGATCTGGAAGGGCGGGTGGTTTACGCCACGGACGACACCGGGCAAACCTCCATAGCCGACGATCTGGCCTCCGTTCTGGCGGCCATACGCCTCTACGTCATGCCCCAGCCCTCCTACACCCTGGAAACCCCCAGGGCCTTTTCCTGGACGCCCCCGGACGAATCGCGGCCCGCGGAGGAGAGCCCCAGAGGGGTCGATATGGACGAGCAGGGGCTTTTTCTGGAACACCTCCGGGCTCTCACCGTCCTGCGCTATGAGGGCGGCGCCTTCCTCTTCCAGAACTTTTTCCCGCGCGGCGAATTCGTGCTGCGCAGCTACAAGGCTATGGACAACATGGAAACCTATGGCCGCAAAATGCTTTCGGGGGTTCTGGAAATCGACCGCGACTTGACGGACGAATATAAGCAGATAGCCAAGCTGCAATACTTCGCCCTCTCAATGGCCGTCTTTCTGGCCCTCTTGCTCACCGGGGCCCTGCAGCTGGTGGTGAGCCGGGGCGAGGCCATCGTCAACAAGCGCAACGAGGAACGCCGGATGCTCCAGGAACGCCTGGGCCAGGCCGAACGCCTGGCCGGGCTGGGCAGCATGGTGGCCACGGTGGCCCACGAAATCAGGAACCCCCTGGGCATAATCCACTCCACCGCCGATTTGTTGAACCGTTTTCTGGCCGAGGAACAGCCGGAGAGGGCCAGGCTGGCCCGGGCCATAGTGGAGGAGGCCGACCGCCTCTCCGAAGTGGTCACCGAATTTCTGGATTTCGCCCGCCCCAGGGAGCCCAGGCCGGAGCCCATGATAGTGGAAGAGCTTCTGGAAGAAATTCTGGCCTTTCTGGAAGTGGCCCTGACCAGGGCCGGGGTGGAGGTCCGCACCGACTTCCGCGAAAATCAAAGCCCCGTCATGGGCGACCCGGCCATGCTCCGCCGGGCCTTTCTGAACATTCTGGCCAACGCCGTACAGGCTATGGACGAGGGCGGCCTGTTGACCGTCGAGACCGAAGACGACGAATCCGAAGAATATCTGACCATCGCCATATCCGATACCGGGCCGGGCCTTTCGGACGAAGCCCGGCAAAAGGTTTTTTCGCCCTTTTACACCACCAAGGCCAAGGGCACAGGCCTGGGGCTGGTGATCGTGAAGAACATCATCGAAGCCCACCACGGCCTGATTTTATTGGCCGACGGCAAGCCGGGCCATGACGGCGCGGACGAAGGACTTGACGGGGCCGGTCCGGGGCTCGCCGTCATCATAAAACTGAAAGCATAACGTGAGGCGCAGTTGGAAAGCATACTGATAGTGGACGACGAAAAAAATTATCACCCCACCCTGGCCGCCCTCTTCCGCCACGAAGGCTATGAAACCATCAGCGCCTACAGCGGCAACGGGGCCTGGGAGGTCTTCCAGGAACGCGAAGTGGATCTGGTCTTAAGCGACATGACCATGCCCGACGGCGACGGCCTTTCGCTTCTGGCCAAAATCAAGGCCTACAAGCCCGAGGTGCCGGTGATCATGCTGACGGCCTTCGGGACCGTGGAACTGGCGGTGGAGGCCATGAAGCTGGGGGCCTTCGATTACCTCACCAAGCCCTGCCCCAACGAGGACATGCTGAAAACCGTGGCCAAGGCCCTGGAGCTCTCCCGCCTCTCCCGCCGGAACAAGGAACTTTTGTCGGCCCTTTCCGAACGCTACAGCTTCGGCAACCTCATCGGCAAATCCAAGCCCATGCTGGAACTCTACAAGCTCCTGGAAAAAGTCGCGCCCACCAAGGCCAACGTCCTGGTGACCGGCGAAAGCGGCACGGGGAAGGAACTGGTGGCCCAGGCCCTGCACTACAACAGCCCCAGGGCCGAAAAGCCCTTCGTGGCCGTGAACTGTTCGGCCCTTTCGTCCACCCTGTTGGAAAGCGAACTCTTCGGCCATGAAAAAGGCGCCTTCACCGACGCCCGCCAGAGCCGGGCCGGGCGTTTCGAGCTGGCCGAAGGCGGCAGCCTTTTCCTGGACGAAATAGGCGAAACCGAGCAGAGCCTTCAGGTGAAGCTTTTGCGGGTGATTCAGGAACGGCGCTTCGAGCGGGTGGGCGGTTCGGCCTCAATCCCTATGGACGTGCGCCTCATCGCGGCCACCAACCGCGATTTGAAGAAGGAAGTGGCCGAAGGCCGTTTCCGCGAAGACCTCTTCTACCGCCTCAACGTGGTGCATTTGCAGCTCCCCCCCTTACGCGAGCGCATGGACGATCTGCCGCTCCTCATCGAGCACTTCCTCAAGAAATTCAGCGAGGGCGCTTCCGGCAAGACCATGAGCCGCGAAGCCATGCGCCTCATGTTTTCTTATGCCTGGCCCGGCAACATCCGCGAATTGCAGAACGTCATCGAGCGGGGCGTGGTCCTGTCGTCCGGGCCGGAAATAAGCCCGGAAGATCTGCCGGAAGACGTGCGCCGCCCGGCCAATCCCTTAAGCTATCAGCCGGATTTGATGGAATACTGGGAGACCCTCATGGTTCCGCCCGCGCCCTCCGCCATTTCGGTGGCGGATTTGTCCAAAACCAGCCTGGCCCCGCCGCGCCAGGTGACGGCCCCGCGCTCGGAATTTTCATCGGGCGCCGCCCGGGAGCGGGAGCGGCCCGAAAACGCCATCGCCAACGAAACGGATTTCCGCCGGGCGGCTTTTTTGGCCCTCCCCGAAGCCATAAGTCTGGACGAAGCCCTCTCCGCCCTGGAGGAGGGCCTGATCAGGCGCGCCCTTAACGAAAAAGGCGGGGTGCAGAGCCACGCGGCCGCCGCCCTGGGCCTGAAGAAAAACGTGTTCAAATACAAGTGGGACAAATACGTGGAGCGCGAGCCCACGCCCCTGGCCGCGAAACTGGCCGCTCTGGCGCCCCAGGGCACGGAACTTCTTTCCGCCCTGGAAAGCCTGGAGGAAGCCATGCTGCGGGCCGCCCTGGAAAAAAGCGCGGGCGTTCAGAGCCAGGCCGCCGACAGCCTGGGCATAAAGAAAAATCTCATGCAGTATAAGCTTAAAAAGTTCGGAATCGACCCGCAGGAATTCTAATTAAGGATTGATTAATGGTCTTTTTGCTTTCTGGCTTTGCCCGTTTAATTTTTTAATGCTCGAAATACGTCCAAGTATTCCTCCGCTTAAAAAATTAAAGCGCCTCGCCAGAAAACAAAAATCCTCATTAATCCACATTTCATCAGGAGCTTTAGTACCTTGCAGCTCTTAATTCTTCGTATAAGGCAATGCGCGTAAAAAAGCGCCCCACCCGTCATCCCGGCGAAAGCCGGGATGACGATTTTGCGGCGCTGCGATGGTCTTTGGCAAAGCCTTGGGCATTGGAAGCGGCTGAGCTTTTATAATGCTCTTGCTGCGCCCCGCCTACGGTTTCAGCTCCAAACCGGCCTGTTCCAGCTTGGAAACGAAGCGGCTCAGGAGGGCTTTGAAATTGCTGGCCGTTTCAATGCTCAGCTTGTCCACCATCAGTTTTTCCAGGTCGCGCATTTCCGGGGACACGCTGGAGCGCACGCGCTTTTTCAAAAGATTCACTTCGTGCTGGGCGTCGGCGTTGCTGCGTTCGGTGAGGCGTTTTATTTCCTCGTTGTACTTGATGATCATTTCCTCCATCTTGCGCTCGGTCAGGAGGATTTTTCCGTGGCTTTCGGAAAGGGCCAGGGTCAGGCGGCGGCCCTCCTTCTCATTGGTGGCCGCCACGTCGCGCTCCACGGCCAGCTTGCGCTCCAAATCGTCCAGACGGTTGTTGGCGGAAACAACGGTTTGGGCGGCGGCTTCGGCTTCCTGGACGGCGCGCTCCATTTCCTGTTTGAAAAAAGCGGCGTCGTTTTCCTGCTGGGTCAGTTTGCCGCGCAAATCGCTGGTTTCGCGATGCAGTTTCTTAAACTGGGTTTCGTAATTGGCCACTTTCTGATTGGCCGTGGACAGGAGGCTCTCCTGCTCCTCTATGGTGTTGGTGAGTTCCATCAAATCCGCGGTCAAACGCTCGATTTCCTGCTTCTGGTCGTCCCGGACCTTGGTGAGGGTGCGCAGATCGCTTTCCAACTGGCGGCGATCAGAATACGAGGACTTTTTGAGCTCCTCGAAGGCCGCCTCGATGTTCCGCAAATAATCGGTCAAAATGCGCATGGCCTGATGGGGATCGAAACCCGCCGGCAAAAAATCTTCCAAATGTCGTTCGTCCGAAATATCTTTCATTTGTCTACCTATTTTGTCATAAGAATACGATAGCCTGTATTTAAGCAGGTTCGCCCGAAAATTGCAAGCGTCACCGGTAAGGCCATAAGTTGAATATGCTCATATTTTTTCCGCCCGTGCGGCGGAATGGCTGTAAAGGCAAGGAAGCTGAAAAGTTTTTCACGCGGCCTGAACAGCCGCGCATCTCTATTTCAGGGCCAGCTCTTCCACTTTCTTCCGCGCCTCGCCTTCCGCCGCCATCGCGGTTTCGATGCTGTCCACCGGCCTGGCCGGAATCTTATCCAAAACTTTTCCCACCAGGCGGGCGATGTCGGTGAAGCCGATGCGGCCCGCAAGGAAGAGCCCCACCGCCGCCTCGTCGGCGCCGCTCAAAACGGCCGGGGCCGTGCCGCCCTCTTTTCCGGCCTGAACAGCCAGGGAGAGAGCCGGAAAATTTTCCCAATCGGCTGCCTCGAAAGTCAGGTGCCCCCTGTGGCTTTGAAAGGCCACGGCGGAGAGGGGCAGGGAATTCAAGTGGAGTCTCTCCAGAAGGGGCCAGCGGGCCGGGCAGCTCAGGGCGTAGGCGATGGGCAGGCGCATGTCGGTGGGACCCATCTGGGCCACCTGGGATCCGTCCACATATTCCACGATGGAATGGACGACGCTCTGGGGGTGTATCAGAACGTCGATTTGTTCATAAGGCAGGCCGAAGAGGTGGTGGGCCTCGATTATTTCCAGCCCCTTGTTCATCAGGGTGGCCGAATCGCAGGTAATTTTCGCGCCCATTTCCCAGCGGGGGTGGCGCAGGGCCTGCTCTCTTTTGACTTTGGCCAGTTGCTCGGCGGTGAAGCCGCGAAAGGGGCCGCCGGAAGCGGTGAGGATGAGGCGGTGAATGCCCTCCGCCGAAAGGCGTCCGCCCAGGGCCTGGAAAATGGCCGAATGTTCGCTGTCCACGGGCACGATTTCCGCCCCGGTCTTTCTGGCCAGGGGCATGAGCAGATCGCCGCCCATGACCATTGATTCCTTGTTGGCCAGGGCCACCCGCAAACCTTTTTTTATGGCCGCGAAAGTGGGCGGCATGGCCGCGCCGCCCATGATGGCCGAAAGGACTGTATCCGCCCCGGATTCCGTCGCCGCCGCCGTCTGGCCTTCGGGGCCGCACAAAATTTCCGGCGGCTTCTCGCATTCCAGTTCATAGAGTATTTTCAAGAGTTCGGCGCGTTCGGCCTCGCCCGCGACGGCGACCAGGGGGGGGCGGAATTCCAGGACGGCTTCGGCCATAATCTCCACCTGCGAAGCGCAGGTGAGGGCCGCAATTTCCACATATTCAGGGAAGGCCCTGGCGATGGCCAGGGCGCTTTGGCCTATGGAGCCTGTCGCCCCTAAAACGGCGAGCTTCATCGGTCGTTCATTTTTTGATGTGCCAGCCATAGTGCATGGCGACAAGGCGCAGGCCGGTGCAGAGGGCGGCCCCGATGATCATGAAAACAGGGGCGGCCATGGGAAAGGCGATGGCTCCGAAGACGAAGACGAAGGCCCCCAGAAGAGCCGGGGTGGCATAGATTTCCGCCCTGAAGATGGTGGGCACCTGGGCCAGGATGATATCCCGCGCCACGCCGCCGCCCACGCCGGTCAAGAGGCCCATGAGAATGCACCACACGGGATTGACGCCGAAGGCGATGGCCTTGTTGGCCCCCACCACCACGAATAGCCCCAGCCCCAGGGCGTCGAAAAAGTCGATGGGCTGTTTGATTTTTTCCAGCTTTTCCGAAAAAAACATGGCGAAGGCGGCGGTCAAAACCGCGAAGATCAGGGGCACGACCGTGCGCAAAAGCTCCGGCGGCAGGTCCCCGATGAGTATGTCGCGGGCCAGCCCGCCGCAGGAGCAGGCCATGAGGGCGAGAAAAACGCAGCCGATGATGTCGGCGTCGCGCTTGATCCCGGCCATAGCTCCGCTCATGGCGAAGGCCAGGGTGCCCAGATAGTTGATGACGAGTATGAAAATATGGTTGAAATCCATGAAATGCGCCTGAATGCGATTATTTCAGCCGGGCCAGTTCGCGATGCCCGATGTCGCGGCGATAGTGGCGGCCCTCGAAGGAGAAGCCGCCGGCCCGGTCATATACTTTCTCCAGAGCCCGCGTCAGGGCGCGGCCCGTGGCCGCGATGGTCAGGACCCGGCCCCCCGCCGTTACCAGGCGGCCCTCGCCGTCGAGCGAGGTGCCGCTGTGAAAGACCATTGAATGTCCGGGCAGGCCCGGCACGTTTTCCTTAATCAGCATGCCTTTGGCGTAATCGCCGGGATAGCCGCCGGAGGCCAGGACCACGCAGGCGGCCGCTTCTTCGCGCCACACGATAGTTTCCCCGGCCAGGCGCCCTTCTGAAGCGGCCAGGGCGATTTGGACCAGATCGGATTTTAGGAGCATCATCAGAATTTCCGTTTCCGGATCCCCGAAACGGGCGTTGTATTCGATGACCTGCGGCCCCCGGTACGCGGAATCGGGCAAGGGCAGAATGAGGCCGAAATACAGGCAGCCGCAATAGTCCAGCCCGTCGGCCTTGAGCCCGGCCAGGGTTGGTTTTATGATGCTTTCCTCCACCAGCGCGGCCGCCTGGGGGGTGTACACGGACACGGGGGAATAGGCGCCCATGCCGCCGGTGTTGGGGCCCGTGTCGCCCTCCCCCACCGCCTTGTGATCCTGCACCGGCGGCATGGGGATGATGGTCTGGCCGTCGCAAAAGGCCAGGACGGTCACTTCCTCGCCCAAAATGAAATCCTCGATGACCACTTCCAGGCCGGAATCCCCGAAGCGGCCCTCTTCCATCATGCTCCTGACCGCGCCTTCGGCCTCGGCCCTGTTTTTGGCCACGACCACGCCCTTGCCCTGGGCCAGGCCGGAAGCCTTGACCACGATGGGGCCGTCGGGCTTTTCCCGAAGGTATTGATAGGCGGCGCCCGCCTCGGTGAATTTTTTATAGGCGGCGGTGGGGATGTTGTGGCGGCCCATGAAATCCTTGGCGAAGGCTTTGGAGCTTTCCAGGCGGGCGGCCCCGGCCCTGGGGCCGAAAACCTTTATGCCCGCCTCCAGGAGCCTGTCGGCCAGGCCGAGGGCCAGGGGCGCTTCGGGGCCGATGACCACGAGATCTATTTTTTCATCTTTCGCGAATCGCAAAAGGGCCGGGACGTCGTCCGCCTCTATGGGAACCAGGGCGGCCATTATGTCCATGCCGGGATTGCCGGGCGCCGCGTACACTTTTCCGGCCAGGGGGCTCTGGGCCAGTTTCCAGACCAGGGCGTGCTCGCGCGCGCCGCCGCCGACAACCAGTATCTTCAATTTATTCATGATTTCACTCTATCAATGCGTGCTTAAAGGCATTTGGACGGCTTCGTTGATCCAGCCGATAACCTGGGGCAAAAGGCGGTGCTCCTCCGCCAGAATGCGGGCGGACAAAGTCTCCTCGTCGTCGTTGGGCTGGATGGGCACCACGGCCTGGGCGATGATGCGCCCCGCGTCCATCCTTTCGTTCACGAAGTGAACCGTGCAGCCCGTGACCTTCACCCCGTAGTCCAGGGCCTGCTTCTGGGCGCGGAGGCCGGGAAAAGAAGGGAGCAGCGAAGGGTGAATGTTGATGATGCGCCCGTCGAAGGCCTCGATGAAGCCCGGTCCCAAAAGGCGCATGAAACCGGCCAGCACCACCAGATCCACCTGATGGGCCGTCATGGCGGCGACGATGGTGTCTTCGAAGGCGATATCGTCCGCGAAGAGGCGGCGTTCTATCACCAGGGAAGGAATATTCGCTTCAGCCAGGTGATGCAAAGCCGGGGCCGCCGGGTTGTCGCTCACCACCAGGGCGACGGTCGCGGACAGGCGCCCCTCGTTTATTTCCTTCATGATGGCCGCCAGGTTGCTGCCCCGGCCGGAGACCATGACCCCTAAGCGCAGAGGTATCATAAACCCTCCAGTATTGTTCGGCGCTCTCCTTTTTCCAATCGGCCCACGCATCGCGCAAGGCCGGGGCCGCCGGCGTTCAGCTCGCTCAAAAGCGCGTCAAGCTCACCTTCGGGAACAACCAGAATCAGGCCCAGGCCCATGTTGAAGGTGCGGTGCATTTCAGGCGGCGGAACCCGGCCCCATTGTTCCAGCAGTCTGAAAACGGGGGGGACGTCCCAGGCGGACGTGTCCACCCTGGCGGCCAGTCCCTCGGGCAGGACGCGGGGCAGGTTTTCCTGAAAGCCGCCGCCGGTAACATGCACCATAGCCTTTATATTATACCTTGTCAGGAGGGGCAAAATCAAGCTTACGTAGAGCCGGGTGGGTTCCAGAAGCTCCTCGCCCAGGGTGCGGCCCAGTTCCGGGATATGTTCGTCTAT
>QMCE01000838.1_pt1 | contig 16327 bp, 14 predicted proteins | sample 1821851 | NCBI WGS metagenome assembly QMCE01 (sample SAMN09453174, study PRJNA476694) | Termite gut metagenome, whole genome shotgun sequencing project. | isolation source: worker | host: Odontotermes sp. | place: South Africa:Pretoria | collected 2016-01-28
ATTGGAAAGTATCGTATTTACAAAATAGATTCTATAAATAATTATTATTTTATCTATGCGATTAAAGGAGAAAAACATTTTAAAATTATTTCGGAGAAACAAGAGGTCTGCAATGCTGAAAAAATAGAGATAAATGGGAATTATGACTTATCTCTTTGGTCTTGGCGAAAAAATCCACCTGTCATTAATGGAGTTGCTATAAACTCTATGGATATGTATATGGATATCCAATGGTTGAGTTTGGACGATTCCACGAGTGTTAAGATAGATGGAGGGGTAATAGACGACCTATATTTCCCAAACAACCTTAAGGGCTTATATCTGATAGATGAAGAATAACCCCTAAATCATAAATACCCGCAAAACAAAAGTGTTTGCGGGTATTTATTGTTCCAAACAACCTCTAAAACTTCATCGGCACCTCCATCAGCAGTATGCGCGAGGGGGTTTCGGCCCTGACCGCGACCATATCCGTTTCCCATATGCCCATGCCGTCGCGCTGGCCGAGCGTTTCGCCTTCGGAGGAGATGCTGCCGGAGATGACAAACAGGTAAACGCCGCTGTTCCGGGAGTGAAGGTCGTGCGTCACGCTTTTGCCCTTTTCGAGTCCGGCGAGATAGAACCAGACCCTTTGGTGTATCCAGCCCACGGTCGCCGTTCCCTCTTTTTCGGGAGCTACGATCAACTGCAGTTTATTTTTCACTGATTTGGCGAGCGTGATGTCTTCGTATCGCGGTTTAACGTTGTCCATATGGGAGAAAACCCATATCTGAAGGAATTTCAGCGGTTCGGTCAGGTTCGCGTTATATTCGCTGTGGACGAGGCCGCTGCCGGCGCTCAGGACCTGTATCTGGCCGGGGTATATCGTCCCGCTGCCGCCCAAACTTTCCTCGTGTCTAAAAGCGCCTTCCAGAGGTATTGTGACTACCTCTATGTTGTCGTGGGGGTGTGGTGCGTAACCTGTGCCGTCCGCCACCGTGTCGTCGTTTATAACCCTAATCGCGCCGAAGTTTATACGGTCGCGGTCGAAATAGTCCGCGAAGCTGAATGTGTGGCGTGACTGCAGCCAACGGTTGGCGGTAAGCCCCCTGCTTTCCGACCTGTGGATCACCTTCTTCATGGGTAAATAATTAAAAATGCAAAATGCGAAATTTGATTTATGTCAAACAAATTTCGCACCAAATATGAAACAGGCAGCCAAAGTCCCGATCGGGCACCGGCAACCTGTCCATATATTCTCAATTTTCCATTCCGTCAGTCGTCCTCGAAGAAGAAACCATCCATTAACGATTCGATGTCGCGGCGTTCCTTTTTCGTGGGGCGTCCCGTGCCGCGGTCACGGCTGACGAATACCGTCTCGCGCGGAACGACGAGTTTATCGAGTTCCGACTGCGGTGTAATGTTCTCTACAAATTCTGGCACGTTCCTGGCCGGTTGGCGGCTCGACACGAGCCCGGTCACCCGGAACGAATATGTCAGGGGCATCCGCTTTACCGACACCACGTCGCCGATCCTGACCTCGCGCGAAGGCTTGCAGTAGCCGTCGTTCACCAGCACCTTGTTAGTCCTGCAGGCATCGGCGGCATCGCTGCGTGTCTTGTATATCCTCACGGCCCACAGCCACTTGTCTATCCGTACTTCCATGCGATCGTAAATTTCAAAAAACCTCTAATCCTCCTCCGTGACGAACAGGTCCCGTATGATCGCGTCTGATATCATGAATTTTTCGGGTGGTATCCGGTATTCGTTCCGGTCTTGTACGAGGAGTCCCTGTTGCAGCAGCCTCGACGCGGCGTATTCGAAACACAGCATCTTTTCGATGCCGAATTTCTGCGTCAGGAGGTCGCGTCGCACACCGTGGCACGTTCGGAGCGACAGCATCATGAATTCATTGTACTTGTCGGCGGGCGAAAGGGTCTCGTGACTGTATATTTTATCGGTGCCGGCGCCCTTGAGATACTCCTGTATCGACGGCACCACGAATTCCCTCCGGTCTCCGTCATAGGAATGCGCCCCCGTGCCGACCCCCAGATAATTCTCGCCGTACCAGTAGCAGCAATTGTGCCTGGAACGCTTCTGGCTTGTGCGCGCGTAGTTCGATACTTCGTAATGATCGAAGCCGACGCCCGTGAGCACGCGGTGCGCGAGCATGAATTGGGCTTCGCTTTCCGTTTCGGGTATTGGCGTTAACTCGCCGTCGTTGACCATCGTGGAGAGTACTGTCCCCGGCTCTATGGTCAGGTGGTAGGTCGAGATGTGATCCACTCCGAGCTGTATGGCCCTCATAAGATTGCGGTCCCAGTCGCGCTGGCTCATGCCGGGAATGCCGAATATAAGGTCTACCGATATGTTGTCGAATCCTTTGGCGCGCGCCGCTCTTATGGCCGTAATGGCCTGTTCGGCATCGTGGCGCCGTCCCAGCAGTTGCAGGTCGCGGTCTATGAACGACTGCACCCCGAAACTAAGGCGGTTCACGTCGGTTCGGGCGAGCGAGTCGAGCCACTCCTCCGTGGCGTCGTCGGGATTTATCTCCACCGTTATTTCGGCGTCCTCGGATATATTCCATATCCCGCGCGCTTTGTCGATAACGGCCTGCAATGTCGCGGGATTATAGATGGAGGGGGTGCCTCCGCCGAAGAATATGGTATTCATGTCGCCGCCCCCTGAGAAGCCGCGCCTGAACTCCATCTCTTTGCCGAGCGCTTCGATGTACTTTTCCAAAACAGGATCGCCGTCCGGCACACATTTTCTAATGAAATCGCAGTAAATGCAAATCTTTTTGCAGAATGGTACGTGAATATATAATGCGGGCATACTTTATGTAGATAGATTTCTTCTTGTCAGACCTTTAGGGTCGGTTAACCGTTAAGCCGGGGAGAAATTCGGGCACAATTTCCCCCTCCCCGCAAAGGTATACAAAAATTGTGCCCCGAACGCAATTGTCGCGAACAATTTTGATGACAATATATTTTAAAATTAAGGTATCTCGATAAGTATTTTTACTTATATTTGTGTTATTAAGAAGAAAAATATACAAAAACATCAAATAATCATGGCGAAAATCGATTTGACAAAGTACGGGATCTCCGGAGAATCCGGAATAGTCCACAACCCTTCTTACGAAACTCTCTTCGACGAGGAGATGAAACCCGGTCTGGAAGGTTATGAGAAAGGCCGATTGACCGACACGGGTGCGGTAAACGTTATGACCGGAGTGTATACGGGACGTTCGCCGAAGGATAAATTCTTCGTCATGGACGACGTCACCCGCGACACCATATGGTGGACGAGTCCCGAATACCCCAACGACAATAAACCTGTCACCGAAAAGACATGGGACGAACTGAAGAAGATCGCCGCGAGGCAACTCTCCGGCAAGAAGCTTTTCGTGGTGGATGCCTTTTGCGGTTCCGATCCCGGCAGCCGCCTGAAGCTCCGTTTTATCATGGAGGTTGCATGGCAGGCTCATTTTGTCAAGAATATGTTCATCCGCCCCAGCGAGGAGGAGTTGAGGGATTTCGGCGATCCCGATTTCGTCATCATTAACGCTTCCAAGGCGAAAGTGGAGAATTACAAGGAACTCGGCCTCAATTCCGAGACCGCCATAGTGTTCAACCTGAAAGAGAAAGTGCAGATAATCCTCAACTCGTGGTATGGCGGCGAGATGAAGAAGGGTATGTTCTCGTACATGAACTACCTTCTTCCGCTGCACGGCATGGCCTCTATGCACTGTTCGGCCAACACCGACCTTCAGGGCAACAATACGGCCATATTCTTCGGTCTGTCGGGTACGGGCAAGACCACGCTGTCGACCGACCCGAAGCGCCTGCTCATCGGCGACGACGAACACGGCTGGGACGACAACGGCATATTCAATTTCGAAGGGGGCTGCTACGCCAAGGTTATCAATCTCGACAGGGATAGCGAACCTGACATCTGGAATGCCATCAGGCGCGATGCCCTGCTGGAGAACGTCACCGTCCGCCCCGACGGGTCGATAGACTTCGCCGACAAGAGCGTCACGGAGAATACGCGTGTATCGTACCCGATAAACTTCATAAAGAACATAGTAAAGCCCGTGTCGAAAGGCCCCGCCGCCCAGCGGGTCATCTTCCTCTCGGCCGACGCCTTCGGAGTGTTGCCTCCTGTCTCGATACTCACTCCCGAGCAGACCAAGTATTACTTCCTCTCCGGCTTTACCGCTAAACTGGCTGGCACCGAGCGCGGCATCACCGAGCCGACGCCCACATTCTCGGCCTGCTTCGGCGCGGCGTTCCTGTCGCTGCACCCCACCAAATACGGCGAAGAACTTGTTAAGCGAATGGAACGTTCGGGCTCCAGGGCCTACCTCGTTAACACCGGCTGGAACGGCACTGGCAAGCGCATCTCCATTAAGGACACGCGCGGCATCATCGACGCCATCCTCGACGGCTCGATAGACAAGGCCCCCACCAAGCATATCCCCTATTTCGATTTCATGGTTCCGACCGCCCTGCCGGGCGTCGATCCCGTGATACTCGACCCGCGCGACACTTACGCCGACGCCGGAGAGTGGAACGCGAAGGCCGAAGACCTCGCCGGGCGCTTCGTAAGGAACTTCGAGAAATTCACGGCCAACGCCGAAGGCAAGTCGCTCGTCGCCGCAGGACCTTCGATAATGGAAAATTGAAAATGAGAAATTGAGAATGGAAAATGGAAAATGAGAAATTGAGAATGGAAAATGAGAAATTTATCTTTTTTAAATCATTTTCCATTTTCAATTTATAATCACCCTCATCAGTATCCCCCCGCCCTCAAAACAACCTCCTGCATTATCAAATTCATTCCCCCGCCACGTGCCACAGGTATAGCGAGGCCAGGGAGCAGTAGGGGGTGAATTTCTGTCTGTAATGTTCGAATTCGGCGCGCGAGAGGGTCTCAAGTCCGTAGATGCGCATCAGTCCTTTGCGTATGCCGAGATCGTCGTAGCTCAGGACGTTCTGCCGGTTGAGCGAGAATATGAGGAGCATCTCCGCCGTCCAGCGTCCTATGCCTGGCAGGGCGTCGAGCACTCTCACCACCTCTTCGTCGCCCATCGACGGGATAGTGTCGAGAGGGAGCGAACCGTCGAGAACGGCGTCGGCAGCCGCTTTTATGTACGATACCTTCCTGTGCGACATACCGCATCGCTGCATTGCATCGTGGTCGGCCGAGCGTATGGCCTGGGGAGTACATTCGCCCGTAAGTTCCATCAGACGTGAGTATACAGTCGCGGCGGCCTTGCCCGATATCTGCTGGCTGATTATGCTCGCCGCCAAACCCTCGAAAAGGTCGGGGGTCAGTTCCCGCTCGATCCGTCCGACACGTTCTATGACACGCGCCATTGGCTCGTCGCAGCGTCCGAGGTGTTCTATGGCTTGGTCGCAGTATGAGAAATATCGCATCTTTTCGGAAAGATGATATTGCCGCTAAAAGATATAAGGTTTGACCTTATCGACTTCTTTCGCGAGTTTCTCTTTCATATCCTTCTCCCAGGCGATTATGGCGGCTTTGCGTTCGGCACCCCAACGGTATTTTCCCATGGAGCCGTTGCTGTGCACTACTCGGTGGCATGGAATAAGGTAGGCTATGTAGTTGTCGGCGACCGCCGAGGCCACTGCGCGAAAAGCCATTGGTTGTCCGATGCGCTCGGCCAGCTGTTTGTATGTTATCGTCTCTCCGAACGGGATCGAAAGCAGCGCGCCCCATACTTTTTTCTGGAACGGGGTACCGTCGATGCATACTCTCAGCGTTCCGCACGTGCTGTGTCCCAAGAATATCTCATTGAGCATATTGGCAAATCCGCTGTCACGGTTCACCCAGCAATATCCGCGGCGTTCCATGAAACTTCTGGCGACCTCCTCGCTTTGGCCGTCGGTAAAATTCATGCCCGCTATCCCGTCTGGGGTCAGCGCGACGAAATATTCCCCGAACGGACTCTGCGCAAAGCCGTACATGAGAGCCGAGGTGCCGTCGCGGTATTCCGCAGGATCTATCTCGCCGAGCTTTACCTTGATATTGGGATCATGCATCGGGTGTCCCGATGCAAGTTCCGCGTTTTTTTCTCTCCAGTTTCTCATATGCATGGACATTGGTTGCTTGCGCAAGATCAGCTATTTTGCAAATATAACGATTTTAAGTTAATAGACAAATAGTGTCCCCGTTTTGTGATCTATAAATCATAACTCATTCAGGCACCGCAGTATTATTCCGGAACTCTCTTCGATCTCATCCTCCGTGACCGTGAGCGGCGGGGAGATGCGGAACGCGGTGTCGCAAAACAGGAACCAGTCGCTCAGGATACCTTCTTTCCGGAACAGTTCCATCAGACGGAACAGCCTTTCGGTCGATCCGAGTTCCACGGCCATCAGAAGTCCGGAGCGCCTTACCTCCACCACCGCCGGATGCCCGCTGAGCAACTCTTCGTAGCGCGCGCCTTTTTCCTCCGCACCCGAGTCGAGTCCGTTCCCGAGTATGTACTCCAATGCCGCGAGCCCTGCCGCGCAGCATACCGGATGCCCGCCGAATGTGGTTATGTGTCCGAGCGCCGGGTCGTGACCGAGCGCACCCGTTATCGCGCGTGTGGATACGAACGCCCCCAACGGCATTCCTCCGCCGAGCGCTTTGGCCAGACATACCATGTCGGGTCTGACGCCGTATTTCGAAAAGGCGAACATACTTCCAGTCCGCCCGAAACCTGTCTGTATTTCGTCGAATATGAGCAGCGCGCCCGTTTCGTCGCACCTGCGGCGAACGGCTTCCAGAAAACCTTCCGCCGGCAGCCTCACTCCCGCCTCGCCCTGTACCGGCTCCACTATTACGCAGGCCGTGCGTTCGGTGATGTTGCGCAGGCCGTCGAAGTCGTTGTAGTCCAGAAACCCGACTCCGGGCAGCAGAGGCCCGTAGGCCGACCGGAATTCCGGGCTGTCCATGACGCTCATGGCGCCGTGGGTGGAGCCGTGATATGCGTTTCGGAACGAGATTATCTCTTTGCGTCCCGAATATCTTTTTGCCAGCTTTAAAGCGCCCTCCACGGCTTCCGCGCCCGAATTGACGAAGTAGACGCTCCGGAGTCCCTCCGGCATCAGGCCGGCTATCATGGATGCGAAACGCACCTGCGGAGATTCGATCAACTCGCCGTACACCATCACGTGCATATATTCGGCCGCCTGCCGTTGTACGGCTTCCACCACCATGGGGTTGGCATGGCCGACATTGCTTACCGACACACCTGCTATGAGGTCGAAATACCGCTTCCCCTCCGGAGTCCAGAAGTAAACACCCTTCGCCCGCGCCACCTCTATGAGCAGCGGAGATGGAGAGGTCTGTGCCACGTGTTCCAGAAATTGTTGCCTGAGCGGTTTCATGCGGGTTTAATTAAAAAAAAGAACGGCCACTTTATGAGCGGTTTGTCATTTTGCATTTGCGAACCACCCGCAGTGTCTTGCGTGTGCGCTGGCAAAGGTATACGTCCGGAGCGTCGCCGTACCGGGCGAGTTGCACCGGGGTGTAGCCGCGTATGGTGAGCAGTTCCATGTCGGTATTGTACGAGGCGCGGTAATCGTTCCGGTTGAGGGTTTCGACTATCTCGTCCAGATATCGCGACCTGTCCATCGATATGCTCAGGTCGACCGCCGAACTTTGTATGAGGTTTATTTTTACGTTGTATTTCTGCAGCAGGGCGAATATTTCGGCGAACCTCTCCTCCAGAACGAACGAAAAGTCGTGCGGGCGGATGCTCATCAGCACCTGGTCGTGCTTGATTATCAGTATCGGTATGTCGATCTCGCCGGCTATCTCGCTCTTTATGACGCTACCCGGCTTATCCTTGTCGAGGAAGCTTTTCACGTAGAGTGGAATACCTTTGTTCTGAAGCGGCTTTATGGTCTTGGGGTGGATTATCTGTGCGCCGCTGTAAGCTAACTCTATGGCATCGAGGTAGGTGAGTTCTGGTATGTATTCGGCATCGGGGAATATCTTGGGATCGCCGTTGAGTATGCCGTCCACGTCTTTCCAGATAGCCACGCTTCCGGCGTCGAGTATGTAGCCGGCCACCGCAGCCGAATAATCCGACCCTTCGCGTCCTATGGTCGTGGGCGTGCCGTCGGCCGCAGCCCCGATGAATCCCTGTCCGATGAACACACGTTCTCCGGAAGAGGCGACGGCCGCTTTAAGCAGTTCCGAGGAGCGCTCCATATCGATGTTGGCATCCCTGTGGCGCGAAGAAGTGACGAACACTTTCCGCATATCGATCCAGCGGTTGGGTATTCCCGCCATGGCGAGGTAGCCCGAGATCACGGCGGTCGACATAAGTTCGCCGTAACCCACTATAAGGTCGTACCATGCTTCGTATTCCCTGCCTCCCGGATACTCGTGCCCGACTATGTCGTTCAGTTCGGCACAGAACTTCTCCAGTTGTGCGGGAGCGCCGGTGGAGCCCCACAGATCGGCGATGATGCCGTCGTGGTAGTCGGTTATTTCCTGTAACTTAGCCAGAGCGTCATCCCTGCGCCCTTCATAAAATGCATCGAGAACTCCTTCCAGAGCGTTGGTGGTCTTGCCCATCGCCGAGACTATCACGAAAAGTCTCCCGCTCTCACCGGCGATTATTCCTGCGAGGTTCCTCACGCCGCGGGCATCCTTCACCGACGCCCCTCCGAATTTATATACTTTCAATTGAATTGTGTTTATTAATTAACGGGAGGATCTCTTCCTCGTAGATCTTTTTGCTTACGATGCGGTAATGCGGCCGGTACGCCTTGCGATACGCTTCGCTGTGATGGCAGACATAATTGCCTTCTTTCAGTTTTTCACCGATCTCGACAAGGTCTTTGTCGTAACCGGGCAGGTGGAGTTCCATCGACCCGACGATCTTTTCTATCGCCTGCCACTCCTCCCTCCATTTTTCGACCTGGACGGGCTCCGTTTCGTTCGCACTCCTTACGAATGCGTCCAAAAAGAGTTCGTGCGGGATCGTTCCATCTTTGAGAACGGACAGGTCGACGCGGTAGAAGTTGTGCTGCCAGCCCGTAGGTTCGGCAATTTCGCCCTGTGCTTCCCCGCAGGAGTCCAACTCGCTCAGAAGGTAACGTTCGGCCGCATCCCTGTCGCCGATGAGGTGCCCGGGCCCGAACCTGTCCTGAAAAAACGATTTGTATATATCTTTCAGCGTCGATTCCGGATATAAGCCTATCTGCCGCCCGACCGATTCCCGCACCGCACGTTCAAAAGCGGCATCGTGCCTGCCCGAACACGAGGCGCACAGGCATAGAACGGTCAGTACGCAGGCCGGCAGTTTCATGTCAATCCAATGTGACGAGCTCGTACTTCTGGCTTCCCATACCTATTTTCTCGGCATGGACCAGCGTGTGTATTCCCTTGCGCGACTCCATTCTCTCGACCAGATGTATTTTGCCGTGGTCGTCGGATGCGTATACAAGGTCCACACAGGCTTTATCCAGCGCCACGGGGTCGAGCGACGCAAGTATGCCGACGTCGCCCATTTCTGGGTCGGCGGGACTTGAATCGCAGTCACAGTCCACGGAAAGATTATTCATTACACTGATATATATGATCTTGTCGCCGCAATGGTCGGCAATGGCCTTGGCCGCTTCGGCCATGGTCTCCAGAAAATCCTCCTGCGAAGGCTGTCCCCAATTCTCCGTACTCGTTCCTGCCGAGTGTATCCACCGCTTGCCGTTGGCCGAAGCGATTCCTATGGACATATTCTTGACCGCTCCGCCGAAGCCCGCCATTGCATGACCCTTGAAGTGGGAAAGTATGACCGTAAAATCGTAATTCAGGAAGTTGCGACCCACGATGTCGCGGGTGATGTGCGTTCCGCCCACGACCGGCAGATCGGCTTCACCTTCGGCGTCCATGATGTCCACATCGGCAATATCGGTAAAGCCATGGTCGCGTGCCGCCTGCAAATGGGCTTCCGTGTCAGACCGTCCTCCGCCGTATGCCGTGTTGCATTCGATGATCGTTCCTTTCACCGATCGCACCAGATCCTTGATCAGCGCCGGTTTCAGGTAGTTCTCTCCGCCCGGTTCGCCCGTGCTTACCTTAACGGCGACATTGCTGCCTTCCGCCTTCCGCCCCAATGCCCGGTAGACGCGCATAAGAGCTTCGGGAGTGATCTCTTTTGTGAAATAAACTTTTGGAGCGTCGCCGGAATTGTTTTCCGACGATCCCGCGCCGCCTCTCTTGCCGCTGCGTCCGAGGCAGGAAATGCCGGATAGCGACACGGCAAGCATGGACAATAATACGGCCGAAAAAAATACTCTTCTTTTCATAGTCATGTGTTTTTAAGATCGTTATTATTTTACCGCCGGATGAGGCCGGCCGAAATCCTGCCGGCCTCCCGGTACGTAATCTTTATTTGTACTTGCTGTTCGTGTTCCAGAAGAAGAACGAGAGCACGTCGGCGGTCTCTTCTATCCTTTTGGCCGTAGGTTTGCCCGCACCGTGTCCCGCGTTGGTGTCGATGCGGATGAGGGTGGGTTTGTCGCATCCCTGGGCGGCCTGCAGCGTGGCTGCGAACTTGAACGAGTGTGCGGGAACCACGCGGTCGTCATGGTCGGCTGTTGTGATGAGCGTCGCCGGATAGCATACACCGGGTTTGATGTTGTGCAGCGGCGAATATTTGTATATGTATTCGAACTGTTCGGCATCGTCGCTCGAACCGTACTCTACCACCCAGCCCCAGCCTACGGTGAAGAGGTGGAAGCGGAGCATATCCATTACGCCTACGGCGGGGAACGCTACCGCGAAGAGGTCGGGACGCTGCGTCATGCAGGCTCCCACGAGAAGGCCGCCGTTCGACGCGCCCGATATGGCGAGCTTGTCGGCCGATGTATATCCGTACTCTATGAGGTACTCGCCCGCGGCTATGAAGTCGTCGAATACGTTTTGCTTGCTTTCGAGCATTCCGTCCCGGTGCCATTTTTCGCCGTATTCGTTACCGCCGCGCAGGTTGGCCATTACATAGACACCTCCCTGCTCCGCGATCGCTATGGCCGTGGTGTTGAATCCGGGGGTGAGGCTGGCGTTGAAACCGCCGTAGCCGTAGAGGAACGCCGGATTCTTTCCATTGAGTTTGATATCCTTGCGGTGTATGACGAACATGGGTACTTTCGTGCCGTCCTTGCTGGTGTAGAATATCTGTTCGGCCATCAGTATATCGGGGTCGTACTTCACCGCGGGGGTTGCGAATACGGTCGAGATGCCCGTGGCGAGGTCGTAACGGTAGACGGTCGCCGGAGTGATAAAGTTAGAGAACGAGTAGAATGTCTCCGTGTCTTCCTTCTTGCCTGAGAATCCGCCCGCAGAGCCGATCGCCGGCAATTCGACCTTGCGGACGAGTACGCCGCCGGAGTCGTACTGGTAAACTGCGCTCATGGCGTTCTCGAGGTAATCGGCCATTATGTATCCGCCCACGAACGACGCTCCCTGAAGCAGATGATCCTTGCTCTCCGGGATCACGTCGGTGAGGCCTGCTTTGGGGTTGTTGAGGTCTATTCTGGCAAGACGGTAGTTGGGCGCGCCGTCGTTGGTATAGATGTAAGCCGTGTCGCCGATACACTCGACTATATAGTAATCGTATTCGAAACCTTTGAAGAGGGTCTTGAACGCGCCGTTGCTTTTAGCCTCGCGGAAGAGTATTTCGGTGCCGTGCGTTCCTTCCGAAACGTCGATAAAGAGCCATTTACCCGTATCGCCGTCATCGCCGCCGTGGAAATAGCGGAGCGGGTGGAGCGGGTCGGTGTATATGAGTTTGTCGTCGGCCTGGGAGGTGCCCAGCGCATGATAGTACACTTTCTGGCGGTTGTTCCGGCCGGAGAGTTCCGAACCTTTGGCCGGAGCATCGTATGCGCTGTAATAGAATCCTTTGGAGTCGACAGCCCAGTTGGCGCCGGAGAACTTAACCCATTTTATGTTGTCTTCCAGCATTCGTCCCGAAGGTATCTCCTTGACAAATATTTCCACCCAGTCCGATCCCGCGTTGGATACCGAGTAGGCCATATATTTGCCGTCTTCGGAGAATGTGGTCGATACGAGCGCCATGGTGCCGTCGGCCGACAGGGTGTTGGGGTCGAGAAAAACGGTGGCTTCGCCTCCGGGAGAGTCGCTCATGTAGAGTACGCTCTGGTTCTGGAGGCCGTCGTTCTTAAAGGAGAAATAACGGCCGCCCGCTTTGTGCGGCGCGCCTGTCTTCTCGTAGTCGGAGAGTTCGGTGATGCGGTCGCGTATCCTGTCGCGGTATGGTATCTGCGAGAGGTAGTCGAACGTAACCTCGTTTTCGGCAGCCACCCATGCAGCCGTTTCAGCCGAATTGTCGTCTTCCAGCCAGCGGTACGGATCGGCAACCGTGGTGCCGTGGTAGTTGTCGGATACATCCGCCTTTTCAGCTACGGGATAGGGCATGGTCTTTATTTTCATACTATTCGAAGAACAATTGACCGTCATGGCGCCAAGGGCTATAACGGCGGCGTAAAGTAAAGATTTTCTCATAAGTTATGTTTTTGTATGTGATTATATTCCGCAGGCAGAATACAAATTTACGAAAAAATATGTAAATTTGTCATGATATGGCATTATTGCAAAGTAAAACAGCCCCATGAATATTATGAGTGAAAAAATAGAGAATACCAGGGAGATCATCGAGCGCGTGTGGGACGACCACAACCTGCTGCGCAATCCGGAGACAAAGGCGGCTATCGACGAAGTTATCGAGCTGCTCGACAAGGGCGAACTGCGCTGTGCCGAGCCCGACGGAAAGGGTGGATGGAGGGTCAACGAGTGGGTTAAAAAGGCCGTGATACTCTATTTCCCCACCCGCGCCCTGCGCACGGTTAACGCGGGCGAACTCGAATTTTACGACAAAATAGAGCTCAAGCACAATTATAAAGACCTTGGGGTCAGGGTTGTGCCGTCGGCCATAGCGAGATATGGCTCCTATGTGGCTCGCGGCGTGATCATGATGCCCTGTTTCGTCAATATCGGCTCCCGCGTCGATGAAGGCACTTTGATAGACACATGGGCAACGGTGGGCTCGTGCGCCCAGATAGGCAGGGATGTGCATTTGAGCGGCGGAGTGGGCATCGGCGGCGTGCTGGAACCCGTTCAGGCGTCGCCCGTAATCATAGAAGACAACTGTTTCATAGGGTCGCGGTGCATCATCGTCGAAGGGGTCAGGGTAGGCCGCGAGGCGGTGATAGGCGCCGGCACGACCATCACTTCGTCGACACGGATAATCGACGTTTCGGGCGGAGAACCGGTCGAATACAAGGGATATGTTCCCGAAAGGTCGGTGGTGATCCCCGGAACTTACCAAAAAGATTTCCCCGCCGGAAGCTACGGCGTTCAGTGCGCGCTCATAATAGGCAGGCGCAAGGAGAGTACCGACAAGAAGATATCCCTTAACGAATGCCTCCGGAGTTTCGACGTTCCGGTTTAAACGACAGGATTGACAATGAAAACAAAACATTTCACATTGCTTTGCCTGTTAAGTGCGGGAATATTTTCCTCCTGCGCCGAGATAGACAAACTCAATGATTACAACAAGGTCGAATCGTTCGTCGTCACGGATCATAAGGCGGCAGGCGGCGGCATTATCGTTTTGGGCGATATAACCGTCGTGGAAGAGGGCGAGATACATATCGGGATCGAAGACGGCGTGCTGAATTTCCCGCTGATGTTCAAGGGAGAGCCCCGGTTCGCCAACCCTATAGACAGGGTTACGGGGATAGACTTCTCGGACTGGGTCACCATAGACCTGCAAAGGGATGAAGGCGAGCCCGTAATGGTGAACGGCCGGTACACTTTCGAGGAACTTAGGTTCTACGTGCAGGCAGTGAGTGGCCTGCCAAGGGAGTACGTTATCAAAATAGACCACCGGACAGGCGGGGACGTCACTTACGAGGACTTCTGGCAGTTCGAATCGTGGGCGGACGACTACACTCCCTTGCCCGCAGGTACCAAAGACACTCCCTACTGGGCATCGGCCAACATGAAAAGCGTCATCACGATAGCCAACACATACCGCACTGCGGGCGACACGGGCGAAGGCAGCGCCGTAATGCTGGAGACCGTCGACGCCGTACTGAAAAAAGCGTCCGGTTCGCTGTTCCTGGGCTGGTTCGATTCGAGCAATGCACTGGAGGGATTCAACGATCCCGTAATACTTACCTTTCAGGGCATTCCTTTCGTCTCCGACAAGCAGATCAGGGGCATGGAGGCCGACATACTTTACAGTCCCGGAGCGGGGGCGGGCAGCGATACCGGTACGCTGGCCATGGAGCTCATCAGGTGGCGCAACTCTTCGGGTGATTTCGTCTATCACGGCAAAAGGCCGGACGGAACGCCGCATCCCGACAACAATGCCGATATGGTCGCCCGCGGCCGTGTGCTCGTTGGCACGCAGGCCGGAGTGCAGAACGGCGAAGAGATAAGGGTGGTTCCCGACAACATATGGGTAAAGAGGGTATTTGTCCCGCTCGAATACGACGGGACATATCCGCAATATACCCACCTCGGTATTACATTCGCTTCCTCCTCGCAAGGCGACTCGTTCATCGCCGAACCGGGCACGGTAATGAAAGTGGATAATGTCAGATTGGTTTACGACGAATAAGCAGATACCGTCCAATGAGAAAATATATAGTTGCGATAATTATAACACTGCTGGCCGCAACGGGTATGTCGGCGCAGAAAAGGACCCGCGAAGAGAGGCGGCAGATCAGGGATGACAATAACGCGGCGTGGCAGTCGAGTGCAAAATATGCGTTCGGCGTCCACACGGGGCTCGACATAGGTGCGGCCGTGCCCTATCCGTTGGGCGGTATGGGACCGGGCGCCAAGATGCGTGCCGTACCCAGGCTCAACCCGCAGTTGGGTGTGTCGTTCACCACCTATCCGCTTCACCGCGTTACGGCGACGGTGGAAGTTACCTACAAGCAGGTCGGTATCGATGCCGAGGCCTGGGTCGCGGGACAGCAGTTCACGCTTCCGGGCAGTCCCCCCGTAATAACGAAGTTCCGCGGCACGGTCGAAGTGGCCATGCAGTTCTCCATGCTCGAGATACCCGTGTATGTGGGGTACAGTTTCGGCGACGGGCGCAACAAAGTGTTCCTCGGCGGATATTACAGCCGTATATTCAAGGCGAGATTCAGCACCACGCCGCTGAAGGGGCTGGCGGAGAATCCCGCCGATCCGAGTGCGCCGCCGACCATGATCATACCCGACAACCCGGTACCGCCTGAGGTGATGCCCGCTTTCAGCAACTATTTGGGCAATTGGGACGCAGGTATGCTCGCCGGCTATCAATGGCAGATATTCCCGCGGATAGACCTCTCCGTGCGCCTGTCGATGGGCTTCAAGGACATCTTCAAGAAAGATAATAACTACCTCGAATACAAAATGCTGCATATGCGGGGATCGCTCACGTTGAGCTATTCGTTCCTGAGATATGTTAGAAAATAGTTTCGATGCAATGTCGGCCTCACGAAAAGATCCCGGAGAAAACATATCGGTTTTCTCCGGGATCCGTTTTAAGCGAATGCGTGCCGTCCTTGTCAAAATTCCAGATCTTTGCTCGCCGACAACTCCCTGCCGTCGTCGGTGGTCATTGTGACGGTCAGACGGTGGGTCTGTGAGAAGGTGGGGTTGGTCTCGAATTGCAAGAAGCCTAAATCGTATATACCCAATAATATCAGATCGTCAGGCGTAAGCTCCGAAACCATTTTTTCGACAGGATGTTCGAACCGGGATGCGTAGGTAGCGTATAGCTCTCCCGCCAGACCATCGGCTGTCGCCCAGTCGAACTCGTCGATGTACCCGCTGTCGATATATTTTTTGGGAGAAAAATACGCGTAACGTACTATGTCGCCCAGGTCTGTTCCGGCGGGGTGCGCGGCATCGAAATCGGAGTCGCTGACGATACGTATGGCCGAGAAGTCGACGCCGCTATATTGATGCAGGGGCAAGTCGCCTGGATCATGTATTTTAACCGTTCGGTTGTAACTCATGTCGTTGTGTTTCAGGCACAGGGCGTCGAAGATGGTTTGTCCGTTACCTTTAGAGTTATAAGTACAAAGCAGCCGTAATCTCCCGGAACTTGTTGTAGGTGTGGGACTAATGAATATTCCTTTCTTCTCGCTTGTGTCTATCCGTAAGGACAATTTTATGGAGTCTACCGAGTAGTATGATAAGACATACGACCTCAAGAACACCTCGTAGCGAGACCCAAAACACGAACCGATTAAGGACAATACCCCTATCATGATAAAAACCTTTACCGTTTTCA
>QMCE01004226.1_pt1 | contig 16319 bp, 16 predicted proteins | sample 1821851 | NCBI WGS metagenome assembly QMCE01 (sample SAMN09453174, study PRJNA476694) | Termite gut metagenome, whole genome shotgun sequencing project. | isolation source: worker | host: Odontotermes sp. | place: South Africa:Pretoria | collected 2016-01-28
CGGCTGCGTTCACGGGCGCGGCACAACGAAGCGTCCGCGCTTGGTAATGCTCGGCGCGAAGCCAAAGCAGAAGGCAGAGCAGAAGGCAGACGTGAAGGAAAACAAGCCGAACGCAAAAAATGGCAAAATGTAGTCGCGGACAAGGATGCGGCGCTGGCGGAACAAGACGCGGCGCTTGCGGAACAAGCCGCGCTGATCGCGGAACTTCAAGCGCGGCTCGGTAAGGGCTCATAAAATACGAAGGCGTTTGAGAAAGTCTGATAAATCTGATAAAATGGAAGAGGCAATCAAGGCGTATCGCCACGTAACGGCGACGGAGGAGTTCAAGGAGATCGAGCGGTTGCGGTCACGGGCGCGGCACAACGAAGCGTCCGCGCTTGGTAATGCTCAGCGCGAAGCCAAAGCAGAAGGCAGACGTGAAGGAAAACAAGCCGAACGCAAAAAATGGCAAAATGTAGTCGCGGACAAGGATGCGGCGCTTGCGGAACAAGCCGCGCTGATCGCGGAACTCCAAGCGCGGCTCGGTAAGGGCTCATAAAAATGGAAGAGGCAATCAAAGCGTACCGCCACGTAACGGCGACGGAAGAGTTCAAGGAGATCGAGCGGCTGCGGTCACGAGCGCGGCACAACGAAGCGTCCGCGCTTGGTAACGCTCGGCGCGAGGGCGAACAAATCGGCGAGAAACGTGCGGACGAAAAATAGCAAGGCGTTGTCGCGGAGAAAGACGCGCTGATCGCGAAGCTTCAGGCTCGGCTTGGTGAGGGCGCATAAAAGACGAGCGCATAAAAGACGAATGAGCGAACATCTGGCTGGCAAACCCGTTATAATACATAACGATTGGTATAGTCCGATGGATGTTCTTATCTTTTCATCATATTTTTTGAAATATTAAATCCTCTCTTTCTAACCCATTATACAAAAATATACACGAACGCCCCGTCCGCCCTTGACCTCTTGCTCCTCGTCCGCGTCTCCGGTATACTTTCTGTTATGACAATAGGTATCATTTTTCTGGCAGTTTTTCTTGCAGTTATGATAGGGGTCGGGATTTGGGGCATGAGACGCACCAAGACCTTAGGCGACTTCTTTCTGGGCGGGCGTATGCTCGGTCCTTGGGTTTCGGCGGCAGCGTATGGCACGTCCTACTTTTCTGCTGTCATATTTATAGGGTTTGCCGGGGCGCAGGGCTGGCAGTTTGGGCTTTCCGCGCTGTGGATAGCGCTGGGCAATGCCGCAATTGGCGCGTGTCTGGCGTGGGTTGTGCTTGCGCGGCGGACGCGGCGGCAAACTCAAAATCTTGAGGCTATGACTATGCCTGAATATTTGCAGGCGCGGTATGGGGCAAAGCATCTTAAAGCGGTTGCCGCGTCTCTTATTTTCTTCTTTTTGTTGCCGTATTCTGCGTCCGTGTTCAAGGGGTTGGGGCATCTTTTTGAGGCAGTGTTCCATATTCCTTACGATATAGCTTTGCTTATTATGATAGGTTTTACCGGCGTGTATCTCATTCTGGGCGGCTATTTCGCCATCGCGGTAACGGATTTCATACAGGCGATCATTATGTTTTTCGGCGCTGCGGCGATGATAGCGGTGTTTACGAATCGCGGCGGCGGCATAGCCGAGTCGCTTTCGGCGGCAGCGGCGAACTACGCGGAGCATATCCCGCTTGAAAATCGCCCTTCACTGATCACCGTTCTGTCGCTTGTATTTATGACGAGCTTCGGTGTGTGGGGACTGCCCCAGATGACCCAAAAATTCTACGCCATCAAAAACGAGGCCGTCATACCCAAAGCCGCCATTGTTACGACCGTGTTCGCGCTTGTCATTGGCGTTGCCGCGTATCTTACCGGCGCGTACTCCCACCTGTTTTTTACACCGGAAACCGTTCCGGTTGATCCCGCTACCGGCGCGGTTCTCTACGATTCGATAGTACCGGCGCTGCTTACAGGGTATCTGCCCGACCTGCTGCTCTCGCTGATCCTTCTGCTTGTGCTGTCCGCATCTATGTCAACCTTGTCAAGCCTCGTGCTGGTCTCGTCTTCGGCGGTCGCCATAGACCTTGCGCCCATTCCCAATGATCCCAAAACGGGCAAAGACCGGTCGGTCGCCCTTATGCGGCTTTTGTCGGCAGTGTTCGTCATCATTTCGTACTTCATTTCGCGCTTCCAAATCGGTTTTATCGTAACGCTAATGTCTTTAAGCTGGGGCGTGATTTCCGGCGCATTCGCCGCGCCCTACCTGTTGGGATTGTATTGGAAACGGGTAACAAAGGCGGGCGCTTATGCGGGTCTGTGTACCGGCGCGACCTTGGCGATAGTATTGTTTTTCGTTCTGGGAGCGAAACAGTCGCCCCTGTCCGCGTCCATCGCTATGATCGTCCCGTTTATCGTGGTTCCGGTCGTGTCCTTATTCACTGCACCGCCTGAAAAGGAAATAGTCGACAAGGCGTTTAGCTGATGCGAGTTATACGGAGGAACACATGAACGATAGGAAAGATATGCAAAAAACCGCTCTTTTAGGGGACGAGGCTGTTGCTATTGGGGCGCTTAACGCGGGAATAAGTGCGGCGTATGGGTATCCGGGAACGCCGTCAACGGAAATAATGGAATTTCTGATTGCCGAATATGAGAAAGGCGCTGGCGCGCGCGCCGCGTGGTGCGTCAACGAGAAAACCGCGCTGGAAGCCGGACTGGGCGCGTCATTCGCCGGGCGACGGAGCATCATCACGATGAAGCACGTCGGCCTGAATGTCGCCGCTGATCCCTTTGTGAACGGGGCTTTGCTCGGTATAAAAGGCGGATTGGTTATAGCGGTGGCGGATGATCCCGGTATGCACAGCTCCCAGAACGAGCAAGATTCGCGGTTTTACGCGGCGTTTGCGATGATTCCCTGCCTTGAGCCGCGAAGTCAGCAGGAAGCCTATGACTTCACGCGCGTGGCGTTTGATATGTCCGAGGAATTCCACACGCCCGTACTGCTGCGCCTCTGCACGCGGCTTTCGCACGCCCGCGCCGAAGTCGTCCTCAATGACACCGCAAAAAGGGCGCAGAATCCGCTTTCAAAAGCCGAGAACCGGCGGGAATGGATGTTGCTGCCCGCGACAGCGCGGAAAAATTACGCCTCGCTCATCGAAAAACAGGCGGCAATGACCGCGTGGTCAGAGAGACTTGGCGTGATCGAGGAAGGCGATCCCTCATTCGCGGTGATTACCGCCGGGCTTGGCGGCAACTATTATGAAGAAAACCGTGAGGATTTCATAGCGGCGCGGGGCGGGAAAAAACCTGTCCGCCTGCATATATGCGCATATCCCCTGCCCATAGCTTTAATACAGCAGGTATGCGAACATGCGGAAAAGGCGCTGGTGATAGAGGAAGGACAGCCGTTTATCGAAGAGAAACTGCGCGGAATTCTGCCGCAGAGCGTGGAGATTGCGGGACGGCTCGGCGGCTTTGACGACTTGCCGCCACCTGTTCCCCGCACTGGCGAACTCGACCCAGACAACACCCGCCTCGCCCTAGGGCTTCCTCCTCGCCCGACCTTGCTCGCAGACGCACGGCAGGCGGCGCGCCTCAAAGACACGGCGCTGGACTTGAACGCGCTGCCTATGCGTCCGCCCCAGTTATGTGCCGGATGCCCCCACGCGGACAGCTACGAAACTATCAAGAAAGCGACGAGCGGGCTTGACTCAGTTGCCATTACTGCGGACATAGGCTGTTACTCGCTTGGCGCGGCGCCGCCCTACTCGGTGCCTGAAACCATCGTTTGCATGGGCGCGTCCGTGGGCATGGCGCGGGGGGCTTCTGACGCGGGCATACAGCACGCGGTAGCCGTTATCGGCGATTCCACCTTCCTTCATTCAGGCATTACCGGGCTGATAGACGCTGTTTCTCAAAATACGCCTATGACGCTCGTTATTTTGGATAATTCCATAGTCGCCATGACCGGCTGTCAGGAAACCATCGTTCCGTCCGAAAAACTCAGCGCTCTTCTTCTGGGATTGGGCGTACAGCCGGATCACCTGCTTGAACTTGAGGCGAAAAGGCCGCTTATCGAAGCGAACGCCGTTCGTCTCCGCGCCGAAATCGAATATAAAGGGCTTTCGGTGGTTGTGTTCAAGCGTCCCTGCCTTGAAGCTCTGCGGAAATGGAAAAAACAGGGCGGTGTGTCCGGTGCGTCCGCATGATAGAAAGTGCGTTCACCCTCATAACGGACGAAACCGTTCCGTATAAAAACATTGCGCTTGAGACACTGCTGCTTGAAAAACTGCCCGCCCATACCGCCGCGCTCTATCTCTGGCAAAACCGCCGCACTGTCGTTATAGGGCGTAACCAAAACGCCTGGCAGGAATGCCGCGTGGCGGATTTAGAGGCTGACGGCGGCTTTTTGGCGCGGCGGCTTTCCGGCGGCGGCGCGGTTTTTCACGACCTTGGCAACCTCAACTTCACCTTTATCCTGCCTATAGAGGATTTCGACAAGGACAGACAGACCTCCGTGATTCTGGAAGCTGTGCGAAAAGCGGGCGTGGTGGCGCGAAAGTCCGGGCGGAACGACATTGAGATAGATTGCGGGGATGATTTTCCGGCAACGCCTATTTTCAGTCGGGAAATGCCGCGCTTCAACACGGCACACTCCTTGTACACGCCGATTTGGACACGGCGTCGCGCTATCTTTCCGCGCCCCAAGACAAACTCGCGGCAAAGGGCGTAGAGTCCGTGCGCAGCCGTGTCGCCAACCTGACCGAATTCGCGCCGAACTTAACGATCCCTCGCCTGCGGGAGCTGCTCATTGAGTCTTTTGACGCGGTATACGGTGTACAAAGCGTTCCTCTGCGTGAGCAGGACTTCCTCCCAGCTTCCTCCCCAGAAGCCGCTCGTCTCGCGGAATTGACCGAGCAATTTGGCGGGGATGAATGGAAATATGGAAAGAATCCGCCGTTCACCTTTGAGGCGCGCAAGCGGTTTTCCTGGGGATCTCTTGAAATACGGCTTGATGTGCAGCATAATGTTATTGTGGAAGCGGCGGTTTTTTCGGACGCGTTGGATGAGGTGTTCATTTTGGATATGATTCCCGCGCTTTGCGGCGCGGCGTTTACAAAAGAAGCCGTATCCGCCGCGCTTGCGGCGCGAAACGCGGGCGATCCGGATCGTCTTTCCCGCTGCGCAGACGCCGTGAATATGATGTTTTAAAAAGGTAGTGCATGGAATTGTTTGATGTGTGTATTATAGGGTCGGGACCTGCCGGATACGCGGCGGCGCTCAAGGCGAGAGCAGCGGGACTGTCCGTGTGTCTTGCGGAAAAAGGGCGCGTAGGCGGAACCTGTTTGAACCAAGGCTGTATTCCGACAAAGGCGCTCCTGCACAGCTCGGAAGTATATCACGCCGTGCGTGAAAGCGCGGGTTTCGGCGTGCGCACGGGCGAGGTTTCCTTTGATTTTGCCGAAGTATGCCGTAGCGCGGACGAAGTTGTCAGCGCAATGAGGGAAAACCAGCGCGCGTTCCTTGAGAAAAGCAGTGTCGTTCTTGAACAGAGCGCCGCCCGCCTTGAACGTACCGGATTGGAAGGGGCGGAGGTTTCCGTCACGGATAAAGACGGGAATACCAAGCTCATACAGGCGAAGCGCGTCCTTATCGCGGCGGGTGTGTCGCCTGTACCGCCTGCATGGCTTTCGGCGGAGAGAGCGGCGCGTTCTGAGTATGTCTTTACCAGCGATGATTTTCTGCGCGAGAATGGTGCGGCGCGCGGGCGCTTTTTCCAGCGACTGCTCATCATAGGCGGCGGGGTCATAGGCGTGGAATTCGCCTCAATATGGGCGAATTTTGGCGGTGAAGTTACCATTATCGAATGTCTGCCCCGTATTTTAGCCGCTATGGACAAAGAAATAAGCCAGAATCTTTCTATGATACTCAAGAAACGCGGCGTGAATATCATTACCGGCGCGAATGTGGAGCGGATCGAGCGGCGGCGGTGCGAATCGGGCGGCTCTGAGACCGTCTGTTTCTTTTCTCGAAACGCCTCTGACGGCTCGCTTGAAAACGTGGCGGCGGACGCGGTTCTCGTTGCCGCGGGACGGGCGCCAACATTTGGCGCGCCAAGAACGGAAAGCTTGTTCTCGCCGGAAATGTGTGAAAAGATCGCGCTGACCGACAGAGGCTTTATCCGCGTGGATGAATTCGGACGGACACGCGTCGAGGGCGTGTACGCGGCAGGAGATGCGGCGTGGTGCGAAACCCTGCCCAATTTCCAGCTTGCTCACGCCGCGACCGCGCGGGCGGAACGGGCTGTCGCGCATATCATCGGGGACACGCCGTCGCGTGAGGGCGTTATTCCCGCGTGCGTGTACGGTTCGCCGGAGATTGCCTGCGCCGGGCTGTCCGCCGATGAAGCGAAGGCACGCGGCATACCAATACGTACCGGCAAGGGCGTGTTCGGCGCGAACGGCAGGGCGCTCATCGAAAAACAGGAGCGGGGATTTGTCAAGCTGGTATTTCACGCGGAAACAGACGCGCTCATCGGGGCGCAGATTATGTGCAACCGCGCCACGGACATCATAGCTTGGGCTGTCCAGTGCATAGACAGCGGCGTAACCTCGTCCCGCATCCGCGATACGATTTTCGCCCATCCCACGTACGCCGAAGCGATAACCCAAGCTGCGTGTGTGAAATAATAGTACTTTCTTATAGAGAATGAATATGGAAATGTCACAAAAAAATCAGACGGATAGCAGCGGCGGCAGCGCCAAAAAGCTTTTAAAACAGTGTTCGGTTGGGATCATCGGCTTGGGACTCATGGGCGGCGCGGTTGCGCGGGCGCTGCGCGGTAAAGCCGCCCGGGTCGCCGCTTGCGATATTGACGCGGACGCGCTCGCCTCCGCTAAAGCGGACGGGGTGATTGACGCGGGATACATCAGCCCTAAGAAGCTCCTTCACCAGAGCGACTTGGTTTTTCTCTGCCTGAATCCATCCACCCTGCTCGCCTTTATGGATGAATGGATGCCTTTTTTCACGCCCGGTGCGCTTATCACCGACATAGCGGGCGTCAAAACGCCTATAGCTTCCGCAATGGAACACAACCTGCGCGAAGACCTTGACTTTATTCCCGGTCATCCCATGGCGGGCAGCGAAAAAGGCGGCTACGCGCAGGCGAAACACTGCGATTTTACCGGAAAAAATTACATTATCACCCCGCTCAAGCGGAATAAACGCGAAAATATCGACTTTATCAAAGAAGTTGTCGCCGCAATGGGCTTTGGGCGCGTTACCGAGACCACGCCCGCAGAACACGACCGAAACATCGCCTTCACAAGCCAGCTCTGCCACGTCATAGCCGCCGCGCTCGTGGATTCCGAGCCTGATACGAGCATTACCCGTTTCGGCGGCGGCAGTTTTGAGGATATTACCCGCATCGCCATGCTCAACGCGCCTCAATGGACGGAGCTTTTCCTTGAAAACAAGTACGAGCTTCTGCGCCGTATCGCCCAGTTTGAGGAGAGTCTGGATAAGATAAAAAACCTGATCACGGACGAGCGCAAGATCGATCTGCGGGACTGTCTTCAAGAGGTTCGGGAGCGACGATCCCTTATGCACTGATTTTTTAATATGTTTCAAGTATGGGAAGACATCAAAGTCCGCGCTAGCGGTTTCACGAGGCGTATCGCGGCGAAAGATTTGTGCGCCGCGGCTCTGGTCATTATGCCGTCTCTGCTGTTCAATCCCTCTGTTGCGGGCAGAACCGTCCAGTTTCTGCTTTTTTGGCTTTTCGCTGCGCTTACCGGAAGAAAAACTAATCCCCTTATGACTCTTTTCATTATATTGTGCATAGTGTTCTTCAACCTGCTTGTTCCCTATGGGCGCGTCTTGGCGTCTTTCGGCGTCTTCAAGATAAGTGAAGGCGCGCTGCTCTCCGGCGTCCGCCGCGCCGTAACGCTGGAGGGACTGATCATGCTCTCAAAGGCGGGCATCCGCAGCGATTTGCGCCTTCCGGGCGTGTTCGGCGCGCTTTTGGGCGAATCCCTCCGTATATTCGCCGCCCTGACCGCCCAACGCAGGCGCGTCTCTCCAAAAAACCTCGTCGCCGACATAGACGCGATCCTCTTCGAGATAAGCGCCGAACCCGCGCCAACTGAACAAAGCGCATCAGCGCCCCGCCGCACAAGCGCCGCTGGCAGAGCCGCCCTGATTATCGCCGCTTGCGCGTCATGGGCTGTCTTTGCGCTGGGGATCGCACTGTAACTTGAATTATAATACGGTCTGATCTATACTGGTCGCATAATGGGATCATTTACAGATAAACTAAAAAATTTCTTTGGCATAAAGGCAGCCATATCAGAAGAGCTTTTCGACGATCTCTGCGATCTCTTGGTCGAGGGCGATTTCGGCGCGAATGAAGCTTACCGAATCACCGAAAAACTGCGCGAAGCCTGCAGGAAAGAGAAAATTTTCGATACAGAGGCGGTCAGGCGGCGGCTGTGCGCGCTGCTTGAGGATGATCTCCGTACTGCGCCGAAGGGGGGGGTGGATATAGACAGTCTCCCTGCTGACCAGCTCGTTGTTATTCTGCTTTTGGGCGTGAACGGCGCAGGCAAGACCACGACGTCTGCGAAGCTGGGCGCGCGGCTTACGGCGCGGAAGCCTGTGCTTGCCGCCGCCGACACCTTCAGAGCCGCCGCCATAGACCAGCTCAAGATTCACGGAGAACGGCTTGGATTGCGCGTAGTTTCACACCAGAGGGGCGGTAATCCTGCGGCGGTGGTCTATGACGCGGTGGAAGCGGCGGGTGAAAAGGGTATTGTCATCGCTGATACTGCTGGTCGTATGCACACCAAGAGCGCGCTCGTCGAAGAGCTTAAGAAAATAGATCGGGTGGTCGAATCAAAGGCGGCGGACGCAGTGTACATTAAGCTGCTCGTGCTTGACGCAACTACCGGACGCAACGCGCTCGCTCAAGCCGAGGTGTTTAAGGAAGCGGTCGCCGTAAATGGGGTGATTCTTACCAAATTCGACTCAAGCGCGAAAGGCGGCGCGGTGTTTTCCCTGTCTGCTGATTTGAAGCTGCCTGTGCTGTTTGTCTGCAACGGCGAAAAATACGGGGATATAGCGCCCTTTGATCCCAAAAAATACGCGGAGGAGTTTGTTGGCATCGAGTAAGGCGCGCGCGACTCGGTTCGGGGTTTTGTCCGTTTTGCTCCTGCTGGGGCGTTTCGGCTCTCTTTCCGCCCAGACCGCCGACACCTGGTATGTCTCCAACGCGGCGGGGCTGGCGCTCTATCCTGCGCCTTCCCGTATAAGCGCCTTGCGCGGCGATTATTGTCTGGGACTGTCCATCGCGCCCGCGTCAAGTCTGCCACCCGAAATTTCCCCCTATTACAAGCCTGCCTACGTCATAGATTCCCGCACCCTGTACGAAAAAGGTAAGCCTATCCGCTGCCAGTGGATTTTTCGGAACGGGCAGGGGAGGAGCGTATTCACGGCGGTTGCGGCAGTACGGGGCGAAGAGCGTATTTTTGCTTTTATGGAACGCTACAACGAAGACGGGCGCTTGCTTGAGGAGCAGGATTTTTCCGACACGGAAGAAGTCTTGGTGCGGTATTTTTACGGAAACGGCGTTCTTACCAGAAGCGAGACGCGGGTAAAGACGCCTCCTTCGCCTGAAGAGGATGAAGCGACCGAAGAAGAAGGGGAAACCGTGTCGGATGCGGCTGACGCGCCGAACAGCGCAGAAGTAAAACCCGAATGGCAGGAAACCGCGTCTTGGACGGATTATTACCGATATTCCCGTTCGGCGTCCCTGCGCGAGGTGCGCCGGGTTATCCACAAGGGAGAAACAGCGGGCGCGACGATCTCGTTTCCCGCGATTACGCCGTTTTCGGCGCTTGACACGGGTTTTGTCCGCGCCGAGACCGCGTACAGCTCGGACTTTATAAGCGAAACCCTGTCTTCCGCGGGCGCTACTTCAAGCGGCGCGTCCATCGTGTATAAAACCGGCGTGAGGGGTGAGGTGCTGTCTGAAAGACATTATGACGCGGCGGGCGTTCTTATCGGCGAATTGCAAAACAACTGGACGCGGGGACGCATCTCGTCAGTGGAATGGCGCTCACTTGACGCGGCAGGCGCGGTTACAGAAACGCGGCTCACCGAGTACGAATACGGCGCGGACGGAAACCGCGTTCTGGAGCGGAACTACGTGAACGGCACGCTTGAGCGTGTGGTAACAACCGAAGGAAACCGTGAAACCGAGGACTTGTACCTCAACGGAAAACGAGCCTTGCGGACAATATGGCAGGATGGACGCAAAACAAGCGAGGAATTTTTTAATTGAATTGAATATGAGGGGATATATATGACTGTTGAAATATTAAAATCAGAAGATATAGTATCATACAAAGAACTAATTGACGAATGTTTTGGATCAAGCAGCGATATAGAGAAGTATCGAAATTATTGTAATAACCATGCGTATACAGTTTTTGTTGTAAAAGATGGGATTGAAATTATTGGCAGCGCAACCCAATACCCTATTGATTTGTTTACATTTGATTTTCAGCCCAGCATAATGATATTTAACATGGCGGTAAAGCCTGCCTATCGTGGACAAAAAATTGGACAATTACTATTAGAACATATAATTGACAACGCAAAAGCGGAGGGATATCGCTCAATTACTTTAACGTGCTTGGAAAATGCTTATTCCGCGCATAAACTGTATGAAAGCGTTGGATTTAAAAAAACAAGTAGCATAAAATACGAAATGTATTTATAATTAGCATTATAGAAGAAAACGATGGGACGGTTTTTTATTAAGGATACTGATGATGAAACTCAATTGGATTAGCTTTGTCGCGGCTCGGCATACCAGTAAGAAAAAAGAAGGCGGCTCCCCCTCGCCCATACTCGCAATCTTGGGCATAACGGTGGGCGTGCTTGCCCTTACTGTGATTATCGCGGTAATGAACGGCTTTCAAATGGGATTCATCGAAAGCATCCTTGAAATTTCCTCGTTCCACGCGCGGGTGGAAATTCCCCCGTCGTTAGACGGCGTGTCTTCTAACGACGCATTTTTAGAAGACGTTTTGGAAAGCGAAGAGGCTCTCGTCATAGAAAGCGCCGAGCAGGATGCGCTCATGGCGGTGGTCGAGGAAGAGGTGAGGGGAGTTTCCGGCGTTGTGTCCGCTCTGCCGTTCAGGGAGCTGCACGCCGTACTGCGCGGGCGTTTCACCGGACAACAGGGCGCGCTCATACGCGGCGTACCGCAAAACGCGCTTGAGGAAGACCCGGGCATGGCGGAGAAACTGGTCATAGAACAGGGCGCGTTTGATTTGACCGGCGAAAAATCAATCGTGATCGGCGCGGAACTGGCGAATCGCCTCTATGTGAGGGTAGGGGACATAGTAAACCTCACCTCGCTTTCAGGTTTGTTTTCGCAGGACGGCGACTCGTACTTCACTGTAACCGGACTCTTCCGTTCCGGCTTCTATGAATACGACCTTGGCTGGGCGTTTGTCAACATAGACGCGGCTGCCGCCCTTGACGAAACAAGCCTTGTACTGGGCGTGAAACTGAAAAACCGCTGGCAGGACGCGCGCGCCCTCGCCCTCATCGAATCTTTGCCCGCGATCCAATCCAACAGATCGTACTTTAAAATAAGCTCGTGGCGGGATTATAACAAGGCGTTTTTCGGCGCGCTGCGATCCGAGAAGCTGCTTATGTTTGTGTTAGTGGGCTTGATTTTCATCGTGGTGGGACTGAACATTTTTCAGTCCCAGCGCCGGTCCGTGATGGAACGCCGCGAGGAAATAGGTTTGCTACGCGCGCTGGGCGCTGACGAATGGGAAGTGCGGCTTATATTCGTGTGGGATGGTTTCGTCATCGGCCTGCTTGGCGCAGGACTGGGCAGTGTTTTGGGATTATTCCTCGCCTCCAATATAAGCGGCTTCTTCACCGTGCTGGAATACATAGTCAACGCCTTTTTAAGCTTGATAAACGTGGTGTACGGACTGTTCGGCAGATCGCAGGCGGGAGAATTCGCCATATTTTCGCCCGCCATGTTCTATATAAAAGAAATTCCGGCGCGGGTGATCCCCCGTGAAGCCGTTCTTATCTTCCTATTCGGCTTCCTTTCCGCGTTGCTCGCCGCGTGGTTCGCGTCAATGTTGCGCTACGAGTGATGGACACATATACTGAATCCGATACTTATAATTTTCTCAAAGCCTTTGCCCATGACGCCCCGCTTGAGCCGGGTGTGTACTTGTGGCGCGATGAGGATAAGGTTGTCATCTATGTGGGCAAGGCGAAATCTCTGCGAAAACGGCTTTCCTCGTACTTTTCCGGTACAAAAGACGCCAAAACCACTGCGCTTATCAAACACGCTGTCAGCATTGAGACCATTATCGTCGCCAATGAGTACGAGGCGCTTCTGCTCGAAGACACGCTCATCAAGCAGCATTGGCCCGAGTACAATATCCGTCTAAAAGACGGCAAAAGCTATCCGGTGGTGCGCGTAACACCGGAACAATTTCCCCGCATGTTCAAAACTCGCTGGATTGTTGACGATGGTTCTGCGTATTTTGGTCCTTTTGTCAACGTACAGGCGCTTGATCTTACTATGGATATGGTGGACAAGCTGTTCCCCTTGCGAAAATGCCGCGTATTCCGCGAACGGGGCAACCCGTGTATGTATTTCCATATCAAGCGCTGTTCCGCACCCTGCTCCGGCAAAATTTCACCGGAGGACTACCGCGTCCACATAGAGCGTGTTGGAAAAATCCTTTCAGGCGATACAGCAAGCCTTATTGTGGATATGACGCGCTCCATGCACGAAGCCGCCGCCGCATGCGAGTTCGAGAAAGCTGCCGAACTGCGTGACATGATACGCGCCGTTGAGACGCTTGCCAGCAATACGGACTCTATGGTGGTGGATATGGACGCGAACGCGCGGGACTACATAGCAAGCGCGAGCGAGGGCGTATTCACCACCTTTGCGGTGTTCTCTATGCGCGGCGGCAAAATGATAGGCAGGGAACTCTTCCGCACTCGTTCCGCAGCGGACGAAGACGAATCAACCGAAACTTTCATAATGTCGTACTATAACGCTGATCTTCCCCCGCCTCCTTCGATTTTTGTACATGCGTCTCAAGAGGAATGTTCATATCAGGAAGCGCCTTTGAAAACATGGTTTCGGGAGACTTTTGGCTATGCGCCTGATGTGCGGGGCGCGGAAGGGGCGCATCACGCGGCAGTGCTTGCCATGGCGCGGCAGAACGCGGCGGAGGATTTGCGAAAACGGCTCAAGGAACGGGGCGCGGGACCTGCGCTTGAAGAACTTATGCGGGAACTGCGCCTTTCCCGTCTACCGGTACGCATAGAGGGCTTTGATATAGCGCAGCTGGACGGCAGACATCCGGTCGCGTCCCTTATTTCCTTCAAAAACGGTGTTCCCGACCGCAAGAATTACCGCCTATTTCGCCTCCGTACCGTCATCGGCATAGTGGACGACTTTGCGGCGATGCGCGAGGTGGTGCGGCGGCGCTACTCGCGGCTCGTGAGAGAAGGTAAAAACCTGCCCGATCTTGTGCTTATAGACGGCGGCATAGGGCAGGTAAACGCGGCTCAGGACGTACTGGACGAATTGGGCGTTGACTGCGATGTCGTGGGATTGGCAAAGCGGGACGAGGAGTTGTGGCTGCCCGGCGCGTCTGCTCCAGTGTGCCTTTCGCGCCGTTCCGAAGGACTCAAGGTGCTGCAATTCGTCCGGGACGAGACCCATCGTTTCGCTACAGGATTCAACCAGAAGCTGCGTTCCGGCGACCTTTGTTTCTCCGTGCTTGAAAGCGTGAACGGCGTGGGCGCGAAAAAAGCCGCCGCGATCATGAAGGCGCTCGAAAGCCTTGATCGCATAGCCGCCGCGGACCCGGAAACCATAGCCAAAAAGGGCGGCTTACGGCTTGAGACAGCGCGCGCCGTCCAAACCGCCGCCGTGATCGCTTTGTCTGATCAAGCGGCGGCAAAGGAGCGGTTCAAGTCTGGCGTGGGCAGATCAAGACCGCACAGCGCGTATTATGGCGCCGCCGCGCTTGGCGCGGGCGACCTGCTTGCAGCTGACGCCGCTGTTTCCGCCGATTCAGACTATCCCGGCATTGATGCCGCCGCCTCAAAGGGAGAACAGCATTAACACCAAACAAAACATCATACGTGCAACGTTTATCGGGGGTATATCCCGCTGCGTTTAGTATCACTTAAAGAAGGGAGGCAATCCTAAAATCATAATGAACAGTATAACACTTATCCTGCCAGTCTTCGGTCTGCTCATCGTATCGGCGTTTTTTTCCGCCAGCGAGACTTCTTATTCCTCGCTCAACCGCATAAAGCTAAAAAACATGGCAGCGGGCGCGGGCAAAAGCGGCAAGCGGGCGAAAAAGGCGCTCGCTCTGACGGAAAATTACGATAAACTGCTTTCCACTGTGCTTATAGGCAATAATATTGTCAATATTATGTCCTCATCGCTTATGACCGTGCTGTTCGTAGACCTTTTTGGCGCCGCGGGCGTGGGCATAGCAACTCTTATTACTACCGTCTTTGTCCTTATAGTGGGCGAAATTTCGCCTAAAACTTTGTCTAAAGAAAACCCCGAAGCTTTCGCCCTTTTTGCCGCGCCTCTGTTGGGTGTCTGTGTTACCCTACTTTCGCCCATAAACCACCTGCTCGCAGTATGGAAAGCGCTTATTATGCGCTTCTTCAAGGTGAAAAGCGACCGTTCCGTAACAGAAGCGGAACTGCTTACCTTTGTGGAGGAGGTGCGGCAGGAAGGCGGCATCAATCAGCGGGAAGAGGATATGATCAAACGGACGATTGAGTTTGACGATCTTACGGCGCGCGAGATTTTCACGCCGCGCGTATACCTTGTCGCCGTAAATATGGAAGATTCTCTTCAAAACATAGACTGCGTGTTTCAGGAATCCGGCTTTTCGCGCCTGCCCGTATACAAAGGGAACATAGACAATATCACCGGCGTCCTTTTGCTCAAGGATTTCCATCACGCCCTTATGAGGCGTATTGGCAACGGCGCCATTTTTGGTAATGCTGACAGCGGAGGCGATATTCTCCCATCCATCATAAAACCGGTCGTCTACATCACGGAAAGCATAAAAATCCCTAAACTTCTACAGATTTTGCAGGAAAAACAGTCCCACATGGCGGTGTTGGTGGACGAGTTCGGAGGGACGCGGGGCGTCATTACGATAGAGGATATTATGGAAGAGCTGGTAGGCGAAATTTGGGATGAACACGACGAGGTTGTGGAAGAAATTGTCGAAACTGGCGACCGATCATGGAAGATACTGGGCAGAACTGCCCTAAAAGACCTGTTCACCCTGTTCCCGGATATGCGGAACACCGTTGTGGCGCGTCCCACCACCGTGGCGAACTGGGTGGTGGAAACATTCGGCGGCGTCCCCAAAGAAAACGAGGGTTTTGATTTTGGCGCGGAAAATGAAAATCATCTTAATGTAACAAAAGTAAAGAGACATCGTGTAATGGAAGTAGAAGTAATGGTGAAGACAGAAACAGACAAGGCGTAAAATTGTTGGGCCTTCTTGGACTTGAACCAAGGACCGACGGATTATGAGTCCGCTGCTCTAACCAACTGAGCTAAAGGCCCCTTCCCACAAGGGATTATTTCTTATACCATATCCCTGCAAAAAAGTCAAGAGGGAGTATCAAAAAGCTTTTAAAGACTTGAAAAATGTGTAGCACTATACGATGCTCTGAAAAACCAATAGCGACATATTTTATACCCATAGTTGTTTGAACCGTTTGTATAAAATCTTGATACTGGTAACTGGTACTAAACTCAAAGAATACGGACGGGCTTATGAATGAAGGTTCAAGCGCATGTCGGCTGCTCGGAAAGAACGTAAAACGTCTGCGGGCGCAACGGGGTATGTCTCAGCTTAAGCTCGCTCTAGAGGCTGGACTGACACATACATTCATCAATGAGATAGAGCAAGGACGAAAATGGGTATCATCTGGCACGCTCGGTCGGATTGCCTCGGTTCTCAAAGTTGAGCCGTACGTTTTGTTTCTGCCGGAAAAAATAGGATTAGATGTGAGCGTAACCCCGCGTCTTATAGACATATCCATCACTCTTCAGCACATACTTGCCGATCTTACCGACCTGCAGAAACTTTCTGCAAACAGCACAGCGGAAGACGCCGCCGAACATCCGTAGATACAACTGAATTACTTTTCATTTGGTTCTGGGGGATAAAGATCGCGTATGTCATGGGCAAGCTGCAGAAGAGACTCAGAAATGTCCAACAGCCGAGGATTCGC
>QMCE01000840.1_pt1 | contig 16314 bp, 13 predicted proteins | sample 1821851 | NCBI WGS metagenome assembly QMCE01 (sample SAMN09453174, study PRJNA476694) | Termite gut metagenome, whole genome shotgun sequencing project. | isolation source: worker | host: Odontotermes sp. | place: South Africa:Pretoria | collected 2016-01-28
AGTGATCAAGAATAACCAATGAAACACAGAGGACACAGAGAACCGCGCACAGAGAACCGCAACCGCAAACTGCTTTTTTATAGTATAATAAAAAAAGAGGTTTGTGGTTGCAGTTGCGGTTCTCTGTGTCCTCTGTGCTCTCTGTGGTTCAAAATAGAAAATCAAAAGCGGTTCCAACACTCTACATATACAGATCGAAAAGCGCTTGCAGCCTCTCCGCCGCGACCCGGCCGAAGAGCGCAAGCTGGAGGAGGACCCGCGCCTTCTGCGGGTTCAGGCGGCGCGCGCACAGGAAGCCCGCCTCCCGGTCGCGGGACGTCTGCACCGCCAGCGCGCCGTCCACGCGGCTCGCGCACACAACCGGGATGCCGCGCGCCGCCACCGCCTCCAGAAGAACCGGCCGCGCCGCGGCGTGGATGTTTCCCATGCCGGGGCCGGCGTAGACCAGCCCCTTCCAGTCCGCCGCGTCCAGAAACGCCGCCGCCGCCCGCGCCGACATCCCGGCGTGGCCGTACAGAACGCCCACCTCCGGGAGATCCGCCAGCCTGTCGAACATCGCTTCGTCCATGCCGCAGTCAGGCCATTCCCCGCCGGCGTAGGCGTTGTGGAAGAGGACGGCGCCGTCCACAATCACCCCGGCCGCTCCGCCCCCCGCCGAGCGGAACGCGTCGACGGCGAGGGAGTCCGCCTTGTACACCCGCGCCGCCTCGTGGACGGCGTCCGCGAAGACGACCAGCACGCCCCGCCCCGCCGCCTCCGGGGACGCGGCGGTTCGGACGGCGCCGAGGATGTTCGCGGGGCCGTCGGGAGAGGGGGCGTCCGCGGGGCGCATGGCGCCGGTGAGGACGACGGGAACGCGGGAAAGGCCGGCGACGCCGGCGAGGACGCAGTCGAGGAAGAGCGCGGTTTCCTCCAGCGTGTCCGTGCCGTGGAGGATGACGAAGCCGTCGGCGGCGGCGCGGAGGCGGAGGACGGCCTGCGCGAGGTCGCGCCAGACGGCGCAGGTCATGTGCTGGCTGGGGATGTTGGCGATCTGGACGCAGGTGATGTCTGCGATGCCGGCGAGCTGCGGGACGGCGTCGAGAAGGGTCTGCGCGGCAAGCGTTCCGGCGGCGTAGTCCGTGGTGCTTCCCGGGACGCGCGCGCGCCCGGCGATGGTGCCGCCGGTGGCGAGGACGGTGATTTTCGGCCGCGCCGGCGCGGCGTTCCCCGCGTTGTTCATTCGAACGCCTCTCCTGCGTCCGCAAGGCGGAAGCGCGCCAGAAGCAGGCGCAGGCGCTCCGCCTGCCGCAGAAGCTCCCCGGCGGAGGACGCCATCTGGCGCGCGTTCTGCGAATTCTCGCTCACAACGGAATCGATGCTGTCCAGGCTGTTCACTATGCCCGTCATCGACGAGGACTGCGCGTTCGACACCGAGACGATGCTCTCGAAGATGTGCGCCACCCGCTCCGTCGTCTTCACGATCTGCTGGAACTCCCTGTCCGAATCCTCCGCCTGCTTCGCGCCCGTCTCCATGAGCGCGAGCATGTCCGCCACCATCCGCTCCGTGTCCTTCGCTGCCTTCGCGGAGCGCATGGAAAGGCTCCGCACCTCGTCCGCGACGACGGTGAAGCCCTTGCCGTGCCGGCCGGCGCGCGCCGCCTCGACGGCGGCGTTGAGCGCGAGCAGGTTCGTCTGGAAGGCGATGCCGTCAATCAGCTTCGCGACGTTCACGATTTTCTTGCCCGCCTGCTGGATTTCCGCCATCGCGCCGGCAAGCGACGTCACCGCGTCGTAGCCCCTGCGCGCCGCCTCCTGGCTGCCGACGGCCAGCGCGTTCGCGTTGTTCGCGTGCGCCAGGTTCTCCTGCGCCTGCCTGTCCAGGGACTCCACGGCCAGGGCGATTTTTCCCAGCTCCTCCTGCGACTTCTCCACGCCGACGGACAGGGACGCGGACACGGCGGACACGACCGTCGCGCCGGATCCGACAAGCTCCGCCGTGTTGTCCACCTGGAGGAGGGCGCTCTTGTTCGTGCGGATCATGTCGTTCAGGGCGATGCCGATGGAGTCGCTGCCCGAGCGCAGGGGAATGGAGCGCGTGTAGTCGCCGGCGGCGAGCGCGTCGACCATGCCCAGCTCCGCACGCTGCGCGCGGGTGAATTCGTCCAGGGAGCGCGCGAGAAGGCCGATTTCGTCGCCGCGCGCCAGGGCGGACTCCGCAACCTCGGAGCGGAGGATGTCCCCCGTCGCCAGATGCGCCATGTGGCGCGCCATGCTCTTCACCGGGCGGCTGATGTGCCAGGCCATCCACAGCGCGATGGCGACGACGATGAGGGTGAGGATCAGCGTGACGACGGCGAGGCGGGCGAGGGTGCCGCCGAGGTGATCGTCGATGGAGGCGGCGAGGCGCGTCTCGGTGTCGCGCGCGGGGCCGGTGAAGTAGTCGAGGCCGGAACCGATGGCGACGAAGCCGAAGCCGCGGCGCGAAAACCCGTTCTCCTCAGACGGCGCGTAGCGCCCCGTGTAGTAGGGAATGGCGGCGGCCGTGTTCAGCTTGTACAGCCCGCTCCAGAGAATGTAGAACGATCCCGACCCGCCGGCGGCGGTGAGATCCATCCACCCCGCGCACTGCGGGGCGTTGTTCAGGTACCGCCCGTCGAGGCCGACAAGCCCGGCCTTCGTCAGCTCCGCCGCGGGGCGCTTCGTCCGGCTCTGCTCGTGGAAGGCGGGGTAGCCGGCGATGTAGTCTGTCCAGAGTTCCTTGCCGCTCTCCTTCCAGCCGCGGTAGATGCTTTCCTCAAGCCAGGGCACCTGCGGGTTCCCCGTCTCCGGGTCGAAGCCGACTATCGAGTTGTGGCGGGGATGGCAGATGCTGCGGCAGCGGTAGTCCCAGATGAACGCGTAGTTCCCCTCGAAGGCGGAGGGGAGGGAGGTGTAGCGCTCGTCCATGGGCGTGAGGTGGTCGACGAACTCCATGATGTGATCGTGGTTGAGGGCGAAGGTCGCGTAGCCGATGACGTTCCCGGACGCGTCCGCGACGGGCGTCGCCCAGCGGACGATGCCCTCGAACCGCCTGCCGTTGGGGTTTTCCGCGCCGGCGTAGGCCTGCTCCCCGGGCGCGTAGGGAATGTCGTAGCCGCGCTGCGCGGCGGCGGCGGCGACGGCGGCGGGGGTGTACATGCCGACGTAGTTCGCGGGGGTGTACGCGCCGATGACGTCGGAGACGAAGATGTCCCCGGGGGCAAGGCGCTTCAGCTCGGGGAAATGCGTCTCCGCGCGGACGTAGGTGTTTTCCCTGCGGGAAATGTCCCGCAGCGCGGGGTTCATCGGGTACTGCCGCTTCGGGGAGTCCGCCGCGACGACCTTGACCCGCTCCATGCCGTCCGTGCCGACAAAGGAGACCTCGTCATAGAGCGGCACGGCGGCGTAGTCGAAGGGGTCGGCGGGGCGGGAGTGGAAGCCGCCCATGTCGTTGTTTTCCGCGTTCGTCGACACGGCGGGCGCGCCCGGCTCCGGCGCGCGCGCCGGAACCCAGGACGCGCCGTCCGGGGCGAGCGTCCAGTCGCCGCGCCGGACAAGCAGGCGCGTCTTCGACCGGATGAAGGCCCGGTAGTTTTCCTCGGTCGGCTCCAGCGCCGCGAGGCTGCGGATGTCGCCGTCGCGCTCGTGGAGGAAGTCCGCGACGCTGCGGGCGGTGTCGGTGGACATGCGCTCGATGTTTTTGATCGCGCCCGCGTTGAGAGCGGCGGCGGAGTCGGTGACGGCGATCTCGCGGAGCGCGTCGCCGAGAACGACAAACTGCCGCCAGGCAATGAAACAGAGAATCAGAAGCGGGATAACCTTGACGACGAGGAAGATGGCGACAAGCTTCGCCTGCATGCTCATGTTGAAGCCGTCGACCACCTTCCCCACTTTCCCGATGATGCGCGCGACGCGGGTGCCCATGCTGCTGTGACCTTTCACGTTGCTTCAGCTGTTGCCCGCGGCGTGGAAGACCGCGGAGGCGATGCGCTGGAGCGTGGGGATGATCATGTCGCCGTACCGGACGATGACGCCGGCGAAGACGACGCACACCATCGACATCAGCTTGATGAGAATGTTCAGGCTGGGGCCGGAGGTGTCCTTGCAGGGGTCGCCGACCGTGTCGCCGACGACGCCCGCCTTGTGCTGTTCGGATCCCTTGCCGGTGAGGGGGCGCGCGTGTTCCGCGTCGTCGTCGGCGTAGGTTTTGCCCTGCTTTTCAATGTGCTTTTTCGCGTTGTCCCAGGCGCCGCCCGCGTTGTTCAGGAGGCAGGCGAAGGAGAACCCCGTCGCGAGGCCGCCCGCGAGCAGCCCCATCACGCCCGGCACGCCCAGGACGATGCCCGTGACGACGGGCACGATGATGGCGGCGAGCGAGGGGACGAGCATTTCGCGCTGCGCGCCCTTTGTCGAAATCGCGACGCAGCGGGCGTAGTCGGGCGTGCCCGCGCCTTCCATGATGCCGGCGATCTCGCGGAACTGGCGGCGAACCTCGTCCACCATCGCGCCCGCCGCGCGGCCGACGGCCCGCATGGTGAGGGCGCATATGACAAGCACCATCATCGCGCCCAGGAAGAGGCCGGCGAGAACCTTCGGGTTCATGATGCTGATGTCGTACGCGCCCGCGATGACGCCGAGGCCGACGGAGGAAATGTCCAGCCAGCCTTCGGCGGGTTCGGCGATGCCGTTCGCCGCGAGGGACGCCTTGGAATAGAAGATGGCGTCGCCGACCGTGTAGACGCCGGTTCCGGAGGTGGTGGCGAGGCGGGCTATCCAGATGCGGATTTCCTCGATGAAGGCGGCGAGGAGGGCCATGGCCGTCAGCGCGGCGGATCCGATGGCGAAGCCCTTGCCTGTCGCGGCCGTGGTGTTCCCGAGCATGTCCAGCGCGTCCGTGCGTTCGCGGACGTGTTCGCCCAGGCCGGACATTTCGGCGTTGCCGCCGGCGTTGTCCGCTATGGGGCCGTAGGCGTCGGTCGCGAGCGTGATGCCGAGGGTCGCCAGCATGCCGACGGCCGCGAAGCCGATGCCGTAGAGGCCGTTCGCCATCGCGGCGGCGGCGCCGGCGTCCGTGGAGAAGCCGCCCGCGAAGCCGTAGGCGAGGATGATGCCGACGACGGTGGTGATGACGGGAATGGCGGAGGAGAGCATGCCCACGCCCAGGCCCGCGATGATGCAGGTGGCGGATCCGACCTTGCACTGTTCGGCTATGCCCTTTGTCGGCTCGTATTCGTCCGAGGTGTAGTATTCCGTCGCGCGGCCGATGACGATGCCGACGACGAGGCCGGTGATGACGGAGAAGAAGACGCCGACGGAGATCATGCCGAGGATCGCGAGCGCGGCGACGACGGCGATGATGAGGTAGGAGGAGAAGTTGACCGCCCGCCCGAGGCCGCGGAGGAGGGCGCTCATGTTCGCCTTTTCCTCGGTCTTGACGCGGTACATGCCGAAGATGGACAGGAGCGTGCCGAGGCCGGCGACGATCATGGGGGCGACGACGAGCTTCACGCCGTCGATGGCGGTGACGCTCTGGTCGAGCGCGGGGATGGCGGCGCCGAGGGCGGCGGTGGCGAGGATGGAGCCGCAGTAGGATTCGTAGAGATCCGCGCCCATGCCGGCGACGTCGCCGACGTTGTCGCCGACGTTGTCCGCGATGGTCGCCGGGTTCCGGGGGTCGTCCTCGGGGATGCCCGCCTCGACCTTGCCGACCAGATCCGCGCCGACGTCCGCGGCCTTCGTGTAGATGCCGCCGCCGACGCGGGCGAAGAGCGCCTGCGTGCTGGCGCCCATGCCGAAGGTGAGCATGGTGGTGGTTATTTCCACATACTTCTGGTCAATCGTCGTGCCGGCGTGGACGAAGGGGACGCCGTACATCTCCCACCCCTCGGCCATGTGGGCGACGGAGTAGACGAGGTTGTCCAGAATCCAGTACCAGATGCAGATGTCCAGCAGCCCGAAGGAGACGACGACGAGACCCATGACCGCGCCGGAGCGGAAGGCGATGGTGAGGCCGTGGTTGAGGCTTTCGGACGCGGCCTGCGCGGTGCGGGAGCTTGCGTTTGTCGCTGTTTTCATCCCGAGGAAGCCGCAGAGGCCGGAGAAGAAGCCGCCCGTCAGGAACGCGACGGGGACGAAGGGGTTCTGCACGCCGATGTACGCGAGGCCGGCGAAGAGGAGGAAGAGGATGAGGAAGACGAGGCTGACCGTCTTGTACTGCGCGTACAGGTAGGCGTACGCGCCTTCGCGGACGTACTGCGCGATGCGGCGCATCGTGTCCGTGCCTTCGTTCGCGCCCATCATTTCGCGGTAGAACTTGAACGCGAAGTAGAGGCCGACGAGGCTTGTCGCCGCGGCGACGTAGAAGAGCACGGTCGGCAGGCTGAATTCGGAGGTGCTTGCAGGCCCTCCCGAGGCTGCGGCCGTATCCGCCGCGAAGACGGCTGCGGCTGTTGCGAGCGCGAACGCTCCCGTTTTTCCCTCGACCCGTTGCAGCATGTTCATGAAGAGTCTCCTCCTGAAAAAGCTCCCTGTTCGTATCCCCGCAGTATACGTTGATTGCGCTGAAGAAGCAAGCGCGCGATTGCCTTTCCTCCGCGCCGCGCGTAGAATGGGGGGGGAAGGGTCGAATAAAATTTGCAGAAGGGTGAAGAGGCATGTGGAAGCCGCCGCTGTGGAAACCACGGGTTCTGGAGATTTTTCTCCTTGCCTGCGCGATACTCGCCGGCGCGGGGATTGCCGTTCCCGTGCTGACGCGCGCGAACGACAACGCCGCGCGCCTCCAGTGCCTGGAGAACCTCCGGATAATCGGCGAGGCGATGCGGCAATGGTCCGAGCTGCACGACCACGCCCTCCCCCCCGGGCGCGGCATGTCCGGCTTCGCGAACACAACGGACGGCATCCCCGCGAAGGGCAACCTCTACGCCGTCGAGCCGGGCCTCAACGCCCTCTGGGACAAGGGCCGCGGCCTCATACCCGATCCGAACGTCTTCCGCTGCCCCGGCGACAGGAACCTCGCCCCTCCCCCCGCCGTCGGCGAGGACTTCACCAGTCCCGATCAGCTTTCCTACGCGATGACGGGGCGGCTGTACCCGACGGATCCGCCGAACAAGGTTGTCGTCGCGGACAAGAGCGACAAGAGCCTGGGCGCGTCGCGGAACACGGCGAACCACAACCACCGTTTCACGAACGTCCTCTTCAACGACGGGACGGTGCGCACTGTCGAGTCCCCCTTTCTTCCCCCCGGCGTCGGGTCGGAGCTGGGCAGCATCTACGCCCGCGAGACGGGCGATCAGAACGACACCTATATTGAATAACGGGGAGAGACGTGCATACTATCCGGCATACTGTCCAGACCGTCATTTTCGATCTCGGCCGCGTCCTTGTCGCCCTCGATTTTTCCGGGGAGAAATTCGCCCGCCTCATGGGGCGCGCCGGGCTTTCGGGCGAGGAGGCGTTCGAGAGGTTCTGGAATCTCGACGAGGTGCGGCTGCACATGACGGGGGGAATCGATTCCCGGGAGTTCCACCGCCGCGTCTGTGCGCGCTTCGGGGTGGAGATTTCCTATGAGGAGTTCGCCGGGGGCTGGTGCGACATTTTCCGCCCCATGCCGGGAATGCGGGAGCTTTTCGGCGAGGTTGCGGCGCGGTGCGGGGTGGGTCTTCTTTCAGACACGGATCCGCTGCACTGGCGCGCGATATGCGGGCTGTTTCCGTGGATTGGGGAGATTGGCGCGGCGACGCTGTCGTTCGAGGCGGGGTATTTGAAGCCGGATCCGGCCGTGTTCGGCGCGGCTGCGGCGAAGTGCGGGAGCGCGGGGGAGGCGTGTCTGTTCATTGACGATCGCGCGGAGAACGTGGAGGGGGCGCGGCGTTTCGGCATGCAGGCGGTGCGGTTCGAGTCTTCGGAAAAATTGCGCAGGGATTTGGTTGCGCTGCGAATTCTGGAATGACCGTCTTTCGGGGACACGGGGTATCTCTTTTACTGCGTGTGCTCATTTTTGGCACGGAGCGCTTTGCGCTCCTGACAGTGCCAAAAACAAGCACACTCCGTAAAAGAGACACCCCGAATCCCCGAAAGACTCTGTTTTGACCTGAAACTTTGTTTTGACCTGAAACTCTATTTTGACCTGAGACTCTGTTTTGACCTGAAACTTTGTTTTGGCATGGAAAAAGGATGGAAGAAAAATGGATTGGTGGAAGCTGTTCAGTGGGACGTTTGTCTTGATTTTTCTCGCCGAGCTGGGCGACAAGACGCAATTGGCGGCGCTTGCGAAGACAGCGGACGCGCCGGACAGCTCAATGGCGAAGTGGGTGGTGTTCCTGGGCGCGTCGGCGGCGCTGGTGCTGTCGACCTTCATCGCCGTCTTTCTCGGGCATATCCTGAAGGCGATCATCCCCGACGAACGGTATATCAAGGCGGCCGCGGCGGTGCTCTTCCTCATCTTCGGCGTGTCGATCCTGTGGGAGGTGACGTCGTCGTTCCGGGCGGGGGATGTCGTGCCGGAGGCGGCCGCGGCGGAGATGCCGTCGGGCGGCGTGGGCGTTGTCGGCGGGGTCGCGCTTTCCGCGGCGATGGATCTGGAGCAGATGGCGGGCGCGCGGTACCGGCGGCTGGCTGCGGGCGCGTCGCCGGAGCTGGCGGCGGTGCTCCGCTCGCTGGCGGCGGAGGAGGATTCCCACCTGACGCACCTGCGGGAGTTCACGGCGAAGGAGTGCGCGGACGCGGTGTGGAGTTCGGCGGATCATCCTGAACTGGAGAAGGCGAAGGCGTCCGTGCGCGCGCAGCCGGGGGACAGGGTGATGGTGGGCGAGCTTGTGGAGCACGAGGAGTCGACGGCGCTGTTTTACCGGAGCTTGGCGAAGAAAACGCTGATTCCGTCCGTGCGGAATATTCTGACGCATCTGGCGGAAGAGGAAGAAGGACACGCGAAAAGGCTGCGGGAGTTTGCGTGAGGGGGTGAGGGTGTGAGGTGAAGATTTCCGGGGGGGTGATTTTAATAACCATTAACACAGAGGACACAGAGAACTGCCACAGAGGACACAGAGAACCACAACCACAAACACTTTTTTATTATACTATTTAAAAAGCAGTTTGTAGTTGCGGTTCTCTGTGTCCTCTGTGTCCTCTGTGTCCTCTGTGTCCTCTGTGTCCTCTGTGTTTCATGGTTATTAAAATCATCCCCCCGGAAACGAACCCCCTACGCTTTCAGCTTCCGGATCCCCGACACCGCCACAAGCACGCCCAGCCCCAGCAGCAGCACGGCGAACACAAGCTGCAACCCGTCGCTCGCCATCGCGAAACCGGCGCCCGAACCGAGCTTTCCGAGAAGGTTGTAAATCGTCAGCCCCAGCGCGGCAAACGTCACGCACAGCATCGCAATCATCGGCACATACAGCATCCACCCCTCCCTGTTCGTCCGCTTCAGGAACACCGCGCACGCAATAAGCGCCAGCGCCGCAAGAAGCTGGTTCGCCGAGCCGAACAGCGGCCAGATGTTCTGGTACCCCCGCAGCGCCAGCAGATACCCCATGAACAGCGTGCAGAACGTCGCCACATAGCGGTTCGCAAGGAATTTCCCCGCCGCCCCCGCCCCCGCATCCGTGAACAGCTCCTGGAACGCAAGACGGCCCACACGCGCGACAGAGTCCAAAGACGTCAGCGCGAACGCCGACACGGCAAGCGTAATCAGGGTGAAAATCATCTGCTGCGGCAGCCCCAGACCGCTCAGGAACCCCGCAATCGCCTGCGCGAAAATCGTGGGAGGCGACCCCGCCGGCAGCTTCCCGCCGACAGCGACCGAACCGACGGCCACAAGCGCAATCACCGCCAGAAGACATTCCAGCAGCATCCCGCCGAAGGAAATGGGCAGCATGTCCCGCTCATTGTCCACCTGCTTCGACGCCGTCCCCGAAGAGACAAGCGAGTGGAACCCCGACACCGCGCCGCACGCGACAGTGACGAAAAGAATCGGGAACAGCGGCATGCCGTTCACCTCGAACCCGACGAAGGCAGGCAGGTTCATCGCGGGGTTCGAGACAATCACGCCCACGAACGCGGCGACGATCATGAAGACGAGAAGGAAGGAGTTCAGGTAGTCCCGGGGCTGGAGGAGCGCCCACACCGGCGTCACCGAGGCGATGAAGATGTAGATGAAGACGAAGTACAGCCAGGGCATTTTCGAAACGAAGAGCGGGAAGTTCAGCCCCAGCGCGATGCAGGCGACGAGGAGGAGGACGGCGACGGCGGCGGAGACGTAGCCGGTCGGCTTCGACTTCTGCAGGAACGCGCCGAGCCAGACGGCGGCGGCGATGAAAAGGATGGAGGTTGTCGCGACGGAGGCGTTCGCGGCGATTTCCGCGCCGTCGGCGGCGTAGCCGTTGAAGGTGACGGCGACGATGTCGGCGAAGGCGGCGACGACGAGAATGGAAAAGAGCCAGGTGAAGATGAGGAAGAGGCGCTTGCCCGTTTTCCCGATGTACAGCTCGATGAGGTAGCCGATGGTCTTCCCCTTGCTCTTCACGGAGGCGTACATGGAGGCGAAGTCCTGCACGGCGCCGAAGAAGATGCCGCCGAAAATGATCCAGAGGAGGACGGGGAGCCAGCCGAACATGGCGGCGATGATGGGGCCGTTGATGGGGCCGGCGCCGGCGATGGAGGCGAACTGGTGGCCGAAGACGACGCTCTTGTTCGCGGGGACGTAGTCGACGCCGTCGCGAAGCTCGTGGGCGGGCGTGGGCGCGTCGGGGTTTATGCCCCATTTCCTTGCCAGCCACCGGCCGTAGCCGAGGTATGCCGCCAGAAAGGCGACGAACGAAATCACCAGAATAGTCAGTCCACTCATTGTGTTCCCCTGTTTTCCTCAGTTGCTTTCACTTTCCATGTTTCCACCCCGTGCGTGCATGCACGCGGCAGCGCACGGTCACACCGTTTATACCCCTCTTTTGCGCCGTGGCAAGACGGGAGTGAAAAAAACGGGAGGAAAATGCCGGAGGATTCTGCCGCGCGGGCGAAGGGCGGGCGCGGAGAAAAAAGTGTCGGCGGTTTTTCGGAAAAAATTCAGGCAAAATTCCGCATGTTTCCGGAATTTCGGCTGTTTTTTTCCGCATTTCCCGTCGACGGCGGAATTCCGGCACGCCTCTTGCATTTCTTCCGGGCGGGAGCATTTTTTCCACAAACTTCATAGATTGAGAAAAGGAACAGCCATGCATACCGCCAACGCCTTCGACAGCCGCAACTGGACCCTCAACTCCGCCGCCGCCGCAACCGCGGCAGCAAAATCCGCCGCCGCCGCAGCCTCCGGCACAGACTTCGCCGCCTTCCTGGACAGCCTGAAAGGCGCGGACACAACGGCCGGCAGCTCCGTCTCCTCCCTTCTGGAGCGCCTCAGCCGCCGCTTCCCCGGCGTCAACTTCACCGAAGGCGCTGTCGGCGACACGGCGGAGGACGTGCAGGAGGCGTTCGGGGACGAGGAAGGCGACAACGTCGCAATCACCCCCGAAGCCGCCGAAGCAGTCGCGGGGAACGCCGGCCTCGCCTCCATGCTGGAGTCCGTCCTCGCCGCCTTCCGGGACAGCCTCGGCGCGACGCAGCCTGCGGAAGGCGCGCATGTGCAGCGGAACGTCATGGTCGCCTCCGCCACCATCCGGTTCTCCGTCAGCCAGATAGACAGCCGGACGGGCGAGACGCTTTCCATGAGCGAACTCACCTCCGCCTTCTCCGAATTCGCGGAACAGCTTCAGGAACTGGCGCAGAAGTTCTTCGGCGACGCCACTGGCGCGACAGGAGAGACAGGCGAGACGGGCGCGGCGGGCGGGAATGCGGGGAGCAATTTCTTTGCGGGCGGCATGTCGTTCCGCATGTATTTCTCCGCCGGGATGTTCAGCTCGCAGGGGACGGGAAGCCGCGAGGGAAGCGGCGGGAACAGCGGATTTTCCCTGGAAGACTTCATGAATTCGTTCCGCCAGGGCGGGAATTTCCAGAACTATCTGGGCGGCATTTTCGGCGGCGGGGCGAATGCGATTGGCTCGCTGCTGGACGGCGGGCTGGACATGTTCGGGCTGTCGCGGACGGGGATGACGCGGGAGAGCGCGGGGTTTTCCTTCCGGTTCGGAATGCAGCGGAGCGGCAGCACGCTGCTTGCGGAGCTGATGGAAATGCTCAACGCGCGGAACGCCGCCGCCGCCCCCGCCCCCGTCGAAACACCGGATACGCCGGAAACGCAGGACGAACCCGGCGAAACCGTGGAAATCCCCGCGGAAGCCGCAGCCGTCGCCTGAGTTGATCAAGAATAACCAATGAAACACAGAGGACACAGAGAGCACAGAGAACCGCTCACAGAGAACCGCAACCACAAACACTTTTTTCAGTATACTCTAAAAAAGCAGTTTGCAGTTGCGGTTCTCTGTGGCGGTTCTCTGTGTCCTCTGTGCTCTCTGTGGTTCAAAATAGAAAATAAAAAAGCAGTTCCAACGCTCAGGAAAACACCTCGCGCTGCCCCGGCGTTTCCTTCACCGTCAGCGTGTTGATTTGCAGATACGGCCTGTTTTCCCCGTCAATGCGGAACGTGCCCTCAACCGCTATCCACGCGTCCCTCGCGGGCATTTTCTCCGCATACTCGCAGGGCAGCCCGACCGGGTAGCTGTCCGTGCCGCAGCAGTAGAAGCTCCGCGCCACCGCGAAACCCCACGGCGCATTCTTCGCCAGCGGCAGCGTGAACCCCTCCAGGCGGATAGTCTTCCCGTCGTAACTCGCCCTGTTCACAGCCATGTCCTCCAATTGGAGGGCAAAGCGGGAATCGCCGATGACGACGACGGCGTCCGCGGCCGAGGACGCCAGCCCCCGCCCGACGCTCCACGACACGACAGCCACAAGCGCCGCGGCCAAGACAAACGCGGCATACCGCAGGTTACGCATAGTTCTTCCTCCCGGATGCAATTCCGGACACAAGAAGCGCGGCCGCAAAGGCGGCGGCGTTCATCGCCACGACGCTCGCCCCCACAGGCCAGTCCATGACGAAGGACAGCGCCATGCCGCCGGCGAAGGACGCCGCGGAGACAAGCGCGGCGGCGACGGTCATGGCCTTGAAGGACGCCGTCAGCCGGCGCGCGGTGACGGCGGGAAAGATGATGAGGCTGGAAATGAGGAGCGTCCCCATCAGGCGCATGCCGACGACGACGGTGAGCGCAATGAGGAAGGAGAGCAGGAACTGGTAGAAGGCGACGTTGATCCCGCAGGCGCGCGCGAACTCCTCGTCGTGGGTCATGAGGAACAGCCTGTTGTACGACAGCGCGTACAGGGCGAGCACGACGGCCGCGAGGCCGATGCTCAGGTACAGATCCCCGTCGCTCATGGCGAGGACGCTGCCGAACATGTAGTTGCAGACGTCGATGTTGAACCCTGTCGTGCGCGCGGCGACAATCACGCCCAGCGCCAGCGCCCCCGTGGACGCGATGCCGATGGCGACGTCCCCCTTCGCCCTGTACCGCTGGCTGACGAACATGATGGCGAAGGACGCCGCGACGACGACAGGCATCGAAAACAGGAACACCGACAGCTCCAGCGCCAGCCCCACCGTGAGCGAGGCGAAGCCCACGTCCGCCAGCCCGTGCCCGATGAGGGAATAGCGCTTGAGGACGAGGACGACGCCCAGCAGCGCCGCGCAGAGCGAGACCAGCCCCCCCACGAGGAGCGCCCGGTACACGAAGGGGTAGGACAGCATATGGAGGAATTCGCTCATGCCGCCCCTCCCTTCCCGAAGCGTTCGAGCCACGCGGGCACGGTGCCGTCGAACACCGCCCGCCTGTCCATGACGAGGATGCGGCTGGCGTGCGCGGCGACGGTTTCCATGTCGTGCGACGACATGAGAACAGCCAGGTTCCTCTCCGTCCGGAGCGTTTCCAGCAGGCGCGTCAGCTGCGCCGCCGCCTCCGGGTCAAGCCCGGAGTACGGCTCGTCCAGCAGCAGCAGCTTCGGATCGCGGCAGAGGGCGCGCGCCAGCAGCACCCGCTGGCGCTGCCCTCCGGACAGTTCCCCGACGCGCCTCCGCGCCAGATCGGTTACGCCCATCGCCTCCATCGCGCCCGCCGCCGCGTCGCGGTCTTCCCGGGAATACGACGGGGAAAACCCCCGCAGCCCCTGGCAGCCGGAGAGGACGACCTCCCGCACGCTTGCGGGAAAGTCCTCCTCTCCGTGCCGGTACTGCGGCATGAACGACGCCTCGCGCCGCGCGACATGGAGGACGACGCTTCCCGCGACGGGGGCAACCAGCCCGAGGATGCCCTTCATCAGCGTGCTTTTCCCCGAGCCGTTCCGCCCCACGAGGCAGACGCATTCGCCCGCGTCCATGGCGAAGGAAACGTCCTCCACCGCGAGCGCGCGCCCGTAGGCGAAGGACACGTTCCGGGTCTCCAGAATGCGCGCCGCCTCGGTCATTCGAGTCCCTCTGCGAACGCGGCGATGTTGCGCCGCATCACTTCCGTGAACCGGACGCCGGCCGCGAGTTCCGCGTCGGACAGGTTGTGCAGGCTGTGCGCCTCCATCGTGCGGCAGCCTGTCACGCCGGCTATTCCGGCGCTGATGCGCGGATCCACGCCCTCTTCGTGGTAGATGACGGGGATCTTGTTCTTCATGACGTATTCGGTCACTTCCAGCACCCGGCGCACGCTCGGCTCCGCGCCCGCGCCGCAGGAGTCGTACGCGCCGACATGCTCCAGCCCGTAGCGCTTCGTGAAGTACGCGAAGGCGAAGCGCCCGCCGAAGACGAGGACGCGCCGTTTCGCGGCGGCGACCATCTGCATGCTTTCCGTGTCCAGCGCGCGGAGGTCGTTCTTCAGGCCGGCGGCGTTCGCGGTGTAGTAGGCCGCGTTCGCGGGGTCGGCTTCGCACATGGCGGCGAGGAGGGTGTCCGCCATCTGCATCGCCAGGACGGGGTCGAGCCAGATGTGCGGATCGAGAATATGCACATGCCCCGCGTGCGCGTCGTGCGCGCCGTGATCATGCCCGTCTTCCGCATGCGCATGATCGTCCTCCGCGTCGTGATCATGATCCGCGTGATCCTCTTCCGCGTCGTGGCCGTGATCATCATGATCGTCGTGGTCGTCCTCCGCGTCGTGATCATGGTCGTCGTGCGCGGCCTGTTCCGCGAGTTCTTCCTCGTTCAGTTCGCTGGAGCGCAGAAGCTGCATGCCGGCGGACAGATCGATTGCCCGCGCGCTTCCCGAGTCCTTCAGCGCCCCGATCACCTTTTCGGCCCACGGCTCCATGTCCGCGCCGGTGTAGGCGAAAATGTCCGCGTCGGCGATGGCGCGCATGTCGGAGGGCCGGGGGTCAAAGGCGTGGGGATCCGCCCCCGGGGGAAGCAGGAGCTTGACGCGCACCCTGTCGCCGCCCATGATGCGCGCGAAATCGTACTGGGGGAACAGCGTCGTGACAATGTCGAGCGCCTTTTCCTCGCCGGCGGTTCCCCGCGCCTGCGCCGCTCCCGCAATCAAACACACAACAAGAAGGAACATTTTTTTCATAATGCCGGTTCTCCATGAATTCTCCCGGCGCGCACGATCCTGCGCGCGGGCGGATGGTTATGATGCCGATGCAATGCTACGAAAGAATGGAGCCGGCCGGCGGCGGGGCGCGCGAGAGGAAGGGGGAGAACGGGGTGCCGTGCGGAACAGGCGCGTCCGCGGCGCATGCAAGGAAGGCGGAGGCGGCCGAGACCGCCGGGGCCTCCTGCGCGAGGACGGCCGGCGCGCCGGAGACGCACTGGAGAAGCGCCAGGCAGGTCAGGCAGTCGTGCGATCCGTGCACGGCGCGCTCGTGCGCGCAGCCCGGGCGGGCGCAGGCCGGGTGGGCGCGCGTCGTGTGGAGCGCAAAAAGCGCCGGCGTCGTCAGCGCAAGGAGCGCCGCCGCCAGACAGAGGAACGCGCCCTGTTTTCGCGCCGTGTGCATCATACTCTCCGGATTATTGCTTTCCCGCCCCTCCGGTCAAGCCGCATTCACAATTCAAAAACGGGGGCGCGCCGCGAAAGACATTTGACAACGCCCGCGCATGGTGTACAGTTCGGGCACACACCTTTCCGAAAAGGAGCACGCAATGGCCGATCTCCCCAAAACCATGAAAGCGCTTGTCGCCCGCGCGAAGGGCGAGTACGCGATAGAGCAGTTCGCGACGCCGCGCGCCGGCGAAGGGGAAATCATCATCAAAATCGAAGCCTGCGGCATCTGCGCCGGAGACACCAAGGCCTGGCACGGCGCCGAGCGCTTCTGGGGCGGCCCGAACACCCCCGCCTACATCAAGCCCCCCGCCATCCCCGGCCACGA
>QMCE01001792.1_pt1 | contig 16298 bp, 9 predicted proteins | sample 1821851 | NCBI WGS metagenome assembly QMCE01 (sample SAMN09453174, study PRJNA476694) | Termite gut metagenome, whole genome shotgun sequencing project. | isolation source: worker | host: Odontotermes sp. | place: South Africa:Pretoria | collected 2016-01-28
AGCGACGCGACTTCGGGCGACGGCGGTTTGTTCCACGGAATATTCTTCCGTTATTTTGTAAAACTGATCAACGAACCGGACTTAAATGATACCACACGTAAAAAATTTCATGATTATATCACCCGGTGCGCTACGGTCATGGCTGAAAACGGAATAAACAAAGAAAGTATGCTTTACGGCGGCAAATGGTGGTCGGCGCCCGTATCAACCAAAGGAGTAGGCCTCACCCCCCACCTTTCGGGCTGTATGTTGATGGAAGCAATGTGCATACTCAAGCCTTTGCCTGAAAAGTAAAATTCTCAAAAGGTATCCTTTGCATTACCGCTCTCCGATCTCGATCTTTCGCATGCTATTCGTTGAATTTATCACGGGAAAATACATCATTTCCGCTTTTGCAGGATTCAGCGTATAACGCCCCGTATAACGCGGCAACAGATCAATCTCAAAGGTATAATTTCCCTGCGGCAGCCTCTCACAGAAAATAACCGTCTTCTCCTTAAACGATTCACGGTATGTTTCCTCCCTGTTCCTCTCATCATAATGTGGCTGATCAGACCGGTAACTGCAACCTGCCGGAATAGGCACTTCGATCATCACATGTTCGGCGTTTTTCTGTTTCACCTTCACTTCCACCTGCAATGTGACGGGCACACCGGCAGTAAGCGTGTCCCCGTGGCTCCATGTTGTTTTAACCTCAAAGGCATCTCCCGTATTTTCCTTCGTCACATATTTCATTCTGTATGCCGAGTAAATAAGCGGCATTCCGTCCTGTTTCTCAATCGTAAGGCGCTCGCCCGGAAGCAGGACGGTTTCATAAGGGAACTCCGTTAATTTTTTATTTTCTTTCCCCGACAACAATACGGAAGCGGGCCTATCTTTCGTGGCAGATCCGGCGATCAGATCCGGCAGGATCGTCATGACGGCCGAAGAGGCCTGATAGGTATTCCAGTAGTACTGCTTCGTACCCAATATATACATCTGCACGGGTTCCATCAGATGACGCAGGGTTGAGTCGTTCCGGATGATACGATAAGCAATCAGCGTACTCATCATGTTATCATTGTACCAATAAGAAGAAGACTTTCCGTCATCACAATAGACAGCGCCCAGCACATCCTTCTTCAGATATGCGGTCAGGCTGTCCGGCGAATAACCGATCTGATGCTGATGACGCAATGCAAGCAGTTGCATCCGCTCTTTCAGGAAAGATCGCCTGTTTACATGTGCATGTACACGCGCAATAGAATCGGCTATATGCTCCTGTCGTTCTATTGCCTGCTGGAACAAGCCGATAATCTCTTCATAGTTCTGTTCCGTCCCGGCTTCCGACAAGGCGCCTACAATATCCAGATCAGCCGGCGATGCCTGACGATAACGTTTGGTATCCGTATAATCCTGTTCGATTCTTTTAAAATTCAGATTTACCGGAAAACCTGCCTTACGGGCCATTTCCAACGCCCGTATCACATGCGCTGACATCCAGTAAGAAGTAGCGGACGAACGCCCCCACCAGGACCATAACATTTCATCATTCCGGTTTTGCGTCAGGCGCCTGATTATCTCATGGATATTTTTATCATATAGAAACTTCTCGCCTGCATATTGCACATACAATCTGTAGTTCAGCAACCCGATCAGCTTGGATGCCAGTTGTTCGTTGCAGGCGTATTGATAACCCTGTAAATAATAAACCGCATCCATATACACATCCAACTGTTTAGCCGCAATCATTACATGTAGTTCTTCATCCGGCGCCGCGGAAACGTCTTTCTGATCGCCGTTACGCAAAAAGTCAAGCGTACCTTCCGCCACTTCCGTACCTTGGCGTATAACCGGAACGGTACGCCGCTCCCCATCGTTGTACCCGTCGTCACGGCGGAACAGATAAGTAGTCGTCAGACTATCTGTCGTGAGAGGACAGACAGGCATTTTATCCTGATGAGAAGAAGCGAACCGGATCTCTTTCCGCATAACGGTATCGGGTCCGATTGCAAACATCACTTGTCCGCTCACCTCCTGCTTTTCATACGTATAATTACGTATATTTCCGGCATAATCAGCCGAATCGCCGGCAACAAGGAACGAAGGATTCTTCAGCTCTGCCATCAACGGCTTATAGGATTTGATGTATTTGCGCGCCGTACCGATTTTCAGTTTCCGGTTCATGGCATACACAACCGCGTTCCATTGTGTGATATTATCCGGAAATACAACGGCAAACTGCGCTTTTCCCTTTTTATCCGTTACAAGCCGCGGCTCCCAGAAACCCACATCGGAGAAATTGCTGCGTAATCCGTTCAGTTGCAACAGTTCACTGTATAAACGTTCTTCCGCTTCACGATCCGCATGTTCCTCTTCATCCTCCTCCGGATCTTCCGGCGGAGCCTCTCCTGCAGAATGAGCCGTGTCACTGGCAGAAAAGGTTGAAATCGCTCCGGTTAAAGCGGATTCCCGCTGTGTTCCATATCCTATCACTACCACTTCTTCCAACAGACTCAGATCTTCCTGCATTACAACATCAATCACACTACCTTTCCGAACCCTCACTTCCTGAGTCTCAAAACCGATATAACTGAATACCAATATAGCCTCAGCCCCATCTACACCAATCTCAAAATTACCGTCAACATCACTGATTGTACCAAAATTCGTACCCTTTACCGATACATAAGTGCCGATAAGCGGCTCTCCCGCATAATCTTTTATCACTCCTTTTACGGCATTGGCCGAAGTCACCTGCCGGGCGATCAGCGGGCGGTCATAATAAGCGCTACGTGAACCGGACATCTGATAAGAATGTACAGGTTGCATCATCCGGGTCCTCAACGCCAGCCATTTCCGGGAAATGGAATCAGCTTCCTGTAGCGGACGTGAGGTCATATCCGCTTCGATATAGTAATGCCGTTTGAATGCAATACTGTCAAAACAAACATAGCGTCCGCTGTTATAAAGTAATATAACATCATACGTAGATGCAGGAATATTGCCGTACTTACGCGTTCCGTATTCTATCTGATTCGGAAATATCAGTGAATCCGTACGGATATCCCGGAAAAGCAAATTGGATACACCCGTAGAATCGGGATGCGGAAAAATTTTAAAATTGATATTCAGCCCATTCTGTATAATATGTATATTGGAAGGGCGCCAGTTATCCGTTTCTACTTTACATTGTTCTATCAGCCGGCGGAACACTTTCGGCGTCAACGCAAAATCATTCAGGTTACCGAAATCCGTAGTAGATGAAAATGTCAGATAATTATCAAGGCATGTTTGTTCAGGATACTTATATACCACGTTACCATCATATTCGTACCGGAATCCGCCTTCATGTTTATAAATAATACTGTCACAGTATTGCATCATCCGGTTACCGCCCGGAACAGGCCCGGCCAGCACAGACCGCTTCAGCGGCTGCAGGCAGCGATGGAACAACGGATAGACGACGTTGCGCGACGTATCCCGCAGATAAGTAAAATCATAATTTTCCAAAACCGGAATACGTGAAATATAGTAGTTGTAAGCCGATCGTTCCTGACCGGTAAATTGCGTGGAACCAAGCATCATACATCGCACCTTTTCCGGAGGCAACGAATCAATATCGACACTCAGGATCGTTTTCTTATTCGGAGTGAACCGGATCGAATCAATGATCACCACCCGGTCATGCAGGCGCATGGTCACTCTGTGCATGGCCGTATGATCCGGAACGACAAACGAATACCGTTTCGGCTGCTCAGTCCACGAAAAGTAAACGGGTTCATCATTGAGCTCGACGACAAAAACCTGTACCGATTCGCCGTTTTTCATAACAAACGGAGCAAACTCCGTCGTAGAATCGGGCGTTTCAATTTCATGCCGGAATAACTCTCCCAGCGGATACGTATATTGATAATACTTCATCGTATCAAGTCCCGCTTTTGTCTTCCAACGCGCATAATTAAGCGGAATATGAAAGTCCGACGGATTGATTTCACGGATCGAATAGCTGGTCCGCTGCTCGCGGTACCGGGGAGAAGGGCCGTAGTAAGGAAGATCGGGTACAGTATAACCAAGCTGACTGTTGTATGCAAAAGCCGTCAGGTCAACCCCTTTCACCGGTTTTCCCATGTTATCCTTTACCGTAACCGTCGCATCAAGCGTTTGCCCGGGATATATGCGCTCCGGCAAATCGATAGCTACATCCAGAAATTCTGTTTTGGGTATAAAAGTCCGGCGGTAAGCCTCTTCACTGCTTCCGAGAAAATAAAAAAGTTCCACATAATGAGCGACGCTCAAGTCGGTATTCGGATATTTAAAATCAAATTCCTTACCCGCTCCTTTCTCAATCAGCCGGTTGCCCTGATAGATATACCATGACACATCCAGGCCGAGCGGATTAACCAGGCAAACATTAAACGAATCAGCCCTGATTCCACCCTGAATATCCAGTTTCGAATCGAAATCAGCGGCATCTATCGTCTGCGAATAAAACGGCTCCTCCACCTGAATGCGATACTGGTCCACCGACTGCCGGAATGGTTCTTCATAAGGAAGTGCAACCTCCTTATATGCCTGCTTGTCACCATACCAAAGCCTCGCTTTTACAGGCTTTTTCCGCCCTAATTCCTCAAAATCAAAACAAATCGTATCATTTCGTATGGAATACAGAATTTCATACCTGGATTTATAGAATGTAGCCGAACTATTCGAAACCAGCAGTTGGTTATCATACGTATATGCATTTACACATACCGTGTACGAACAATTGGATTCGCCGAACAGGGACGGAGGAATATCTACAACCGTAGGTTCATTGTTATCCAGGCCTATCGTCGTATACATCAGAGTATCAGGTAATTCCAGCAAACCGGTAAACGAAGCCGAAACCGTATTTCTTCTGACAACTACTTCGGCTTTCATATCCTGCAACAACAATCCGTTTGCATCCGTCGTCTTTATTTCCAACCGGTTTGTGTCCGGATGATAATGATTGAACAAGGTCAGTTTCGTATCGATCCGGCTGTCATATAATTCATAATCCTCATACCTGAAATTCGTACGAGCTACAATACGTCCCTTCCGATTGGTTATCTGCATATTATAATCCCTGTCCAATTGTAACTTCAAGGAATCATGCAGCAACACTTCATCTGCATAACCTCCCGGATGATAAGGCGAAATCTCTTTGATTTTCTTACCGTTAACGGACACCATCAGATTTTCCTTCAGCGGACGCCGATTCCCCGACAAGGCATATGATTTGAAACGTACGGCCTCGCCCGGTTTATATTTATTCTTATCCGTGATCATGTAACTGTAGAAGCCCGGCCCCTCTCCCCCGAAATCACCCCCTCCGTACCACGGGTTCACAAAATGTTTGGAGAGGTTAAACATCACGGTGAACCCGTCGAGTTCGACCGTAAGCAGCCGGTTCTCCTTTTCGGAAATATCGTCAATCGTATACGTACGACTCGTTTCATCAAAATAGATACCCGTATCAAAAATACGCCACAACCCCTTAATCCTGACCTTGGCGTCACTGCGTATTTCACCTTCGGAATCAACAACCTGCAATGTAAGAATACCATATTCCCTGAACAAAAAAACCTGAAACGGCATCACCGGCACATATTTATAATATACCCTGTTCTTATAAATATCGGCAAAGATGAAATGCCCTTTTTCCGGCTTTCCGGTCCACGTGTCACGAAAAGAAGCAACCGGCGTATGCAGCATCTTAAGCATTAAACTATCGCCTGCATTACTACGCAACAATTTTTCGGCTTCCTTGTTACTTATCTCATAAACAAACGTTTCTCCGGGATATTCTTTCCAGTCTATTTGTTGCGCATTTACCGCAAAACAGACAAACAACAACAGGATAAATCTTATTTTTTCCATAAAATGAAATACGGTTAGGATCCTTTCAATGATTCAACGATTAACTGCGCCGTACGGCCGGAAGCGCCCGGTTTACCCAATATTGAAATGACACGATCATAGCCCTCCAGCATTTCATTTCTGTAAGCAGTATTGTCCATGATTTTCTCCAGTTCATCACGAATCTTCTGATAAGAAAAACGGGCTCCGAAAAGTTCCTGTACCACCTCTTTTCCGGCAATCAGATTGACAAGCGAGATGAAAGGAACATGAAAAAAATGGTCAAACACAAAATTAACGAGCCGTCCCCCTCCGACATAATAACACACGACCTGGGGCACCCGGAACAAGGCGGCTTCAAGCGTTGCAGTCCCGGAAGTCACCAACGCGACGGAAGCATGCCGAAGCAAATGATACGTTTGCCCGTATACAATCGCCCCCCCCGGCACTTCCCCCGTAACCTGTTTGTAATCAGCGGGTGTAAGACCCGGAGCACCGGCTATCACCGGTTCATATTCCGGAAAGGCGGCGGCAACCGACAACATGGTAGGAAGATTTTGTTTTATTTCGGCCTTCCGGCTACCGGCAAGGATAGCCAGTACAGGTTTACCGGATAGTCCGTTATCTTCCGCAAACGTATCGTCCCTTCCCTTTCCGGCGTCGAGGAAAGACGATACGGCGTCGACAGACGGATTTCCGACATAGTCAACCGGATAATTCAACGATTTAAAAAAGTCAACTTCAAACGGCAGGATACAAAACATACGGTCAACATACCGGCGGAATGATCTGATACGGTATTTTTTCCATGCCCATATTTTAGGTGAAATATAATAATAAACGGGCAGCCCTAATTGTGTCTTTACAAACTTTGCTATCTTAAGATTAAAACCCGGATAATCAATCAGAATGACCACGTCGGGCGCATAAGAACGTATATCCTCACGGCAAATCTGCATATTCCGCAAAATCGTACGCAAATTCAGCAATACGGGAATAATACCCATATACGCCATTTCACGGTAATGTTTGACAAGCGTCCCGCCGGCAGCCTGCATCAGGTCGCCTCCGAAAAACCTGAATCCGGCTTCCGGATCTTCCGTTTTCAGCGCCTTCATCAGATTGGATGCATGCAAATCGCCCGATGCTTCGCCCGCTATCAGATAATATTTCATACGCAGCGATTAATTATCCGGATGAAAATTCCATTTTTTAAGCTCTTCCATGAAGGCATAATCCGTCACATCCAGTTTACAGGGAACAAGCGAAGCATATCCGTCATCAAGCAATGTGATATCATTATCCGGATAATCCGGCCCGGACACCTCATAATCACCTGTCAACCAATACAAAAACTCACCATCCTCATCCTTTTCCGGCCTGTATTCGCGAACCCACTTCCCTTCCGTCTGGCGACCAACAGAGATACCTTTCACCTGAGGTATATCCGGCACATTCAGGTTCAGATAGACGCCATGCGGCAAACCATGTTCCAGCACCTGCTTTGCCAGCATATAACCCAGGCGGCAGGACTCCGAAAAGTCAGCTCCGGGCCTGTAGTGATTCAGCGATACGCCGACGGAAGGTATATCAAAAACACATCCTTCGAAGGCCGCTCCCAGCGTACCGGAATAGTGTACGGACAAAGCATAGTTCCCGCCATGATTGATACCGGAAACAAGCAAATCCGGCTTAACCGGTAGTATCTCGCTGACAGCAAGTTTCACACAATCGGCAGGCGTACCGGTACAACTGTATACTTTCAACCCGTCTTCCTGCTTCAGCAATCTGCATTTCAGAGGCGTTGTTACCGTTATGGCACGCGACATCCCGGAACGCGGCCCGTCCGGCGCAAACACAACAATATCCCCCAAATCACGTAAGATCTCCGTCAGTCTCCCAAGCCCTTCCGCATCTACTCCGTCATCATTCGACAACAATATCAGAGGTCTGTCTACATTCATAATCAAACACAATTTAAACACTGCAAAATAAGTAAAAAAACGGCAATATCTATACTAAAAGCCCGTCTTTATGATCCGGCTCCGCTCGAAAACCTTTGGTTTTAAGGTGAAAATACCTCCTTTTTTCTCCCTTTCAGATAGATATCTGCCGGAATGGCAGCGATTTTAAACCTGTAAAAACCGGATTTGGAGTAGATATACAAGTTCCGGATTATCTAATTTGCACTGTTTTCCTGAAATTACATACTAAATTTATCTTATAAATACCTATTGGAACGTAGGCAGAGATATTGTAGAGTTCGAGCAGAACGGACAGGACAGAGCCATATACGGCTCCCGTCTGATGGAAAATCTGTCAAAAGACCTGTCACTGCGGCATGGGAAAGGATTCAGCCTTAGCAATGTAAAGAGAATGAGACAGTTTTATTCAGTATATCCAATTAGTGCGGAAGTTCCGCACTAATTGAGCTAGACACATATTGGCTTCAACGAAATTCCTAAAACCTCTTCTTTCTTGTAAGTTTTAGGAATTTCATTTATCTTTGAGGCGTAGAGATTTAAGATAACTCGTATGCAACAGATTATAAGAAAGACGGAGCTTAATAAACTCACCGTTCTTAAAGACAAGAACCTGATAAAAGTAGTAACGGGTGTGCGCCGCGCAGGAAAATCAACCTTGCTTTTGCAGTTTCAAGAACTGCTAAAAGTCGAGAATCCAAACGTAGCGCTTATCTCTATCAATATAGATTTGCCTGAGTTTCGCTTTCTCGCCGAAAAGAACTGGAAAGAAATCTATGATTATATCAAAAACCGGTTGCGGGATAATGTGATAAACTATGTTTTTATAGATGAGGTTCAGAACATATCCGAATTTGAAAAACTGCTCGAAGGTCTATTTGTTACGCCCAATGTGGATTTGTATGTTACAGGCTCCAATGCTTATCTTTTATCAAGTGAACTGGCTACCTTACTCACAGGAAGAGCGTTTGAAATAAATATTCTACCGTTCTCTTTTGCCGAATACCTGGAATTCACAGGCAAAGCCTCCAATCCTGACCGTGCTTTTACCGAATATATGCGCAGAGGCGGTTTCCCCGAAGCTGTCGGACTTGCAGAATCAAGTGAAAGCTTTGCTTATGAGTATTTGAAAACTGTTTTTCAGAGTATTTATGAGAACGATATACGAAAACGACACACCATTTATTACGAAACTTCCTATAATGAAGTAGTTAATTTCTTGATTGACAATATTGGTTCAAGTGTTTCTGCAGGAAATATCGCTAAAATCCTAACAGCAAACGGTAAAAAAATCGACAATAAGACTGTTTCAAAATACATTGATACGCTTGTGGAGTCTTATCTTTTTTATCAGATAACCCGCTACGATATAAAAGGCAAGCAGCATTTGGCCACACAGGAGAAATATTATTTGGTGGACTTGGGTTTGCGCTATGCGCTGCTTGGTAAGGAATTCGCGGCAGACACAGGGCATTTGCTCGAAAACATCATCTACCTTGAATTGCAACGCCGAAATTCACAAGTCTGGATAGGCAAGGCAGATAATATTGAAGTTGATTTTGTTGTACGGGACAAAAACGGCTATACCAAATATATTCAAGTGGCATATACGGTAAAAGACCCAAAAACATTGGAGCGAGAGCTTGCCCCCTTTGCCAAAATCCCCGATTTTAATGAGCGGCTACTTATTACAATGGATTACGACACCGGCAGCCACAATGGAGTGAAGCAGATGAATGCCATTGATTGGCTATTAAATGTTGAAAAATAGACTTCAGGGCCAATCGAAAAATGCGCCACTCTTTAGATATTTGATATCTTCGTTCTTCGCATACAAATCCCTGAATATTGCAGGGTAGATATGTGTCTGCCGCTTGGCAACAATCATCCAACACAATACGCGACTTGACAGAAGTACATACAAAGTCCTTCAAAAGATGAAAGGTCTCATTGACCGATAAAACGCATCTTCGAGACCTTTCGGATAAAATTAAATTTCAAAATAACAAAAACGAATAGTTATTTCTTCAATAAATCGCGGATTTCCCTCAATAGCGTGACATCTTCCGGTGGCGCTGCCGGGGCGGAATTTTCTTCTTCTTTCTTCTTAGACCGGTTGATTAACCGGATCATTGCAAATATAGAAAAAGCTATGATCAGAAAATCCATCGTCACCTGAATCAAATTACCATAATTGACGGCCACTTCGGGAGTAACGATTTCGCTTCCTTCCGTAACAGCATGCTTCAAAACAAACTTCCATTGCGTAAAATTAACGCCTCCGGTTACAAGACTCACAAAAGGCATAACAATATCAGCGACAAGAGAAGATACAATTTTACCGAAAGCCCCACCTATTACAACACCGACTGCCATGTCCATCACATTTCCGCGCATGGCGAATTCTCTAAATTCTTTTAAACAACCCATAATTCGTAGTTATTAAGTGAATAATCCTCATTAATTAGTCTAAAACGAAAATCGCATTCATTTTAATCAAACAATTGTATGATTAAAAACGGAAACTTAAAAAACAAAAATAATACAAGTCGGGCAAAAAACAAAATAAACCGGCATATTTTTACGTCGATCAGACGCTTATTCTTTCAGGTGGGCGGTTTCGATTTTCAGGATGCGGTTTTTAAGTCGCTCAAAAAGGTTCTTACGTATACGCAGTGTCATTTCGCATGTCATTTCAAATCGCTGGGAAATTATCTCCGGCTGTTCTTCCTTTACAATGCGCATGATACCATTCAGATAAGGATATTCAAAAACGACCGTTAAATCTTCATCGACAGTACGTTCTTCTATTTCGGCCGCCGCAATCGCATCGGCTGCCGCCGCACGATAAGCGACAATCAGTCCGCTCGTTCCAAGCTCTATCCCGCCAAAATAACGGACAACAATAATCAGCATATCCGTCAGTTCATTGGAATTGATTTGCCCGAGTATCGGCTTCCCCGCCGTCGAAGACGGTTCCCCATCATCATTGGCGCGAAATACACTACGTTCGGCTCCCAGCATATAAGCCCAGCAAACATGGCGCGCATCATAAAATTTCTTCCGGTATTCCTGTATAATGTCCTTTATCTCCTCCACCGTCCGTACAGGTATGGCAAAAGAAAGGAAACGGCTGCGTTTCTCCGTATAGTATCCTTCCGACAAGGCTTTTATCGTTTTATAGGTATCTTCTGTCATAAGCATGTCACTTCCGGTGAAAATCAATCCGGAATATGCGTTTTCTGCTCTTCGCGAAACGCACGGAAATCTTTCATGATTTCTTCTATTTCTTCAATAAAATAAGGATCTTTCACTTTTCCTTTTACGGTCTCATAATATTTTTCTATTGCAGGAAACGCACATATATCTTTACCGCGAAGAACAAAGTACGGCTCGTCATTCTCCACGCATTGTTTAATCATTTGTATCGGATTCTTCATCGTTGAAATTCTATTTTAATTACTTTTCAGTTCTTCGGCCAAAAAGGGAATCGTAAAGCTCTTTGCTTTTGAAGCGACCATTTCTTCCGGAGTTCCGGTAAATACGACTTCGCCGCCCCCGCGCCCACCTTCGGGCCCCATATCAATGATATAATCAGCCGATTTCACGATATCCATGTTATGTTCAATGATAATCACCGTATTTCCTTTATCCACCAGCTTGTTCAACACGCCGAGCAACACCCGTATATCATCAAAGTGCAATCCGGTCGTAGGTTCATCCAGGATATATAAAGTCTTTCCCGTATCACGCTTTGATAACTCGGTAGCCAGCTTGACGCGCTGACTCTCACCTCCGGATAAAGTAGTGGAAGGCTGGCCCAGTTTAATATACCCCAATCCGACATCCTGCAACACTTTTATTTTATTCAGAATAGCGGGAACATTTTCAAAAAATTCAACTGCCATATTGATCGTCATATCAAGCACATCAGCGATTGATTTACCGCGGAAACGCACCTCAAGCGTCTCACGGTTATACCGTTTGCCGTGACAATCCTCACAGGGCACATATACGTCCGGCAGGAGGAAATTCATTTCGATCGTCTTGTAACCGTTTCCTTTACAGGTTTCACACCGGCCGCCCGAAACATTGAATGAAAAACGGCCGGATTTATATCCCCGTATTTTCGACTCCGGAAGTTCCACAAACAAATTACGAATATCCGAGAATACACCTGTATAGGTTGCCGGATTGCTGCGCGGCGAACGCCCTATCGGCGACTGATCCACATTAACGATCTTATCCGTATGTTCGATTCCCTCAATTGACTTATACTGTAACGGAGCCTCCAGCGAACGATAAAAATGCTGACTCAGGATCGGTTGCAGCGTACTGCTTATCAACGTCGACTTACCGCTTCCCGACACACCGGTAATGCAGATCATCGTACCCAAAGGAAACGATACATCAATTCCTTTCAGATTATTCCCGCCGGCCCCCCTCAATGTCAGGAAATGTCCGTTGCCCTTCCGTCTTGATGCAGGAATATCAATAGACTTACGTCCGTTCAGATAGGCAGAAGTTAACGTATCGGACTTCATCATCTCCTGCGGTGTTCCGGCAAACACAATTTCACCGCCGAGACGTCCTGCTTTCGGCCCCATATCAACCACATAGTCGGCATTCAGCATCGTATCCTTATCATGCTCCACCACGATCACCGAATTTCCCGCATCACGCAAATCTTTCAATGAATTGATCAGGCGCACATTATCGCGTTGATGAAGACCGATACTCGGCTCATCCAGGATATAAAGCACATTTACCAGTTGGCTACCGATCTGCGTCGCCAGCCGTATACGCTGACTTTCTCCGCCCGATAAGGTAGCCGAAGCCCTGTTTAGCGACAGATAATCAAGCCCGACATCCAACAAAAACTTTAACCGCGAACGCACCTCTTTTAAAATCTCAGCAGCAATTTTAAGCTGTTGTCCGGACATCTTTTTATCAACGGACATCATCCATTTGTAAAGCTCCGACACATCCATTTCGGAAAGTTCGGCGATATTTTTTCCGCCTATAAAGTAATGCAACGCTTCTTTATTAAGGCGTTGCCCGTTACATTCGGGGCATACGGATGTACTGATAAACTGTCCCGCCCATTTCTGCGCCGACGCGGAAGCGTCATCATCCTGTTGCATCATGATGTATTTGGCTACTCCTTCATACGACAACATATAATTCGAATGACCTAAAGATTCATTACTGATCTGCAGGCGCTCGTCCGTTCCGTTCATTATTTCATCAATCGCTTCTTCGGACAAGTCGCGGACAGGCGTCTTGATCGTTGCGCCATGCTTTTTACACAACGCGTCAATCTGCCAGAAAATCATTGAATTCTTATATTTACCGAGCGCAACAATCCCTCCCCCGTAAATACTCAGTGAAGGATCCGGAACAATCTTATTCATATCCAGAAGATTAACCGTACCCAGTCCTTTGCACCGCGAACAAGCCCCATGCGGCGAATTAAACGAAAAATTATGAGGTGCGGGTTCACTATAGGAAAGGCCCGTAACCGGACACATCAGGCGACGGCTATAATATCGCATATCATCGGTATCCGCGTCCAACAGGATGATCAGTCCGTCTCCCTGCTTCATGGCCACACGCAGGCTCTCTTTCAGACGCTGATGTTCGGAACCGGTAACAAGCAGTTTATCAATTACAATCTCTATACTGTGCATTTTATAACGATCCAGTTTCATTCCATGACGAATCTCTTCCAGCTCGCCGTCAACACGTACGTTCAGGTATCCCTTTTTACGTATTTGCTCGAACAACTCCCGGTAATGCCCCTTACGGTTTCGCACAACAGGCGCCAGTATATACGTTTTGCGATCCTTATAATCATTCAAAATCAATTCGAGTATCTGTTCTTCCGTATATTTTACCATCTTCTCCCCACTCAGGTACGAATACGCTTCACCGGCACGGGCAAACAACAAACGCATAAAATCATACACTTCGGTAGTCGTACCTACGGTAGAACGGGGATTACGGTTTGTCGTCTTCTGTTCGATAGAAATAACAGGACTCAGTCCGCTTATTTTATCAACGTCAGGCCGTTCGATATTTCCCAGAAAATTACGGGCATAGGCCGAAAAAGTTTCTATATAACGCCGTTGTCCTTCGGCAAATATCGTATCAAAAGCAAGCGAAGATTTACCGCTCCCGCTCATACCGGTAATGACGGATAATTTATTCCGAGGTATATCAACGTCTATATTTTTCAGATTATGAACACGCGCGCCAAAAACGGATATAGATCCGTCTTCCATTATTTTTTTATTTCCAGACATATTCCTTCTTCTTTCTCTTTATCAACTTCATTCAAATAGCGTTTCTCTTCTATCAATCAAAACTGACAGTCAGTCTACGACCCATCGCTTATCATGTACATAACTATTGGGGGAATGATAATACAATGCATTTTTATCCGGGATCAGGACTTCATATTTCCCGCCGCCTGTTACGAGCTTCGTATCTTTAAGCCACGGATTAAAATCTTTCAGATCGCGGTAAGTGATGTCATATTGCCGGGCAAAATCAACCAGGTCGGGAATATCCCTGTCGACCATAATTTCCTGACAATGAATCGGACGATACAAATTTTCCGGCTTAAGGATAAACCCGTATTTATAAGGATGCTCAAATATCAGCTTAATCGCAAGCATACGATACGGATACCGGGTTGTCTCTTCCACCAGATACAGGTTCAGGACAGATGTCTCCTGCTGCTTTTCTATCTGGCCCGATATACGTCCCATCCCGGCATTATACGAAGACGCAACCGTCAGCCAATCTCCATATTTCCCATAAGCCTCATTCAGATATTTGCAGGCGGCCTCCGTCGATTTCGCAACATGACGCCGTTCATCGACCGTAGCCGTCACACGAAGCCCGTACTGCTTTCCGGTACTTTCCAAAAACTGCCACATACCCGCCGCACGCGCAGGAGACGTCGCCCTGGGGTCAAGAAGACTTTCAATAACCGCCAGATACTTAAAATCATCCGGAATACCATTTGCCTTCAGAATAGGCTCAATAACCGGAAAATAACGATTGGCACGTTTGATAAGCAACATAGTGGAAGAGTGTAAGTATGCAAAACTACTTAGCTCGCGATCCATTCCTTCATGCACATTGTAGCGGGTCAGATCTATTTCTTTTCCGCAGAAACGGATGAAAGAAGGCACTTCCGGCGAGACCGTAAACGAAGCCACCACCGGTGTTTCGTCTTCCACGGCAACGGAATCTTTATATCCGAAGAACATATAAACCGTCAGGCAACACACACAAACACCTAAAAAACTTACAATCACACGAAACATCTTCATTTTCATTTCATTATTTTAAAAACCGGAACAAATAAGCGCCTGCCGTATTTCGCACGACTTTATTCCGCCGGATCAACTTCCGTTTGTATATCTTTCGTCCGGAAAACATTCACATCGCCTTTCCGGACACGTTTCCTGCCGTTCGTTCCCGTATATTCGATCAGGTAATAATAAGCGCCGGCCGGAACGTAGCTACCCCTGTATTTTCCGTCCCAACCCTGGGAAGGATCCGTCCATTGAAACAACTCCGTACCCCACCGGTTAAATATCCAACCCCGGAAATTTACGACGGATCTGGACCGTACCCTGAATATATCATTAATACCGGGCGTGCAACCGGGAGAAAACGCGTTCGGGATCTCCATCAGCGTCTCCGTTATCACAATATTGAAAGTCTCCCTGTATTCACATTTCTTTGAACGCGAACTGCTCACTTCCAGCTCCACCTGATAGACACCGTCCCTGTCAAACGTATAGACAAGATCTTCTCCGTTAAACCGGATCAATTCCATCGTATCGCCGCCTTCCTCCAACTTCAATATCTTCCATATAAATACGGATGCCACCGGAATATTAGCATCAGCGCTGAATGTCACTTCTGTCGGAGCGAGCAACTCTCCTTCTCCTTCCGCCTGTACATTTCCGCCGGGTCCGGTATAAACGGATATCGTATCCGTATATACCTCTATCGCCTGCGCCTCGTAAAAAATACGAACCGATTTTTCAACGCCAAAATGACGCGCAAACATATCCCCGGATACCTCAATCTCCGTATCCGTCAGGATAAGCGGAAAATCCCGCTCAGAGACACCTGAAGGTCTGAATGTAGTGGCAAAAGGATCCGTATCAAACGTTTTTGAAACACTTTCCGGCAGAAAATTCCGCATCGTTTCATTCCACTTCAGCGTTTCGTAACTTAGTTCAAACACGCGATTAATTTTTGTTGAAACACCGGAAGGCGTATAATAAGTAATATCCCTGATATCCGCATCTCCCTCAAACCGTATACCTTCACATTCCTCAAAATCAGGCATAACCCGAAAACTACGTATATCCGGTTCATACTTACTGTAATCTATTACCCAGACAAACCGGTTCATAAACCAGTTAT
>QMCE01001312.1_pt1 | contig 16288 bp, 16 predicted proteins | sample 1821851 | NCBI WGS metagenome assembly QMCE01 (sample SAMN09453174, study PRJNA476694) | Termite gut metagenome, whole genome shotgun sequencing project. | isolation source: worker | host: Odontotermes sp. | place: South Africa:Pretoria | collected 2016-01-28
ATAGGCATGGTGGTGATTCTCGCTGGCCGGGAATTGCTGCACCAGTTCGGCAAGTCTGGATACTGGCGCAAGATACAATCTTTGGAACGACTCTTTCGACATCGAGGTCTGTTCCCAGATCAGATCAAGCAATACCTTCCTGCGGTCGGTATTGAGCAGCTGTTCGGCTTTCAGCGGCTCAATGTAGTCTGAGCAGGTTCTATGTTCCTTGGCTTCTGATTTTTTTCGCGAAAAAAGACGGTTGAGCATTTTTACTCCGGAAAATATTTCCGGAGTAAAAAGCATTGGTCAGCGCAAAGCAATGGTTAATGCGATTTTGAAGCGATCAATTTTTTGTATTTTGTACCTTGCTTTATTGTACAAAATGTTGTACAATATAAACGCTGTTAACATTATAAAGTAGTCACTTTAGGTGGCTTATAGGAGCTTTTCCATATGAATACAAGGGTTCTTACATTTAGTAATGCAAGGGCCAGTTTGAAGAGTGTGATGGATCAGGTGTGGGAGGAAAGCACACCGATAACAATAACAAGAGTAAGCGGCAAAAATGTTGTGATGGTTTCAGAAGATGACTACAACGGAATGGTTGAAACAGTTTATCTTTTGGGGTCGCCTAAAAATGCCGAACGCTTAATGGAGTCTATTGCGCAATTCGAGTCTGGCAATACTTTTACGAAAGGTGCAATAGATGGCGCAAAAGAAAGGTCAAAAAAGCGACCAGCAAAACGAACTCATCGTCGAGTGGACTCCTAACGCTTGGGAAGATTATCAGTTTTGGCAAACGGAAAACCCGAAGACTGCCGCAAAGATTGATAAGTTAATTGAGGATTGCTTGGAGTCGCAATACGGTGGCGCGGGAAAGCCAGAAAGGTTGGTGGGCAACCTATCTGGCTTTATGTCACGTCGTATTAATATCAAGCACCGCCTTGTTTATTGCTATCAGGGAGAGCGATTGATTATTGTCCAGTGTCGCTATCATTACTAAGCTCTGATTAACGCTGGTTTTTCTTTGCACTTTTTTACAAGAAGAACTCTTATGTGCAGATAAATCTCAGAAATAGCAAAAAAGGAAGAGACACTATGAATAATAATTCGAAGGGCTCGACTTGGAAAAAGTGGGACTTGCATGTCCACACGCCATCGTCGATTGTCCACAATTATCCCGGAACGGATGACGAAGCTTGGGAGTCCTTCCTGAGTGATCTTGAGAGGTTGCCTTGCGAATTCAAGGTCATTGGTATCAATGATTACATCTTCGTTGATGGCTACGAGCGCGTGCGCAAAGCAAAGTTCGAACAAGGTCGGCTCACAAACATCGATCTCGTATTGCCGGTGATTGAGCTGCGGCTGGACAAATTCGGGGGAGTGGTCAAAAAGGATAAGGATGGCGCTTATTCTCCATCCGACTGGAGTCGCATCAACCTACACGTTATCTTTGACGCTCTGGATCCCGATATCATTCAGAACCAATTCCTTAGCGCCATAACCCCCAGTTATAACCTGATCCCCGAAGCCACCAGTTTCAAAGGGAGATGGAAAAGCGTAATCACCAGGGAAAGTGTGGCCGGACTGGGTCAAATGATTATCGATTCGGCACCAGATGGCAAAAAAGCTGATTACGCGAAGCCTCTTCAAGAAGGCTTCAACAACCTAAGCGTGAGCTTAGATAGCGTGATCAATGCTCTCGACAATCATTGCTTCACGGGCAAATATTTGATCGCAGTTGGCAAAACGGAATGGGGCAACTTGAAGTGGGATGACCACTCAATCGCCGAGAAGCGTAATATTATCAACAAGGCTAACTTGGTTTTCACCGCCGCCGCCAACCCCGCTGCCTACACTTCTGCGCGGAGTCAGCTCACTAAATCCAAAGTCAAGAATACCTTGCTTGATTGCTCTGATGCCCATGCTTTGAGTGACTCTACGGACAAGGATCGTATCGGCAACTGCTTTACTTGGATCAAGGCTGATGCAACATTTGAAGGCCTGTTGCAGGCCGTCACCGAATTCGAGGATCGGGTATTCATCGGTGACATGCCGCCGCCCAAGCGGCAACTTGTCAAGGCCAACCGCACAAAATACATATCCAAGATTAGGGTCTCCCGCAAGCCAGGTTCTTCGCTCTCTGACACATGGTTTGATATTGATATGCCGTTGAACCACGACTTGGTCGCCATCATTGGTAACAAGGGCAGTGGGAAGAGCGCTATGGCCGATATCATAGCGCTGGTAGGCGACACTAAAAACTTCAACAGTTTCTCGTTTCTGAACAGGAAACGTTTCAGAGACCAGCGTACCAAGCTTGCCGAGCACTTTATTGGCGCGCTTGATTGGCATGACGGTACGGGGTCAGAGCAGTATCTTGACCAAGATCCACCGGATACGAGCGTGGAGCGGGTCAAATATCTGCCGCAAAGCTATCTCGAAGAGCTGTGTAACGAGCTTATCGATGGGGGTTCTGCAAAATTTGATGCTGAGCTGCGTAAGATTATTTATACACACATCCCGAGAGAGGTTAGTCTGGGTTGTGCATCTATGGATGAGCTACTTGAATTCAAGGTCGCAGAGATTAACCGTGCGCGTGAACAAGTTCTCAAAGAAATCTCAAGAATCAATGTAGACATACTGCAGATCGAGCATCGCCTCACGTTAGAGTTCAAGCAATCCCTTCAAGAGCGGCTTAACGCCAAGGATGCTGAGTTGATTGCCCTCGAAGGAGCCCCTCCCCCAAAGGTTGAGGATCCCTTAACATCGGACGCTGCTAAGGAGGAGTCTAAGGTTGCGACAGCGAGGCTCCAAGCCCTGGAGAATGAACTCAAAAAACTACACGACGAAGAGAAGCAGCTCCAAGGCAAGAAAACCGCGGAAACGAAGCGACAAGCTATTCTGAGACGGATTAGCCAAGCCATTGATAACCACAAAAAAAACTACGACCAGTTTATTAACGAGTTGACCCTGATGCTGGCAGAGGTTAATGGGGACTTAAAAGCTGGCGAACTGATAGATTTGAAGATCAACATCACAAAAATCCGGGAACTCAACAAGGTAGTACAGGATTCGATCACGAACATTGATGCAACGCTCGCGAACCAAGATCCATCTGGCCTTAACAAGAGACGCGAAGTAGCTGAGACTACTATTGCTGAGGTCAAGAATAAGCTTGATGAGAAGCAGCGTTTATTCGTCTCTTATAAAGAGCAAGTAGCCAAGTGGGAGCGAGCCAAGGAAGAACTCATAGGCAACACGGAAAAGGCACAATCGATCAAATGGTTCAAAGCAGAAATTGAGTCGCTGGACACCCTTCCGGCCAAGCTTGCAGATTTGAAGGCTAGCCGTGTAGAGCTGGCCAAACAAGTCCACGAACAGATCGCCAGAATGGTTGAGGAATATCGCCGACTATATGAGCCGGTGCAGGAATTCGTCCAATCAGCCGCCCAGATGGATGTGCATCTACCCCTGGATTTTGATGTGCGCATCGAAGAATCCAAATTCCAAGAGCAGTTTTTCTCAAAAATTAATCGGCAATTTCGTGGCAGTTTTTCTGGTGTAGACGAAAGCGATCAGCTTATGCATGGATTGTTGAGGGAGACTGATTTTGGAGACGTGGATTCCACCCTGAAATTTCTCAATACCATCGACGACAGGCTTCATTTCGACCGGCGCGAATCAGGCAGTGGCCGTGAAATGAAGATTACAGACCAATTACGGCGTGACGTCGAGCCTCAGGATATTTTCAATTATCTCTTCGGTATGAGCTACCTTACACCAAGATATTCATTGACGTTTAACCAACAGGAAATCAGCCAGCTTTCGCCTGGTGAACGCGGACTGCTTTTGCTGGTTTTTTACCTCCTGGTGGATAAGGACGACATTCCAATTATCATTGACCAACCGGAAGAAAACCTAGACAATCAGACGATCTTCAAGGTGCTCGTGAAATGTATCAAGGAAGCCAAGAAGCGCCGCCAGGTTATCATGGTAACCCACAACCCCAATCTCGCCGTCGTGTGCGATGCTGAGCAAATCATCTGCGCCACATGTGACAAGACAACAAACACCTTCAACTACATCTCAGGGGGTATTGAATCACCCGAAATCAAGGTGAAAGTTGTTGAAATTCTCGAAGGAACAGAACCCGCCTTCAAGAATCGAAAGCAAAAGTATGGCCTTTGAAAACTAATTGACATCTTAGGCAGTGATTAATAATGCTGAACCTTTTCCCTCGCAAAGCCTTTTGGGGTTACCACAAGCCTTTTAGTGGTAAGCCCTATTACCTTTATGCCCCATTACCCTTCAAAAACCTTTTGGGGCTGAGCCGTTTATTATTTCTAGGCGGTGAAGATTCTCATGGAGTAAATAGCCGGTTTCCTCTTCGGTCATGCCCCATATCTTAGTTAGTTGAGCCGTAGCTATATGGGCATTCCATGGCTTGATGTTTTCACCAGCGATCTGGGTAAATGGGCCATCTGTTTCTGTTAGAACGCGATTTTTGGGCATCTTTCTGACAAGCGCGTGTGCCTTCTTAGCCATCAACATGACAGGCCCAACGCTGAACCAGCAGCCCAAGGCAATTGCACGATCCAAGTCGCGTTCGTTTCCAGAAAACCAATGAAGGATTGGTATTCCTGCTTTAGGAAATGCTTCCAAGTGATCCAACACAACCGGGGTTGCACGGCGGCTATGAATAGACATTATCTTGCCACCAGCGGACTGGCAGACGTTCAGGATGTGATCGAAAACGGTAATCTGTGTTTGCCAATACTGCTTTAACTCAGGTCCCCCATCTAGTCCAATTTCTCCTACATACATGGTTTCATGCAAATACGTATCGAAAAGCGAAAGTTCGCTGATTCTCTCGTGGGCAATTTGCGGGTGTAGGCCAAGCGCAGTCCTTATATGAGAGTCTGATAGAGAAAGTGCAGAGGTTCCTTTCCACGCGCTTGGCGTCGTTGTGACTGACAGGACATACATGCCACGCGCGACAATCTCCTGCACTATCAAATGAGGATCAGGATAGAGATCGAGATGTACGTGAAAATCGATCACCGCACACCCAGCGTAAGCATTAGCGACTCAATCTCAGACAGTCCTCGCTTGATTACTGACACAAGGGATGGCTTATCTGCTATTAGGCTCGAACTCAGATTTGACCCAAGCCAGCGGTTGGTTCCCAACTCTCGGTGCTCGGCAATACCAATCAGTGCTGAACGAACATCATCGAAGCCAGCATGCTCATCATCATTGAGAGCAAGATTTCTGAAGACGTAGTCAGTTGTGTCCTGACCGCACCACGCATGGAAAGCCGCCCGCCGAACTAGGCACGGCACACATCGCCCACAATGTTTGTACCCATATCGTTGGAATCGGCCACAACTAGTCGTTTGATACGCATGCGCTGCGAGCAAGGGTTGATTGAGACATTCCTGAAGCATCTCGCCTTTTGTTTTGAAACGGTACGGATTTTCGATCCGAATACGTAAACCAGCAGCGTCCAGCACTTGCTGCAATAAAGCAAGGACAACAGGGTGCGTTGTCCGTGTGCTTAGGCTTCCAATCCTTCCCCCGGTCAGTGGTGGATTGAGAGCGATGAAGCCGTTTTCACACACGTACAGCGTGATATCCTCACCAGCATGGTAACGGGCAAGTGTTGTCGCCATGAATACACCGTAAGCGAGGAAAACAATTGAGCGTGCTCGCTGAGACGGTGAGATTTCGGGATCCGGAACGTTCGCATTATGATTCACTTGAAAATGACGGAGCCCACCTCCTATCTCAGCGGCAAGCGCTGTTTGTTTCTTTCTATCTCCTCGGACTAGCTGACTAACTGCTAAAGGTTTCCTGCCTTGTGCCACCAAATCGATAGTGCCGATGTAGCTATCCAGTCCTCCGGATAGCAAGACGATGCAATCCTCTGATGGATGTTTTAGGTTTTGGCTGGGCTTCGGAAAGATGCCACCCTCGATAAATCGCAGTGTCCACCGATCTGTAGTGAGGTATGCCAACATCTTTTTAAGGGTTGCAGCGTTTGCATTCCAGAACGATGGATCAACAACCGAAACCGTCAGATCGAATTCTCTAGTCCATCCATCTGGGCTACGATCTCTGTGCCCAGCAAGATCCGATGATACGATAGCCAGAGCTAGCGACAGCAAGTCCCATGCTCGAACCGCAGGAGCAACTTTTTCCTTCTTGACCGCCTGCCTCAACGCGGCACCAACACAACCCATCATAGGGTTGCCCGGGTTGCCATATAACACAACATCAAGATCACTAGCTATGCTGGAAAAGTCGAAATTCGAAAGTGCGCATGTAATTTTCATTCTGCGTATCCTTCAAATACAAGAAAAGTTTCACGAACTACGCTCTGAACAATCTGAGTGATATTTCCAGCCGACAAGTGCTGCTCCGCTTCTCTGAGTCGACGAAACGACATTGAAACAGTCTCTCGAACATACTCCCGAACCTCCTTGAGCCGACCAAGTCCCATAGTTGCATTCGGAGCCTTCTCTCGGATGGTTCGTCCTATGTCTAAGTCAATCCGGCGAAAAACATCGCCAGCAATAAAGCTCTCGATAGCAAGTTCACGTTGATCGGAAAGCAAGTTAAGCAAATCTGCTTCCGGAAATTGTTTGAGCACTTCAGAGAGGGCATCTTTAATTGACGCCCTGCTGGCCTCTGCGTCTTGCGCGCCATCCACTTGGCATGCCGCTTCGACAACAGTGTCCATCACTTCGTTAGCTGACTTGCCGGCGTTCAGCGTTAGATCAAGGGCGCTATCAGGCGCTGCCACTCCTTGCCTGCCAGAAAGTATTGAGTACAGCACTTCGGCTGTTTGTGCGGTACTTCCCATGCGACGGGTGGCAGTTGCACTTCCGCCGTAACCCTTCTTGATGTATTGCCCCAGCCCACGGCGCATACTTGCGCCATCTCCACTTCGAGCGAAATCGCCTAGATTGCGTTTAGCACCGGAAAAGCGGCGGGGCGGCGCTGTAGGAATTGGCTGGCGAGGTTCTGCAGGTGGTATGGATACATCATCGGGCGCGCTATCTTCTGATGCGGGCTCTTCTTCAACTGGTGAGGTTTCTGGCAATGGCGGGGGAAGTGGAATGTCAGGAACCCATGGCGGAACCATAGGAACGCCTGATGGTGAGCCGTTACTTGACTGTGATGTTCCCATTGCTCCTCCTTGTTTCTATCGCTTTCTTCACGGGCTTGGAGATGTGGGTATCAGAAAGCCATGTGTCGAAGACCGTTTGTGACCACAATTCATCAGAAATCTTCGGAATAATACTAGGTTTGATCTGTGCTGCTGGACGCTCTTTCAAAAACCCTGAAAGGCGAGCGCCTTGTGATGGGTCTACCGCCGATACAACCATGCAGGCAGCTAAAATTGGAGGCGCTCCCCATTCTTGTTCTCGGTGAGCTTGATCAAGCAACCGATCCATGATCACAGTTATCTCAGATCGAAGAAGGGCTGCCAAACGATCTTTTGTGCTCTCCGCCATATCTGGATGTTTTAGCAATCCCTCCAGAAGCTCGGCAGCTTCTGCCGATAGTCGATCTTCAGGCGTAATTAAAGGGGCATGTTCTCGACTTACATAGAGTGCGCCGCGCAGGTCAGTGTTGCCTAGTTGAGGTGGCAAGCGTAGCCATTCTGTAATGAATGGGTCATCCCATGTTGGGCTTGACTTGGAAGACTTGCCTGTCATCGCTTTTTGTTCCCATTCGAGAAGAAAAGCAGGCTTTCCATCATTGCTTTCGGTGACAGCCTTGATTAGCTCCAAATATGCTTTGGGATCACCACATCGCTCAAAAAGAAGTACTTTCGCAAGTTCTGATTCATTAACGCTGACTCCTTGTGCGCGAGCCATTGACATACGAATCGACAATGCGTTCAGGAATCGCTTGATTAGACGTGGATTGCCCGCAATATCCGTCGCACTCGTCATTATCGGTGCAAGACGATCTGCTACATCAAGCCGTGCAATTAGTTCATCAGGCAGTTTTTTATTGAGCGTCCTGATAAATTTGAGATCGACACGCTCTCCCTGCCACGTATGGCTCAACTGATTACAGACCTCTTTTCGGATGCGCTCTTTTTCTTTAGCTTCCAAATCGCTGTTCTCTATGAACAGCATCATCATGTAGGCGCGAACCTCTTGTGTTCCCAACTGGGGAACGCGAATCGGAACTTGAATTAATTTGTCGAAATAATTAATAACTAATTTATCGTCCACGCCTTGGAAGTGGCGTTTTACCGCATGCTTTATCATCTCGTCGTCAGCAGCGATAACAAACGCTGTGTGATCCAGAAAAAGGAGAAGGCGGATCGCTTCCAATGTGGAGATTGTGGTTTCTGGCAAGCAACGATCCAGATCGTCGATGAGTACTACGAGAGTAATCCTCATTTCTTTGAGCAATTCTTCAAAGTTTCTGCGCAGCGCCGCTATTTCTTTTGGTGGAGACGATATTTTCTCAGGCTTTATGAGATCAACGGAATCGTTTTCTACTTTTTCAATGGCTGCTGTAGTTGCATTAAGGCTTTTCTCATCAACCGACCCAGAAAATAAACTCTTGCCGAAACCAACCAAGTTTCCAGCCACACCTACGGGAGGAAGACCGTGCGCAATGGATATCGCAGATGCTGCCAAGCTGGGTAAAAATTTTATGGCGCGCAACCAATTGACCCGGTTGAGCAAGTCTTTCACCTTTGATGCTGCTGTTTTGTGGCTCGCCGCTTCCGTAGCCAACGTTGAAGCAACAACATCGATTAGCGCAGCTCGCGCATCATCGTAGCCCTGATAAAGCCACGCGTTGAATTCAACAAATACAAATTTGTTAGATGTTTGGGTCTTATTCTGTGTTTGCGAAGGAATATCCTGCTGCTCTGATAGCTCCTTGCGAATCAATTTTATCATTGAGGATTTACCAACGCCCCATGCACCAGAGACTCCAATAGAAATCGGGCGAGCATGTGCCTGCTGAATGATTTCCGCGACAGTCCTTGCGACGCCACTGAAGTTGAGAAAATCCTGAGTAGTTTCGTTATCTGTCCACACGGTAGACTATCCTATTAGGATCATGAATTGGCCAAATGAAGTTTAGTAATAATTATTGATACATATTATAACATTATATCTAGGTAGTCCAAATTCTTTGATAAGGCTTTTATTTTGGACTGCCTAAAAAGCTGGTGCATATCAGATCAAATTATATTATTTTGGGTAGATCAAGCATTGCATTTATTTTTAATATAGTCGTAGCTGAACGTGTACTCTTTCTTAGAATTTAGTCGAGCAATAAATTTCAGAAGCAAAGAAGCTTTTTCCACAATTATATTTCTATCGTTTCCATTAAATACTTCAGCAACTATTGCATAGCTTAAGTTTTTGCATCCTGACCCACTATAACCCCAACTATATCCACCCGTATATTGAAAAAAATCAGGGCGCGGTGGAATTAATTCGGCCTGCGCTTTTTCGTCTGAACGGTGTAAAGCAACACCAGCACCTTCAATGATTCGTAAAAGAATCTGAGGATGACCTTTAGGCGGTTCATTTGGTGTATATTTTCCTACAGAATTTTTTAGTTTCGCTATGGCCCGTTCTACCATGGGATAGCGATCCAAATCAGACTCTATCTTATGGATTTCTAGCTCCTCCTTGGCAAATGCCCATTTATCGTTGTGTCGCACAAGATAAATAACCATCTCCAAATAAAACGCTGAGCCAAGGTACGTTCGACCAGGATCTTGCTCACCTCGATATGTAAGAGACACGTCTAAGGTAAGCACCCCCGTCGAATTATCATAATTTGCATCGGTTACCTCTACGTCTTCCATCGAAAAGCCGTAAGCATTGGTGTCTGCTACTTCCCCAGAGAGCCGGTCATTTAATTGTTGGCTAATCTCATCGTAGAGACCGTTTTCATAGAGAGCATTCTTAAGGTTTGAAACCCCAAGGGCGGCTTTCATCAAACGCTGATCCAGCGGGCTATGTTGGGCAACTTTTGAGAGCTCGTGGAAATTAACGAACGAGGCTTCTTTGGCTATTAACTCTTGAGCCTCAGACAATTTAATGTCTTTGGTAGAAGCCAATTTCTTGGCGTTGGATTTTAATATTTCATAACAAGAAAAATTCGACATGATGGTCATCCTTTCATAATGACGCAACCGATCGCCTGCTAACCGGAAACGTTAAAATGAAAAAGACGTATCCAAGTCAGAAATTACCAATGGGCTCTTGCTTCGCGTAACAGGCACCAGGCGACCATCACCACCGATTTTTACTGTATCAATAATTTATTGAGGTTGTAAAGGGAGGGGGGTAACTCCCTGTGTATGCTTTTGTCAAATTGAAAGGATGTAAATCGGTTTTTTACTTTCTATTTTTCTTGTTATTTCATAACTTAAAGCGATAACAGTTTTTGGGACATAGATTATGAGACGGGTTTTTGAGACAACAAGAACGCTTTTCCGTGGCCAATCCTTGAATGTTCCAAAAACGAACGTTTTTGAGACAAGGAAAAAATGAAGATAGGTTACATGCGAGTGTCGAAGGCCGACAACTCTCAAACGACAGACTTGCAACGCGACGCATTGCGGCGTGCCGGCGTTCGACAGAATAACCTCTATGAAGATTTTGCATCTGGAAAGGCAGACTCCCGTTCGGGACTCGATTCGTGCTTAAAGGCTCTCAGAAACGGCGATGTACTGGTGGTGTGGAAACTTGATCGGCTTGGGCGTGATTTAAGGCACTTGGTCAATACAGTTCAGGATCTGAATGATCGGGGTGTTGGACTTAGAGTGCTGACCGGGCAGGGGGCTTCGATCGATACTTCGACCGCTGCCGGTAAGATGGTTTTCGGGATTTTCGCGGCCTTGGCTGAGTTTGAGCGCGATTTAATACGGGAGCGCACATACGCGGGGCTTGCAGCGGCCAGGGCTAGAGGTAGAACCGGGGGAAGGCCAAAAGTAATGACTGAAGCAAAAATTCGGATTGCGATGGCAGCGATGAAACAGAAAGACAGGAATATTGCAGAACTTTGCCGCGAGTTAGGTGTGTCACGGCAAACCCTCTATCGTTATGTCACCCCAAATGGAAAAAGAAGATGAAGCTGAGTAAGAAACAGAGAGAGGAGTTAAAAGCCAAGTACAATGGTCGTTGTGCTTATTGTGGCGTTGAACTCGGAAAAATCTGGCATGCCGATCATCTTGAGCCAGTTGTAAGAAAACACCAATGGGAGAAGGATAGCAATGGCCGATCACAATTTGTTGCTACAAGTGAAGTTTGGCATCCTGAAAACGATACAATTGAAAATCTCATGCCTTCTTGCCCGTCGTGCAATGTTTATAAGCACGCGATGTCCTTGGAAGAATTTCGAAGAGAAATACAGCGTACTGATGAAAAACTCAATCGCGTGTCTATATATCGCATGGGAAAGCGTTTCGGGATGATTACCGATAACCGGATGTCCGTAATCTTTCATTTCGAGAAAGTCAACATGATCGAAGAAAATAAATCGGGGTTATCCACAGATTTTGTGGATAACGTTGTGTGTTAAGGAAGTTTTTTATGCGCCTTGCTGTTTTATGTTTTTTATGGTGTTCGTCGTCTTGTTTTTCCGCCATCAATGGAACGGTTGTATCTGTTGCCGATGGCGACACAATTACCATCCTGACCTCCGAAAAAAGATAAGTCAAAGTTCGCTTGGTTGAAATTGATGCGCCGGAGAGAGGGCAAGCGTTTGGTCAACGCGCACAGCAGGCTTTAGCTTCTCTCGTGGCCGGTAAGAGCGTGACTGTCACTTGTGTCTTATCGCACGAACATCTGATTTTTTCATGAGGGCGCTCCAGTAAATGAAAAAGTGAGGATGAATATAGCACAAATACAAAAGCCCCCGAAGGGGCTTTGTATTTGATAACGCGGTTTACAATGTCACCAGGCGGCACGGAAAACCACGCAGTGTTGTTTAAAATCAAAATTATTGAGTATCTGTTTTGCTTGCCTGTGCAAGTCTTTAACTTCTTCCCAATAATCTTCATCGTATTTTTCATCAAAGAAGTTCGGAAAAATATCCTTGCAATTTCCCTTGTCCAATTTGTTCAATGTGCGATACAGCTTTTTGATATCTTCTTTTCCAAGATAAACATCGGTATTACTGTGTGCATCGCAGATATTTTCATTTACCCACCTCTGAAAAGCGGAAAAATGAGAAAAGCGCGTAATTACATCCTCATCCCACGGACGCTTAATCAAAGTTATTAACAGCCCCATTTGTATCTCCATAAAAATGAGGCAGTTTTCCTCACGGGAAACTGCCCCGTGAGGAAAAACGGTCTGAATGACCACTGTGAAAAACAAGCTGTATCAAGCATGAACGGTTTTAATCAGGCAGCCATGGCCTCCTGATTTTCCTGAGCATCTTCAGATACCTGATCGCTCTCAAAAGAGAAAAGGTATTCCGAAGCCAGCCTTGCCTGCTTGGATGCCCTGATGATGGCTTTTTTATCAGCCTTCATGATTTGTAGCCAATGATCAATATAGCTTTCGTGCTGTAGCTCGCCTGTAATCCCAAGGGCTGCGCACACGAATGCTGAACCGATCTCAGCAATCAACTCTTCAAACGCATATACTTTATCGCCGAAGCTGTTCTCTTTGGATGTAATACCGATACGCTTCAATCGGCTTTCATGGCCTGTGGAATGCACCATTTCATGTAAAACTGTGCTCCATTAATTCCCCTCGGTGAAGAAATACTTAGCTTTGGGTAAAACAATTTCATCAGTACAGGGCCGGTAAAATGCCTTATTGATCTTCCGGTTGGAAATCCTGACACCAAGAGACTGGACCATTTGAATGATGCGGTTATACGTTTCAGTATTTACATTGCCGTCATCCGGTGAAGAAAAAGATTCCGGCAAAACACCTGTTGGCACCATTTCATCAGGAAGGTTCTCGCACTGCTCGACGTTAAAAACCAGATGGTGTTTTAAAACACAAAAAGATTCCCGCACCGGGTTACCTTTTTCGTCAAGCATCATCTGTCCTTGCTCGTCTTTGCTTTCCTTGAAGAACTCCTTGTACCAGACCACCATCGTGGCGCATTCACCTTTCTTGACGTTTCCGCCAGCCTTGCAAGCCTGCTGGTAGGTCAGCCATCTTGAGGATGAATAACCGTTTTCCATCTGTTGCAACCATAGCAGCAACACATTCACTCCATTGTAAACATGGCCGCTATAGGCGTTCGCTGGAATTCCAAACGGAATAGTTCTACCCGCCTCATCGGTCCTCCAAGGCTTGCGCCATGGAACTGTACCTTTTTCCAATGCTTTGATGATGCTGTTCGTAACTTCCTGATACAAGTCTCTTTTAACCTGATCTGTTTTTTGGGGCAATGATTTCATAATGACTCTCCTTATAAAAAATAAAAGGGAGCCATCCCCATGAGGGAGAAGCGCTCCCCAATGGGTATGAATACTGATAAAAAGTTGTTTGAAGAAAAGCCCCGCATCCATTGGAAGCAAGGGCTTGATGTGAAAAGAAAGTAATGACTTATTGTTCGGAAAGGCAAGCCTCGTTCTCATAATGAGTGCAGGCTTGTTTTTTCCAATAGCCAATTCGGCTTTCTGGTTGTCCAGCCAATCATACTCATGAACAGGCTGCCCCTTCTTTCTCAGAACTGCCGGAATATTTTTAATTTCATCCGACGACCACTTTCGTGGTTGGGCAATCTTTTCCAGATTAGGTTGAGCCAGGCTTGAAGCGGTTTCTTTGAACCCGCCAGCAAAATCCACTGCCAGTTTGGTAAGTTTGCCAACGATTAAGCCGGTTAAGTAAAGCATCGCGCCGAAAACCGTTGGTTCTGTGGTCGGGCGCGTTGTTGTAGAAGCAGACATGGTGTTTCTCCTAAAAAAAGAAAAGCGGAGAAACACATGCCCTTTAAACGGGGACGTGCTTCCCCGCCAGGGTGAAAAAGAGAGCGGCTAACGATTTTTAAGCGAAAACAATAACAGCGCTGATAATCGCAACAGCCAAAGTGACTAAAGCCGAGGTCTGTAAGAAAATGGTGTTCACCTTTTCGGCAAGCATCGTTCGAAGACTTGCTATTCCCGTTTGGGACTCCGTCCTGATACTTGCGATTTCGCCTGTCATTTCAACCCGAAGGTTTGAAATTTCAGACGAGAGGGCGTGATGAACATTTTTGATCTCGAATTGCGTTTCCTGACGAAATTCCTTGAAAAGCGCCACCATTTCCAGCCTAATTTGTTCAGACTGTTTGGTTAATGCTTCATCAAGGTGTTGTGCAAGAAAGTTCTTCATCTTGAAATCAAAAGTCCTTAACAAAACTTCTGCCTGCTTCTGGTCAAAACCGACCTGAACCAATTTTTGGACATCAAAGTCCATAGTTGCAGGTTGAGCCATAATATCCTCCTTAGCTAAAGGTAATGCTCAAGCGGGAGGATTTTCCTTGTCGGGAAAAAACTCCCAACAAGGGCAAAGGTGAAGTAAGCTCCAAACGCTTTCGCGTCCGACCGGACTTCCTGGAGCGACGCCGGTCTTGTGGTTTGCAATCTTTCGATTGCGGGCTGGTGTTGTCAACGACAACGATCGCCCAAATCGGCCTGGAACGGGCGATTTGGCTGTTCGGTATCGAAACCCCTGCCGACCCATCAGAAAACGCCGTACAGCTTAATCTGAGAGGTCGTTTTTTGTTCCAAAATTTATTGGAGTCAGTATTACTTGACAAGCGCTTCAAAAGCGCGTGTAATACAAAAAATACAGATATTACAAGAGCAATGAAATGACAACATCAATCAGATTGACTCCCGATATAGAAGAAAGACTTGGGTTTCTGGCTGAAAAAACAGGCCGGACGAAGTCGTTTTATCTTCGAGAAATCATTGAGCAAGGTCTTGAGGATACCGAGGACTACTACCTTGCGGCAGGTGTACTGGAGCAAGTACGCAGAGGGCGCGAGAAAACCTATTCTTCGGCTGAAGTAAGGAAAGACCTTGGTTTGGACGATTGAATATGCGGCTTCCGCGCGCAAGCAGCTTCGCAAGCTCGATAAAGAGGCTGCGCTCAGGATTCTTGATTACATGGATACGCGAGTAGCCGTAAGCCCTGATCCGCGCAAGTTGGGGAAGGCGCTTTCCGGTCCACTAGGCGATTTATGGCGTTACCGGATCGGTAGTTATCGCGTGATATGCGATATTAGAGATGACTCATTATTGATACTCGTGGTGAAGTTGGGAAAGAGAAGTAACGTTTATCGATAAGGCTTGCGTTTTCCATAAGCACTATGTTAAAAAGTAGCCAATAGGAACGAATCATGACAACCACAGCGCACAAAAGTAATTTCGGATACCGTCTGGGCAACTGGACGCGCCGGACGCTGGCCAGACTCAACGGGTTTGAGATTGGCGTCGCGCGGCGCATGCAAGGCGTGCTGCCGAGATTCGGCTATACGCTGACGCGTGCGTTCTTCCTGTTGCTCAAACTGGCAGTGTTTGTGGCGCTTTTCCTGGTCTCGATTTACGTTGTTCTCTTTCTTCTTATTGTGATCGCGGTAGCGATCGTCGCCCAGCTTCTAAGTCGGCCTGTTCCTGTTGAAGTGGTGAATTGGCCGAATTCCGATAATAAATCCACTTCTGGTGTAGATTTTATGGATGTTCATAATCCATGGCATAAAGGGTATTGGCCAGATCATCCAGTTTACGATGATGAAAAGAGTGATTAAGATAGTTTCCTTTATTTAAAAAAGGGCTGGTATCTACACCAGCCCTTTTTCATTCCTTTTACTTCTTAGGACTGAATCTACTGATGACGGCATTTGTTGCCGTATTCGCGGCGACGTTCCCAGCTCGGCCTCCACCCTGTCCAGCGCTTCTGGAGCCAGCATCGAGCGAGTTGCTAATCCCGTTACCTACTTGAACTCCTGCCCAACTCAACATAGCGAAAAAAACAGCTGGAAGAACGATAAACAACGCCCCCATCACAAACTCCATGACCGCCGAAGTGACGGTTGCGTCGTTGGCAAACTGCGTTGGAAACGATAATAAAAATCGGTACGAAGCCCCAACATCACCGTAGAGCGCCGTCAGAAGCGAACTGTCGATCCATCGGCCAAGTTCCCACCAGAAAGTACACATATGGATGGCAAACTGGCCGAACGTGACCGCCATCACTGTTTGCAGGCTGTATGTGCTGATTACCAGCAGTATCGGCAAACAGATGATAATCGCCATCAATAAGAACGCCTGAATCATCGGTAATGCCGTTTTGAC
>QMCE01000929.1_pt1 | contig 16286 bp, 17 predicted proteins | sample 1821851 | NCBI WGS metagenome assembly QMCE01 (sample SAMN09453174, study PRJNA476694) | Termite gut metagenome, whole genome shotgun sequencing project. | isolation source: worker | host: Odontotermes sp. | place: South Africa:Pretoria | collected 2016-01-28
CGCCCGGCTGTACGAGCTGAGCGGCGTAAAACGCGGCTGTGAGGAAAAGCACAGGAACGCGGGCTTGAACGCCGAGCGCTTTGGGGGGCGCTACATATACTTTTGCCCGATGAATCTCGCGTTCTTCGCGGCTCCTGTTACCTCAGGAGGACGGCGGGCAGCCGCCATGCTGGATAAAGAGGGCATATCCGCGCGGGTTTTGAATATGTTTACTATAAAGCCGCTGGATACCGATACGATTGTCAGATCGCTGAGAAAGACGGGCCGCGCGATAACCGTAGAAAACCATAGCATAATCGGTGGCATGGGCAGCGCGGTTCTGGAAGCGATGAGTTATGTATGCCCCGTGCCTTACTTATCTCACTCGTAAGCAAGGATTTCCTTTTTAATATCCTCAATCGGGCGTCCGCTGATGTTGTCCGGCAATTCTCCGCCAACGCTGATCAAACTGTACAAACTATCGTACAACGCTCGGTAGCACAACGAATGATGGAAAGTTTTGAGTAACAGTGTTATAATCTAAAAAAATATGAATACAATAATTAAGCCGGCAGACCGGTTAAGTACGGTACAAGAATATTACTTTTCAAAAAAATTGCGGGAAGTGGCAGAGATGAACGCAGCCGGAAAGAATGTAATCAATCTCGGCTGATATGCCGCCTTCGGACGAAGTAATAGGCGAACTGAACGAACAGTCGCAAAAGGCTGATGCGCACGGCTATCAGAGTTACACCGGAATCCCCGAATTGAGAGAGGGATTTGCTTACTTTTATAAGAAATGGTACGGCGTGGAGTTGAACCCGGACAAGGAGATTTTACCTTTAATCGGATCTAAAGAAGGCGTATTGCATATTTCGATGACTTTCCTAAATCCGGGCGATGGCGTATTAATTCCCAATCCGGGATATCCGACTTACAGCTCGGTAAGCAAGCTGATGGGCGCACGGATTATTTCATACGATTTGCAAGAGAGTAATCATTGGCAACCCGATTTTGACACACTTGAAAAAATGGATTTGAGCGGTGTGAAGTTGATGTGGGTAAATTACCCGAATATGCCTACCGGCGGACGAGCTACCCGCGAACTTTTCGAGAGGCTGGTCGCTTTCGGAAGAAAACACAATATTTTGATTTGCAATGATAATCCGTACAGCTTTATCTTAAACAACGACCGGTTGAGTATTCTTTCGGTAGAAGGAGCAAAAGAGTGCTGCATTGAAATGAACTCAATGAGCAAAGCACATAATATGCCGGGCTGGCGCATCGGCATGTTGGCAAGCAGCCCGCAAATTGTGGAATGGATTTTGAAAGCAAAGAGCAACGTAGATTCCGGCATGTTCAAACCGGTGCAGTTGGCGGCGGCAAAAGCATTGCACGCTGGTGCCGAATGGTATGACAACAACAACAAGGCCTACGCTGCACGCCGGAATTGGGCATTCCAAATTATGGACACGCTCGGTTGCACGTATGATAAAGAACAGGTTGGGCTGTTCGTTTGGGCAAAAATCCCCGGAACAGTCGTTTCTTCGGAAGCCTTTGCCGACAAATTTCTTTACGAAGCAAACGTTTTCTTAACCCCCGGTTTTATTTTCGGAAGTAACGGCGAACGATATATCCGTATTTCCCTTTGCGCCAAAGAGGAGATACTGGAAGAGGCGTTGAGAAGGATTAAATCAATAATGTGAACTGCCTCCCTTTCCCACATAACAATTTGGGGATCAAAATGGATAAAATCAGATAAAAGACAAGAATAATCATAACAAAAAACAACATAACAATGGATTTAAACAAAATCACCCTTCCCGGAGTGGAAGAAAAAAGACCAATAGTAATCGCCGGTCCGTGCAGTGCAGAGACCGAAGAGCAAGTAATGCAAACTGCCAAACAGGTTGCCGAACAGGGAGTGAAAATTTTCCGTGCCGGAATATGGAAGCCTCGTACTAAACCGGGCGGTTTTGAGGGAATCGGTTCCGAAGGATTAGCTTGGCTGCGCAACGTAAAAAAAGAAACCGGGATGTATGTCTCTACCGAAGTAGCAACCGCGAAGCACGTCCTGGAAGCTCTTAAATACGGCATTGACCTGCTTTGGATTGGCGCGCGCACTACCGCTAATCCGTTTGCCGTTCAGGAAATTGCCGATGCGCTGCAAGGCGTGGATATTCCTGTTTTAATCAAAAACCCTGTCAATCCTGATTTGGAATTATGGATTGGTGCCATCGAACGTATTTACAATGCCGGACTTCGCAACATCGGGGTTATCCATCGCGGATTTAGCTCTTACGACAAAAAATTGTACCGTAACCTGCCGCAATGGCACATCCCGATTGAATTACACCGCCGGTTTCCGAAAATGTCCATTTTCTGCGATCCAAGCCACATCGGCGGTAGCCGCGAGTTGATTGCGCCGCTTTCGCAACAAGCAATGGACTTACAGTTTGACGGCTTGATTATCGAATCGCACTGTAACCCGGAAAAAGCATGGAGCGATAAAGACCAGCAAGTTACGCCGGAAGTGTTGGGATTGATACTGAACATGTTGGTTGTCCGTGAAATGAACCAAACTACAGAAAACCTCGCCACTCTTCGTAAACAGATTGACGAGATTGACGTGAACTTGATCGAATTGCTGGCAAAACGTATGCGTATTTCCCGCGAGATCGGTCAATACAAAAAAGAGCATGACATGCCGGTATTACAGGCTGTCCGGTACGATGAAATCATCTCAAAACGTGTAGCACAGGCTGCCGCTATGGAGATGTCGGAAGAGTTTATGAAGACGATTCTTGAAGCTATTCATACTGAGTCGGTTCGCCAGCAAATGGAAATAATGAAGTAAGACATTCAAATATTCAGATGAGGGTAATTTCAGACTACCTGAACGCCTTTTCATCTGAATATTTTTTACTTTCAAAGTTTATGTACTTTCAAATTTAATAGAGACTAAAAAAAATGAGAATATTAGTATTAGGCGCCGGGAAAATGGGTACTTTCCTGACCGATGCGCTCTGTATGAAACACGAAGTGGCGCTGTTTGACACGGATGTGAAACGGCTGCGTTTTGTATTCAATACGCAACGTCTGACTTCGCTGGAAGAGATTGAGGAGTTTAAGCCGGAACTGCTGATTAATGCGGTAACTATCAAATATACGCTGGATGCTTTCAAGATGGTGATGCCGCACTTGCCCAAAGAATGTATCCTTTCGGATATTGCCTCCGTCAAGACCGGTTTTCCGGAATTTTACGCCAACTGCGGTTTTCGCTATGTCTCTACCCACCCGATGTTTGGACCGACATTCGCAAGTTTGAGCGATTTAAGTACGCAAAATGCCATCATCATTTCCGAATCCGACCATTTGGGAAAAGCCTTTTTCAAGGATTTCTACGGTTCGCTGAAGCTGAATATTTTTGAATATTCGTTTCAGGAGCACGATGAGACGGTGGCTTATTCGCTGTCAATTCCGTTTGCCTCCACGCTCGTTTTTGCCTCTATTATGAAACATCAGGATGCGCCGGGAACAACATTTAAGAAGCACATGGCAATTGCACAGGGATTGCTTTCGGAAGATAATTTTCTTTTGACCGAGATTTTATTCAACCCGAACACGCCTCATCAATTGGAGCAAATTCAAAAAAAACTGACGGAATTGCAGAATATTGTCAGCAAAAAAGATTCAAAGGCGATGCTTGAATTTTTGACGAAAGTGAGGGAGAATATTGCGTAAAACGCGCGAAAGGGTGAATGCACGAAAGCACGAAATAATTTCCTGGTATCTTATTTTGTGCTTTTGTGTTTTTCGAGAATGTGTACAACCTACTAAAGTGTATTAAAACCTTCAAAGTTAAAGTTTCGTTCCCTAATATTTTCAATGTATACGTCAGAAGTTAACCAGCTTAATTTTTGTTTTAATTTATCTTTACGAGTGCTGAGGTTACTCTTCCTTCGCTTTTTCTCTGTTAAACTTAAACTTGTAAAGTCTTCTTCTATCCACGCAATTATTATTATTTGCTTACTTTTATCGAATATTATTTGTTCTGATTCTTTCCAAAAAAGATTTAAAGGAACAGTTCTATTTAAACCGGCAATTACAGCAACTGTATCTCTTACTTTTTGAGCAATTTCGGTAGATAAATCTTCCATACTATTGCTTAGTCTATTTTGTACAGCTGTTTGTCTTCCATATCCTTGAAATGATTTTATTTCAAAAAATACGATAGAATTTTTATTATAAATACCAACAAAATCAACTGCTTTTGTTTCCGATAAATGTACATTTTTTCTGTAGTCGCCGTCAGTAGCATCATACTGACATACATTCCAATTTTTTTCATCAAATTCAAAAGTGATTCCGCTTTCAATATATCGTCTTGTCATTGTTTTTTCATTTTGGCATTGAACATTTTTTGTGCAAACTCCTGCTCTAAATCAAAATAAGCTGCATATTCATCCAAAATCGGATTGTTGCTTATTTTCGCCAACGTATCTGCCTGTTCTACAGTTAATTGTTCATCTGTTTTTTGCAGGCTAAAAAATTTCATATCGGGTATATTTTTTTCTATACTGCGATATTCTGCTTTGAGCGACAAAAGGTGAATTAATAGATAATCGTGTGTCGCAATAAAAAGTTGTATCCCTTGTGCTGCCAATGAAATGATAAAATCAGCAACCGTTTTAATTAAAGCCGGATTTAGATTGGATTCAGGCTCGTCCCAAAATAAAATAGTATTTTCGTTTAATTCTCCATTGGTAATCAGATACATTATAGAGGATAATTTTCTTATACCTTCGGCAACTAAATGTGCTTCAAATTTTCCCTGTTTGTTTCGTATATAAAAACGCCCATTTTCTTTAAGCACTTCTATTTCAAGGGCCTTTTCAAGTGGTTCTAGTAATGTTTTGACATGCTCAAATTTTGCACCTCTCAGCGTATTTGCATCTAATGATTTTGCCAGCATAAGATACGTTTCGTCAAAAGACAATTCTCTATTTTCGTAAGCAGATAAAAATCCTTCATATAATGAGAACATTTCGCGAGGAGGGAGATAAAGTGAACTAATAACCGGAAGGTCATCATTAATTTCTAATTTGACATTCGTTTTTGAAGTTGTTCCAAATGAATATTGAATGTTTTTATTTTTAATGTTTATAGTTGCATTTGCGCGACCACGTTGTCTTTTTACTAATCGCCCCAAATGTTCCGGTTTAAAATATCCTATCAATTTTTCGGCAATGATAGCCTCAAATCTTTCTTTGGCTTGAGTATGTAATTTTTCAAAACTATTATTTGCATCAATAGTTGCAGCCATCGCTTTTAAAATATGCGTTTTGCCGGTTCCGTTTTTACCAATAAAGATATTAATACCCTTTGAAAAAATAAACTCTGATTCATCAAAATTTGTAAAACCATTGAGATTAAGACATTCTATCATAACGCTAATTTTTTGCAGGATTCTATATTTAGATTAACAAAGATACAAATATATTTAAAACTGTTACGAATTTAGTTTTTTCAATATTCGAGTTTCACCCTTTTTCCTATCTTTGTAGGATTGATTATTTACCAGCAATCAAATGAATGCCGAAAAAATAAAAGAAGAGTTATTCTCTATCGCCTTGCCGGGCAAAAAAGAAATTCTTTCCCGTTTTTTTAAAACCGGAAAAGGACAGTATGGCGAGGGAGATCTGTTTATCGGAGTTACCGTTCCGCAACAACGGCAATTAATCAGGAAATACAAGCAAATACCGGTAGAAGAGATAGAAAAATTATTGCATGACGCACATCATGAGTGTCGTATGACCGGACTTTTGTTTCTTGTCGCACTTTTCAACCAAACAAAAAGCGAACAAGAACGGGAGTTTTTGTTTCAATTTTATCTAAAAAAATCAAAAGCAATAAATAATTGGGATTTAGTTGATTTGACCGCGCCTCAAATTGTAGGAATGCATCTACTGGATAAAGATCGAGCACATCTTTATGAATTGGCAGCAAGTTCCAATTTTTGGGAGCAACGTATTGCCATTATATCCACTTACAGTTTTATTAAGAAAGGTGAATTTAATGATACATTCCGGATTTCCGATATATTGCTGACACACCCGCACGACCTGATACAAAAGGCTGTCGGGTGGATGCTACGCGAAGTCGGCAAACAAAATTACGAAGCCGAACGGGAATTTCTCGTGGATCGTTACAAAAAAATGCCTCGAACAATGTTGCGTTATGCCATTGAGAAGTTTGAGGAAAAAGAGCGACAGGCTTTTTTGAAGGGAGAAATAGAATAATTTAAACTTTGCGGCCTTTGTCGCGTTTAAAATAAAAACAACATCTCAAAAAAATGAGATTTGCAATATGGAAGATTTTGATATAAGAGATACATCGGTCAATGCACAGGAAAAGGAGTTTGAAAACGCACTCCGTCCGCTGTCATTTGATGATTTTGCCGGACAAGAAAAAATCATAGAGAACCTGCGTATTTTTGTTACAGCTGCCAAAATGCGCGGCGAACCGTTAGACCACGCTCTTTTTCACGGTCCTCCGGGATTAGGGAAAACGACCCTCTCCAATATCATTGCCAACGAGTTGGGTGTCGGATTTAAGGTAACCTCCGGACCGGTACTTGACAAGCCCGGCGACCTTGCCGGATTACTTACTAACTTAGAGACAAACGATGTGATATTTATCGACGAAATCCACCGTCTAAGTCCGGTTGTAGAAGAGTATCTTTACTCTGCAATGGAAGATTACCGCATTGACATTATGCTTGATAAAGGTCCAAATGCACGTTCAATCCAGATAGATATTAATCCTTTTACCTTAGTCGGAGCAACTACCCGTAGCGGATTATTGACAAGTCCGCTGCGCGCCCGGTTTGGAATTAATTGTCATTTGGAATATTATGACATTAGCGTATTGACAAGCATTATCAAACGTTCGGCATCTCTGCTCAATATGCCTTGCGAAATCAAAGCTGCCGAGGAGGTTGCCGGCAGGAGTCGCGGAACACCCCGTATTGCCAATGCTCTACTGCGCCGCGTACGCGATTTTGCACAAGTAAAAGGCAACGGAAAAATAGACGTGGAAATTGCCCGTTATGCCCTTGAGGCGCTGAATATCGACCGTTATGGTTTAGACGAAATAGATAATAAGATATTGACCCTGATGATTGACAAATTCAATGGTGGTCCGGTTGGTTTAACCACTATTGCCACTGCTCTTGGCGAAGATGCAGGCACAATAGAAGAGGTATATGAACCGTTCTTGATAAAAGAAGGCTTTCTGAAACGAACCCCTCGCGGACGTGAAGTAACAGACCTTGCTTACAGACATTTGGGTAAATTACGATTTAATCAGCAAGGGACTTTGTTTGATTAACCGGCAGATAAAAAACATTCCAAGACATTATTGCCGGGAATGTGTAAGATATAAAATTATAGTTATAATGAAAAAAATATATTTCTCTCTTTTGTGCTTACTGGCAAGCACATTTTACGGACAAGAAACAACCTTGTCGTTAAGCGAATGTATCCAAATTGGCTTAGAAAACAATTACGCCTTGCGCATTATCCGTAATCAGGAAGAAATTAGCAACAACAACCATACGTTGGGAAATGCCGGATTTTTGCCTTCATTGGATTTGGAAGGCAGTTATAAAGGTTCGTTGATGGATACTGAAAACGAACTCTCAGATGGTTCCACAACTTCTTATAACGGACAGCACAACAACAATCTAAATGCAGGTTTGGCATTGAATTGGACTGTCTTTGACGGATTGAAAATGCAAGCTTCATACGCAAGGTTGATGGAACTGCAAAAAATGGGCGAACTGCAAACCCGCCTTTCAATCGAAGAGCTAATTTCGAAAATAGCTTCGGGCTACAACAATCACATCTATCAGCTGCTGCGTCTGAAAAATATCAAAGCATCTGTTGATTTATCCACAGAACGGGTCCGGATTGTAGAGGCACGCTATCAAATCGGTGCGGCTTCGCTTTTGGATTTGAGCCAGGCAAAGGTTGATTTGAATACCGACATTTCCAACCACATTTCACAAAAGGAAGTTGTTAGTTATTCATTTGTAAATCTGAACAAACTTCTTGCAAATGAAGATATTGAAACCTCATTTTTATTGGCAGACAGTGTGATCAATTTTGATACATTGACCGATTTGGAGTCGCTTCGATCCAACACCTTGCAATCGAATACAGATATATTACTTGCAGCCAAAAACGTGAAGATTTCCGAAGCTGATCAAAAAGCAATTCGCTCCCGCTATTTCCCTTATTTGAAGTTGAATGGCAGTTACAGTTACGGATTAAACCGGTATGAAACCGGCACAACAAGAGAATCTCAATCGTTGGGTTTTAACTATGGTGTTACGGTCGGCATCAATCTGTTTGACGGACTTAACACTAAAAGAGAGATGAGGAACGTTCGAATCGAAATCGAAAACAAAGAGTTGCAGCAGCAAGACATCCGGTTAAATTTGATGGCAACGCTGTCAAACCTTTACCTTTCTTATCAAAACAACCAGGAGTTGCGCACCATTGCCAAGCAAAATAAGGCAGTTGCCCGCGCCTATTACGAGGCTGCTATCGACAAATATAAGTTAGGTACTCTCTCCGGGCTTGAGCTGCGCGAAGCCCAACAAAGCATGCTGGACGCAGAGGAACGCTTGATTCTCGCAGAATACAACATCAAACTTTGTGAAATTTCATTGAAACAGTTGAGTGGCAATATCCTTTCTTATCTTTCAAATGAATAAACAAATGAACAAATTAAATTTAATGACACAAAAGTGCAAAGTAATTTCTTCGTGTGCTTTCCCCCCTTCCCATACCTTCGTACCTTCATGCCTTCGCGCCTTCGTGCCTTCGTGCTTTCGTGCCTTCGCGCTTTCGTGCCTTCGTGCTTTCGTGCCTTCGTGCTTTCGCGCCTTCGCGCCTTCGTGCCTTCGTGCTTTCGCGCCTTCATGCCTCTTCCTCTTTTCCTCCTGCATTCAAGATGAACTGCCCAACACCGAAGCCGATATCTTGGAATGTATCATCTCCGATGCACCAGTGAATACTTTGAATCAGATCATCGTGGAAAACGATGCCGTAAAAATTTGGGTAAAACCTGATGCGCATATTCAAATCCTTACGCCTGAATTTGTGTTAACCGAAGGTGCAACGGTTTCGCCGCCAAGCGGAACACCATGTAATTTTGAAGAGAATTCCGAATATTTCTATACTGTTACTTCACAAGACGGTAAATGGCAAAAGAAATACGACGTTTCGGTTTTGTCGTATGTCTTGACACAAACGGAGTTTCATTTTGAGCATTATGAAAAAGCCATTGAAAAGGTTAATTTCCATCAGTTTTACGAGCTGATAGACGGAAACAAACAATATGTTTGGGGTTCGGGCAACAGAGGTTTTGCTATTGTGAACAGTTCGGCGGATGCCGGAAATTATCCGACCTCCTCATACGCCAACGGCCAAACAGGACGCGGAGTAAAATTGACTACTTCATCTACCGGAGTCGCCGGAAGTTTTGCCGGAATGCCGATTGCCGCCGGAAATATCTTTATCGGTTCTTTTGATGTCAGCAAGGCGATGACAGCAACACTGGAGGCTACGCAGTTCGGTTTTCAATGTAAAATCGGTGAACCGGACAGCTTGAAATTTTGGTACAAATACCAGCGCGGCAAGGAATATAAAGATAAAAACGGAAATGTATTGCCAATAGACGACAATCCGAGCATGTATTCCGTTTTGTATGAGCCGGTTAAAAGAGCGGATGGGACTATCGAACGCTTAAACGGTACAAACATAACTACCGCCGGAAATATCCTTGCCATTGCTCAGGTAAACCCGGTAGATATTGTTTACAGCGATAATTTTGAAACAGAGGAATATCGCCAGCTTTCTATCCCATTTGTCAAAAGAAAAACGATTGACCCAGAAAAATTACATAACGGAAGCTACTTTATCACCATCGTTTTTTCTTCAAGCGCAAAGGGCGATTTGTTTGAAGGAGCAGTGGGCAGTACGCTTTGTATTGATGACGTTCAATTAATTTGTAAATAGATTGTATGAAAAAAAGTAAAATATTACTATTCTTCCTATTTTTTACTACTTTTGTCTTCGCTTCGGAAAAAGAAAATTCCGGTAGTAGAGACTACCGTATAAAAGCCGGATTTTCAATCGGCGGAACGTTGCCGTTACCTTTGCCGGCTGAAATCCGGAAGATTGAAGGCTTCAATCCTCTGCTGAACGTAATGATTGGCGGTGAGGTACGGCAAAGAATTCATAAAAACTGGTCTTTGCTATGCGGTTTGCAGTTTGAAACGAAGGGAATGGAAACCCAGGCGCAGGTAAAAAATTACAACCTGACAATGGTATCAGGCGATAACGGCGAAATTTCAGGCGTATTTACCGGGAAAGTGCGCACAAGAGTTCAAAATTCGTACCTTACGCTGCCGTTTTTAGCAATATGGCAACCCGGCAGACAAGCCAAGTGGGGTATTAAAGCAGGAGTTTACGGCTCGTTTTTGCTTGACGGCGCATTTAGCGGTTCAGCTTACAACGGCTACCTGCGCGAGGGAAACCCGACCGGACAGCGGATTGACATCACAACCGCAACCTACGATTTCTCGAAAGAGTTGCAACGTTGGAACTGGGGTGCGCAGCTTGGTGCGGAGTGGCGGCTTTTTCCGCATTTTTTGGCGGGCATTGACTTTTCATGGGGCATCAACTCAATTTTCAAAAAAGATTTCGATGTGATTACCTTCAAGATGTATCCGATTTACGGTACGCTAAGTTTCGGTTACATTTTTTGAAAAAAGAAAAAAGACACTGAAAATAAAAATGGTTTTTTTCTTTCATCTTTTGTCTAAAATCTAAATAAACATTATTAACTAAATTTTATAAACTTAAAAATTTCAAAGATGAAAACATTAAAATTGATGATGCTTTTTATGGCAGTAGCAACAATGCCGGTATTTACAAGTTGCGACAAAGATGATGACAAAAAAGGGAACGGGAACGGAAACGGAGCAATCGGAGGTACTTATACCGGAACAATATCCGTAATAACCGGAAACAGTGATGCAACTGCTAATTTAACAAAAATAAGCGACAAGTATTCGCTAACATTGATGGATTTAAAGATAGCTACGCCGCCGGCACCTATCCCAACAAACGGAGCAATAATTGAAATTGGAGATGTAACAATTGAAAATATAACGATTTCCAATGGACAGTTGTCTGATGGAGACGAAATATCAGTACCGGTTACCTTGCCTGAAGGATTATTAGGGTTACCTGGAGTAACAGGAACAGAAATAACACTTAAAGTAGCTTTAACATCAGGAGCAATTGTAAAAGACAACTTGAAATTTGCTTTAAAAGTGTCTGATGTTCCTATGATACAGACAGTTGATGTTATGTTTGACGGAAACAAATAATTGAAAATAATAAAAAATAAATCCTTGCAGTCGATTGATTGCAAGGATTTATTTTTATGGAGATTATTACTCTGATAAAAACTTACTTAATATCAAAATGCAGCATAATTCATTCTGAATTAATGATGTTTCTCGCTGAAAGTGTAGTCCCTACCGGCAAATAAATTTACAGCATTTTTCTTCTACATCTTCTTTCCAACATAAAACACATAGCCGTAATACGCCTTATACTTGTCATACAATGCATTATGAAGGCGTTCGCTGCAGATAAATTCCCAAGCAGCCTTGTTGCCTGCGTGTTTTTTTAGAAAGGCTTCCTGCACGGCAACCTGTGGGGCAAAGAAATGATCCGTCCAGCAAGTTTCGGGCAAGATAAATGTGGCAACCGGAATATATCCTGCCTGTTGCATTTGAGCCACTTTAACCGGAATAGTGTCTGTCCCCGGCTCTGCTTGTTGTATGAACTCCTGAATTTCGGCGGGACGCTTCCCGGTAAACCACGACATTTCTGATACGGCGATATATCCACCCGGCTTCAGAAACTTTCTCCACTCGTTCAAGCCGCGCTCAAAGCCAATGTTATAAATCGCTCCTTCCGACCAAATCAGGTCAAATTCCTCTTCGCGAAACGGAAGGCTTCTCATATCGCCGACAATGCCTTTCACTCTGTCCTGAAGATTTTTGCTTTGGGCATTTTTGTTAAACTGACGGATAAAGCCGGGGAAGAAATCGACACCGGTAATACTGCCCGGCGCATTTTGTGCTAACGTCATGGTCTGTCCGCCTGTTCCGCATCCAATGTCGGCAATTTTTGATTCCCCGGTCAGTTCTTTTATAAAACTCAATGCTTTAAGCGTTGCTTCGGGACTTCCGGGTCCCTGCCGTTCTACGTTTGAATAATATTCGCAAACCATATTCAAATCAAAGTCATCAATTGTCTTATTTTTGCCGCTCATACATTCTTTTTGCAAATCCTTTATCATAATATAATCTTCATTACCGGCATGGTCTGTCCTATCGCCTGCTATTTTGTACCCCAAGCGTTCGTAAAACCGTACTGCCGGGTTGTCTTTCTGCACCGAAAGCGAAGTTTGCAGGCAGCCCCGTTCGCGAAGCAAATCGAAAAGATACCGCATCATCCGGCTGCCGATTGATTTTCCGCGCCAGCCGGGCAAAATAGAAATGGCAAGTTCGGGCGTTTGATTATTGATATGTCCGTATGCCGGAATGATGCGTGTCCACGCGGCGCCTACGATTTTTCCATTTTCCTCAGCTACTACGCCGCAATCGTCCTTACTACCGAAATCTTTAATATAAATAAAAATTTCCGGTTCAAAAATAATCTCTCGCGGTACCGGCTCTACACCGGGAGGCAGAAAGATAGCATGATACAAAAAGTCTTCTAAAACAGGGTACTCCTGTGGTCGAATCTGACGAATTTTTAAATGATCCATTGTCGTATTTTTTTTGATTGATTATTTCCATTTGTATGCAACAGCAAACAAAATAACTTGTTGCGAACAAATGAAACTTTAAATAATATAAACAGGAAAACAGTTTTCGAAAGATATTCCGAAAACAAAAGAAAGGACAATCTATACAAAAAGTACAGATTGTTTACAATACAATATCCGAATTAGTAATAAACATCCAACTGTTTTTAGTGGGGTAAAGGTAAGAAAAATAATTTTTTAGTAAAACTTAAAATGTTTTATTTCTTTTTTAATTGTGCACCAACCAAACCTCGTTGAATGTTTGGTTTTCCCTTGCAGGAAAGTAAAAAAGTTTTAATGAAAACCGTATTTTCAGCTATAAAATCGTGAGTTTCTCGTTGATTTTAGTGCTTTTGTTTCACTCTAACAAGAAAATCATTTTAATACCTGATAAATAATATCCAATTTTTCAGATATTTCTGTTGGAATATCTTCTTTATTTAATAAGGAAATAAGTTGATAATAATCTCGTTTGTAAAAGTCTTGCGGGATATTTAACTGCTTATAAAATTCAGGAAAAATTTTATCTAACCATTCGTCGGATAATTTTGTATCATTCCACCAATCATTATATAGTTCTCGCAAATTTTTCGGGATCGTGTTATCATCAATGACTTGTTGCATTTTTTCTTCCAACTGTTGTTGAGTGAATTTTGGATGTTTCACTTGCAATGATCTTGCGTGTTGCAAAAGCAATGCAGGACGTGCAAAATAATTTTCTAATTCCCGTTTTTTCCAACAAAGAATAGTTAACGGTTTGATATCACCTACATTCTTATCAATTCTATCAAATAGAGCCAAACCTTTTAATTCGGGAAATATCTCTTTTAGTGCAACAAAATTAGCAACAGCGGTGCTTGGCACATTATTATCCGTGTAGTCAATATTGGCATTTCGCAATAATGGCTCAACTTTATGATTGAGTTTGCAAGCAAACTTCAATAACATTTCCCTGTCTGTTGTCCCTTCTAAATACAAAACGTGTCCTTTTGCTCGTGCTAAATAATACTTTTCCCACCCTATATCTGTTAGTGCTTTTTGGATATATTTAATGGATTGAGTTTTAGACGACACATTCAAAGGTATTGCTTGATTTTCGATAAGAGCAATGATATTAGACGATTTTGCAGCCTCATTTAAAACCACTTCGGAGTGAGAAGCAATTAGCAATTGAGAATTAGTTGCCTCTGCAATCTCATTAACAAATTGAAACAATTCTCGCTGCCGGATGACTTCCAAATGTGCATCCGGTTCATCTAAAAGTAAAACAGTATTGGGGTTGGCAAACATATAAGCGAAAAGCAACAATGTTTGTTGAAAACCTCTCCCGCCCGAAGAAATATCATATTGAATATCATCCTCTACATATTCCAAACTGATAAGTCCAGTAGATTTTATAAATTCAGGTTTTTTCAATTTTGCACCAAACATCAATTTGACAACATCACACAATTTCTCCCAGTTCTTTTCTGTATCAATAACTTCTTTTGATTTGATTTCGGGATAAAGTATTTCGTAACAAATATTTCTTAAAACTTCTGCCGTCTTTCCCTCGCCTAATTTTCTGTCGATAGAACCTTGTGTGAGTTTGTCTTCCGAAGTTGAAATTCCAGACATCGGCTGTAAAAAACCAAAATGAATACCATTGTCGTTTTCATATAAATCTATCAAATCTTGAACGCCTGAAACTAATTTACAAGAGAAAGATTCTGCGTTCGAGAACGTAAATTCAGCTTTACAGATCCATTTTTTCCCATTCGTATCGCCTTGCAATTCTATTGTTAATGGAATATGTGTTTGTCCATATTTTTTTTTCTCATTTCTTTTAGTAACTTTTTTATTTTTCCATAAAAAACGAGCATCTGAAATAGGACTATTTAATAAATCACGTCTATTGATCGTTACGGCATCCTGTCTGTTTAAATCATTTTTTTGAAAAGCCGAAATAAAACTCTTTGCACCGATTTCCCATAAGCACAAAGCTTGAAAAATAGTAGATTTTCCGGAATTGTTAGGACCAATAATTACAACAGACGAAGAAAGAGGAAATGACACCGATTCCAATTTCTTAAAATTTTCTATCTTGATATTTGTAAGCATAATATATTCATATTTTAAAGCACAAAAATACGAGTTTTTTTGAAATACGAAATAAACCTTTTGGCTCGCCATCCGCGTATTGCCAATAACTCAAATATGCGCAATATAAAATATTTTTCTGCATTTGCAATGAATCCAAACAGTGATTTTACTAAAAGCACAAGTAAAATCAACCCAATTTTTGTATTGATAAATATACATTACCATATTAAACGAACTTTTACGGTAAATATATGAGCTATTTTTCGCATTTTATAGGGCGAATAAGCTATTTTTTACCGCATAAGAAACTTTTTATGCCCGGAAAGTTTGACAAGCATTTTTGCGATCCTGTCCACTTTCGTTTGGTCTGTCTTTGCGGCGTATATCCACTTGATGTAACTGTGCTGTTCGCTTTCGTTGAGCGAATTGAAAAACTGCCGCGCTTCGGCATCATCTTGCAGGCACAAACGCAGTTCTTCGGGAATTTTCAGCGGGTCGTTATCGGGATACAAAATAATATGAACATAATCGCCCGCCTGTTTTTTTATCTTCTTCCGGATTTCGGATTTGACGCACAGCATTAATGTTCCCTTCCCCGACGGCATTAAATGGTAGTTGCCGATTTCAAAACCATCGATGCTGCCTTTTACTTTCACCCAGCTGAACGGGGCGTTTTTGTCGGGCAGAATTTCGGGGATAATTGTATATGTCCAACCGCCTTTGCCGGGAAACTTTTCAAGCAAATACTCCTTATCTACCAATGGTTTTTCCATTTTTTAGTGCTCTATTTACAATTCTTTGTATTCTATCTGTTTTTTCTTGGGAAGTTTTTTGATAACTTCTTCTGCGGAATGCAGGACTAATTCTTTAATCAGCTCATCAGGCACATCGCTTTCCAATGTTACCCAATTCCATAAAAACGTTTTAAAATTGTCTGGATTTATTCCGTTGTATTTTTCGCGCAGTTCAACCGACCTGTCCGGATTACATTTGAGATATGCTTTAAACAGTCCGTCTTCCGGCTCCAACAGGATATAGGCAAAGACCTTTTCCATTACTTTACATACTAATATTTTGTGCTTCTGTAAAGAATTAGATGCGGTCGCGCCTTTTACGGAGAGGCAATAGTTATAAAAATCTTCAATATTCATTGTTTATTCCTTCCTCGCCTCTTTCCTGTATATTATTTTCTTATTCGGAACATCGTAAATTTCTGTAATCGGACTTTCGGCATAACCCTGTTCTTTACAGAATTTGTCCAATGC
>QMCE01000977.1_pt1 | contig 16279 bp, 11 predicted proteins | sample 1821851 | NCBI WGS metagenome assembly QMCE01 (sample SAMN09453174, study PRJNA476694) | Termite gut metagenome, whole genome shotgun sequencing project. | isolation source: worker | host: Odontotermes sp. | place: South Africa:Pretoria | collected 2016-01-28
ACCTGATGCGCGGCGGCTATATCAAACCGCTTTCCACCGGGATTTACAGCATGCTCCCCATGGGGCTTCGCGTGCTTCGGAAAATTGAGGCGATTATCCGCAAAGAGATGAACGGGATCGGCGGGCTCGAAGTAGACGCCCCGATTGTGCAAACGGCGGAACTTTGGACGGAATCCGGGCGTTACCAGGCCATCGGCGAGGAACTCCTCCGGTTTAAGGACCGCAATAACCATTCGATGGTGCTCGCCATGACGCACGAAGAAGCCATGACCGATATGGCGCGTTATGTGCTTTCGAGTTACAAACAACTGCCGTTCATGCTTTACCAGTTTAAGACAAAGTATCGCGATGAAGCGCGGGCGCGCGGCGGGTTGATTCGCGTGCGTGAATTTTTGATGAAAGATGCTTACAGTTTTCACGCGACTCCCGAAGATTTGGATGCGCATTATCAGGAACAATACGATGCTTACCTCCGGATTTTTAGAGCCGTCGGCATCAATCCGGTGGTGGTGCAATCCGATACGGGAATTATGGGCGGAAAAATTGCCCATGAATTTATGCTCGACACGCCGGCGGGTGAAGATTATTTGATCCTTTGTAAGAAATGCGGCTATCAGGCAAACCGTGAAATCGCCGATTTTAAGCGGGAACCTTATCGAGGGAACGCCGGTGCGGTACTCGAAAAAGTGGCGACTCCGAACTCGGAATCCATCGAAGAAGTTTCCGCATTCCTGAAAGTCCCGAAGGAATCCACCGCAAAATGCGTGTTCTTTGATTTGGACGGTAAGTTGATTACGGCAGTCGTTCCCGGGCATTTGGACGTTTCGGAAACGAAACTCCGGAATTTACTGAAAGCGAGAGTCCTGGCGCCGGCAGAAGATTCCCTGATTGAAAAATGCGGTATGGTTCCCGGGTTTGCAAGCCCCATCGGTGCCGAAAATACGCGCGTGATTCTCGACAACGCGCTTGAAGATTCTTACGACCTCGTGATCGGCGCCAATGAAAAAAGCGAACTTTGCCAATGCCCGTGCTGCGGAAACCCGCTCACGGAAACCCGCGGGATTGAACTTGGGAATATTTTCAAACTCGGCACCAAATTCTCGGAAAGCATGAACGCAAAATTCCTCACCACCGAAGGGAAAAGCGAACCCGCGATTATGGGCTGCTACGGTATTGGAGTCGGGCGTTTAATGGCAAGCGTGGTGGAAAATTCCCATGATGACTTCGGACCCGTTTGGCCTAAATCCATCGCTCCGTTCCATGTGGAAATTGTCCCGATTGCGCGCGATGCCGAACTCATGGAAGTCGCGGAAAACCTGGAAAAAGAACTCACGGAAGCGGGTTTTGAGGTTCTCGTGGACGACCGCGAAGAGCGCCCCGGCGTGAAATTCAAAGATGCCGACCTTTGGGGAATTCCCGTGCGCATAGCCATCGGCAAAAAAGGACTTGCCGCCGGGCAGGTGGAATGGAAATTCCGTTCCGAAAAAGATTTTGAGATGGTGGACATTTCTCAGGTTCTCGAAAAAGTTCAAAACTTCTACAGGAATTAACGGGCAACTCTAAAATGAACGAAAAAACAGTTCGATTTTCACAGACAGAGTCCAGCGATATCGTTCACCCTTCCGATGCGAACGCTTACGGCTTTGTGTTCGGCGGGCATCTCGTTTCCCTGATGGATAAAGCCGCAGGCATTGCCGCCATGCGCCACACGGAATCGAAAGTCACCACGGTGGCTATCGACGGGCTCGATTTTGTTCATCCGGCAAAAATCGGAACGATTCTCACCATCCGGGCTTCGGTAAACCGGGCTTTCGGTACCTCTCTCGAAATCGAAGTACAAGTGACGGGCATATATCCGGGAGAAAAAGAATCTCAACTCATCGCCAACGCGCACATGACTTTTGTCGCCATCGGCGAAGACGGAAAACCGGCGGCCGTGCCCGCCGTGATTCCCGAAACGGATGAAGAAAAACGCCGTTACGAAGCGGCTCTCCGCCGGAGAGAAACCAAAAAAGCACTCCGGCAATCGCATGCAAGTTAAAGACCGTTCCCTGATCGGCCTTTCGTGGCCTCTGGTTCTCACTTTCGGAATCGGTGTCTTACAGCCGATGATGGACAGCTGGTTCCTTTCGAGAACTTCCGAAAATGCCGCCGCCGGTGTGGGCGCGCTGATGCCGATTCTCGGCACGATTTTCATGGCGATTACCGCCCTTTCGCAAGCGGGCGCCAGTATCACTTCACAATACCTCGGCGCCGAATCTCCGCGTTACGCCCGCGTCACTCAAACTCTCGTCATCACCGGCAGCCTCCTCATCGGCACGTTGATGATCGCTTTGGTTTTTCCCTTTTCCTCTTACATTGTTTCCTGGATCGGGCTCACCGGTGAAACTGCGGTTTACGCCGAAGATTTTTTAAAGATAGTGGCATTCGGGCTCCCTTTCCGCGCCTGGCAAACCACGCTCACGGCGCTGATCGCCACTCACGGACTCACTATTTGGAACCTGATCGGAAACGTGGTGACGATCGTCTGTAACGCGCTCCTGAATATTGTTTTTCTGGAAGGGCTTTTCGGATTTCCGAAAATGGGCGTGAAAGGCGTGGCCATTGCGACCGCGCTTTCATGGCTTATCTCGGGAACGCTGCTTTGGATCGTTCACCGGTACCAACTCGGGCACCGTCATCGCCGCAGTGATTTTAAACGTACCCGCGTGATTCTTCCGGATTGGGTTCGCATCGGGCTCCCGGCGGCGGCCGAACCGGTAAGTTTTCAGTTGTTCCAGGTTTTCATTACGAAAATGGTCGTGTATCTCGGCACACTGGCGATCACTTCCCGCGTGTTCAGCGCGAATTTTGCCATGCTCGCCGTAATCCTCAGCGTGGGGCTCGGGAGCGGAAACCAGATTCTCGTGGCGCACCTCGTGGGAGCTCACGATTATAAAAAAGCAAACCGCCGCATGCATCAGAGCTTGATATTCAGTTCTGCCGGTGCATTCCTCGTGGCTCTCGTTGTCGCCTTTTGCGGACCGAAACTCATGACGATTTTCACCCAAAATCCGGAAGTGATCCGGCTCGGCGCAATCTGCCTCTGGTGCGATGTCGCGCTCCAGCCTTTCAAAGCGGCCAATATCGTGATCACCAACTCTCTCCGCGCCGCGGGAGATTCCAAATTCCCGGCGATTGTCGGTACCTCCATGATGTGGACACTCGGTGTCGGGAGCGCTCTTTTCCTCGGCTTCGGTTTAAAGCTCGGTATTGCCGGGCTTTGGCTCGGCATGGCTTGTGACGAATGTTTCCGCTCTATCGTAAATTACCTCCGTTGGCGCAAAGGGCATTGGAAAAAAGCGGGAGTTGTCTGATTTAGTTATTTTTACGCTGTGGCTTTTTATTCCGAAGAAATCATCCAACAGCTGAAATCGCACGCCGATATTGCCGATGTGATTCAGCATTTTGTGCCGCTCAAAAGATCGGGAAACCGTTACCTGGGGCGCTGTCCTTTCCATGATGACCGTTCCCCTTCGATGAATGTCAATCCGCAGCTCGGTATCTACAAATGCTTTGCCTGCGGCGCGGGCGGCGATGTGTTCAAGTTTATCATGGAGCATGAAAAACTCGATTTCAAATCGGCGGTAGAATGGATCGCGGGTGCCACCGGATTTTCCCTCCCTTCTTTGAACCCTTCGGAAAATAAAGAAGTCACGGAAGAGCGCGGGCTCATTAAGTCAATCAACGAACTCGCCGCTGCCTGGTTTGAACGCGAACTTTTCAAAAACGAATTTGCGCTTCAATACCTGCGTAAGCGCGGCATTACCGAAGAGACGCAAAAAAAATTCCGCATCGGTTACGCGCCGAACTCCCCAAATGCTTTTATTTCTTTTGCCTCTCAGCACGGATTTTCCCCAAAAGATTTAGTGAAAGCCGGGCTTGCCATCGAAAAGGAAACCGGCGGCGTGACGGACAAATTCCGCGGGCGGCTCATGTTCACCATTCAAAATCTTACGGGAATGGTCGTCGCTTTCGGCGGGCGCATTCTCGAAGACCGCCCGAACGCGCCCAAATACATGAACAGTCCGGAAACGGCACTTTATTCCAAAAGCCAAATTTTATACGGCTTGAATCACAGCAAGCAGGAAATCTCCAAAAAAGAATCCGTGATTCTCGTCGAAGGTTATTTTGATTTAATCTCCCTTTTTCAGGCCGGTATTCAAAATGTGGTGGCGGTTTCGGGCACGGCACTCACGGAAACCCACGCAAATATTCTCTCGCGTTATGCAAAAACAGCTTACCTGGTTTTCGATAGCGATGCCGCCGGAAAAAAAGCGACCCTGCGTTCACTCGAAATCGTGCTTCCGCATAACATTGCGCCGCGCATTTTTTCCTTGTCGCGCCCGAACGGTGAAAAAATCGATCCGGATAACTTTATCCGGGAGAGCGGCGGCGATGCCTTTTTAAAAGAGCTCGAAAAAGCGGAAGATTGGCTCACTTACCTCGGAAAAGAAAAACCCACGGAAACTCCCGAAGACCGCGCCGCCTTCATTCACGAAGTCAAATCGATCATCGTCAAAATTCAGGATAAGGAACTTCGCGACCAGTATTTGAAAATGCTTTCGGAGCGTTATCAAACGAGAGCCTCTTTGCCTTCGCGCGCACCGGCCCGCAGAAAATCTCAGAAAAACGATTTGATACCGCAACAGCCTCAGGTCGAGTGGAACTTAATCCCGAGTGCGGAATTTCGTTTCGTGGCCTTGATTTTAAAAAACGAAAGTCTTTGGAAGCCCGCCGCTTCGTTTTTCAACTTGGAACTCGCCGCTTCGGGGATTTCTTTTTTGGAATCCACACACCTCAGCGAACTTTTGGAACTCGCTCTCGCCTTTTTTCAGGAAAACCGGACCATCAACTTGAAACAACTGCACCCGACCCTTTCTCCCGCACTTCAGGAAATTCTCGAAAATCAGCCCGCGGAAGAATGGACCCCGGAAAATGCAACGAAAGAATTCCTGGAGGCCTTGCTCGTTCTTTTAAACCGTTCCATAGACCGTTTTAGAAAAGAGATCAAAACCGATGAATCGGAAAACTCTTTTAAACTCCGTCTCGACCTGCTCCGTCTGGAAAAAGAAAATCAAAAAGAACTGCAAATGCTCCGTGGAGAAACCGCGAAGAATCAAAAACTCTTTCAAAATATTTTGGAAACGAGAGATAAACTTATCGCATTTTCTGCTTAAAACGCTATTTACAAACGATGCCGTTGTTCGGATAAAACAAAAAACCACCCGCAAGCGAGTGGCTTCTTAATTCTTATAGATATTTATTTGATTGTGGTGGTGATACGGAGCGCCGTACCGACATCGCCCAAACCGTCTTCGCTGAAGAAGCTGAGTTGCGCTTTGGTTTTTTTACCGATGTTTTTCACGAGAGCCACCGTCCAGGCAAAGTCTTCAATATCATCGGTGGTATTGCCGGGAACTTTGGTTTTGGTGAGTTCGCCGCGGTCTTTGAGCCATTCCACTTCGACCAGGAGGTTGTTCAAGAGTCCCATGGTCGGAATATCGAGCCCCGCATAAACCGGGAAGTATTGAGTATCCTGTTTGTATTCCGGCATCACCGCATTTGCAACGTTCTCATTCACATTTTTATCCTTGCCGGTAGCAATCACGCCGCCTTCGGCATAGATACGGAAATTCGGGAGGATTTTGTAGTCGAGTTTCAAAGCCAGACGGTGAGTGAGAACCGCCGTGTGAGCGATCGGGTCGATCGCATTCACGCGGTAACCGAACGTTGCTTCGAGCGGGAACGTGAACTTGAGTTTTTCTTCCACACGAAGGTAACCTGTGGAAAATCCTCCGGTGTTATCGGTGGTCGCAAGCATCACGAGGAGGGTGGACATGCCGGCTTTCCAGCCGAGTTCCAAACCGTCATGCGCATAATCGCGAGCGAGGAAGCCGCGGTTGCCGAGGCTGGCATCGATGTAGGTACCGAAGTTTCCGCCGACACTCCAATCGGTTTTCCAGTGACCGAGTTTCAGGCTCAGAACCTGATCGGCAATTTTCCATTTATAGTTGCCCCAGTAGGTATCTGCTTGAAATCTGTCCGCTCCCTTGTTGGAATTCGGGGCATAAAAGCGAATGGTCACTTGAGCATCAAAATTATCGGAACTGTATTTTCCGCCGAAGTTGCCGCGGAACCAAAAGTTATCCAGCGGATTATCGCTGTCGTTATCGTAGAATTTCTTTTCGCCCTGTGTTTGAATGTTACCGTTCAAGGCAAAATCTCCGTCGGCGGCAAAAGCGCTGCTCAAAAGAGAGAGGCCTGCAAAAGCCGAAATGACGGTTTTTTTTAATGTGTTGTTCATTCGGATTCTCCTGTAAAAATGTTCGTAATAAAACAACTGCGGAAAAGTTATTTACTTTCAAAGCCCTTTTAAAGAGTGGAAATCGGTAAAAGAAAGAATTTTTCATGCGCTTTACGCGGGTTTTACATTCGAAAAATCGAACCGGCATGTTCCTTTCGTGGAATAAAAAGTGCGAATTTACTATAATAAGGGCAAAAATCCGGAGTATCCATGCAAGCGATGGTATCAGTCTTCTCTATTCTGCTGTTTTCGGCGTTTTCTCTTTTTGCACGGGATCTTGCCCCCAATAAAACCCACGCCGTTCTGAACGTCACCTACACAAATTATGAAGATGAGCCGCACCGGAATAAAAACCTCACCTTTGCCGGGCAAAAAAATGCCAAGAAAAAAATAACGGTGAAAACCGATTCCGAGGGCGAGGTTTCTTTTTTGATTCCCCGGGAAGACTCCTATACCATTTTATGTGAAAGCCTTACCGGGCCATTCGAATGCGGTACCACGCCTTATGTTTCTCTGAAAGCTTCCACCGGCGGTATTACCGTCGTTTTTGACGATACGCGCGCCGAGCTTACGGGAGTCACTTTTGAAGCGGGCAAGTCCACTCTCGTGCCGAGTTCTCTTAAAACGCTCAATCAGGCGATTGACGGATTGAAACGCAATGGAACCGCCCGCATTGAAGTGGAAGGGCACACGAGTTCCGAGGGTGGGGAAGAGTTTAACCAAAAACTTTCCGAAGACCGCGCAAACAGTGTCCGCGATTACATGATTTCCAAAGGAATCGCTGCGAACCGCGTGACGGCGGTGGGTTACGGTTATTCCAAGCCGCGTGCAGGCAACGATACCGAATCCGGGCGCGCTCAAAATCGCCGCATTGAAATTCGGCTGCTTGAAGATGCGCCCAAGAAATAATTTGTATAATGGAGAGGGTATGAGAAAGTTTAAATTGATCCCTTTTTTGGGGCTGCTCCTTTTTGCCCTTTCCGCCTGCACAAAGTCCGGGAGTCCGGTTCCGTCGGTAGAACCTTCTTCAGGGAAAACTTCCGTGCGCAATGCCGGGGTTTCCGCTTCCCGCGGTCATGACCGCTCTCTCGAAACCGAAGAGGTGTTTTCGTTTCAGCGCCGTGCTTTTTCTTTTAAACTCGAAAATCTTTCCTGGAAAAGCGTTGGGGATAACGCCGATACGCTCGCTCCCCTTGAATTTTATCAGGAAAAGAACGGACTCCGGGCAATCATCAATGTTGTGAAACTTTCCGAAAACGATGATATTTCTTTGCCGGATCGCGCTCGCGCCGAAATGCAGGCCTATGAATCTTCGATAAGGGACATGAAACGTTCGGAGGTGATTCCCCGGGAACTTTTTGGTGTTCTCGGCATTTGGTGGGAAACTTCCGGGAAGAATGCCGGCGGAGTAACGCAGGCGGCCGGTTTTGTTTTTTCCGCCGGCGATGAACTCTTTTATTTAACGCTTTCGACTTCGGATTCTTTGCGGAGTGCCGAAAGTTTTGCGGAAATCTGGAAAGACTTTTTTGCTGCATTTGAGCTCGATCCCTCTTTAAAAACGGAACCGGCTTCGGAACTTTCCAAAGAGATCGTGACTTCGTTTCATTCGGCAAATTACGCTTACCGCTGGGAAGTCAAGGATTCGCTTTGGTTTCATTGGAAAAGTGTCGCCCATCAAAATCAGGATCCGGATTTAATTCTTTCGGATAAATCGGAAGAAACCGCCTTTGCGGTTTACGGCGTTCAGGTTTCTCCGGATGAAGTGGCTTCGCAGGATCTTTTTAAGGTATTTCTGATTCGCCTCGGGATTGATCCGAACGATTCGCGCCTGGAAGTAAGCCGTTTGCGCGGCGGAACGCCGCAGCAATATACTCAGGATTTTGAAATTGTTTTTGATATCAGCGGTTTCGATTTTCATTACCGGGGGCGCTATTTCTGGGACAACGGTCGCGGGGTTCTCGCCGCCGGCTGGACACAGGCGGTTCTTTATTCCAAATACCGGAAAGCCATTCAAAATGCAGTGCAGGGAGTGATTCTTGAAACGGCCGCGCGGGCGGCAGAAACAAAGAAACAGCGGAAATTCAGCGCTGTGGTGCTGAATCAAATCGGGCTTTTACGGCTCGTTGAGGGCGAACCCCTCGTAGCGCTCAGTTATTTTGAAAAAGCAAACCGTTTTGACCCGGAAGAACCTTTATACTTAATCAACTGCGGTTTCGTTTATCAGCAAAAAATGCTTTACGGTCCGGGCATCAGTCATTTTCAATCGCAAATCGAACTGGTAAAAAAGAGTGCGCATCTCCTGTATATTTTAGGCGCGATGTATGAAGCCATTCACGATTACGGAAACGCCCGGAAATATGCCGAAGCGGCTCTCGAATTTATGCCGAATGCGCCGGAATATGCCATCAATTTGAGCGATGCGCTTTGGGGGCTCGGGCAGCGAAACAGTTCGCTCTTTGTGGTGCGTAATTTATACCAAAAGCAGCCTTCTGCGCGTCTCGGCATTTATCTTGCGAAAACCTACATGGGGCTCGATCTTTATGCGGAAGGCGTGGAAGTATTGTATGATGTGCGCCGCCGGTTTTCCATGAGTACGGATTTAGGGCTCACGCTGATGGATGCTCTCGTTTTTCTCGGGCGTTACGAAGAGGCTCTCGCCGCGAGCGAAGAAACGGTAAGGCTCTCGCCGAAAGATTACCGCGTGCTCAGTTTGCGCGGAAAAATTCAATTCTATTTGAAAAATTTTAAGGAAGCCGAAAAAACCTTAACGCGCGCGCTCGATTTAAAACCCGATGATGAGACGGCGAGAAGTTTTCTCTCCGCTTCGCAGGCGTTTCTCGGGAAAGCCGACAACCGGGCGATTCAAAAATCCATCACTCCGGTGGAAGCCGCTCCGGAAAACTTGAAATCGCTTCTCTCTAAAACGACCGCCGCCGAAGCGCGTCAAAAAGGGTATCCGGCGGCTGTTCACTGGACGCGCGAAGCGCTCCGGGCTGAGAAGGGAAAGCCCTGGGTGCGTTCCGAACAACTTCTCATGGAAATTTTAGATGAACGCGGTGCTGCGATTTACAGTGAATTCGGTTTCACATTCCTGCCCGGTTTCGACCGCATTTATTTGAATGCGCTGAATGTTTACGATTCTACTCTGAAACTCAAATATTCCTTTTCTCTCCAAAATGCTTACATCACCTATGCGACGGAACTGGGCACGAGCAACGAATCGCAAAGGGCGCATTTCCCGCTCCCGGTACTCGCTCCCGGAGATTTCGTTTATCTGCATCTTTCGAGAACCAATCTGGACGGGCGCGATGTAATTCCGTTCACGGATTATGTTTCGAGCCGGGAAATTCCGGTGGGGGTTTCTTCGTTCCGGATTTACGCGGACACCTCCCGTTTTATCGCCGAAGAATACGGACCTTTGGAACGCACCGCTTTTGAAAACGGAAGGGAATGGCGCATTGAAAATCCGGTAGTGATCCGCAATGAATTGTTTATGCCGGTTTACCGGGATTTTGGTGCGGGCCTCATGCTTACCGGAAAGGAAAAGTGGGCGGAAGTCGGGCGCGATTATGAAAACCTGATTCGCCATCAATTCAAAAATGCGGTCTCCGTGCGCGAAAAAGCCTTTGAGGTGCGCGGGAATAAAATCGGGAAAGAAGCCGTTCTCGCGGTGGTGCGCTGGGTTCGCGAAAATATCCGTTACCGGGATGTTCCTTTCGGCGGACATTCCCTGATTCCTCAACTTTCCGAAGTGACGCTCAAGGAGTATCGCGGCGACTGTAAAGATCAAAGTTTGCTCTTGAAAGAAATGCTCTCGGCGATCGGCGTGCCGAGTTACCCGGCGGCGATTCATTTGTCTGAAATCGGGTATGAAAATCTGCCGACCATTCAGCAGTTCAATCACATGCTCGTTTACATTCCGGCCGGCGCCAACTACCCCGAAATGTGGGTGGACCCTACCGATAAAGCGGGGAATGACCGCCCGGTGCCGCTCGATATGGAAGGAAAATACGCGTTAATTATCAATGGGGATCAAAGCCGCATTGTCGAAACTCCGATTTTGGAAGATAATCAGGAGCATCAGGCGCATTTTCACCACCGGCTTTTCATCGGTGAAAACGGAGTGGCGGAATTCAGAGATTCTCTCACGCTGAAAGGGAAATTTGCATCGGCGCTCCGTAATCAGTTCCTCGGGAAAGATCAAAAGGAACAGGAAATTTTGCTGACCGGCCTTCTCTCGCAAGGGATTCCCGATGCTTCCATCTCGCTTGTGAAAACCGAAAATCTCCGCGATTTCAACAAGCCCTTTATTGTGGTGGTGACATTCTCCAGCAGCCTTTATTTCGGGCAAAGCACGCAGAATGTGAAAGGAAATTTCCCGAATGTGTGGGAACGCTCTCTGATGCGGCTCCCTCAGGTCAACGAACGTCATCATCCGATCCGGATGCCGCACGAGGCGCAGTTTGAAAGTGTCCTCACGGTTTCTTCCCAAACGGGAACTCCGGAGGTGGAGTACCCGCCGGCACTTTCCCGTGAAGCGGATTATGTGAGTTACGAGAAAAAGGGAAATCAGGTGCGCTGGACCACTTTCGCGCTTTATGCGGACCCTTCCGAATATGAGAGAATCCGGGAGGAATGGGATTATCTGATTCGTCTCACGTCTCCGCTGATTACGATTAAGTAACGCCCCAACAAAAAAGCCGTTTCAAAAAGAAACGGCTTTTAGAGAGCGGGAAAAGAGGTTCGAACTCTCGACATTCAGCTTGGGAAGCTGACGCTCTACCAACTGAGCTACTCCCGCGAGTTTGTGGGCAAAATTTAATAAAAAAAGAAGAAAAAAGAAAGACTTTACCCGGGAAACATTTTTTTTCTTATCATTGAGGTATGAAAAAGTGTATCCTTCTTTTAAGTTTCGTTCTTTTTTCCCAGGCTGTTGCCGAAGAAGTGAAAGAAAAATCACTTTGGGATTCTTTTGTGAGTTTTTTTACTCCGAAATCCGGGCCGGAGGGCGAGGGGGCGCTTTATGATAAACTTCGCGCCCTGGATGATGAAATTCGATCGGAAAAACTGGCGTATAACCGGGAGCGCCGGCCGCAAAAGAAGTCAAGGATCCGGGCGAATTTGGACAACCTGAAAAAACAGCGCGAAGCACTTGTGGCCGAGATCGAAAAACAGGCCGTTGTTTCCTCATCTTCAAGTTCGCTGTCTGCGGAAAGTTCTTCCGCCGCAGCCCATGTAAAGCAACCCGAAATCGCGCTGGTTTACCGCGATACGGTTTTGATCCGGGATACCGTCTGGCTTCGCGATACGGTTTGGATGTGTGCGCCCGCTCCTGCGGTTACGGATTCAGGTAATAGTTCGGGCGCAATCCCAGAAGTTCCTCGTCCCGAGTAAGTACTGCGGTTTCCATATTTCTTCCGGGAATCAGGCAGGAGTCGATTCCGGAGGCTTGTGCGCCGAGAATATCGGTCCCGAGGGTGTCGCCGATCATGAGAACGCGGGCACCGGCCGGGAGGCTGGCGAGCGCATTCTCAAAGAGTTGCGGAAACGGTTTTCCGCCGTAGGAAATGCGGCACCCGGTTTCCAGATGAAGCCGGTAAGCGTAAGTTCCGGTTACGGGTACGCGTTCACTTCCGATGCGCGGGGCGTAAGCATCCGGGTTGAGCACAATCAGGTGAGCGTCCGGGCGGCGTAAAATTTCGAGAATCGTTTCGCGCAAGGAATCTTCTTTCGGGAGAGACGTGATGACAACCGCATTTTCCCGGCCTGAAAAATCCGTGATTCCCGCCGCTCTCAAATAGGATTTTCCGGATTCATTCCCGATAAAAAATGCGCTTTGATATTTCCACTCGCGATTGAGGTCCCGCAGAACCTCGCCCGAAGAAAAAATTTCTTCGAGAGAAAAATCAAACCCCATGCCGTTCACTTCCCGCAAGAGTTCCTCTTTCGCTTTGGTGGCGGCATTGGTGATCAGGCGAATGTACTTTTTTTGTTCCCTGAAAAACCGGAACATCGAAAGTGCGCCCGGATACACTTTGTTTTGATAAGCGTATAAAGTACCGAAGGCATCAAAGAAAACGGCATCGTAATGAGCAGCGATTTCGGCGGCAGAAATTTCAAAAGTGGTTTCGGAAAAAAGCGGGCAGGCAATTTGCCGTGCATACGACTTGTAGATTTCGGTTTCAATGGGGGTCATATTAACGGCGTTGAACACCCCAGGTTTGCGGCGGCAATTCCCGGTAGAAAATGATGTTCCCGTCATACGAGATCATCACGGAATATTTAACGACATAAATTCCGGTGGCCACAGCGCGCTTTTCGGCGGACATTAAATTCCAGCGGAGAAAAAGTTTTTGCGCTTGCCGGAGGCAATTTTCGTTGCCCTGATTTGAAAATCGTTTATCGGTACAGGAAATATCAAAATGAGTTTGAGCGACATGCCCGCCCAAGTTGGTAAACGCTTGAAAGTTCATGGAAAAGCGGATTTTAGCGGGGTCGATCGCTTCGAAATTAATTTGGTTCCGGATCGTATTTTCAAGGGCGGCTCCCCGGACGGAAAGGGCGATTCCCATTTCCCGAATATTCGGAACCTCCGAATCAAGGGGAGTTACAAAAAACTGAAAAACGGGAAGCGATTTTTGCGCCGGGCTTGCGGTAAATTCGGCTTTGGAAACGGTGTGAATTAAAAACGGAGCCGTTCCGGTCACGGGAACGAATGGAGTAATTTGGGTCGCTGTATTTTTCAGAGAATCCTTGAACATTTGCGGCCGCAGGCGCAGGGAATCTCCGGAATGGAGAGGGTTGGAAAGTTTGCGGTGAAAAATCAGGCGCGCTTGAAATCCCGAGAGCCATTCCAGAGAACCCGGGCAAAGTTCATGAATCGCCGGCTCCTCGAACTGCTTAAATTCGAGAGGGCAGGGGGATGTAGGCGTTTCTGCAATCCCTTCGGTAAAAAATAAGGTAAGTGTATCGAAATCCGTTTCGGAATGGGTGAGCACCGCGGTAAGAATCGCCGGCGGCATCGCGTCTTGCATTTGTATTTCGAGAGCTTTTTCGCCGGCGGCATAAAGATTCACTTTCCCGTAAGAAAAAGGAAACTGCGCGGAACGGAGAGAGGTGAGCCCTTTGAGGGTGTTCACCGGCTCCGGAAGGCGGTAAATCAGCGTTTTGGCGGAAGTCGGGTCCAATTGCAAATCTTGAGGAGATGATTTGAACAGAATGGGATGCCCGAGAGAACTCACCCACGAAACGGTGAGACTATCGATTTCGGCAAGATTTTCCGGAGTGAGCGAACCGAGAAATGTGATTTGAACTTCATCCATTCGAGAATCGCCGTCGGCATCGCGGAAATAATTTTTGAGCGATGACGGCGGTATGGGGGTCCGGATAAACGCTTCCGCCAGAGAAAGCAACATACAAATGAATAGCGGCAGCGTTTTCATAAAGGTACCTCAATTTTTCAGGAAGCCGTAATCGCGCCCTTCCACCGGAATGACCAGCCCCATTTCCGAAAGGAGCGGGAGCCGCTTTTCGAGACTCTCCCGAAAGTTTTCTCCGAGCTCTTCTTCATCGTCGTGATCCAAATTATAAGCGTAGTAGCTCCCGTCCTGGAAAATCGAAATGCAACAATCCCAATCAATTTTGGAATTCGGATCGTCCACACTTTCGAGCATCAGGAGAGGTTTCGGTGCCGGAATCGGCGCGGCGTGCCCGTTTTCAAAAATAAAGTAGTTGCGGCTGATCAGCAAATGTTCGAGCGCCATGGAGGCCGTGTTTTCAAATTCATCGCGCAGGCGGCGAATGTTCCCTAAATCGTCTTCGTAAGGGTCTTGAAAATCATCGGGGAGAACGATTTGATGATAGTCAAACTTGTTCGGATTATTTCCGAAACGCGCTTTCCATGCCGGCGGCGGTTCCGGCTTTTGAATCATGAAATCTTCAAATGCATCCAAAACGGCATGAAAACGGGAAGTCCAGGGAACACTTTTCTGTTCCTCGATCAGCTTCAAAAAATTTTGAATATTCTTATTTGATTTTTCGGCAGTCATTACCAAAACTCTTCTGTTTTTAGGGTGAGGCTCATGGCGATTCCCTTTTCATAATAAGCGGCTTCGTTAATGAAAATCGGAAAAACGCTGTGAGCACCTTGGTAGGGAATATCTTTACCGTCAAAGGTGCGGAACAGGGGGGCTCCCGGCCGGAGTTCTTCAAAATCGCGGTTCTGCAAAGAAGGGTGAATCATCGTTTGAATGCGGCCCCCGGCATCGCGGATAAAATCCACGTCTCGAAACTGCGTATAAACTTCTACTTTTCGGAGAGGCATGGTTTGCAGTATTCCCTGATTCCAGAGTTCGGCGAGTTCCAGATAACGCAGGAGCATTTTTTCCGTAGTTTCAAAAAGTTCCGCCTGAATCGTTCCGTGGCTTTGCGGGCCGGCTTCCAGACAGATATCCGCTTTCGCGATCGTTCCCAAATAAGGAGAAGCGGCGCGCGGTTCCGGCTGATAATAAATGCGCGTCTTCGGAAATTCATGTGTGAGTTCCGCGGAAGCCCGCATGGCAAACGGGTCTCGCGCCGAAAGGATCAAACAAAAACCCATATTCGCTTCGGTATTGTGAATATCGAAAATAAAATCGGTCTTTGTCTTTTCGCCTTTCTCACCGTAAAGCGCGTTGATTTCTTTCGCTCTTTGAATTTCGTAAACCGGTTCGGCCGAAGCGAGCGATTCTCCGGAAAAACTGCGGTTTAAATCTTTATCCTTATAGCGGCGGCAAAGCAGTACCGCCTCGGGGTTTGCGAGCAAAAACTTCACCTGTGCGCCCGGGCACAGGGCTTGAATTTCTTCGGAACGGATTCCCCACTTCTCCACGAACTTCACGCCGGTCAGTTCATTTCCGTGGGTTCCGCCGACAATCAAGATGTTTTTCAGAACCTGCATACCTAATATATAACTACAAAATTTACTTTTGGCTCATGGAAGATCTTCATTTTTACCGCAGGCTCTCCATAGCGCCGATGCTGGATTATACGGACAGACACGAACGTTATTTTTTGAGAATGCTTTCGCGGAATATTTTGCTTTATTCCGAAATGATTACCGCCTCAGCGCTTTTGCACGGGGAACCGGAACGGTTTTTGCGGCATCATCCGGCGGAGCATCCGGTGGCATTGCAACTCGGAGGGAGCGACCCCAAAAAACTCGCCCTTTGTGCCCAAATGGGAGAAAACGCGGGCTATGCGGAAATCAACCTGAATTGCGGTTGCCCTTCCGATCGCGTTCAAAGCGGCTCTTTCGGAGCCTGCCTCATGAAAGAAGCCTCCCTCGTCGGGGAATGTATCTCCGAAATGCAGGCCGCCGTCAAAATTCCGGTGACGATTAAAACCCGTATCGGAATCGATCACGATGATTCCTGGGAATTTTTTCTGAATTTTATCGAAACCACGGAGCGCGCCGGTTGCCGCACTTACATCATTCACGCGCGCAAAGCCTGGCTCAAAGGGCTTTCTCCCAAGGAAAACCGGGAAGTCCCGCCGTTGAATTATGAGTTTGTATTCCGCCTCAAGGCATTGAAACCGCACCTGAATATTTCGATAAACGGCGGTGTCCGAACTTTGGTACAGACAAAGGAACTGCTTCAAAAACTGGACGGAGTCATGATCGGGCGGGAAGCCTATGAAAATCCGTGGATGCTTCGCGAAGCGGACGCCGAAATCTACGGCAAGGAAAATCCGGGATGGAAAACCCGCAAACAACTCCTCGAAGCCTTTTTTCCTTATGTGGAAGAGCAATTGAAAGACGGTTGCCCGCTGAATATCATCACGCGGCATCTGTTCGGGCTTTTTAACGGACTTCCGGGCGCGCGCACCTACCGGAGAATCCTGAGTGAAAAGGCTCCCAGGGCAGGGGCGGACATCCGGGTTTTAAAAGAAGCG
>QMCE01001946.1_pt1 | contig 16278 bp, 32 predicted proteins | sample 1821851 | NCBI WGS metagenome assembly QMCE01 (sample SAMN09453174, study PRJNA476694) | Termite gut metagenome, whole genome shotgun sequencing project. | isolation source: worker | host: Odontotermes sp. | place: South Africa:Pretoria | collected 2016-01-28
ATCGTCTTATTTTTGTAAAATCTTCAAAGTTTTGCAAATACTACGATTTAACAATTTGTATCCAGTTTGTAACTGTTTTTGTAAAATTATCTTGTGAATATAGCGTATTTTGTGCAACCTGTATATGTTAGTTTACGCTAACCTACGGTTTTGTTCACAGTCTGTTCACACATATGCGATACCACGATTGTCATTATTTGTAACTATTTTTCAAAAGTACTGCAATTGCAATGCTTTGAAGCGTTTGTGCAACTTTTTAGTGCGGTGAAAGTGTTGCGGTGCAATGGTTTGTGTTGTAACACGACAACTCATGTGCTCAGTTTGTCGGTGGGTTGGGTAAGTGTACCTTATTTATATGCCCGGCCGCACCCCTTCCGGGTATACATCATGCACAAAAGCGCTCATTACTTATGGTTATACCATCACGTTTACTTAACTCTTTGCACGGAAAGTTAAGCCGTGAATACCCATGCGTGAATAGTGCATGTGATACTTGCCGAGCCGGTTAATAGGTTAATTGGGTCAAAAAGTACAGAGATGGGTTGAAGTCCCAAAAAAATTCACTTTTTTCCGTCCTGAGCATAATTTGTCGATTTATAGATATAAGGAAGTCCCAAACACATATTCGACAACACTTGACAATCTCCAACAATATTTTCGCAACACGCGCAAAAAAACTTTTTTGGGACTATAACCCACCTCTGTACCGTGTGACCCAATTACACAATTAGCAAATTAACCAAGTTATACGCCAAATCTTTGGTAATCTTGTATATTGACGTATACTAGTTTCTGTGTTACAATGTAGTCAAGTTAAGAGAAAGGACGGCGAATAACATGAAGCAGACGAGACATTACGAGAACGGAGACATAACCACCATTATAGAATACGTGTTCGCGGGATACGGTCTAAATGCTCAGGGCGTGTACGGCAAGCGAGTGACCACGTATAGCATCGCAGACGGCGTTATACGGGACGGAGAGTACATAGCGCCGGCAGTATGGTATAGATAAGCCGAAACGCCTACGAGGGCGTCTGGAGGGAATAACCGCCCTTCACTGACGAGGCAGGTTAGGCGAACATTGAGGCACGGGAGCCAGACGGTCAGCCTCACAGCACGCACCTTGACAACTTCATAGAGGCCGCGCGGATAGCCGGGGAAGTGCGCATACAGGGGAAGCGTACCGAGGCGACACGGGAGCTTGGATAGCTTGACAAGGCGGCGAGAGCGTAAGAGTAAGGGGCTGGACAATAGCGCATTCACGGCATAGAATCAGAACCAGGATTCCACGGATAACATCCTCGTAAAAGGGGCGGCCTTCACTGGAGCATTGAGCCGGCGACAAGCAAATCAAGCTCCATACCAACGGCGAAATACCATACATTATAATAAGGGAGGCAATTATCATGAAAACTACCATATATTACACGGCTAAAGAGGGACGCAGAAACGCTTGCGGACACACGACAACGCGCGGTAATGCGTACGTGGTCAAGGATGGGGAATTACAGTTCATAGGCGATTACGTGCATAAGAGCGGCGGCGCAGGGATTGAGCGGGAAATATTGGACTTGGCGGCAAATCGCGGCATAGGCACAAACGGCGGGTATTTCAAGGACTGGCGGGATGCGGTGGAATTAGTGAGGTTATAAGGGAGGTATTTATAATGAACAAGCAAACAACAAAGCTTGAAAAGCTGCAAAAGAACATTGACAGATGCAACGGTAAAAGCGGATGTAATAGCTGCTGCTCAAAAGCAGATCAAGAAATATGCCCAAAGTTACGCGCTCATGCGGAGCGTATAGCGGAATGTAGGGAGCGCGGTGATCCGGTCTGGCTGTGGTGATTATTATAATGAGGGAGTGACGCACGATGTACACATGGAATTGTTGGGACTATAGCAATAACCATTTCACGGTAGAGGCGAAAAGCGTTGACGATGCTAAGCGCATATGCAACGCGCAGGGGTTCGACGCGGTAGCGTTTCAAGTGAAGGAGTTTATAGGATGAAACAGACATACATTATAATAAAGCTCATAGACGCGAACGGCGCATTAGTGACGTTCGAGCGGTGGAGTTATAAGCGTGTGAGTACGTGCATGGAGAAAATGCGGGAACTGTATACCGGCACTTGGGCAAACCTGTATCAAAAGGAAGTAGCCAAGGCTGACCATATGGAAGTGTACGACAATGACGGTGTGCTGTACGGTAAGTACACGCTGGATATTTTGAGAGCGTGAGGGGAGGCATTTATAATGACATACCTAGGCCAAATAAAGCCGTATAAGATACTAAGCACGAGACACGCCGACGAGCGTATGGAGCAACGCGGAGTAGACTGGCGGCAGGCGTTAGGCGCGATACTGAGTTTGGGAATTGACCGCCTGCGCGAGTACGAGACGGGCGACAGGGATGTATTAGTTAGAGATACGGTGAACGGGTTTACCGCAGTGTTCACGGTTGACCGTAAGCAGATACGGATTATAACGGTCATTGACAATGTCGATTGCCATACGCGGGAGAATGAATTGGAGGTAAGTGTAAGCTAGTAAACACTACTATTATAATGGAGGTATATGCAAAATGAAAATCTATAAAGAGGGCATCGAGAGCTATACGCCGTGGAACGGAGCAAAAGACACATACGACAAGATATGCGAAGCTGACAAGGTTGACGATTTGGAAACGATGCTTGAAGCGTTTTATCCGGACGGCATGAGCGAGACGGAGCTTAATGATTTGCTGTGGTTTGAGCCTGAAACGGTATTCGAGTGGTTAGGGATAGAATGCGACGAGGACGAATAACAAGCGGCTTCTGAGCGGTTGAGCCTGTCAGCCGCATCCCATATTACAAATTGTATAGGAGGGCATAACAATGACAAAATATGAACTGTGGCAACGCTACAAGTCGCTGCTTGATGCTCACGGTATGCGCTTATTAACCGGCATATACAGCAATAGCACAAAGGCGGTCATTCAGAACGGTATCGACTGTCTAGAATGCAGCGACGAGCGGCTAGATGCGTACATGGAGGCGTTTAAGCGCAAGCATCCAAACAGCGCGGAGAACATGTTGGTAAATGGAGACTGGAAAACGCATTACTTTAACAGGCTGTACGTATTCAATGCGGCGCGGCTGATTTTATGGGAGGTTAGATGACCATGAAAACAACAACAGTAAAGCGCCAATATGGAGCCTTCGTGCTGACAGCAGACTACTTTAAGAGCGATGGAGAATATGACGGTTCAGACGGAAGGAAATGGGCTGTTCTTCGCGTTGATAGCCTTGCAAGCGGTAAAATGGTATGGGCTTCAACAATGTCTTGGGAACAGGCGGGAGCCGCAATCACTATTTTTGAGGAATGTGGGGCTGACGGAATAACGCGCATAGATGCGGCGTGGCGTGAGTTATAAAAGGAGTGAGACATAATGGCAAATAACAGAATGTTTCTATACAGTCCGACCGACAAGATGGCGGTATTCATAGCAAAGCGGTTTGCAAGCGGGTATAATCCGGATGACATCGCTGGCAGAATGCAGTGTCAGGAAGTTCGCGACTGGATGGAAGAACATATGGGCGTGAAGATGTCCACGGATAACGTCACAATTAAATATGAAAATGGAGAGAGCGAGGCCGACGAATTGCCGGCTGACGTGAGCGCCATTTTCATAAATGACGAATGGGTGTACTACCATGCCACGACATAGTACAACCGGCTACACAAGCTCACGGCGGCGAGACGGTACGTATGCAATCGTGCAGTATCGCGGGGAGCGTATAGGCCGCGTGGAGGACGGAATAGCATGGTATGAGCCGCTGGATGTAAAGCATTTATTAAAAGGCGCGTACACAATCTGTCTACAAAATACGCCAAAGGAAATCAAAAGGCAAAGAGATTTAGAATTGCGGAACGGCATCAAGTGGATATGTAGAATGCATGATAAGGAAAGGAGAATATAGAAGAACGATTTGCGCTATATCAAATAGCGAGGAGAATATAACATGGAACTGACAAAACATCTAAAGCAGGGCGCGACGCGAGAAGGCGATGCGGTAATACTTTCAGTGCAAAACCCGCACAGCAGCGAATATCGGCGGTATGTAGTTGAAATGATAATAGACGGCCAAAAGTATCTGTGCGGACGCAAGGGCGTGTACAAGAGCCGCGTTACGGCACAAGCGATATTTGACAGTATGATAAAAGGAGGCTAACACACATGGGACGAACATCAGAGAGTGGATACAGAGTGACAAAAGACTATCGCGACAGCCCAACAACATACGTATACTACAAAGAGCAGCGCATAGGCGAAGTATACATTGACGTAGACGCAAAATGGTATTCAGCTAAATACTTTCCGGATGGTACAGAACACATGGCATGGAGCCAGACGGAAAATCCTCCGGCGCATACGCTGTCAAAGTCAGGCGCGTTATGGATAAAACGCCGTCACCAAAAACAGTCAGGATTCTTTTATGGAGGCAAACCACCAATTGAAAAGCCAAAGCAAAAGCCTAAAGACCGTTACGAAGGGCCGCCAAAACATTGGCAGAATGGCATAACAGAACGCAACGGCAAGCTGTATTTTTACGGGTGCGATATCGACGCTAAAGCGGACGAATACGATTTGCCGTCGTGGTGGTGGACGCCTCGCGCAGAATGGACGTTCGCAAGCATGATATCTCACTGGATAATGATGCGTCAAGTTGAGTATATGAAAAAGGGCGCGACGCTGCAAAAAGCTATTCAGCTTGAGCAGCAAGACCGCCGTGATAATTATGCTGACGTTGACATCACGGAGATTATCAAGAAAGAGTACGGAGATAGTATAGTTTAATAATTTACTGTGTTGTTAAGTTGTGGTATTATATATGTGAAAGGAGCTGATTAAGATGACCATCAACGAATTACTCGTGGCAAATTACTCGTGGCAATCGAAGCGGAACCGGCGCGGAGCGCGTGGGCGAGGGGAGCCAAGGAATATGCGAAGGAGATAGCGCAGGATTATCCCGATATGCTCAACGGGGCGAAGGACTGGAACCAATATAGTTGGGGCGGGTGTGCGCTGATATACGACGAGGACATAGCACGGCGGTTGTGTATCCCATCGGAGCTAAAAAAGACCAATAACGGAAACCGTAGACCGAAAGGGCGCGAGGAATGGCTAGACTTGCAGGCGAGGGCGCTATATCCGGCGGCGCGGATGGTTGAGAGGTTGGCAAAATGAAACACATACTATGCGACCACTGCGAGCACCGACTAATGTATGAACTGTCGTATCCGTGTAACAACTGTAAGTGGAACGGCAGCGGGGAATGGAATTTGTTTAAGGAGGAAAAGGAGCGATGCAATTCCTCACCGAATTTATTCACGGATTAGTATCCGTAGCGGTAACGGGAGCGGCGGTTGTAGTAGGCGTATTGCTGCTCCATGCGATCAGTCAATGCGCGAGACGGTTCTACAGTAAGTGGCGGCGCGGGTATAATGAAAGGAGGCGGTGGAGATGATGACAGTAGCAATAGCTATTCTTGCAACAGCATATATCTTTTACGAAAGGAGATGGTGGCATGACAACTAACACACTAACAACCATGCCGGCGTTCACAGCCGCGCAGTTGGGAGAAGGCTTTATATCCGCATATGCATCTGTGGCGATGGCGGCCAATACGATAGCCGGCTATAGGGCTGCGCTGAGCGCATATACTCGCTTCAATGGGGCGCAAGCGGGGCTGACGTATTCTGGTACTCGCGCGATGATAGATGGGCTTACAGCGGCGGGAAACGCTCCAGAGACAATCAACGGATATATCGGCAGCTTGTCGCGTATAATGACGTGGGCGGCGGCAGCGGGGATCGTGGAGCGTAACTTTTTGGACAGTACGCTTTTGCCTAGGTTGCCAACTGTCGAAAAGCTGAATGTCGCCGGACGCGCTGCCGAGCAAGTAGACCTTGGCGGCATATACGCGCTCATAGACCAGCAAAAGCCGTTTACAGCCAAGCGCGATGCGGCGTTATTAACCGTGTTAGCTATAGCCGGGCTGCGCAAGAGCGAAGCGGCAGAGCTAAAGCTAAAGAACGTGACCGAAAACGGCTGCGGATATGACTTGTTCATCGAGAAGAGTAAAAACGGGTCTGAGGTAATGGCGACCGTGCCGCGCAAGTACGCGCATTACCTCACGAATTGGATTGCATATCGGCAGAACATCGAGACAGAAACACTGTTTGTCAGTGAGCGCGGATATAGACAGTTGAACACGCGCAGTATAGGCTACATCGTTGGGCAGTATGGCGTGTCAGCGGTTCATGTTCTTAGGCATTACTGTGGGTGGACTATGGCAGAGCGCGGCGCTGATTTGCTTGAAATATCACGGCACTTGCACAACAGCCCGAGCGTTTGCGCTAAATACTATGTAGGGCAGCATCTTGACAAGCAGCGGCAAGCTGCGGAGGCGTATTTGTAAGAAAGGAGCGAAAACCATGATAGTGTTCATAGTAATAGGAGTTTGCTATTTGTTAGCGACAGGGTTTAGCAAGGCTTTGAAATGAACGAGCAGTTTAGAAAGACGTATGGAATACTGTCGCCTGCAAAGGAATATATTAGAATAATGACTTGCAAGAGCTGCAGGGGTTGCAAACATTACTTCGTAGAGCCAAATGAAAATCCGTGTCGCAAATGCCTTCATAATGGTCTCATATTATATGAAAAGGAAGATGAAAAAAATGGAGCCAATTAAATTGTGCGTAACTTGCAAGCACTACAAAAGACTATGGTTCAACGAACCATGCAAGTATTGTTTCTCTGAGACATCAGACATTAGACCAAATTGGGAGCCAGCAAATGAAAACCCATGACCCGCGCCGTGTACGTGTCCGCATATTCGTATGCCCTGTGTGCGGCTCACGGCAACCGGCAACGAAAGTAAAGGGCATTACGCATAGAGGGCATCAAAAAGATATGTACTGTGTTCAATGCCGATGCGAACAGAAGTTTGAGCAAATCGACTAAAAATCTGACAAAAGGAGAACAACACAATGAAAACACTCAAGGTAAAGCTCACGTTCACGGAGAATGTACTAGGCACACTGCCTGGCGACAAAGAGGTATACGAGACGTATATCGCATCAAAAGCGCCCGACGCGGCGACAATCAGCGATGAAATAGCGGCTGTAGGTGTAGATGAAGTGTTAGATAAAGGCACGACAGTGTTCCCACGCACAGTAGACGGAGAGCCGGCGTTTTGCGACTACCATATCAAGGGATTTTTTAAGGACGCTTGCGGCATGTTGTCGCGTGTTAAAGGAACGGCAAGCTCAGATATCAAGGCGTACAAAAAAGTGATTGACGGACTTGTGTTCGTGTCACCGCGTATGATACCAATTCATACGGATGAAGAGATTGGCATATGTGAGAGGCCGCTAAGAGCAAGTACGGCGCAGGGTGAACGCATAGCGCTTGCACGTAGCGAAGAAATACAGGCGGGGGCTACGTGCGAGTTTACGATAACGGTACTTGACAACAAGCTCGAAAATCAGGTGCGTGAGTGGCTAGACTACTCAACATTACGTGGTATCGGCGGCTGGAGGAACAGCGGAAAAGGACGCGCAACTTGGGAAGAGATTGAGTAGCAACGGCTAAGCGTAGATGGGCAACAAGAAGCAAAGGCACAGCTTAGCGCAGCAACGCAGGGACGGGCGGAGGCTTGGAACCGCGAAGCGCGGAGCTGCACGGCAAGGCAAAGGCAGAGCGAGACAGCGAGAGGCATAGCAAAGGCTTGGAGAGGCGAGGATCAGCAAAGGCAAAGCGTCGCAGATAATAGAGTCGAAGAGCAAAGGCAAAGCTCAGCAACGATGCGTCAGCAAAGGCATAGCACAGACTTGCATTGCAGTCACTAAAAATCTGACAAAAGGAGAACAAAACATGATTACACGCAGAGACATTATCGAGCAGATACGTAAGCTAGGGGTTCCGGCTAACGTCAAAGGCTATCAAGCTATCATAGAGGCGATATGGCTTCTCGCGCACGACAATAGCTATTTAAGGGCAATGGTGAGCCGCCTATATCCCGACACTGCTAAAGCTGTGGGCGACGTCAGAGAGGGCGGAGCAAGCCGTGCAGAGCGCTCTATACGGCACGCCATCGAAGTCATGTACTATCATGGCGATATGGAAGAGATAAAGCGCGTGTTACCGAATGCAAGCGTTAAGTCGGGTAAGTTGCCGAACGGACAGTTTTTGGCAAGTATCGCTGAGTTTTTGAAGATGGAGGCTGGGGAGTATGACTAAATCCTGTCAGACATGCAAGCACTATTCTAAGGAAAAGTGTGAGTTGCCGTATCACTACGTACCTCAAGGCAAGATATATGAGAGGTTCACAGACTGCAAGGAGTATGAGAGTAATGACAAAGAATAACGACATCACGCTTATATGCAAGCGGTGCGGCAACCGTATGACCGCGACACGCGAACTTTTTGCGACGGCGCATAGTGGGTTCCGATGCTTCTGCTTCGCACAGTTGCTCGGGGAAGGGCACACGCTAACCAAAAATGTAATTGTGGCAGGGCGTATATGAATAGAGATGAACTAGCGATATACTGTAACGCTTGCGGAGCAACATATGTTGAACTTCTTATGCAAATAGTAGACGGATTGCGCTGCGATTGTGGTAAGGTGCTAATTCGCAACGACAGAACGCTAACCAAAAATGTAATAGTAGGAGGCAAGTTATGATATCATATATCCGCGACCAGGACGGCGAAGTTGAATATCCGCTGGACATTATGTCGCTGCGCGTAGCCAGCAACCAGTACGACGAGCCTGTTGTTGTAATGCAGTGCGGAGGCGTTGACGTAGTACTAGGCGAGTACGAGAGCGTATCCGAAGCTGCAAATGAGGTTATACGCGCTCTTGTGCAGCCGCAAGGCGTGTATCAGGTAGCTGGATACAGCAATGGAGGGTTTGCAAAGTGGTGAGTAATTGCTATTGGAAGCCCGACTGTCCATATCCAAGCGAAGAGTGTAACCCAAAATGTAATTCGTACAGTCCGACAGGGTCAACGCCGTCCGACCTCTGCGACACATGCGCACGTTGGGACAATGAAACGGATACGTGCAAGTCAATTGAAATGTGCGACTATTTGGAGAAGGATACAAAAATAGTAAGCAAAGAAAATCTCGAAGCTGTTAGGCGTAATACAGACGCAATTGCCAACTCGCAAGACTGCAAGCAAGATGCACATAAGCCGCAGTTATCGCTTGTACCGATGCAAATTGTGTATGACATTGCGAAAGTACGCGAGAAGGCCGTTGACGGCAAATACAAAGACCCGGATAACTGGAAGCAAGTCGAGCCTTACAGAATAGTCAATGCTCTCCTACGACATGCGCTAGCCCTTGCTAGCGACTGGAAGAGCATAGACGAAGAGAGCGGATTACCACATCTGTATCACCTGGAAACAAATGCGGCGTTTCTGAGCGCGTTTATGGAGGATGATAATGAACCTTAAACCGTGTCAGGTATGCCCAAGCCGAGATGTAAAGCTAACCAAGAACGCGCACGGAACTTGGTTTGTGGGATGTGAAACATGCGGAAACAAAACAGGATACTACCGTGACTGGCAAGAGGCGGTTAAGCGGTGGAACGCGAGGTAGCATATGCAACTATCTATACCATTTTCATGCAGATACGAATACGAAGAGTTTAGAACAGAGACGTGCGGACATTGTAAGCGTTTAACAAATTGCAGTGCTTATAACGCGATAGCGAAGGGTTTTTATAATTTGGAAGCGCGATGTATAATAATTCATAGCGGTTCAACGGCAAGAATTTGTACAAAATTTGAAAACAGGAGCAAACAAAATGATGAAAATATGCAACAAGTGCAGAAAGGAAAAGCCTGAGGAAGAGTTCCCGCGTGTGCGCAAGGAGAGCACCAAGCGTAGGTCTGTTTGCAAGGAGTGCCAGACGCGCGAGGTAAAGGAATATGCGGCATCACGTAAAGGTACAAAAATAGTTCACAAGAAGCCCGAGAATCCAACACGGGCACAAGCGCTAGCATTTAAGTCTACGTGTCCGCATAGCGACTGTAAATATGTAGGCAGTACCACGCGGTCGTGCGACTACAGGCTTTTTACCGGTCAAGGACGCGGATGTCAGGGCGGTGACGAGTGTATACGATATGAACCGAGAACGCAGAAGCGCACAACACGCGAGACGGCGCTAACGTGCGAGTTTATGGCGGTGGGTGTAGGAGAATGGTTATGAGTAGAGCTAAGACTAACTGTAACTGCTACTCGTTAAAAGCAGACCATAAAGAACGCTGTATTGCGCTCACGGAGATGATGTGTGTAACACGCGGACGGTGCAAGTTTTATAAGGAGCGGGTAAAATGACAAGAGATGAAATGAAAATAATGTTAAACCTTATAGCAAGCGACAAAATACGACCGGAAAACGGATTGTATCTGATAGTAGAGGCTTTAATAGATTCGGTTGTGCTGAAAGGCGAGGATAAATCAGCATGAACTGTCCATTTTCACAATACGAATGGTACGAAGGGATGAGGCTGCCTATATGCGGTCTCATTCCTAACAAGACGTGTAACCATGCTGACGACAAGCACGACGATTATTCGTTTGCGCGGTGCGTTAAGGTAACTATGGATGAGGTTGCGTAACTTGCGTTGAAGCGGCGCATATACCCATATATACCTCCTATACGTAAAAGCTAGGGGCAACTCCATACGAACGGTAAGCGGAGTAGCCGTTGACGGTGCCGGCGGTGTGGACGTAAACAAAGTTGGATGCGGTGCGTGCATAGGGAGAGCGGAGCCACCAAACAGCTGCCGTTCCGGTTGCGCTCTGCTGATATTTAACCTTACTATTACCCATACGGTAGTACTCATACTGTTGCTGATACTGTTGTTCGTACTGATTAGCATTTGTGCGCGTTCCGAATACTTCAAACTCGCTTAGGAGACTCATGTAATCGGTCGTAGCCGTTACTGCGACCTGCGTGTCGTTTTGACCTACGTTATTTGTGTACTTAGTAACGGTTTGCATTACGGCGCGGAGATCAGCAGGCATTGCTCTTAATAACGTGTTGCCAGAAGTAAGCGATGTGCCTATTATATTTTGGCGTATTTGCGAACCGTTCCAACCGTTAGCATTAGTGTTTGTGCTGTTCATCGAGAAATAGCCAGTAGCACTAACAGCGGTATCATAGCTGTTGTCGGTCAAGCAAATATCAATTCCACCGCTGAGCGCTGTCTTACCTATTTGGAAGTGTATGCGGTTGTTACCCTCATGAGAGGCATTATGGTTGATTCCAATTATAAAGCAGTACGTCTGGTAATTCGAGAACGTGAAGTTGCCGACCTGACCGTTTATTACAAGCGCCTTACGACTTCCGACAGTCCATGTTGTTGGCACTTTATTTAGCCTTATAGCCTCGCTTATCTCTTCCCATGTAGCGTCGTTGAGTACAGGGTTGTACTGCTTCGGTATGAATGTTGGCATCACTATAACGTTATACACACCAGCAGCGTTATACGTATGCGGAGCCGTGAGTGGTGTAGACGGGTCAACTTGCATAAACGGTGTCGTTTGCCCGTCTCCCCAATCAATAGTGCCTTCTACAGAACCACCCTCGAAGAATGTTGTAAAGCTGTGGTTAAGCGTCTTTGTCTCGCTTGCAGCTGTTGTCTGCACTTGCGTCGTATTACCACCACTCCCCACGTCTATTAGGAAGTTGCCGTTAGCGTCTCGCGATACGCCCTTGCCGCTTGAGCCTTGTATGACTTCGCCTGACAAGTGACGTCCCCATATGGAGCCGTCGCCTATCTGAGCACCGCCGAACGGTAACTGCTCCTGGAAGAACCCACGCAGGCGCGATGAGCTTATTAGCGGGTCATTTTCGGTCTGTCCCTCTAGTTGTCCGATAACGCGGTCATTACCTACCGCATACGCCGTCACTATCGTAGCGATAGCGCCGTTGCCAGGCGTAGACGTGACCGCAAAACCCGTGCCAGCCTTGTCGGATGGGTAATCCGCGCTCAAGTCCCACGTAAGGCTGCCGGTTGTCAATCCGCCTGTCTGCGTGACGGAGCCTATTGTGCCGGTTACGCCGTTGACAGTGAACGTATTGCCCGGAACGTATCCAGAGCCAGGTGTTGTGATGTATATCGCTACCACACCGAACGCATTTGGATTCGCTTGTAACAGCACAGGTATATTCTCTAACCCACGCTGTATAGTAGTGACGTTAGCTGTATTCGTGCTTGCGTTGTAGTTGGAAAGTATACCGCCAGTACCGTTAGTGTCGTATATCTCCATGCCGTTCTGTATACTGCCGAACGCTATCGTGATATTCGATGTAGCGATGCCGGTCGTAATCGCGCCGGGCGTAGGAGATAGTACTCCGTTATAGCGTCCCACGCTGTACGGAGTGAGATTCTTAACCGCGTTCATTTGCGCTTGCAGTTTGCCAAATGCACCTAGTATACTATCGCTTGCAGCTATGGCAGTGTTATTTAGCACAAGCCCTGTAAGTGTCGTGCCGAGTATGCCGGGCTTTAGATTCACAGCCTGTACTACACGGTCTGTCGTGTCCGTTCCTGCGATTATCTGTGCGGTTGTAAGCGTCAGGTACGTCGTGTTGTCATCCGTGCCTATGAAGTTCCAGTACTGTCCGTCCCACGCAAACGCGCTCACCGTTCCGGCAGTCCAGAAGTTGCCTGAGTTGCCGGTAGTGGCAGCGTTCTTGTACCGTATCGGAGCCGCCGCGAAGGCGTTTAGCTTTATACTCGCTGCTGCAACGCTGTTTGTCGCAGTAGGCTTCACCCATATAATCTGTCCTATGTTGAGCTTAGTAATAGACGGTATGCTCACGTCTTTCTGCACCGTAGCCGCTGCTGTACTGGATGTGCCATACCATACTGCGTCAGTATAGCTAAGCGCTGAGCCGTTATGTGTGTTTGCAAGCGCGTTCGTAAGCGCGGTAGTAGTAGCATACGTGCTATTATCGTAGCTGACGGTAGTGCCGTTTACCTTGACAAACCCAGTTCCGTTTAGCTGTGCTTGCTTGGTAGCAACAAGCGTATCTAGAGCTACTAAATGCGCCTGCGCCTTGCCGAATGCGGCTAGAATTGTATCCGTTGCGGCAATAGCGGCATTAGTGCCGGTGACAAGTCCGGTTAGCACACTGCCTATTACAGCCGTATTGAGTGTCTGCCACGTTTTGTCGCCACGCCAGTATTGTGAAACAGTCCCGGGTAATATCGTATTCTCTTTACCGTCTGTAGCTAGGTCATTACGGTTTATCTGCGCTTGCAACTTGCCAAACGCGGCAAGCACCGTATCGGTAGCTACCACATCAGATACGTCAGTCAGCGATAAGCCTGATAGCACAGAAGCGCGAACATCATCTTGGAACACTCGCCACACCTTAGTACCCGACCAATATTGTGACGTGCCTCCTGGAGCGATTGTAGGCTCCTTACCAGCCATTTGAGTGTCTAGCAGAGCAAGATGTCCCTGCGCCTTTCCGAACGCTATCAGGACGCTGTCTGTGGCTGCTATAGCGCTTGTATTCGTCGTGACGAGTCCGGTTAGCACTGAACTTCGAACAGACGTAGCAAAGTCTATCCATGCCTTTACGCCGTTCCAATACTGTGCTGCCGTACCTCCTACTATAGCAGGCTCTTTGCCGTTAATAGCGGTATTATAAGCGTTCAAGCGCCCTTCATGCTTGCCTATTGCTACGAGGATGCTATCCGTAGCTGTAGCCGCGCTCGTATTAGTAATGACAAGTCCTGTCAGCACTCCGGAACGCGACGGTGTAAGCGTCATTGTCTGTTCGCTTATGTTTGACAGTCTGCCCTTGCTGTCCACCGTCTCATTGATTAGCTTAAACTCGCCGCCGTCAGATATTGTGCGCGGCGACTCGCCATACGAGCCTGCGGCAATGCCTGTGTCTGTTAGCGCCGCTGTGAGCGTAGCGCCAGTGCCTATTTCTACGGCAGGGGATGTCACGTCCGGGCCTTGTATGGCTATTGTAGCAGTCTTATCAACCTTGCCCTGTTCAGCCTCTAACACTCTTTGCGCGAGAGCCGCAAGCCCTACGACTGTGCCTGTTCCGTCAGGGTTGGCGCTTAGGTCATATAGCCTCGCAGAGCCGATAATCGTACCGGTTGTGATATTGGTAAACAGCGGTATGTCATGTATGCTCTTAGCCACCCAAGAGTTACCGCTTGACGTAGCCGTATAGAAATAATCCAGTCCGTTCGGTACATTCTGGTCTTCGTTAGTTACCCGAGCGCCAATAGGCACGTCTGTACCGCCCATGATGGTAAGCCAAGTATTCGTAAGCGCGACCTGGCTTGGGTCTATACCAAGATTAGCACGTACCCACAATCCGTTGCGCATAGCGTTTATACTGCCTGTATTATTTTCTATCTGTATATAGGTGGATGCCGCAATAGCGCCAGGATTGGAGTCCGTAGCTATCGGTATAGTAGCTGTATACGTTGACGAATCGCCGCGCGTGAGCATCATAACGAGCGTACCGTTATCTATTGCAAACGCTGTGATTTCAGAGTTAGTACGGTTGGTAACTTCTGCGGCAAGCCCTGCGTCGGCAAGAGTCATACGTCGCTGCAACTTGCCAAACGCTACAAGTATAGAGTCGTTAGCTGTTATGTCGGCGGAGCTTGTAAACGTCACGCCAGCCAGCATAGTGCGTAGAACTTCGGGTGCAAAGTCAGCCCATGTCTTATCGCCGCGCCAATACTGTGCGATATCGCCAGCTAAGATCGCAGGCTCAGTACCGTCTATGCGTATACCCAGCGCTTCTTCTGCCGCGACAGCGCGTGACGCCTCATCGCCTATCGCTGTAGCATTGGCAGCTATTAGCCCAAGCGCTTGTGTATTTAGTCCGTCAAACTTATCCTCAATGCGCGTCTCTTCGCCAACAGCACGTATACGCTCATTGCCCACAAGCGTCGTAACGCCCGTTATCTCGTTTGTAACGCGTGTATCTAATGCAGATATGGAGCCGCGTATAGCTGTATCCTCGGCTATGCGCGTTGCCGTCTCTGTAGCAATCGCTGACGAATTAGCGTTTGTGCGATTGACCATATCAACATGTTCAGCGTCTATGTTCGTCTGCAATACCGTATCGCGGTTGCGGCTGGATGCGTCATTAGTTGCTATGTTATTAGCATTTGTAGTAACACGCGCGTCAAGAGATGTGTAGTTTTGAGCTATGTTTGTAGCATTCAGCGCAATACGACCGTCAAGCTCGTTGTAGTTATCTGTTACTTGAGTTTGCAAGCCAGTTTCTACACTCTTTGCCCTTGCTATTTCGCTTGTCAAATCAGCCGCAACACCGTCTACACGCACATTTAGCGCTATATCAACGTCGTTTAGCTCACTACGTACAGCTGCGATATCGGCTTGTCTTGCCGCCGCCTCTGCCGCAACAAGCGCTCTCAGCTCCGCATCAAGCGTATTAAGTGCCGTAGTAAGGTCATCTATACGAATGCCTAACGCATCGTCACCGGATATACGCGCCGACGTCTCGCTTGTGAGGTCAGTACGCAGCGCGTCTATAAGTGCCTTATTAGCCTCGTAGAGATTATATATAGCGTTAAATACGTCATCAGGCGTTGCTTGCGTCGGGTCTGAGAAGCCATATAGTAAACTCGTAGCCGCCTTTAGGAACGAATCTACGACCTCGGGAGTTCCCTCAACAATTGGATTGTCTTGCAATAACAGCGTTGCATAATATGCCGCGCCGCCTAGCTCGGGCGTTATTAAATATCTGCCTGGATTTCCAGCTTGTCTGTCTTGCCATAGTGCCATAATATAATCTCCTTACCAGATATAGTACGTATAGTCTGCCAGTGCATGAAATTGAGACGGCATAATGCGTGTGCCAACACTAATTTGCTGTAGCCACGGCATTGGAGTTACTACGCTTGGAGTGCCCATCAGTGCGTTTACCGCTTGGTTATATTGTGATGCATATAGGATTTGACCTGTTACTGCGCGAGTGAACGATGCCGGACTCCTGCCTTTGAACGCTCTAAATTGGTTTACAACCAGACAAAACTCATTCCATTCGCTTGCAGGCATATAGAATTGCGTTCCTGACCTCATGGGAGTGCGCCAATACCATGTATCCGGTCGATTGCCTGAGCCTCCGGTTGTATCAAAATACACTGTACCAAGCCATTGGTTTGTTCCGGAAATTGCGCTTGTAACTTTGACATTAGCGG
>QMCE01001949.1_pt1 | contig 16268 bp, 13 predicted proteins | sample 1821851 | NCBI WGS metagenome assembly QMCE01 (sample SAMN09453174, study PRJNA476694) | Termite gut metagenome, whole genome shotgun sequencing project. | isolation source: worker | host: Odontotermes sp. | place: South Africa:Pretoria | collected 2016-01-28
GCCAGACTGCCGCAAACCTGCATCAGCAGCGTTGACTTCCCTATCCCCGGTTCCCCGGCAATCAGGCAGAGCGAACCCGCGACCGCGCCGCCGCCCAACACGCGGTCAAGCTCATCAAACCCGGTGGAAACCCGTGTCTCCTCCGCAAGCTGTATCGTACTCAGCCGCACAGGCGGTTCGGCATTTACAGTAGACGCGGCAGCCGGAGCGGCTCTCCCCTTCTTCGCGGCGGGTTCCGCCGGCGCTTCCGTCAAACTGTTCCACGCGCCGCAAGCGGGGCATTTCCCCATCCATTTCGCGAATTCGTTGCCGCACTCGGCGCAAAAAAATACAGTCGCGCGTTGTTTCATGTTCTTATCTCCTTTGAAAAGCTCCGAAAAATAGCGTTTTCATACCAACCGCGAAATTGCTCACCCAGATAACGCGCTTTGTCTATCCCCTCCGGTGATTGATCATGCTGGCCAGATACCCCGCGCCGAAGCCATTGTCGATGTTCACGACGCTGACGCCGCTGGCGCAGGAATTGAGCATAGACAGCAGCGCGGACAACCCATTAAAAGACGCGCCGTAGCCCACGCTTGTCGGAACGCCGATTACCGGGCAGTCGGCCAATCCGCCGATCACGCTGGCAAGAGCGCCCTCCATCCCGGCAACCGCGATGATTACCTGCGCGCCCATAACATCATCCATCCGCGACAGAAGCCTGTGCAACCCCGCAACGCCGACGTCGTAGAGCCGCACAACTTCGTTGCCCAGCGCTTCCGCCGTGAGCGCCGCTTCCTCCGCAACCGGCATATCGCTTGTGCCGCCCGTAGCGACAACAATTCTGCCAATGCCGTCCGGCTCCGGCGCTTCCCCGATAATCCCGATACGAGCCATTGGGTGGTATTGCAACGGCAGAACCGCCTTAATCTCTTCGGCGTACTCCGGGGAGAGCCTTGTAATCAAAATCAGCGGCTGACCTTTTTTGAGCAGAGCGGTTGCAATCCCCGTTATCTGCTCCGGCGTTTTCCCCGCGCCGTATATCACTTCGGCTACTCCCTGCCGCAGTTCACGGTGGAGGTCGGGTTTCGCGTACCCTAAATCCTCAAACGGCTCCGTGCAGAGCTTTAACAGCCCGTCTTCCGGTGACACGGCTCCGGACTGTATCCCTTGCAAAAGCCGTAGGGTTTCCTGTTTGTTCACGCTAACGTCCCTCCAAATCCAGCAGGATATCTAAAAAATGCGGTTTTACGGCTTTTATGATCTCGCTCCGCGATTTCACCGCCCTGTCCATCTGCTCCGGTGGGAATTGCAGTTTCGCGGCTTCGCCGGACACGCGAACACGGAAATCGGTAAAGCCGAGCGCGAACAGAGCGTCTTCCGATTTCTCCACTCGCCGCAGCAGATCTTCATCTATAGCCCGTTCGGATGGGATACGCGTGGCGAGACAGGCATACGCGGGTTTGTCCCATGTGAACAGCCCCGCCTCTTTGGAAAGACGGCGCACTTCTTCCTTTGTGATTCCGCATTCACGCAAGGGAGAACGGACGGAAAGCTCGGTCAAGGCCCTCATGCCGGGGCGGTCAGAGGCGTCGTCGGAAGCGTTTGTACCGTCGATGATTAAAAGAACACCGTCGGCTTGCGCCTGTTTCCGCAACGCGCCGAATATCGCGGCTTTACAATAATAACACCTATCAGGCGGGTTGGCAATGACGCTTTGGTTATCAAGAATGTCCAATTCCAATACAGTCAGCTTCGCACCGAGTTGATTCGCCTGCTTTAGGGCGTCCCGCAATTCAAATGCAGGCTGAAAAGCGGTTTTCACAAAATAGGCGTTTACGTTCGCGCCAAATTGAGTACCGGCATAAAGCAGGTAAGATGAATCCACACCGCCCGAAAACCCCAGCGCGACGGATCGGTTTTCACTAAAAAACTGTTCAAGCGTCATGTAAAAGTGCCTCCTATAGACCGCAATTCCGTAAAAAACCTTTGTCGTTCAATAATGACGGCGCGCCGTCCGCCATCATTTTACCGTTTTTTAACACAATCACACGGTTACAGATCTCTGCGGCGAAAGCCATATCATGCGTCGCGATGATTTTGGTATGCGGCAGCTTTCGCAAAGACGCAGCCAGAAGCCGCTTTGCCTTCGGGTCAAGAAAAGCGGTCGGTTCATCGAACAACAAAATGGATGGTTCCATTGCCAAAACTGTCGCAATTGCCGCCATGCGCTTCTCACCACCGGACAGTTTCAATGAAGAGCGCTCGCGAAGATGCCCTATATTGAGGATTTTCAGTGTTTCGTCCACGCGTTTATTAACCGCGTCTTCCGTCAACCCAAAATTCCGGCACCCGAACGCTATATCATCATAGATGAGCGGCATGAACAACTGATCATCCGGGTTTTGGAACACCAAACCAATCCGCTTCCGGATTTCGTTCATGTTTTTTTTATTCAACGGTATTTCGTCGATTTCAGCCGAACCGCCCGACAGTTCAAGAATCCCGGCGACCGCAAGCAAGAGCGACGTTTTCCCCGCTCCATTCTCGCCGATCAACGCAATACTTTCCCCATCTCGAAGCGTGAAGCTCAGACCGGCAACCGCCGTTGTTTTGTCGGGGTATGTCACCGTTACATCCTGTAACTTGAGCATCAGGATCCCATATTTGCGAACAGCGCGTTCATGTTGATAAAGCGGAGCGCGATACAAGGAACACAAACCGCCGCGCCAAAAACGAAGTCTACTCCTGAGAGTCTTCCGCCGCAGCCCGGTATGGAGCGCATGGCATAACCCCTGCATTTCATAGCGTTATAAACGCGCTCGGCGCGGTCAACGCTGCGAAGAAGGAGCTGCCCCACAAAGCTGCCCATATCCTTCATGCGGATACCCTTTTTGTCCGGACTCCGCAGCGAATAGGCAATATGCATCGAATACGCCTCCTCAGCCAATACGCCGATATAGCGGTAGGTCATTTCAAAAACCGTAACAAATATATTCGGCGCTTTCAGGCGGCGCATAGAACCCGTGATTTCTGCAAGCGGCGTCACGGCCATAAGAAGAAGCGCCGCAGTTACGCATAGAAACGACTTGAGCAGAATGGTGCAAAAAGAAACAACACCGTAACTGACCGATACTTCGCCTACCGTGAATGCGGCCGCTCTGTCCCACAAAACGTTGGCGATTCCCGCGAACAGGCAGAATGGGAGCGCAAGCAAACACCGTTTCAGCAACATCGCGCAAGGAGTTTCTGAAAGAGCAATCAGCAGAGCCGGGTAAAAAATATACGGAATCAACCGCCCAAACGCGTATCTGTCAAACGACACTACTGTTATAATGAAAATTAACGCCGTAATCAGCTTCATCTCCGGATGAAGCCGATGGATAACGGAATTACCGCCCGCAAGCTGTTCAAGTGCGGTCAACTCCCGCATTTTACTTTTCACTGTTCAGACAGCGGCGGCGTTTTTCGCTTTTTTTTAACGAAGGAGACCGTAAAGGCGGCGGCTCCGGCAAGCGCAAATGTGATCGCCCCGCCAATCAGCCCCGCGACCGATGTTCCCGAACCGCTCGCATCCTTAAAATCATAGTCGGGCATAACGGCAATCGGTTCTTGGTTTGCAGCAGCGCCTTCCTGCGCGGAACCGGATAAATCAGTCTTCTCGATCGCCCATTCAAGACCGTCGGGACGGGAAGACGCGAACAGAGACAGCATTCCGCCCGTAAGCAGTGTAACGGCGGCAAGTAAAACCAAAACATTTCGCATCGGGACGCCATGCCGGATTGCCGTTCCGTTATTTGTACTCTCCAATATTTCCGGACGCATTTTATGTACAAAACACAGAACAGCGGCGGTGACGCACCCCTCTACAACGCCGATTGCCAAATGGATCGGCTGCATCAAAAGGGTAAACGTTGCAAACGGAAGCGCAGTGATGCCGGAAAGCTGCGTTTCCAGCACCACGCCAAAGGCGCCAAGTTGCAATCCTATTATAGCGGCGGCAATCGACGCCGCCATGATTCTTCCCGCCGTTATCCTCTTTTTGAGAATCGGCTTAAAAATCATAGGGTATGCGACAAGGCAGGGGAGTACGCCCAGATTGAAGATATTACAGCCGAGCGCCAACAACCCTCCATCCGCGAAAAACAAGCATTGAATGACCAATACGGCAGTTACGGACATCAACGCGGGAAACCCGCCGATCATGGCAGCCAGCAAAATGCCTCCTCCGAGATGCCCGCTCGCGCCGGTCGCGGGTATCGTAAAGTTAATCATCTGCGCGGCGAAGACAAACGCGCCCATCACGCCCATGACCGGAATCTTCTTCTCACACAGATCGTCTTTTTTGATTTTTACCGCCGCGTACGCATTGGCGGCGGCACTGACGGCACACATGGATGCACCGACAGCCGTGGACAACAACGCGTCCGCCATGTGCATAAAAACCCTCCTAATTATTGAATATTCCCGTTCCCAAGCACCGACAGGCAGTTTGTATCGTCCCGCAAACAGAAGACATAGTCAGGCTTGTATTGTTCAATGTAGTCAAGAAGCGAGAAATCTTCCGGAAAGAAATGTCTCGACCGGGTTTGTGAAGGAATCCCCAAATATGAGCGCATTAGGTAATTCGGGGCGGTCGGTTTGGATCACCGTTTCCTTGACGTCACCGCCCATATACATCCCGAATGTCACCGGCTCTTCCGCGTCTTCGGGAATATTAAATAGCGGGTAATCATACCGCCATTCGTTATCTGTGCGGCGGAAGGGAAGGGGGGTGTTTTCAATGTAATACGTCAGTTTTTCATCCGAGGGGTAAAGATTGTAGAGTTTCCGGTTGCGCGATCCGTAGAAGGGGTTTTCCACCGTGACGAACTCAATTTCATCCTCTTCCAGTACCGGTAACTCAACCGAACCTTCGGTATTGAGCTTTCCTAACAGGGTTTGGTAGGTGAAATACGCTCCTTTGAACGAAAAATGATGATCGGTGCGAGAATAGAAGCTGTCGTTCCCGTTAAACTCTTGACGCATGGAGATGCAGTCCACGCCCTTTTCAAGCAAATCAGCCAGCAAAAAGTCTTCCATGTAACCGAGCTGTTCCGCTCTGTTGTTCAGATACGACGGGAAACGGTCGCGGAAGAACGAATACTGCTCCGGCACAAGGATATAGATAAACGATCCGCCGTAGCTTTTAACCGTATCATTCACCATTTGCAATTTATCCGACATCCTTCCGGCGTGGAAAAGCATATCGTTTTCTAAGTTCTCCGACTGCCCGTAACGGATAAAGGGCAGCAGCAAATCTTCTTGGATGATTTCGCCGTTTACGACAGGTCGTTTCAAAATATTCATGTTCAGGTGGGTATAAAATGTCAACAGGTTTTCCCGCTGCCAGATATGATCGGAAAAATACGTTTCCCACTGTGCGTAATACGCCGGATCAAACAGCGTAGCGGCCGACGCGATTACCGGCGGCTTGGACAGCTCGCGGTATTCAAACTGCGATAACTCGGCGTTGTCCTCCAGCTTTGTCAGCACGGGCACGGCAAAAATCACGGCGAGGAAAAGCGCCGCCGTGAGAAACTGAAAGAAACGCGTTTTCAAAAGATACCCTCCTTATCCGAAAAAAAGTTAAAATCGAAAATAAATAAACGGATTAAACGTCGAGTTGACCAAAAACAGGATCGCCGTGAGGAATACGGTGAATACAAATACCAGCCGCGCCGCGTCAAACAGGGTTTGCTTCCGCTGGAAGCGTCCGGTAATGCCGGACAGAAGCCGCCCAGCCGGTATAGAGAATACGACCGCGAGAATCCATTCCGGGAGGTATTCCAGCAGGTAATAGACAGCTTCCCCGCCGCCCCCGCCGGTAAACATAAACATCTTACCGAGATACCCAACGGCATAGGACATGGATTCGCTTCGGAACAGTACCCAACCTACCACAATCAACAGCAGCGCATACAAATGAAACAACGGGTTTTGAAAACCGTTCGTGTGTTTCTTCAGTAAAAACTTCTCGGCGGTCAAAATAATAAAATAGAACAGTCCCCAAGCGACAAAGTTCCATGCCGCGCCGTGCCAAAAGCCTGTCAGAAGCCAGACAACGAACAGATTAAATACCTGCCTCGCGGCGCCTGCGCGGTTTCCGCCGAGTGGGATGTAAAGGTAATCGCGGAACCATGTGCCGAGTGATATATGCCACCGCCGCCAGAACTCCGTGATTGACTTGCTTATATAGGGAAAATCGAAGTTTTCAAGGAACGTGAACCCAAACATTCTGCCAAGCCCGATACCCATGTCGGAGTAGCCGGAGAAATCGTAAAAAATCTGAAATGAATACGCAATCGCCCCGACCCACGCGACCTTACCCGACAGCTGCCCGATCGATTGGGAGAACACGTCGTCCGCGATTTTACCCATCGCGTTGGCCAGAACAACCTTTTTGGCAAGGCCATAAACAAAACGGATAACGCCTTCGGAAAACTTCGAAATATTTGTCTCCCGCACCTGTATTTCGTTCGCGATTGTCTGATAGCGCACAATCGGCCCGGCGATCAATTGCGGGAACATGGAAACGTACAGGGCGACGTTGAGAGGGTTTTTCTGCACCGCGACGGTCTTATTATATACGTCAAAGACGTAACTCATAGCTTGAAATGTAAAGAAGGAAATGCCGATCGGCATGAGGATTTGCGGAATGACAACCGCTTCGCCGAAGATGCGCATGATGTTTTCGGCAATAAAAGATAAATACTTAAAAAGCACCAGTCCGCCGAGATTGACCGCGACCGAGAGAATTAAAAGAGTTTTGCCCTTTTTACCCCGCGCTTGCGCTCTGCTGATTAAATAGCCGAACGTGTAGTTTGCTAAAATCGAGCCGAGCATAACCAATACATATTTTGGCTCCCCAATGAAATAAAACCCAAGGCTGAATCCGAACAACACCAAATTCCGAAGCGGTAAAAAACGCTTCGGAATGATAAAATACATCAAAATGACCGCCGATAAAAACACGAACAAAAAAAGTGTGCTACTGAATACCAAACCTGCTAACCCCTTATAATCCGGGGCGGCGTACCCGCCGCCCCATGCAGAGTTCGCCGCGCTCGGCGAACCGTTTTATAAACCGATAAGCTGCCTAAAAGGGTATACCCTATTTTAGGTTGAAAAATGCATTGATTCCCAAATATTGCGCGGAATCGCCCAACTCCTCATGGATGCGCAGAAGCTGATTGTACTTTGCGACGCGGTCGGTACGGCTCGGCGCGCCGGTCTTGATTTGCCCGGCGTTCAGCGCCACGGCGATGTCGGCGATTGTCGCGTCCTCGGTCTCACCGGAGCGATGGCTGACAACGGCGGTATAACCGGCGCGGTTCGCCATCTGGATAGCGTCCAGTGTCTCGGTCAGCGAACCGATTTGGTTGACCTTGATTAATATAGCGTTCGCGACGCCGAGGTCAATACCCTTTTTCAGGCGTTCCACATTCGTAACAAACAGGTCGTCACCAACCAGTTGGATCTTGCCGCCCAGCGCTTTGGTCAGCATAGCCCAGCCTTCCCAATCGTCCTCAGCCATGCCGTCCTCAAGGGAAATGATCGGGTACTTGTCGGAAAAGTCTTTCCACATCTTCACCATTTGCTGGCGGGTCATGGTTTTCTTGGCCTTCGGCAGTTTATACACACCTGCATCGGTGTCATACCACTCGCTTACGGCGGCGTCGATCGCAATGCGGAAGTCGTCGCCCGGCTTATATCCGGCGGCTTCGATGGCTTCTACGATGACCTTCAGCGCATCCTCGTCCTTTTTCAAGTTCGGGGCAAAGCCGCCCTCGTCGCCGACGGCAGTCGTCATACCCTGCGCGGACAGCAGTTTCTTCAGGTTGTGGAATACCTCGGTACAGCGGCGCAGCGCTTCCGGCCAATCCGGCGCGCCGACCGGCATGATCATAAACTCCTGAATATCCACGTTATTGCTTGCGTGCGCGCCGCCGTTTAAGATATTCATCATCGGAACGGGCAGCGCTTTGGCGTTCACGCCGCCGATGTATTGGTAAAGCGGCACCCCCAGCGCCTCCGCGCTGACCTTCGCAACGGCGAGCGATACACCCAGAATGGCGTTCGCACCCAAGCGGGATTTGTTCGGGGTACCGTCCAGATCAATCATGGTTTTGTCAATCTCCACCTGATCCAACGCGTTGAAGCCGATGATGGCGTCTGCCAATTCGGTATTGACGGCTTCGACCGCCTTTAAAACGCCTTTGCCCATATAGCGGTTTTTGTCGCCGTCGCGCAGCTCGCATGCTTCGAAGATACCGGTCGATGCGCCGGAAGGTACGGCTGCCCGGCCCATGTGCATCCCGTTTTCGTCCTCCGCGATAACTTCGACCTCGACGGTCGGGTTGCCGCGGCTGTCAATGATCTCTCGTCCGATGATGTCTACGATCTCAAGCATTTTCTTCATGTGTGTTTCTCCCTTGTTTTTTATTTTATATGGGCAGGTTACCCCTACCCGCGGGGGTTATTTTTGGATTAAGGATTCGCCGGTCATTTCTTCGGGCTTTTGAAGACCCATCAGGTCTAAAATTGTAGGGCAGATGTCGCACAGACGGCCTTCCCGCAGCCGCGCGCTCATGCCAACCAAAATAAACGGTACGGGATTGGTAGTGTGCGCCGTGAACGGCGACGCGCCGTCGGCGTCGATCATGCAGTCCGCGTTGCCGTGGTCGGCAGTGATGATTGCGCGCCCCGCGAGCTTGGATACGGCGTCCAATACCCGCCCGACGCATTCGTCCACAGTCGCGACCGCTTTTTCAGCAGCTTCCATTACGCCGGTGTGCCCTACCATATCGCAATTGGCGTAGTTCAGGATAATTATGTCGTATTTCCCGCTTTGAATGCGTTCCACGACCGCGTCGGTGACTTCGTAGGCGCTCATTTCGGGTTTTTGATCGTATGTCGGAACCTTCGGGGAAGGGATCAGCACACGGTCTTCGCCTTCAAAGACCTTTTCCTCGCCGCCATTGAAGAAGAACGTTACATGAGCGTACTTCTCCGTCTCGGCGATACGCAATTGCTTCATCCCCAAGCGGCTGATATATTCGCCGAAAATATTATGCAGCTCTTTCGGGGGATAAGCTACGCTTACATTCGGCATGTCGGCGGAGTATTCGGTCGTGCAGACATAGTGGAGAGGAAAGAATCCGTTCTTCCGGGTAAACCCATTAAAATCGGGGTCAACGAATGCGCGGGTGATTTCCCGCGCGCGGTCAGGCCGGAAATTCGTGAAGATAACGCTATCGCCCGGCTTGACTTCCGCTCCCTTAACACAGATAACCGGTTCCATAAACTCGTCGTTTACGCCGGCGTCGTAGCTTTGCTGCACCGAGGCGGCCGGGTCGGCATTGAAGGAAGCCGTTCCCAGCACAAGCGCGTTGTAGGCGCGTTCGACGCGGTCCCAGCGGTTATCGCGATCCATCGCGTAGAAACGCCCCATCACGGTGGCAATCCGCCCGGTTATCTCCCGGCATTTTTGCGCCGCTTCGGCTACAAAATCCCGCCCCGATTTGGGCGGTACATCGCGACCGTCGAGGAAACAGTGCAGATACACGCGCTCCAAGCCGCGTTGTTTACACAACTCCAAAAAAGCCCATGTGTGGGTGTTGTGGCTGTGAACGCCTCCGTCGCTCATCAAGCCCATCAGGTGAAGCGACGTATTGTTTATCAGACAGTTTTCGATCGCTGCGTTGAAAGTTGGGTTGTCAAAAAACGCGCCGTCTTGGATGTCTTTTGTGATGCGCGGCAGATCCTGAAAGACCACCCGCCCAGCGCCGATATTGGTGTGTCCCACTTCGCTGTTGCCCATCTGCCCTTCAGGCAGTCCGACGTCCATTCCGGACGCTATGAGGCGCGTGTGAGGGCATTCGGCGAAGAGCTTGTCCATGACCGGCGTTTTGACGCGCGAGATAGCGTTTGCCTCCCCGCGCGGCGCCAATCCGTAACCGTCAAGGATGATCAGGACGAAAGGTTGTTTGTTCATAATGCTCCTTATTGTGTCACTCTAAAGCTCCTCCGTTCCGGCTTCGGCGAACACGGAGTTTATAGAGTTTCTTTTATTGATTCGCCGCGTCCACGATGGCGGCGAACGGTTCGGGTTTCAGTGAGGCGCCACCGATCAGCCCGCCGTCGATATCCGCTTGGGAAAGCAGCTCCCGCGCATTGTCGGCATTCATCGAACCGCCATACTGTACGGTTACGCCGCGCGCGATACGCGCGCCGTATTGCTTGCGGACGATGGCGCGGATGTGGCCGCAGACCTCGGCAGCCTGCCCGGAGGTCGCGACGCGTCCGGTGCCAATCGCCCAAACCGGTTCGTAGGCGAAGATAATACGGCGCGCCTTGTCGTCCGGCACGGCGGTCAGCGCGGCTTTGACCTGCGCGCCGACGACTTCAAGGGTGATTCCCATGTCGCGCTGCTCCAGCGTCTCGCCGACACAGATGATGGGGCGCAAATCGCATTCAAAAGCGCGTGCTATCTTTTTCGCAACCAGCGCGTCGGTTTCGCCGAAATACTGCCGCCGCTCGCTGTGACCGATGATAACATATTTTGCGCCCGCGTCGCGCAGCATCTCGGCCGAAATCTCACCGGTGAACGCGCCGGAGGCCTCTTGGTGCATATTCTGCGCGCCGACCGCGATACGGCAGTCTTTCAGAACGCGAACGGCAATGGGGATGTCCAGATATGGTACGCATACGACAACCTCGCACCATTTTGTCTTGCCGCAGAGCTTTTTCACGCCTTCCAGCAACGCGCGCGCTTCGGAAGGCGTTTTGTTCATTTTCCAGTTTCCCGCGATTACGGTTTTACGGTATCTTCTGTTCATGCTTTCATACTCCTTTCGTTCTTAACCCAATACTTTTTGCCATTCTCTATAAACTCCCCGCTCCGGCAGTACCGCCGTGCTCTTCGCCTGCGACGAACATGGAGTTTTATTTATCTAACAGACAAGCGATGCCGGGAAGCTCAAGGCCTTCGAGGAATTCCAGCGACGCGCCGCCGCCGGTGCTGACATGATCCATCCGGTCGGCAAAGCCGAATTGCTCGGCCGCCGCCGCGCTGTCGCCGCCGCCGACGATGCTGATCGCGTCCGACTTGGTCATCGCGCGCGCGATGGCTTTGGTGCCTTCGGCAAAGGAGGGGAACTCAAAAACGCCCATCGGGCCGTTCCAAACCACCGTACCGGCGGATTTAATTTCCTTGACGTATTTTTCGGTCGTTTTGGGGCCGATGTCCATACCCATCATACCGTCGGCTATGTGCTGCATCAAGTAGGGTTTTGCGTCCGCGCCGAAATGGTCGGCACAGACATGGTCGCCCGGAAGCAAAAACTGTACGCCGAGCCCTATCGCTTTCAGCAACAGTTCCTTAGCCAGATCCAGCTTGTCCTCCTCGCACCGAGAATTGCCGATCGGACGCCCGGCGGCTTTTTTGAAGGTGTATGCCATCGCGCCGCCGATGATGATGGTGTCGCAGATTTTGACGAGGTTGTTGATTACGCCGATTTTATCGCTTACCTTTGCGCCGCCCAGAATGGCGACAAACGGGCGCTTCGGGTCTTGAAGGGCGCGGCCCATTACGCTGATCTCCTTTTGGATCAGGAAACCGCCGACTGCGGGTAGGTACGCAGCCACACCGGCGGTCGAAGCGTGGGCGCGGTGCGCGGTGCCGAACGCGTCGTTGACATAAAGCCCGTCCGACCCGGCCAGCGCTGCGAGTTTCTTGGCGAATCCGGCGTCGTTTTTCTCCTCTTCCGCATGGAAACGCACATTTTCCAGCAGCATCAGTTCACCGGGCTTCAGCGCGGCGGCCTTGGCGGTTGCGTCTTCGCCCACAACATCCTTTGCCATGATCACGGGTTTGTCGAGCAGTTCGGAGAGACGTTTTGCGACCGGCGTGAGGCTGTATTTCGGGTTAAAGATTCCCTTCGGACGCCCCAAGTGGGAGCAAGCGATCACAGCAGCCCCGCGGTCCAGCAGGTATTTCAGCGTGGGGAGGGATTCCGCAATACGCTTGTCGGCGGTTATCGCACCGGTTTCGTCCTGCGGCACATTGAAGTCGCAGCGCACCAAAACCTTCTTTTGCGCAACATCTACGTCCTCAATGCTTTTTTTGATACACTCCATTGTCTTTCCTCCATTTTCAATTTACAGAGGCAGTATACCAAAAATCCGGGTTCATTACAAGTATTTTTTCACTTTTTTCCTAAAAACGGCCTGCACAAAGCAGACCGTTCAGGTGATATTTTGAATATGGCGCGGAAAATTCAATTTCCGCTATGTTCAATCAAGAGCTATGCTTTGGCGCGTAGCGTATCTCAGCGGCTCGCCACCGGGTATACTGTTCAATACTCAACCACGCCCTAAGAGTAAGGCCTTATTTTTCGAAAACTTTCAAGAATTGATTTCTCTGTATATTTCAATATTTTGAGCGGTATTACATTCTCTGTCCGTGATAACGCGCATATTCCCAACCGCGTTTTTTGACATTTTTTCAGCTAATTCAGAATTTTCAAATATACGGCATATATAGTATGCCAGCATATACTCCGCGTCATATGGGTAAAAGAATCCGTCTGTCTTGTCATTCAAAACATTGGAAACCCCTCCAACATAAGACGACACAACCGGTACCCCCAAAAGCATCGCCTCACAAACCGAATTGGATGTATTTTCAACACTGGAGGCAGATACGAAGACATTGGAATATAAGAATCTCTCCGCCATTTCCATTTCCCACAAGGGACCAAGGAATGATACATACCCCTCGAGATGCAGTTGCGTTATCAAACTGTCAAGATAATATCCGTAAGAAGTCATTCCATATGCCGTATGGATGGGATCATTCCCGGCAACGTATACATGCGTTCCGGGGTATCTTTCCAATACAAGGGGTAAAGCCTGTAACAGGCAATGCAGACCTTTTATCGGGTAAGAGGCTTGGCTTACAAATATGGAATACCGCTCACATCTGCCAAGCGCCCATTGCCCGGCGCGTTCGTAAAAAACATCCCTGAGTATTTCTTTGCAAAAATGATATTTTACACTCGGATTGATCTGCATAACGCACGCTTTATCCCAATCTGTTCTGCCCATAACGTGTTTGGTTTTTTTCAGAAGCGGTATTTCTAGCGCTCCTCGGCGTATAAACAAGTCTCTGTCCTCTTCGATGGTAGGGTATGCCCCGCTCCTTAATGCCCTGTATTCCTCCGGAATACCCGCAAAGTAGTGCTTTGCGCAGACAGAAACCAATCCTTGAATATGGATGACCGCTTTATCAAGCAGGGATAGCCTTTCACATGCTTCGGTCATAGCGGAGGCATGTGAATATTCCGTTCCAAAAATTTGTATAACATCCGGCTTAAAATCCACTAAGATTTCCTTGAATCTCTCCGACATTGCTTCAAAATACCCGGCTGCATCCCCCGAAAGGAAAGTATAATATTTACAATTATTCTTTATACCGTCCTTAAGCGCAAAATAGTCATATAACGGCATACAAATGCCCAGCTCAATTTCGCTGTAATTTTCCAACTGGCGAAAAAGACCGGACATCCAGCCGCCGAACGGATAGGTTAATGTGGGAAATTCCGGCTCAAATTCCGGAAGAATGATGTTACATAACCATAATACCCTCATTTTAGAATCATCCTATATATTTATTCTGAATAACAGGTTATGACGCCCCGTTATCGAAAAACCGAATGCGCGCCCATATATATGAATGAATACGCGGCTCGATACTCAAATAGACCAAAAAATCAGATGAGACTCCAGAGCGTGTTTGAAAATGTAAAGTGCTATACAGTCAAGCTCAAAGTTTCTTTGATTCAGCAAACACAAAACCGCCCTTTTTAGGCGGTTTGGTGCGTATTCCCTTTTCGATTTACGCGATTTTTATAATGGACAGCTGCCCCTGCGGCGGGTTTGGCGGAGTCGAAAAGCTCGGTGTCTCCCTTCCTTGAACTTGGAGAGCAATTCTTCCGGGCCCCGTTAACGGGAAAATCAACGACGAACTGGTCATCCCCTGATTTAGCACATTGATGACGTCAATGTCTCTGTGTCTCGCGGCTCCGTTCGTGCCGCCGGAATCGTCTACAATAATGTGAATGTTGGGAACGCCGGTCGTCCCGTTGGAAGTCACGCTAAAGTTAACCTGATAGTTGCCGGAGTTTTTGACAACTACTGTACGGTCATCCATTTGTATGCTGCCGTCATCGGGCTGTTGGATTAGCGTCTGGTATGGGAGCAGCACGTTTTCTCCGTATTTGTCACCGCCCGTCCGCATGGCGTATTGAGCGGCAGGCAGCGCGATAGGCGCGCCCGTCGAACCGGCGCTGACAGCGTCAAGCCACACGGCCGCACCGGAAGGATCGGCTTTCTCAATGGTCACCTTTAGCTTCTCCGGCGTTCTTGTGGAAAAATAGATTGCCTCGTTGTTGCTTACATATTGGCCGTCTCCGCCTGCCAGATAACCCGGATTCACCGAAAACTTATAATTAGAACCGTCGGCACCCGTAGCTCCTGTCGAACCTGTAGCTCCCGTAGGTCCTGCTATACCCACACCGGTCGCTCCGGTCGGGCCGGTTATTGATGTATTGAAGGGCGAGTAGCTATCCGAACTGCCCGGTATCCCTACCGGTTCGGCGTTCTCAACAAGATAAGGTACGCCGTCGTGTATGACAATCTGTCCCGGCACGTAATTTGCGGTTTTTGAAGAATCATAGACCGTCGTCGACGACGAATCGAGAATCAACGTAAAATCCGACGAACTCTCCGGGAGTCCTGTGGGAATATCCTTTCCCACGACATAGACCGCGTTATTGTAGATTACTACCTGACCTTCATTGTATAAGCCGGGATTTAACGGGTCATAGGTCATTACAACATACGCAGCTTCCATAATGATCTAACTCCTCTCCATTCGTTATAATGCGCCGGGGATTCCGCCTACGAAATCTTCACGGCGGAGAGTTCTCCCATCGGTGGGTTGTTCGGTACTTTGACAACCGAGCCAGAGCCTTGTACTTGGAATTGTACTCTGCCCGGCCCGTTAATGGGCAGAAGCATCGCGCCGCTGGTCATCCCCTGCGGCAAAACGTTTATGAAATTATAGTCCTTTGTTCCCGTGGCGTCTGTAACGATCAAGTGGATATTGGGTGAGGAAGTCGTTCCGCTGGACACCAAGCTGAAGTTGATAAGATAGTTTCCGGAGTCCCTAAGCACTAAAGTGCGGTCATCCATATATATGGGTTTGCCGTTCGAGTCAGCGGGGGGCTCTTGGTGTACGCCAAGGTAAGGGATATAAGACTTGTCGGGGTAATCGCCTCCGCTTCCTTCCGCGATATAATACTGCGCCGAGATCAGCTTAGGCGGAGCGCCTGTCGCTTTTTGATCGGCCGCGTCAATCCATACCATCACACCCGTCGATCCGGTGACTGCATTAATTTCTACCTTTATCTTATCCGGCGTCCTTGTGCCGAAGTAAAGATTATCGTTGTTTAGGACAAGACTGCCGCTCTGGCTGCCAATCGCATTCCAACCCGGTCTTACAGAATATTTATACTCTGAGCCTGTAGGTACAACACTGTTGATCGTAACTATGGCCGAGCCAGGCTGCACGGTAATGTTTTGCCGGTCGGGCGTATCGGTGCGGAAGATCAACCTGTCGCCGTATTTCAACGGAATCTCGGTGCCGCTCGCGCCGCTGCTTTGGTTCAAAACTGTGAACAGTGTCGCGCCTGTGGCAAACGCACCTGTAGGGCCTGTGGCTCCTGTAGCGCCCGTTGCACCCGTGCTGCCCGTGGTAGCACCGGTGGCACCCGTTGCGCCCATGCTGCCCGTCGTGCCGGTGGCACCCGATGAACCCGTTGCACCCGTTACGCCTGTCGAACCGGTGGCTCCAGTGGCTCCTGTGGCTCCTGTTCCGGTGGCACCCGTTGATCCTGTAGCTCCTGTACTGCCGGTGGCTCCTGTCGCTCCAGTTTCACCCGCTCCTGTAGCTCCGGTAGCTCCCGTTGAACCCGTGCTGCCTGTCGAGCCAGTGGCTCCAGTGGCGCCGGGGCTTCCTGCGCCGGTAGCTCCCGTTGAACCCGTTGCGCCCGTGCTGCCGGTTGCTCCGATCGAACCGGTGGTTCCTGTGGCTCCTGTTCCGGTGGCACCCGTTGATCCTGTAGCTCCTGTACTGCCGGTGGCTCCTGTCGCTCCAGTTTCACCCGCTCCTGTAGCACCAG
>QMCE01004277.1_pt1 | contig 16252 bp, 11 predicted proteins | sample 1821851 | NCBI WGS metagenome assembly QMCE01 (sample SAMN09453174, study PRJNA476694) | Termite gut metagenome, whole genome shotgun sequencing project. | isolation source: worker | host: Odontotermes sp. | place: South Africa:Pretoria | collected 2016-01-28
TGGTGGCGGCGGTGTTCATTCTGCCGGCCCTTATCGCCGGGGGCGGGGTGCTGTATGTTTCTAATGACCAAGTGACGCAGCAGCTGCCCTTTACACAACAAATCGTTAAAAATATCCATAGTGGCAGTTTTTTTTACGACCACACACTCGACCTTGGCAGCGGCCTTGTGGAGGGCTATGCCTGGTACAATTTGGGCAGTGTGTTCAGTTTGGTGTTGCTTTTGTTTCCGCCAGCGGTTACCCCGTACTTACTGGGCCCCATGCTGGCGGTTAAATTCGGTTTTGCCGGGCTTTTCAGCTTTATGTGGATGCGCCGCCACACCCGCACCGACATGGCCGCGCTGTGCGGCAGCTTGTGTTATGCCTTTTGCGGCATGGCCATCACCAATATGGTCTTCCCTTTTCAAGACGTGTACACGTTGTTTCCCCTGCTACCGCTGTGCATGGACATTGCCATGGGCGGCGGTGCCGCGGCCCCCTTTGCCCTGGCGGTGGCGCTAAACGCGCTGGCCAATCCACCGCTGTTTTTTGGCGCGGTTGTTTTCATGCTGCTGTACTTTTTGGTGAAAAGCCTGTGCCGGGCCTGGGTGTTTGCCTGGCGGGATTTTGCCCGCCTGTGCACAGCCGCACTGTGTGGGGCCTCGCTGGCGGGCTTCATTTTGCTGCCCTTTGTGGCCTCGCTGGCGGCCAACCCACGGGTGGGCGGTACCCTCCCATTTGGCCGGGATTGGCTTGTCTACGTGGCATATCGCTACTTTGAGATTGCCCGTGCCATGGCCATGCCCGCCGAGGTGATGCACAAAAATGGCATGTTCCTCTTATTCGACGCTGTTTCGCCCGAAGGCTACCTGCCGCTGTTCGGGCTTGTGGCGGCCTTTGCCTTTGTGGCGGCGCGGCGGCGGCACTGGGCCAGCGGCGTGCTTATCGCCAGCCTTTTGTGCGCGCTGGTGCCGGTGCTAAACAGCGCCTTCAGTGCCTTTAACGCCACCTATTACACCCGCTGGTTTTACATGCCGGTGCTGGTGGCGGCGCTTGCCACCGCGCTGTTTTTAGAGGATGATACCATCCGGGTTAGCGTGGGCTACTTTGTGTGGGGCGGTTTTGCCCTTTTGCTGGTTGCCAGTGTGGTGTTGTGGCTAACTTTATTCGGGTATCCGTCTTTTATTACCGATGGCCCTGCCTTTGTGGCCGGGCTGTGTGTGTGCGCGGCGGGCCTTGCCGCCACTGCCTTTGTGCGGCGCCTGTGGCGCAAAAACCCGCGGTGTGTGGCGGCGGGCGTGGCCATGTTTGCCGTGGCTACCGGCGGGCTTAACCTTGCGTTCAACCACACCGAGGCCAAAGCTGCCTTTGGTCCGCTTCGGGATATCCCGGCAGACTATTGGCAGGCGGGCCGCACCGAGCCTTTGCCCGGCGGTGTGTACCGCATCAATTCCCCTGTGGCCAACCAGTACTTCGGCCACGGCAGCCCCTTCAGTTTCAACAGCACCGTGTCCGCAGGCATTTTTGAATTGCAGGCCGCTTTTGGCCGCCAGCGCACCTCAAGCTCGGTTATTGCGTATGACGAGCCGGGCTTGTGGGCACTTTTGGGGGTGAAATACCTGCTGGTGCCGCCGGGCCAAACCGACGCCCCGCTGCCAAACACGGCCTTTTACGCCGAGGGCGCCCCCTATTGGCTGGTGGAAAATTTAGACGCCCTTCCGCTTGTTTCCGGTTTTGACACCGCCATTGCCCCGCAGGAAGCCAAAGCACTGAGCAACGCGCAAAAAAGCACTGCGCTGTTGCATGGCCTGGTGCTGGACGAAGCCGCCCGTGCAGGTTTGCCCACGCTAACCACTGTTGACGGCGCGGCCCTGCCCAGCCTTGATTACGGGGCCGGCATACAGGCGCGCCGGGCTTTTTCCAGCGCGGATGTGAGACAGCAAAACGACGGCCTTGCCGCCAGCGTACAAATGTCGGCGCCGGGTGCCTTGCTTGTCACCCTGCCCTACGACGCGGGCTGGCGTGCCACAGTGAACGGCGAGGACGCCGCCGTGGTGAAAGCGGACTACGGCCTGATGGCCGTGGCCGCACCGGCCGGCGCGGTGCGCCTGGAAATGCGCTTCCGCCCGGTGGGGGGCACGGCAGGGCTTTTGCTTTCGGTGGCGGGCCTTTTGGGATTGGCTATTTTGTGGAAATTGGATGAGCAAAGGCACAAAAAAACACCGGCGTAGCCGGTGTCAGGCCCAAGAGAAACACCACAATGCGGCGTTTCTCTTGGCCGGTAGGCCTGCACACTATTCCAGCGTCCCCGGGTTTGGGAAAATCCGCAGTATCGCTTTGCCCACAATGGCGCCGCGGGCAACATAGGTGTTTTCCCAGTAGCGGGAGTCATAGGACTGGCTGCGGTTGTCGCCCAGCATAAAGTAGCTGCCCTGCGGCACCGCAAAGGGGCCAAAATCTCCGGCGGGCGCCCCCTTTATGTGGGCGTTCAGTTCAGGCATGGGTACGTCGTTTATATATATTGTACCGCCCATAATTTCCACAACCTCGCCCGGCAGGCCAATCACACGCTTCACAAAAAGCTGCGTTTCATCGTCTGGAAAACGAAATATTGCAATGTCGCCGCGCTTTGGCTCCTCAAACAGGTAGGCCAGGCGGTAGCCCAGCACACGGTCGCCCACCAATATGGTGTCCTCCATAGACGGGGTGGGTATTAGGGCGTTCACAAAAATAACCTGCGTTAACAGCAAGGCAATTAAAAGGGCTATTGCCAGGGCAATAATCCATTCCAGCAGGCCCTTGCCCCGGGATTTTTTTTGCGGTGCGCGCGCGGGGCTTTGCTCCAAACCAAGCCCTCCTTCGGGGGTGGCTGTGTGTTACTTGCACAATACACAGTATAACACCGCCGTGTGTGCCACGCAAGCCGTTTGCCCGCCTGCCCGCTTGTTTTCACTTTCCCCACACAAAAAAACATGCTATACTAAAACAAACGCCAAGCGCGCCGCATAGCGCGGCCGGAAAGGATGCCCGTATGGAAGACACCGGCAGAGTGATTGCACTGCTGATTGACGCGGAGAACGTGTCGCCCCGATACATCGAGGTGATTTTGGACGAGCTGAGCCTGTACGGCACCCCGGCCTACAAGCGCATTTATGGCGATTGGACAAGCCCCGAGATGGCCAGCTGGAAGAAAAAGCTGCTGGAAAGCAACCTGACGCCCATCCAGCAGTTCAGCTACACCCAGGGCAAAAACGCCAGCGATTCCTCTATGATTATTGATGCCATGGACATTTTGTATGCAAAAAACTGCGATGGGTTTTGCATTGTGTCGTCCGATTCCGACTTTACCCGCCTGGCCTCGCGCTTGCGCGAGAGCCGGATGTTTGTGATTGGCATGGGCGAGAGCAAAACGCCCACGTCCTTCAAGTCGGCCTGCGACACCTTCAAGTATCTGGACGTTTTGCAAAATTCGCGGGCAAAGCCGGTGCGCGCCGCTGAAAAACCCACGAAAAACAGGCCCGCCGAAAAAGCGGGCAAGGCAAAACCGCAAGTTGCAAGGCCCGCCAAAACAAAGGCAGAGCCTGAGCCCGAAGAACACTCCCCCCACCCCGACATACATGAGGAAAGTGCCTCTGGCTTTGTGCCGCTGGAGGATATTGTGGAGCGCATTCGAAGCATTGTAGACATGGATTCCGACGAAGACGGCTTCATGTCGCTTTCTCAGGTGGGCAGCATTTTGGGCCGCCAATACGCCGATTTTGACACGCGAAACTATGGCTTTTCCAAGCTGCACAAACTGGTGGATTACACCGGCGGCTTCGAGAGCCGGTGCGACCAAATTCCCGGCGGCGGCAAAAACATGATGATTAAAAATAAGTAGGATAAACTACCACAGCGCCGCCACATCGGCGTACATTTCCAAATACTTTTTGGCGCTGGCGCTCCAGCTGTTGTCGCAGGCCATGGCGCGCTTTACCAGCAGCGGCCAGCCCTCGGCGTTCTCGTAGCCCGCTTTGGCGCGCATGCAGGCGTTTTGCATGTCATAGGCGTTGTAGCTGGCAAAGGTAAAGCCGTTGCCTGTTCCATCGCCGCTGTCGTGTATGGTGTCCTTCAGCCCGCCGGTCTCGCGCACAATGGGAATGGTGCCATAGCGCAGGGCCACCATTTGCGAAAGGCCGCAGGGCTCACTTTTCGACGGCATCAGGAACATATCCGCCCCGGCGTACACCTTGCGGGCAAGTTCCGGCACAAAGCCAATGCACACTCCGCAGGCCCCTGCGCGGCGGCGGGCCAAATCGCTAAAATAGTTTTCATATTCGGCGTCGCCGCTGCCCAGCACCGCCAGCTGCACGCCTTCGTCTAAAAGGCTGTCGCCCACATGGCGCACCAAATCCAGCCCCTTGTGCCCCACAAGGCGGCTCACCATGCCAATCACCGGCGCGCCGGTGTCGTTAAGGCCAAACGCCGCCAGCAAATCCTTCTTGCAGGCGGCTTTGCCTTGCGCCGCTGTTTTGGTGTCATAGGTTTGGGCAATGCAGGCATCGGTTTCAGGGTTATACACCGTACTGTCGATGCCGTTCAAAATACCGCACAGCTTGTACTGCTTTTTGCGCAAAAAACTGTCCAGCCCGTGGCCGTACCAAGGGTCTAAAATCTCCTGCGCATAGCTGGGCGAAACGGTGCTCACGCGGTCGGCGCTTTCAATGGCCCCTTTCATGTAGTTCACAATGCCGTCAAACTCCACAATGTGGGCGTCTTTGCGGCCAATGCCAATGGTTTCCTCCAAAATTTCCAGCCCGTACTTGCCCTGGTACTGGATGTTATGGATGGTGAAGATGGTTTTGATGGGAGAATATTTTTCCAAATGGCGGTAGTACAAATTCAGATACACCGGCACAAGGGCGGTTTGCCAGTCGTTGCACTGAATCACGTCCGGGGCAAAATCCACGTGGAAAAGTGCCTCCAATATGGCACGGGAGAAAAAGGCAAAGCGTTCGCCGTCGTCGTAAAAGCCGTACAGGCCCTGCCGCTTAAAATAATATTCATTGTCTAAAAAATAATGGGTAACGCCCTGCACGGTAAGCTCGAACAGCCCGCAGTACTGGTTGCGCCAGCCCACCGGCACAGTAAAATTGGTAATGTATTTCAGCTTTTGGCGCCACTCGCTCTTCATGTCGCCATACAGGGGCAAAATAACCCGCACGGCGGCGCGGCGGCGGCGCAGTGCCATGGGCAGGCTGCCCGCAACGTCGCCCAAGCCCCCCGAGGCAAAGAACGGATAGGCCTCGCTTGCTGCAAACAGAACGGTCATGCCGCTCATCCCCTTTCAATGTTAAATTGCTGTAAAACGCTGGATGGTAGCTATGATTGCTTGGGTTCCCTTACAAAACAACGCAGCCCTTGGCAATGAACACCGGGAAGCTGGCGGCGCCGCGCATGGTTTGGCCGGCGCCCACGCGCACGTTTTTGTCGGTTACCACATACTCCAAAGTGCTGCCGGCCTCAATAACGCTGCCCTGCATGATGACGCAGTTGGAAAGCTTTGTGCCCTTGCCCACGCGCACCCCGCGGAACAGCACACAGTTGTCGATTTCCCCCTCCACAATGCAACCGTCGGCCACAAGGCTGCTGTGGCACTTGGCGCCAATGGCATAGCGCACGGGGGCTTCGTCGCGCACCTTGGTGCGAATGGGCCGCACCGGCGGGAATAAGGCGTTCAGGTTGGCCAAATTAAGCAGACGCAGGCTCTCGCGGAAATAGCTTTGCATGTCGAAAATGCGCGCGCGGTAGCCGGTGAACTCGTAGCCGCACAGGTTGATTTTTTTGACATTGGGGGCCAGGTAGTGCCGCACCAGATGGGTGGCGCCGCGCACCATGCTCTCGCGCACCACATTGATGAGATACTCGCGCCCCATAACTTGTACTCGTTCACCCGGATGCTGGTGATGGTGCCCTCGGCATTTATGTTAAAGGCCACGTTGTCGTGTTTCAGGCCGTCGGCCATTTCGCAGGATGTGTACACCGCCGTAACATCCGCGCCGCTTTTTTGGTGCGCGCTGATTAAATCCTTGTAATCCATGTTGCAGGCAATGTCGCAGTCACTTAGAACAACCAGCTCCTCGTCCAGCGATTCCAAATGCGTTAACACCGAGGCGACGCTCTCGATGCGGCCCTTGTAAGCGCCGCCGCTTTCGCGGCCATAGGGCGGGAAGATAACCAGCCCCCCGCGCTTGCGGGAAAGGTCCCACTCGCGGCCGTTGCCCAAATGGTCCATCAGGCTTTGGTAGTTTTTGTTGGCAATAATGGCCACGTTTTGAATGCCGGCCCCCGCCATGCCGGAAAGGCAGAAGTCTATCATGCGGTAGCGCCCGCAAAAGGGCAGGCTGCCCATGGTGCGGTGGCCCAAAAGTTCAGGCAGGCGGGCGTCGTGGATATTGGGGAAAATGATGCCGGCGGCCTTCAAATCCATCATATCAGCGCCCCCCCTTCACGTCTTTTTCCACCATGGCTTTGGGCGGCACCCTGGCCCCCGCGCCAACGGTAACGCCTTCGGCCACAACGGTAACGCCCCAGGCGTCTATGTTCTCCATATGCTCGGGCCGGGCGCCCACCACGGCACCCTTTTTAATCAGCGCGTCTTCGGCAATAATGGCGTAGTTCACCTGCGCGCCGGGCTCTACCACGGCGCCGGGCATCAAAATGGAGTCGCGCACCACAGCGTCGTGCCCCACGCGCGCACCGGCGAACAGAACGGCGGAATCCAGCGTGCCCTCTATCACGCAGCCCTCGGTAACCACGCTGTTTTCCACCCGGGCGCTGCGCCCAATTTGGTGGGGCGGGCGGCCCGCCGTGCGGGTGTAAATTTTCCAGCTGGGGTCCCACACGTCAAGCGGCTCGTTGGGGTCCAGCAAATCCATGTTGGCTTCCCACAAGCTGTCGATGGTGCCCACGTCCTTCCAGTAGCCCTCGAAGGGATAGGCAAAGGCGCGCTGCTTGCCCGCCAGCATTTTGGGGATGATGTCGCCCCCAAAATCGTTTTTGGATCTTTTGTCGGCCTCGTCTTCTTCCAAATAGCGGCGCAGCTTGGCCCAGGTGAAGATGTAAACCCCCATGGACGCCAGCGTGGAGACTGGGTTTTTGGGCTTTTCCTCAAACTTGGTTACGCGGCCGGTTTTGTCGGCCGTCATAATGCCAAAGCGGGAGGCCTCGGCCACGGGCACGTCCAAAACGGCGATGGTGCAGTCGGCTTTTTTCAGTTTGTGGAAGGCCAGCATCTTCTCGTAGTTCATTTTGTAGATGTGGTCGCCCGACAAAATCAGCACATATTCAGGGTCGTAGCGTTCAATAAAATTGATGTTCTGGTAAATGGCGTTGGCGGTGCCCTTGTACCAGTCGCTGCCGCTGGCCTTTTGGTAGGGCGGCAGCACGTGCACGCCGCCGTACAGGCGGTCCAGGTTCCAGGGCTGGCCGTTGCCAATATAGTCGTTCAGCACCAGCGGCTGGTATTGGGTAAGAATGCCCACGGTGTCGATGCCGGAATTGACACAGTTGGACAGCGGGAAGTCGATGATACGGTATTTGCCGCCAAAGGGCACGGCGGGCTTGGCAAGCTTTTGCGTGAGGGCGTACAGGCGCGAACCCTGCCCGCCCGCAAGCAGCATGGCTACAATCTCTTTCAATGGCAAAACCCCCTACATACATAAATTAAGATGCTGGGTATATGCTGTTGTGCCGTTCTTTGTGGTTTGAACGCTCCCTTTTTGCAAATCCCCTTCCGGCTATGGGTTGGCTGCGGCGCAGCAGAGCCTGAAGACATGGTTTAACGGGTTTTTGGCGTGCGCCCGCGCTTGGCGGGCGGCTTTTGGGCCACTTCAAGCGCCTTTTTTTGTGCGGCCACGGCGCGCCCGCGCGGCTTTGGCACGCGGAAATACACAGCAGACAGCGCCGGCAGCGTAACGGTGATGCTTTGCTTAAAGCCATGCATCTCCCCGGGTTCGCTTTTCACCGGCGGGTTGTGGTGCCCGCTGCCGCCAAAGGCCGCGTCGTCACTGCTTAAAATTTCTTTGTATATGCCCCCCTGCGGCACGCCAAAGCGGTAGTCTTGCCGCGGCACCGGGGCAAAGTTGCAGCACACCACCACCTGGCCGCCCTCGGTGTCCCTGCGCAAGAACACCACAATGTTCTGCGTGTTGTCGTCGGGCACAATCCAGCTAAAACCCTCCCAGGAATAATCCCGCTGCCACAGCGCCGGGGTTTGGCGGTAGGTGTGGTTCAGCGCCTTGCACCACTGGCGTATTTGCTCGTGCCTCTCGTAGGTAAGCAGGTTCCAGTCCAGCTGGCGGGCTTCGCTCCACTCCTGGAACTGGGCAAACTCCTGCCCCATAAACAGCAGTTTCTTGCCGGGGTGGGCCATCATATAGCCGTAAAAGGTGCGCAATTCGCTAAACTGGTCGTCGTAGGCGCCGGGCATTTTGCCAATCATGCTTTTTTTGCCGTGCACCACTTCGTCGTGGCTGATGGGCAACAGGAAATTTTCTGAAAAAGCGTAGAAAAAGCTGAAGGTGAGCTTCTGGTGGCTGCCGCCGCGGAAGAGAGGGTCGGTTTGCATATAGCTTAGCATGTCGTTCATCCAGCCCATGTTCCACTTAAAGTTAAAGCCCAGCCCGCCGTTATGCACCGGGGCGCTCACCAAGGGCCACGAGGTACTCTCCTCGGCAATCATCAGCGTGCCGGGGAAGCGTTTGAAGGCCGCGCTGTTTTTTTCTTTGCCGCCCCCCGTGTTGGGCTGCCACTCGCCGTCCTTGCGGTTATAATCCAAATACAGCATGCTGGCCACGGCGTCGAAGCGCAAACCGTCGATGTGGTACTGCGACAACCAGAACAGAGCCGAGGAAATGAGGAAGCACTGCACCTCGGGGCGGCCAAAGTCGAACACCATGGTACCCCACTCGCGGTGCTCGGCCCGCAGGGGGTTTTGGTCTTCATAGCAGTTGGCGCCGTCGAATTTATACAGGCCGAACTCGTCCTTGGGGAAATGGGCGGGCACCCAGTCCATAATAACGCCAATGCCCGCGGCGTGGCATTTGTCAATGAAATACATAAAGTCGTGCGGGGTGCCGTAGCGCGAGGTGGGGGCAAAATAGCCCGTTACCTGATAGCCCCAGCTGCCGTCGAAGGGATACTCCGTCAGGGGCATCAGCTCTATGTGGGTGTAGCCCATCTCCTTTAGATAGGGGATGAGGGTGGCGGCCAAATCGCGGTAGCTGTAGGGGTTACCGTCCTTGTGCAGGCGCCAGCTGCCGGCGTGTATCTCGTAAATGTTCATGGGGGTGTTCACGGGGTTTTGCTGGCGCTTTTGGCGCTCCCAGCGTTCGTCGCCCCACTGATAGCCCGAAAGCTCATACACCTTGCTGCAATTGCCGGGGCGGGTTTCGGCGTGCAGGGCGCAGGGGTCGGCCTTAAACACCCGTTCGTCGGCCGGGGTGGTAACGCAATATTTGTAAATGTCAAACTCGGTAATGCCGGGAATGAAGCACTGCCATATGCCGGTTTTGTGCAGGTTTTGCATGGGGTGGGCGGTGGGCATCCAGCGGTTAAAATCGCCCACCACGCTAACGGCGCGCGCGCGCGGCGCCCACACGCGGAACCACGCCCCCGGCTGGCCGCCCACCTCGCACAGGCGGCTGCCCAAAAACTTCCAGCAGTCGTAGTTCGTGCCCTTTTTAAAGCTATATATCTCCGTATCGGCTTTCAGGCTGGTCAGCTTTTGCATCACATTCTCCCCATGGCGTTACGGCGTCAATATCTGTTTCCATCATTTTACCGAATACTGGGTGGAAAAGCAAGTAGCAGGGGCTGTGGGCGCCGAATGGGGCGCCGAATGGGCGCCGAATGTTTCGGGCCCGCTGAATGTTTTACGTGCGCGCCGTCGTTTTGTGAAGTGATATACCTGCCCGGTGGTGCCGCCAAGCGCCAAGCCAAGCGCCAAGATTTGTTGTTGTGAAATGGTGGGCGGTGGTGTATAATACATTTAAGTGTCGAGAAGCATATATAAAGCGCAACGCACAGTTTGTTACACAGGAAAGGACCGGCGCCTTGAACCAGCAATCCGATAACTACAACCAAAATTATCCCTATTCGGGCGCGGGGCCGCAGCCTGGCCCCCAGCAGGGCGGGCCTTATCAGGGCGGCCCGCAGCCGAATGGGCCTTACCAGCGCGGCCCCCAGCAGGGTGGGCCTTATCAGGCTGGCCCGCAGCAGGGCGGGCCTTATCAGGGCGGCCCGCAGCCGAACGCCCCCTACCAGGCTGGCCCGCAGCAGGGTGGGGCTTATCAGGGTACCCCGCACCAGGGCGGGCAAAGGCCCCAGGCCGACTATAGCCGCCGCTTTGCGGGCATCGCGCGGGAATTTGGCTCCGCCATCACCGATGTGGTGAACGAGAGCCTGGGCGCCGCCGGCAAGGGCCTGTCCAATATCAATATTGGAACCCGCAACAGCAACGTGCCCGTGGCGCGCCACCAGCCGAATAAACCGCGCAAGCCAAAGCAGGCCGCCCAGGCCGCGGGCGCCTACCAGCGGCCCGAATGGTTCCCGCAGGGGCAGCAGGGCAAAAAAGCGAACGTGCGCATGCGCCACATATCCCCCGGCATGATGGACATTGCCGGACTGAACCAACTGAAAATACCAAAGGGCATTGTGCGCCTGGTGTTCGGCATTTTGGGCTCGGTGGTGTTCGGGCTTGCCATGCTCACCTTTGCCATTTTAAACACCTACATTCCCGACGTGGTGGCGTTTGTACCGCTGGGCGGGGTATCGGGCATGTTTTTTGCGGGCAGCGTGGTGCTGGCCAACTTTGGCATGCAGGCAAACCGCCTGGCCAAGCGGGCGGAAAAATACTACGCCCTGTTTGACAAGAAAAAGGTGCTTACGATAGAGGAAGTGGCCGGCTACACCGGCGAAACCGAAAAAAAGGTGCGCAAGGACATCACCAAGATGCACAAGCGCGGCTGGCTGCTGGATATTTTCTATGACCGCGAGCACACCTGCCTGATGAAGGGCGAGGATACCTACGAGCAGTATCTGGACAGTATCGACCACACCAAGCGCCTGCAGCGCGAGGAGCAGGAGCGGCAGCAACGCCTGCAAAACCCGGAAACGGCCGACATCGAGACCTTCCGCAGCGAAGGGGCCGCCACCATACGCAAAATCCGCGCGGCAAACGACGCTATCCCCGGCGAGGAAATCAGCGATAAACTGAGCCGCCTGGAGGACAGCTGCGCGCGCATTTTCTCCTATGTGGAAAAGCACCCCGATAAATTGCCCGACACCCGCAAATTTATGGACTATTACCTGCCCACCACCCTGAAGCTGGTGGAAAAGTACCGTGAGTACGAAAAGATGGACTATCAGCCCGAGAATGTGCTGGAGGCCAAGCGCCAAATTGAGAGCGCGCTGGGAACCATTGAGCAGGCCTACCGCAATTTGCTGGCCGGCTTCTACCAGCCGGACACGCTGGACATTTCCACCGACATTGTTGTGCTGCAAAACATGCTGGAGCAAGAGGGCCTCACCGGCCACAGGTTCGACATTGACCCGGCCCCCGGCGCCCCCAGTGCCCCCGCCCCTGTGCAGGAAGATGACGGCGCAATTAATCTGAAGCTGTGAGAATGAATGGCTTGCTAAGGCAAGCTTCAATACGCCCTATTTAGGAGGAACGTATGAGCGACGAAAATACCAACGTGCAGCCCGCCGTTACACTGGAGATGCCCGCCACACCCGCCGCGGCCGCCCCCACCCTTACGCTGGACAGTGCGCCCGCCGCTGCGCCGCAGCAGCCCAAGGTGGAGGAACTGGTGGAGCGCGCCCGCCTTACCCCGGCGGAGCAAAAGCAAGTGGATGATTTTGCTCAGCAGATTGACATCCACGACTCCGCCATTATTGTGCAGTACGGCGCGGGCGCCCAGAAAAAAATGAGCACCTTCTCTGAAAGTGCCCTTAGCAGTGTGCGCAGCAAGGATTTGGGCGAAGTGGGCGGCATGTTGTCCAGCCTGGTAACCGAGCTGAAAAGCTTCGATGTGAAGGAAGAGGAACAGAAGGGCTTTTTGGGCTTTTTCAAAAAGACGAACAACAAAATTGTGGCGCTGAAAGCCCGCTACGCCACGGCGGAAAGCAACGTTGCACAAATTGTAAAAACGCTGGAAAACCACCAAACCACCCTGCTTAAAGACGTTGCCACGCTGGATAAAATGTATGAGCAGAACGTGGTGTACTTTAAAGAGCTGACGATGTACATTTTGGCCGGCAAGAAAAAGCTGGCCGAGGTGGAGGGAACTGAGCTGCCGCAGCTGCGCCAAAAAGCGGAGCAAAGCGGCCTGCCGGAGGACGCCCAGGCCGCCAACGACCTGGCCAATTTGTGCGACCGTTTTGGCAAAAAGCTGCACGATTTGGAATTGACGCGCACCATCTCCATCCAGATGGCGCCGCAGATTCGCTTGATTCAGAACAACGACACCCTGATGAACGAGAAAATCCAGTCCACGCTGGTAAACACCATTCCCCTGTGGAAGAGCCAGATGGTGCTTACGCTGGGTGTGGCCCACAGCCAGCAGGCGGCGCAGGCCCAGCGCGAAGTGACCGACATGACCAACGAGCTTTTGCGCAAGAATTCCGAGGCGCTGAAGATGGCTACCATTGAGACAGCCAAGGAGAGCGAGCGCGGCGTGGTGGACATTGAAACGCTGCAAATTACCAACCGCAACCTTATTGAAAGCTTGGACGAAGTGGTGCGCATTCAAACCGAGGGCCGCCAGCGCCGCGCCGAGGCCGAGGTGGAGCTGGCCCGCATTGAGGGCGAACTGAAAACCAAGCTGCTGGAACTGAGGAAGTAGAAAGCAAAGGGCAACCCTAAAAGCAAAACCCGGTGCCTATGTGGCGCCGGGTTTTTGCAGGAAAGCAACCCACATAAAACGGGGAGTGAGTACCTTGAACGTATCGGTAATTGGAAACGGCCGCTGGGGCACTTTTTTAGCCTGGTACCTGTGCGGCGCCGGGCACACGGTAACGCTGTATGGCCGCGCAAGCAGTGCCGGCATGCGGCAGCTTATGCTGGCGCGCAGCAACAGTTTGCTGCACCTGCCAAGCGGCGTGGCCCTCACCACCAGCCTTTCGGCGGCGCTGCGAAACGAGGTGGTACTGGTTAGCGTGCCCAGCCAAAGCCTGCGGGGCCTTTTGGGGCAAATAGCGGCACAAAAGCCCGCTGGCAAATTGCTGGTGCTGTGCATGAAGGGCCTGGAAATGGGCAGCGGCAAGCGCCTGAGCCAGCTGGTGGCGGAGGAATTGCCGCACTGCCGCTGCGCCGTGTGGCTGGGCCCCGGCCATGTGCAGGAGTTTTTGCGCGGTGTGCCCAACTGCATGGTTATCGACGCCGCGCTCGAGGCCGACAAAACCATGCTGGTAAACGCTTTTTCCAGTGAACTCATCCGCTTTTACTACGGCGAGGACTTGATTGGCAACGAGGTGGGCGCCGCCGCGAAAAATGTGGTGGGCATTGCCGCCGGCCTGCTGGACGGCCGGGGCCTTGCCAGCCTGAAAGGCGCCCTGATGAGCCGCGGCTGCCGGGAATATGCCCGCTTGATTGTGGCCATGGGGGGCAGCGCCAGCGCCGCCTATGGGCTGTGCCACCTGGGCGACTACGAGGCAACGGTGTTCAGCCCGCACAGCCACAACCGCATGTTTGGCGAGCGCCTGGCCCGGGGCGAGGGCTACGACAAACTGGCAGAGGGCTGCTACACCGTGAAAGCACTGGTGGCGCTGGGAGAAACCTACGGCGTGGAACTGCCCATTTCCCGGGTGATATACCGCATTTTGTACGAGGATATGCCCCCCGAAGAGGCGCTGGACAGTTTGTTTTCCCGCTCTTTGAAGCAGGAGTTTGCTTAACTATTTTCCCTCGACAAATCCTCGACAAATTCACAACAAAGCCCTTGCAGGATATTTGTCCATGCGGTATAATAATAAACATGGATAGGTATCACTTTGCGCACACATACCGCAGAGAGGGGGCCGCGCAATGGAGATAGGCAACGTCATCCGTTTTAGCATGGCGCCGCCTTCCGCTGGCGTGGCCGCACCCATGGGCCTGCCCTTTGCCGAAGATGGCGGGCAGGGCGGCATGGCCGTCGCGCCATCTTTGATGCCCGGTTCGCTGGCGGGCCCGGCAGTGGGCAGAAGCCCCGAGACCCAGCGCCTTGCCGAGGAAAAAGCCTTTTCCAAAATGATGCAGGATCGCTTTAACAAGGAGTGCGAGACCTGTAAAAACCGCACCTATCAGGATGGCTCGAACGACCCCGGCGTGTCTTTTAAGTCTGCCGCGCACATCGACCCTTCCGTTTCCGCCAGCGTGGTTATGGGCCACGAGCAGGAGCATGTGGCCCATGAACAGGCCCGTGCCGAACAGGAGGGCAACAAAGTGGTGGATTCAAAAGTGCGCCTGCACGGCGCCTTTTGCCCGGAGTGCGGCCGCTACTACATTGCCGGCGGCGTTACCGAGACCACGGTGCGCAGCGGCGGAGGCAAGAACGAGAACCACGGCCATGAGCCTGAGGCTGGCGCAGCCGGCTTTGACATATCGGCTTAGATGGTGCCTACGCAAGATGAATAATTGTAAAGGAGATGAGCAGGTGGAAGACAGCAGCGCCCGAAGTACCGGCGGGCTGATGGAACCCCCTTTATGTACAGAACGGCTGGGCCGCCTGCTTATGTGCGCTGCTTTATAGCGCGTGGCCGCAGGTTTTGCCCGTTGCGCTTTGGCGTGGCGCGCCCGCAAGGGCAGGCAGGCGGCTTTCTGTTTTGCAAATAAAGGGGCTGCGCATCGCGTTTGCGGTGCGCAGCCTTTGGCGTTTTAATCTGCCCGCATGGGCGCACCGGCGGCCATCTAAGCCGCCGGGCGCTTTCGTGCGGTTTTTTGTGCTTATCCCAACACCTAACGCCTAAAAGGAGGCGCCGCCATGGCCCCGGAAACCATGACCCAAACACTGGAAGAACTGCTGGACGGGAAGCATTTCCGCCAGCTGCGCGACGCCTTTGCCCAAATGAACGAGGTGGACGTGGCCCAGTTTATCGAGAGTCTTGCGCCAGAGGCGGCCACGCTGGCCTTCCGCACCTTGCCAAAGGACGTGGAGATGGACGTTTTTGCCGAGCTGGACACCGATACCCAGCAGTGCATCGTGGCGGCCATCTCCGACAAAGAAATCAGTTCACTCATCGACGAATTGATGGTGGACGATGCGGTGGACATGCTGGAGGAAATGCCCGCCACACTGGTGAAACGGGTGCTGAGAAATGCCGCGCCCGAGACGCGGGCGCTCATCAACCAATTCCTGCGCTACCCGGAAAATTCCGCCGGCAGCATTATGACGGCCGAGTTTACCGATTTGCGCAAAACCATGACGGTGGAGGACGCCATCAAGCGTATTCGCCGCACCGGCGAAGACCGCGAGACGATTTATCATTGCTACGTAATAGACGAAACCCGCCACCTGGAGGGTGTGGTGTCGGTGAAAGACCTGCTGCTGGCAAACGACGACGAGCGGGTGGCGGACGTGCTGAAGCCGGACGTGATTTGCGTTGCCACCGGCACCGACCAGGAGGAAGCCGCCAAGCTGCTGGCGAAATATGGCCTGATTGCCCTGCCGGTGGTGGATGCCGAAAACCGCCTGGTGGGCATTGTAACGGTGGACGACGCGCTGGACGTTATCCGCGAGGAGGACACCGAGGACTTTGAAAAAATGGCTGCCATGGCCCCCAGCGAGCGCCCCTACCTGAAAACCAGCCTGTTCCGGCTGGCGGCAAACCGCCTGCCCTGGCTGTTGCTGCTCATGGTAAGCGGCGTGCTTTCCGAAAGCATTTTGCGCCTGTATGGCCCGGTTTACGCCGCCATTCCGCTTTTGGTCAGCTTCATCACCATGTTGAACGGCACCGGCGGCAACGCGGGCAGCCAAAGCAGCACCATGGTCATTCGCGGCATGGCCCTGGGCGAACTGCGCCCCAAAGACATGGGCGTGGTGGCCCTGAAAGAGGCGCGGGTGGGCATTTTGGTGGGCGTTGCCCTTGCGGCGGTGAACTGGCTGCGCATGCTTGCCACCAACCCCGGGCAGGGCATGGTGGCGCTGGCGGTGTCCCTCACCATTGTTGCGGCTGTGCTGCTGGCCAAAATTATTGGCGGTGTGCTGCCCATGGTGGCCCAGGCGCTGAAGGTGGACCCCGCGCTGATGGC
>QMCE01000850.1_pt1 | contig 16251 bp, 13 predicted proteins | sample 1821851 | NCBI WGS metagenome assembly QMCE01 (sample SAMN09453174, study PRJNA476694) | Termite gut metagenome, whole genome shotgun sequencing project. | isolation source: worker | host: Odontotermes sp. | place: South Africa:Pretoria | collected 2016-01-28
TTTCGCGGCAGGTGAGGGAGATGCCTGCCGCGAAAAGTGGGGTCCCGCACTGAGAGGGTGCCTGTGGTCACTGGCGATCAACGAGGTTGGTTTGGATGTCGGTCGTGGCCTGGGAGATTACCTCGTCGGGCGTCATCTCTTCCTTGTACATGCGCTGGATGTCAGTGCCGAGATAGTCGACGGCGCCGCTCCACCACGATGGGATGGGCACGCCACCCGGAATCTGCTTGCCAGCGTCGACCGCCACCGTCCATAGGTCTTGGTCGCCCAGTCCCTTGACGGTGCCGAACAGCGGTTTGGTCGGATCGGCCGCCGGCATGTACGCCGGGATGGACGTGACCAGCCCGTTCGGGTAGGTGTCGTTCGGCCCCCAGACGGCCGTGTAACCGGCCTGGTCGTACATCAGGAACTTGTAGAACAGCCAAGCCAGATCGGCGTTCTCGCCAGCCTTGGGCAACACGAAGGACGAGCCGCCCATCGCGCCGCCGCGGGCGCCGCCCTGCTCCCACGCAGGCAGCGGCATGGCACGCCAGTCGCCCGTTGTCTTGGTCAACTGCTGCTCTGGCGCAAATGAGAACCAGATGGCCCAGGGGTAGAACACCTGGGTGCCGTCTTCAAGCGCGCCCACGTCGCTCGGCGTCAGGTACTCGGCCAACGTGCCGAGACCCTCTTTCTGGACGCTGTCGAGCCAGCCGAGGATCTGCCGGTACTGGTCGGAGTCGAGGCGCAGCTTGCCCTGGTCGTCCGCGATCGACGTGCCGAGCTGGCTGGCGTACATCTCGAGCTGCAACTGGCCGAGGAAACCGCTCTGCTCCAAGTGGATCGGCTTGGCGTCCGGCACAGCCTTCTTGTACTGACGGGCGGCCTCCAGCAGGTCGTCGTAGGTCTCGATCTTCGTGGCGTCGATGCCAGCGTCGCTCAGGGCCTTCTCGTTGTAGAACATCAGACCGGGGTTCAGGTCGAACGGCACGCCATAGATCGCGCCGTTCAGCGAGTTGACGTCCACCTTCTGCGGGGCGATGTCAGGGATGTACGGCGCGAGCACGTCCGACAGGTCCCAGAGGAAGTCGGCATAGCCGGCCACCAAGGCATCGTCGAGGAACACGCCGTCGGGGACGTCCGTCTCGGTGATGAGCGTGTTCTGCAGCTTCGCGTCGATGTCGACGGCCTCATGGTGCACCACGATGTTCGGGTACACCTTGTTGAAGTCGTCGATGGTGGCCTCGAAGACGTTGAACAGGTCACCGGAGCGGTCCCAGATCGTGATCTCGCCGCTGGGATTGGTGTCAGCGGGAGCCTGGAGCCGATTGGGGTCGATGGCAGCGGCTGCTCCGCTGCTGGCGGGACCAGTTGGTCCGCTTTGGATGGATGGGCCGCACGCAGTCAAAGCCGTCGTGGCGACGAATAGGCCTGTCGCGAGCGCGAGACCGCGTCGGAAGGGTCGGTGGGTCGATTGCACTGGCACTCCTTTGTGTGAATGGATGCGGTCAGGCATCCGGATTCTTCGATTTGCCAACGTGTGCAAACTAGCACGCTTTCTGCATACGTTGCAAACTCGTATGCTGGGAAACGTCGGGAAGGGGAGACATATGGCGACGACGCTGCGTGACGTCGCGCGGCACGCGAACGTTTCGATTCGTACCGTGTCCAACGTGGTCAGCAACTACACCCACGTCAGCGACAAAATGCGCCAGCGGGTGCTGGCCGCCATCAACGAACTCGACTATCGTCCCAATCCTGTCGCCCGGACCCTGCGCACCGGTCGCACCGGCGTGTTGGCGCTCGTCGTTCCCGAGATCGACGTGCCCTATTTCGCCGAACTCGCCCGCGAGGTGATCGACGCCGCCGCTGAGCACGGCTACCGCGTCATGATCGACCAGACCGGCCACGACCATGACCGCGAACGTGAACTGCTTACCGGGGCCGACCGCACCATGCTCTTCGACGGTGTGTTGTTCAGTCCCCTCGCGCCGAGCGCCGAGCTGCTGGACATGCCGACCAGCTCGACCATGCCCTTGGTGTTGCTGGGCGAATACGAGTTCGATGGACGCTTCGACCATGTCGCCATCGACAACGTCCAAGCCGCCCACGACGCCGTCAGCCACTTGCTTGATCGGGGCCGCACGCGGATCGCGGCCATCGGTGCCCAGCCCGACGAAGGCTACGCGACCCCGCGCCAGCGCACCGCCGGCTATGAACGGGCTCTCCAGGCGGCGGGCATCGCCGTCGATCCCGACCTCATGCGTCCTGCCACCCACTACCGCCGTGCTGACGGCTATGGTGCCACCCAGGAGTTGCTGGCCCTGCCCGACCGCCCAGACGCCATCTTCTGCTACTCCGACCTGCTGGCCATGGGGGCCCTGCGCGCCATCTTCGACGCCGGACTGCGTGTCCCCGAAGACATCGCCGTCATCGGCATCGACGACATCGAGGAGGGTCGCTTCTCCCGCCCCACCCTCAGCACGGTGTCGCTCGACACGCCGTTCATCGCACGCCAAGCCGTCGCCCGCATCGTCGCTTGCATCGATGACCCGGGCGCCCCGGCGGTGGAAGTCACCGCGCCACACCGCGTTCTCGAACGAGAGAGCACAGCGCCCGCCCGCTGAGCATTCGCCGGTACCCCCGCCTGACGTGGGGAAGCGCTCACCCGGCTCGCCCGCCGATTCACCTAAGCCGCCTAGCCGCGTCACCTCGTCCTGTTCGTCGCTATCGCCTCATTCGCTTGCCGCCAGCATCCTAGCCAACGATAGAAGCGGAGCCATATGCTTATTTGCAACGTGCGCAAACTGAGTGCGGCGAGGTACGCCTCAGTCTTCGTGCCGCGGTCACCGACGACTTAGGAGGTTCTCATGTCCGCGTCATCACATCGAAGTATCAGACCCCTTACCCTCTCTCTGCTGTGTGCCATGTCGCTCGCCCTCATTGGCATCGCGGCACCGGCGGCGTCCGCCGCGCCGGTTACCCTCGCCAATCAGATTCTGTATTCTCCGAATCTGGGGCAAGACCCCAACGGCACTGGCGGTTATCCCCGCGCCGTGAGCCTGGTCCACGACGGTTCAGCCGACCAGACCATGCTCGCTGCAGTGGCCCGGGCCGGCAGCGGCCACTCCGATTTGCCGATCTACCGCAGTACGAACGGCGGCGAAAGCTGGAACCAGATCTCCACCATCACCTCGAACACACCCGGTTGGGACATCGAAGCTCCCACCCTGTTCGAGGTGCCCCGCGCCATCAACGGCCTGAACGCCGGAGACGTCCTCGCCGCCGGCACCGCCTGGAACGTCGGCGACTACGCCACCCAGAAGATCGAGGTGTTCCGTTCTACCGACCGAGGTTCCAGTTGGCAGTACCTGTCAAACTGCACCCAGACATCCGGGCTGCCAAACTCCTGGGGACACGGCATCTGGGAGCCGGTGTTCCTCGTCACTGACGACAACAGCCTGGCCTGCTTCATCTCCGACGAACGCCCAGCGAACACCCCGACGAACAACCAGATCATCGGGCACTACACCTCTACGGACGGCGGACGCAGTTGGAGTTCGTCCATGACGGTGGATGTCTCTTTCCCGTCCGACAACTTGCGCCGCCCCGGTATGCAGACTTTCGCTGAGTTGCCGAACGGCACGTTCATCATGTCGTACGAGATGTGTCGTGATGCCACGGACGCCGACCATGCCTGCGAGGTCTACGTCAAGACCAGCGCCGATGGCAACTACTGGGGTACGCCCGGTGACGCCGGCACGCTCGTCCAGACCGCCGACGGTCGTCAGCTTCTGCACACGCCCTACATCTCCTGGATTCCTGGCGGTGGGCCAAACGGCACCGTTCTGCTCTCCGGGCAGCGGGTCGTCTCCGGCCCGACCGGCAACAAGCAGGTGCTCGCCGAGTCAGGCAGCGTCCTTTTCACGAACACCAATCTGGGCACCGGTAATTGGGTGGAGGCCGCCGCTCCGGTGACCGTCAACCCGACGGGTTCCTACGCCACGGGTGCCGCCTCTTGCCCCGGTTACTCGACCCCGGCGATCCCGCGCGAGGACGGCACGTCGTTCCTCTACCTGGGGGCGACCTGGCTGGGCCAGGAGAACCAATGTGAGGTCAAGTTCGGCATCGGTCAACTTCCCGGCCCAACCGGCCACATTGTCGGTCCTGAGAGCAAGTGCCTTGACGTCGACACCAACACGGCTGGCAATGGTCACGCCGCTCAGCTCTGGGCCTGTGGCACAGCTGCCGGTCAAGAATGGTCCGTCAAGGCCGATGGCACGCTGCGTTCCTTCGGCAAGTGCCTGGATGTCGACGCTAACGGGACGGCGAACTTCACCAAGGTTCAGCTCTGGGAGTGCAACGGTTCTGGTGCGCAGCAGTGGCGGCCGCAGGCCAACGGTTCCCTGCTGAACCCGCAATCCGGCCGTTGCCTCGACCTGCCTGAAGGCAACACGTCGGACGGCACCGACCTGCAGATCTACGACTGCAACGGTCTGTGGACCCAGCAATGGACGCTGCCCGGCGTGCCCACCGGCCCCATCACCGGCCCGGCCACGACGTCGATGTGCGTGGATGTCGATACGAACACCGCCGTCGCCGGCAATGCCGTTCAACTGTGGAATTGCAGCGGTGTCAGTGGACAGCAGTGGGAAATGCACACCGACAACACGATCCGCTCCTTCGGCATGTGCCTGGATGTCGTCGGCAACGGCACCGCCAACGGCACGCCCGTCGAGTTGTGGGGTTGCAACGGCGGCGGGGCCCAGCAATGGGTACCGCAAGCCAACGGGTCGCTGCTCAACCCGCAGTCGGGTCGCTGCCTCGGCACCTCGGCGGGTGTCACCAGCGAAGGCAGTAATTTGGCGATCTACGACTGCAATGGTGAGTGGACACAACAGTGGAATTTCCCGGTGTAGCCAACGGCTGACGTTCGGACAGTCCACTCAACGGGCTGGCCCCGGTCGGCAGCGCCGATTGCGTAGTCGACTGGGGCCGCGTCCGCTAGGTGACCTCTCGTTGAGGTCTCGGCGTGGTCGCAGCCGATGCCTCACGCCAATCTCGTCCAGCGAAATGGGACAAATTCGCGTCGTGTGCTTGCTCCGGTACCCGGCTGGACCTAGCTCCTCCAGAAAATGGGACAAACTCGCGCCTTAGTGGCGTCACCTGGCTGATTCGGGCTGCTCGGCTCGTTGAGGCGCGAGTTTGTCCCATTTCGACACGAGGCGGCATGGCCCTTGCGTCTACACACTCGGTGTATACACTCGATGACATGAGTTCACTTGAAACGCCAGAGGTGCTGTTGGGCCTGCTGGGCACCAAGCCCAGTTACGGCTACGACCTGAAGCAGGATTACGACCGCTTGTTCGGCAGCGAGAAGGCCGTGGCAGTCGGGCAGGTGTATTCGACGCTCGCCCGCCTGCTGAAGGCCGGACTGATCATGCTGCTCGGCGCCGAAGCCGGTGCTGGCCCTGAACGCAAGCGCTACGAGATCACCTCTGAAGGCCGCGAGCATGTGGCCCACTGGATGTTCACGCCGGAGGTGCCGAACGAGTCGTTGCAGTCGAACCTGTTCGCCAAGACGGTGGTGGCGCTGCTGCTGGGCGACGACGCCGAGCGTCTGCTCGACGTCCAGCGCGCCGAGCACCTGGCGCGCATGCGCGAACTCACCCGACAGAAGCAGACCGGCGACGTCGCCACCACGCTCATCTGCGACTATGCCCTGTTCCACATCGAGGCCGATCTGCGCTGGATCGAGCTGACGAGCGCGCGGCTGAACGAACTGCGCCAGAATCTGGCGGTGGTCGCATGAGCAACTGGAGAAGAGCGCCACATCGTCGGCTTGACGGGGCGGCGGGGCGAGATTCTGGCGGTGGTCGCATGAGCAGTCTGACGGCAGGTGGACACCTGGCCGGAGTCGGATCGTCCACCCCTCTCGACGGTGATCGCATGGGCGACCCGGTGCTGCGGGCCCGAGGCCTGCGGAAATCGTTCGGACTGACCGAGGCGTTGCGCGGCATCGATCTGGATGTGCGTCGCGGCGAGCTGCTGGCCGTGATGGGCCCGTCCGGCTCGGGCAAGTCGACGCTGCTGCACTGCCTGGCGGGAGTTCTCCCGGCCGACGCGGGTGAGGTGTGGTTCGACGGCAGGTTGATCAGCGATCTGTCGGAGGCGCAGCGCTCGACGCTACGGCTCAAGGAGTTCGGCTTCGTCTTCCAGTTCGGCCAGTTGCTGCCGGACGTCAGCGCGCTCGACAACGTCACCATTCCCCTGCTCCTGGCGGGCGTGGGGCGGGCGGAGGCCAAGAAGACGGGCCTGGTCTGGCTGGAGCGCTTCGGCGTCGCCGCGCTGGCGGACGACCGGCCAGGGGAGATGTCAGGCGGTGAGGCGCAGCGGATCGCGGTCGCGCGGGCGATGGTGGCAGAGCCTGCGGTGCTCTTCGCCGACGAGCCGACGGGCTCGCTCGACTCGCTGGCGGCCGAGCATGTGCTCACCGCGATGGCCGAGCAGGTTCGCCAAGCCGGGACGACGGTCGTGCTCATCACCCATGATCCGCGCACGGCGTCCTACGCCGACCGCGAGGTGGTCGTCCGTGACGGACGGCTGTCGCCCGCCTACGAGGCGGCGGCATGAACCCGGCGGTGGCGCGTCTGGCGATGTCCAGCGGCGCCGGAACGTGGAAGCGGTTCGTGGCCACCGCCGCTGGCATCGCGCTCGGCGTGGCGTTGTTGTTCACGCTGCTGGGCGCGAGTTCGGCCCTCCACCTGCGCGATGAGCGGACCATGTGGACGAGCGCCGCCACGACGGATTCCACCGACGCGGACGGCCAGCCCATTTCCCTGACGCCCGACACAGTGTTGCTGGGCACGCGACTCACGCTGTTCGACGGCCAACCGGTCCAGGAGATGATGCTGGCGTTGTCGCCGGACAATCGTGTGGAATTGCCGGGCGGGCTGCCGGCCCTCGCCCCTGGTGAGTCGTACGTCTCTCCGGCGTTGGCCGCGCTGATCGCCGCGGTGCCGTCGGACCAACTGGGGGATCGCTTCGGCACGGTGGCGGCCGAGCTGCCGACCCGCCTGTTGGAGGGACCCGACCAGCTCATCGCCATTCATTTCTTGGATGAGGCGACGATGCGTGCCCGGGGAACCCCCTGGTTGGTGTCAAGTTTTGCCGGAGTGGTGTCCGGCAACAACGCGGGCTACCAGGTGGTGCTCGCCGTCGGGGCGATCGCCCTCGTCATTCCCGTGGTGCTGCTGATCTCGATCGTGACGCAGCTGGGCGCGGCCCAGCGGCGCGAGCGTTTCCAGACGCTCCGGCTGATCGGCGCCAAACCGCGCAACGTGGCCGAGCTGGCGGCGGGCGAAATGGGAGCGATGGCAGCCGTCGGCGCCGTCGTCGGCTGGGGGGTGGCCTACCTGGTGCGCCCCTTGGCGGCCCAGGTGTCGATCAACAGCACCCGTTTCTATACTGACGACCTCGCGGTGAGCGCACCGACGGTGGCGGCGGTGCTCGTCGGCGTCGTGCTGATCGCGAGCCTGGTCGCCGCCTGGCGGGTCCAACGGGAGGGCATCGGTCCCTTGGGCGCCACCCGGCAGAACCAGGAGCGGCCACCGCGCGCGAGCCGGGTCATCCCCCTCGTGTTGGGAGCCGCGCTGATCGTGGCGAGCGCCCCCCGCAGCATCGATTCGGCCGCCCGGCAATCTCTGGCGATCGTCGGCTTCGCGGTCCTATGCGTCGGCATCATCATGATCGGGCCGTGGTTCGTCCGCCTGGTGAGCGGCGCCCTCTCCCGTCACGCCAACTCGGCGGCCACCGTGATCGCCTCCAGTTGGTTCCGGCGGCATCCGGTGGCCGCCTTCCGTTCGGTCGCCGGCTTGGTCGTGGCGATGTTCACAGTGTCGGTCTTTTCCGGTATGGCCAGCGTCGTCGGTCAGACGACAGCGGTGCCGGAGCTGCCTGGATTGTTGACGGCGGACGCCGCGTACGGCCAGTTGTCGCCCACCGCCGACGCCGACACGGTTCAGCGCCAGGCGTCGGGCGTCGAGGGAGTCACCGCCACCGTCGTGGGCTACTACTGGGAACAGGACGCCGACAGCACGGTGGTGTCGGCGGCGGACGCCCGCACGCTGGGCTTCGCGGCCGTCCCGGACACCGGCTGTGTCGCCTTCAACCGGGATTTCGTCATGCCGCAGGCGGCCGTTCCCGCCACCTTGCTCGCCACCGACTGCGCGACGCGCGGCGACCCGGTCGTCCTCTTCGTGCGCACGGACGGCAGCTCCGCCGCGATGAACCGGGCGAAGACGTGGTCAGCCACCTCCTCCGACATGGCCTCGTCGCTGAACACGCGGTCGGACGGCACGGAGATGGCGTCCCTCGGGGCGATTGCGACGTTGGCCAGCATGGCCTACCTGGGTGTGCTGATCGCCGTGGCCATCGCTGGCCTGTCGCTGGCGGTGTCGTCGTCGGCGGCTGTCCTCGACCACAGGCGCACCTTCGGCCTGATGCGCCTGATCGGTATGCGCCACCAGACGCTGTGGAAAGTGGTCTCCATCGAGGCGCTCGTCCCTCTGCTGGCGACGGTGGTGGTGACGGTCGCGGCGGGCTTCGCTGTGGCCTGGGTGCTCATCGAGGGTTGGGCGACCAACTTGTCGATGAGCTGGCCCGACCCGCGCTACTACCTGGCGATCGGCGCCGCCACGCTGATCGCCGTGGCAGCGGTCTGCGCGACGTTCCCGACCGTCCGCAACGGCACAAGGGCGCAGACGACTCGCTTCGAGTGATTCAGTGCTGCCAGAGCGAGGTGATGGGGAGGACGTGCAGCCAGTCGTGAAGACGCGCGGTGGTGTCGCCCGTGTGCAGCAACACTCCGGTGACCCTACGGTCTGTGAATCGTTCGTGGAACGCCAGGAGGTTGTGCCAGTGCTGTTGCGTCGGGGTCGTTGTGCTCTTGACTTCGACAGCGATCAGGTCGCCGCCTTCCGTTTCGATCACGAGATCCACTTCAAGGTTGTCAAGATCACGGAAGTGATAGATGGCGTACGGAGTTTGGGTCCACCAGCGTTGTTTGGCGAGTTCCAGAGCGACGAATTGTTCGACGAGGCTGCCGTAGTATTCCCGGCCGCCGGGGGCTATGGCCTGCGCTGAGGTGAAGCCGATCAGCGCGGCGCTGAGCCCTGTGTCGAGCAAGGATGCTTTGGGACGGCGGACCAATCGACGGTGTGGCGCCCGGTTCCACGCTTGGTACTCCACGACGAGGCGCATCGTTTTGGCGAGGCGCCAATACACCTCCATGGTGGATTCGGCCACACCAATGCTGCGCGCCAGCTTGGCCTTGACGAGTTCGGCTTGCCCTAAGGACGCAATATAGGTGAGCATGGCACCTAGCTGATCGGCGTAGCCGCCGTCCTTCAACTCGCGGGCGTCGTGGTCGGCCAGGCGGGAGACGTAGTCGTTCAACCAGCGGCGTGCTCGCTGTTCGCTGCGGAGGTGGACTTCAGGAAAGCCGCCGGCGATCACTGCTTCTGGTTTCAGCGGTGAGAAATCGTCCCCTTCGGCTCCAGTGAGGAGCCAGGTCACGAAGTCTTCCGGGATGCTCCTGCGGGCCAGTTCACCCTGGCTGAACGGCATCAGCTCGATCGTCTCCGCTCTACCGGCGAGCGAATCGCCCACTCCTTTGACTTGCAGTAAATCGGCGGAACCGGTGAGGAGAAACCGGCCGGGCGTGCGGCGAGCGTCCACAGCCGCTTTGAGCGGGAGGATCAGCCCTGGCGCTCGTTGGGCCTCATCAATGGCCAGCGTGCCTGCAGGGTATTGATTGACGACGGCCTTCGGGTCGTCTTGGGCGAGGCTCAACGTCGGCGGATCGTCCAACGTGATCACGCGTGCCTCGCGGTCGGCGACGACCATGTGGGCGAGAGTGCTTTTGCCCACTTGCCTGGCGCCTTGGATGACGACGACCGGGGTGTCCGACAGCGCTGTCTCGACTGCGGCGCGAGCGAATCTGGGGATGAGCGATGTCTCCGACATGCGTCTAGTTTGCCACTTCGTCGAAGATTTGAGCTGTCTAGATCGAAGATTTGAGCTAGTGAGATCGAAGATTTGAGCTAACAGCCGAGGCGGGTATCGACCGTGGTTTGGTGGGCGCCGATGGTGATCACGCCCCGACTTTCGTGGGCTGTCCGAGCGGGGCGCACCAGCCCGGTTCCAGGAAGAAGAGGGGACGGTTGAGCGCCCGGTAACGCTCAGCGGTGTCGTCGGGGACCAGGCAGCGTTCGTCCATGTCGATGCGGCGGACGGTGCCGAGGATGAAGACCTCGTCGCTGGGGAACTCGATGATCCGGTCGAGGACGCATTCCAGGTGGGCGACGCATTCGGCGATCACCGGGACCGAGACGGTCGTACCCGGCAGCGTCGTCAGGCCGGCGGCTGCGAGACGATCGGGTGCGTCCGGCATGGCCCAGATGGCCTCGGCCAGGCCGGCGCCTGGCACGTTGACGACGAACTCGCCCGTCGCCCGGATGTTCTTGGCCGTCCGGTGGCTCCACTGGCAGCCGAAACCGAACGTCGGTCCGGCGAAAGCGACTATCGTGGCGCAGCTCTTGGGAGCCACGTCGATTTCCCCGTTCTCGTCCCGCGTGGTGACCAACAGCACTTGGTACAACAGAGGCGAGGGTGACCACTGCCATTTGTCGAGCGGCATCGCTCGGAAGACCGGAGGTACCATGCCGTCAGGATACTGGGCGGTCGCCGCGAAGCCTGATGTGCAGATGACGAGAGCAGCTCTCCGGCGAACCGGCACGACGGAGTGCCGTCCAGGCGTAGCCTTCGACCATGGCTAGTACCGGACGGATCTTCGTCGGGAACATTTTGTTCGTCGTCTGTTGCGCGTTCTATTTGGCGTGGTGGCTGCTGAGCTTCCGTCCGAGCAAGCCAACGAACGGCTTCACGTTCGGCTGGCTGCTGCTGCCGGCGGTCGTCGCCGGCGTGGCGGGCGTGGTGGGCGTCATCTGGGGCATGGCGGACGCAGACGCCAGCAGGCGGCCGATCGCGAACTGGTGGTTCATCGTCGGGGCCGTCGCCGCCTACATCATCTTCACGGTGGTCACGCGCTGGGCGTTCGACCGGCAGGTGACGTCCGAACTGATCCTGTTCACCGGCTGGGCCGCGCTGGCGTTGGCCGAGGCGAACACGCTCTATGGCTCGGGGCTGTTTCCGCGCGGCGCGGCGCTGGCGTTCGTCGTCGTCATCGGGCTCGTCTTGATCGCCAGCCTCGTCTGCTACGTGTTGTACTACCGGCTGGATGCCGTGGCGGGCTACGTGGACGGGATCATTCCGCTGGCGTTGGTTGCGCTCGTCATGGCCGGGTTCTCGGTGTGCATGGCGGCGCTGTCGAGTTGACGAGACGTGCCGGGCAGACCCACCGCCGTTGAGCGTGGGTGCGAGTTCGAAGAGGGGAAACGAGGTGGCGGACGAGAGCGGCTATGCGTTCCGAGCGGCGACCAGAGCTGACTCGGAGTGGTTGGCGGTGCTCCACCAGGCGGCCTACGCGACGTTGTGCGGGTACTACAGCGAACGCGAACGCGCTTGGCAGGAAGGCTTCTTCTCGGCGAGAATCGGCCACCCGGTCGAGATTGAGATCGTCAGCTGGGACGGGCGGGACGTCGGCGCGGTCTACCTCGGAGGCCGGGACGGCGCCGTCGTCATCGAAAGCCTGGAAGTGACCCCGGAGCGCCAAGGGCGGGGTGCGGGATCGGCGGCGCTTGGCTGGGTTCTGTCGCGTGCGGAGCGGAACGGCCAGACCGTCGTGTTGAACGTGCACAAAGAAAACTTTGGGGCGCGTCGTCTCTACGAGCGGTGCGGCTTTTCGGTCGTCGGGACGACGGCTACGCACGACGTGATGAGTTGGCCTCATCCCGAGGCATCGAGCTTGCCGTGCACACTCAGATGACTGGATGGGATCCCGCAAAGCGTAGTCTCGATTCACCGCAAAACATGTTGTAGTTTTCCCGCATTATGTAGTCTGGTGGGGTGGATGATTACAGGATTCGGGTTGCCGATGCGGAGCTAGCGCAGTGGATGGCCACGATGGGCGCCGTTCTCATCGAAGGACCCAAGGCTTGCGGCAAAACGATGACAGCCGAGCGCGTAGCGGCGATGTCCTACCATTTCGATGAGGACTTCAACGCCCGCCAGGCAGTCGAGCTTGATGCCGAAAGCTTGTTTTCCGGGCCGACCCCGATCCTGTTCGACGAGTGGCAACTTGCTCCGACGGTCTGGAACCGAGTCCGTCGTCAAGTCGACGCGAGACGCACCCGCGGCATTGCTCTGCTCACAGGCTCCGCCACCCCGCATGATGATGTTGCCCGGCATTCCGGCGCTGGCCGCATTGGGACGCTGGCGATGCGACCGATGAGCCTGTGGGAATCAGGTCACTCTACTGGTTCTGTCTCGCTGAAAGCGCTCTTCGACGGCGAAACGCCATCAGGGCGAGACTCCGGTCTTACCGTTCGCGATTTGCTGCAACGAATCGTAATCGGCGGTTGGCCTGGTCTTCTCAACGCTGACGAAACCGAAGCTCGGCGCTGGCTCGCCAGCTACCTACGAAACATCATCGAAGTGGACATCCCGGCTCTCGGGGCCCGGCGTGATCCCAGAAACATCAGACGGCTTCTGATGGCTCTCGCCCGAGGCGTTGGTCAGCCTGTCAAAGTGACCGCACTGGCTGCTGACGTCGGTGGCGACCGCGGCCCAGTCGCCACGAGCGCGATCTATGCCTATCTAGACGCCTTAGAGAGACTGATGCTGATCGATAACTCAGCGTCATGGACGCCTCACATGCGATCGCGCCTGCGATTACGAACAGCGCCGGTGCGATACTTCGTCGACCCTTCGCTCGGACCTGCTGCGCTCGAAATCGGTTCAGCAGAACTGCTCGCTGACCTCAATGCCGCCGGCTTTCACTTCGAAGCACTCGTCGTACGAGATTTGAGGGTCTACGCTCAAGCGCTTGGCGGAACCGTACGTACCTGGCGTGACGAATCTGGGCACGAAGTCGACGCAATCATTGCCCTACCTGGCGGTCGATGGGGTGCTTTCGAAGTGAAACTCAACCCTCAGGCCGTTGATGAAGCCGCCCAGAGCTTACGGCGATTCGCCGACAAAGTTGACATCACCAAGGTCGGTGAACCCACCCTCCTCGCAGTCATCACCAGCACCGGCTTCGCGGGGCGACGTCCCGACGGGACTCTCGTTATACCCATCACGACCCTTGCGCCATAGTTGACGCTTGGCTGCAGGGGATATGGGGCTTGATGTCACGGAACAGGCCCATTCGTTTCCTTTCCCGTGGCGATGGACAAGTCAGAGTGACATGTGTTAACGTAACGCCGCTTATAACGAAAGGCTTGCCCATGGCGACACGATATGATCTCCAGCCGATGCTGGGTTTTGGCGTGCTGTCGTTGCGGCATAGTCAACGCACGTCCAATCGCGAGTGCTGGGAGCGATCCGAGTAAACGTCAGGTAATCCCTGTCGACGGGTCGCGGCCAACAATCGGTTTGGCGCGGCCCGTTTTTTGTTCATCTATCACGTTCATCTGGTTCAAGCGAACTGGCTTGGTGTCTGTTGTGCAACGGCAGCACGGCTGTATGTGGAATAGCCAGTGGCGGTTCGATTCCGTCCAGACACCCGTTTATCTAGTTTCTCTTGTCAGATGATCCATTGGCGCGGCAAAGCGGCGAGCGACGCCGCACGACGAAAGGAGGACGCGATGTCCGTGGTCATCTTCAATGCGGGCGGGCAACAAGTGCTCGGCACGGTGACGCTGAAGCACGCTGTCGGCATGCTCTTCCGCCGGGTCGCGCGCGTCCACGAGGCGGAGCCTGAACGCCGGTTCGGCCCCTACCCGCAGCCGCGTTCCGTCGAGCTCGTCGGCTGGATCTACACGCGGTGGGTCTACGAGCCGACGAGTGACGCGTGCAGCCGGGCGGCCGTGCTGCGGCGCGACCATTACCGTTGCGCCTATTGCGGCCAGACGGGCGTCACGCTGGACCACATCGTGCCCAAATCGCGCGGTGGCAAGACGACGTGGACGAATTGCGTCGCGGCCTGCGCGGCGTGCAACGCCCGTAAAGCCAATCGCACACCGGAAGAGGCCGGCATGCGGCTCGACGTCGTGCCCCGAGCGCCTGTCAGATCATCCGCCTGGCGCGCAGCATGACTTGAGACAGGCGATGGCTGGGCGTGTGGGAAATGGCCGTGGCGATGAAATGGTCGACGTCCTCTTTGGCCACGTGTCGTCGGCCATTTCAGAAAGCACGGTTCTGTGGACTGGTGCGCTGGCTGTTGAATGCGTCGTCGGATGGGTTCGGATGAACTCGCCGGCATTCTCGGGCTGCCGAGGTGGCGCCTTGGTCGTCAAACGTGTCGTCGGACGGTTTTTGACGGCATAAGCCTGTGATGCGGCGCTAACGATGACGGACAGGCTGGTGACCCGTTCGTCGTTCCGTGCCGCGTTGGTGACGGCCATATGTGATGAAAAACGATCGAATGCTCGGTGACGCGTTCGCGTCATGACGACAACGATCACAGAAGAAGAATGAGGAGACGAATGATGATGAATCCGATAACGACGCCGGTTGGCGTCCCAATACCCACGTTCCCGGTCGCTTTGCCGGGGGCGAAAGCCGACACGTTGATGTGGGCGGATCCAGCCCGTGTCGAGTATGCGGCGCTGGATCAATTGCGCAACATAGCGGCCTTGCCGTGGACGAAGCACCTGCGCGTCATGCCGGACGTCCACCTGGGCAAGGGCGCGACCGTCGGTTCCGTCATCGCGATGGATCAGGCCGTCGCCCCGAACGCCGTCGGCGTGGACATCGGCTGCGGCATGATCGCCGTCGAGACCTCCTTGACGACGAGCGACCTGCCCGACGACCTGCACGAGTTGCGCGCCCAGATCGAGGCGGCGGTCCCCGTCGGCTGGTCGGCGCACGACGGCAGCGCGCCAGTGCTGCGTCACGACCCGAGGCTGAAGCGTGAGTTCACCCGGATGGCCGATGGCTTCGACGACCTGCGTGCCGACCGCATCGCCGAGCGTCGTGGCCGTGCGCTCGCCCAGTGCGGCACGCTCGGCGGCGGCAACCACTTCATCGAGCTGTGCTCCGGCACGCCGTGGCAGCCGCTCGGCCGTCCCGACGAGACGGATGTGTCGCCCGGCGGCCGCGCCGGTCGGATGGACGTCGGCGGTGGCGCCGACTCGATCTGGGTGACCCTTCACTCGGGCAGTCGCAACATCGGCAAGACCATCGCCGAACGGCACGCAGCGGTGGCCAAGGGCCTGGCGCACAACCAGGCGCTGCCGGATCGCGACCTGGCGGTGTTCCTCGCGGGCACGCCCGAGATGGACGCCTACCGCCACGACCTGTACTGGGCGCAGGACTACGCCGCCTTGTCGCGCCAGGTGATGCTGGCCGCGGTCATGGGGGTGTTGCGCTCCTGGTTCAGCGTGGCGAACGGCGGGCCCGGCGTGACGTTCGGCGAGCAGATCAACTGCCACCACAACTACGTGGCCGAGGAGACCTATGACGATGTGCCGCTGTTCGTCACCCGTAAGGGTGCGATCAGAGCGGGGAAGGGCGACTTCGGGCTGATCCCGGGCTCGATGGGCACCGGCTCGTACGTGGTCCGTGGGCTTGGCAACACGTTGTCGCTGAACTCGGCCTCGCATGGGGCGGGACGGCGCATGTCGCGCACCGAAGCGAAGTGTCGCTTCACCGCCGACGATCTCGCGGCCCAAACCGCCGGGATCGAGTGCCGCAAAGATGCCGGCGTGGTCGACGAGATCCCAGGCGCCTACAAGGACATCGACGAGGTCATGGCCGCCCAGACCGATCTCGTCGAAGTCGTCGCGCGCCTGCACACGCTGTTGTGCGTGAAGGGGTGAGGTATCGACCGCTCAGCGCACGACGCGGGCGTTGCCGCGCCAGATCGACCAGATGCTCTCTTCGTCTGTCGGTGTGACGTAGTCGGTCAGCAACGTCACCGCGTCGGCGCCGCAGGCCCAGCCGAACTGCATGGCTTTCTCGAGAGGCCAGTCTTGGAGGAGTCCGTACAACAGTCCGCCGACGAAAGCGTCGCCGCCGCCGATGCGGTCCATCACGCCGATCTCGCGCGCCTCGGCCTGATGGACGCCGTCGGGGCCAACGGCCACAGCGCCCCACATGTGACGGTTGGCGCTGAGTACCTCGCGCACCGTGGTGGCGAAGATCGAC
>QMCE01769590.1_pt1 | contig 16251 bp, 17 predicted proteins | sample 1821851 | NCBI WGS metagenome assembly QMCE01 (sample SAMN09453174, study PRJNA476694) | Termite gut metagenome, whole genome shotgun sequencing project. | isolation source: worker | host: Odontotermes sp. | place: South Africa:Pretoria | collected 2016-01-28
ACGGCAGTTTGAACCATTTTATAGAAGGGTGATTCGGGATCTGCAACAAAGTAATTGTAGTTAAGTATATTTGGATTATTAAGGCTTGTTATTACATCGCCATTATTTACCTTCATATACTTTGTAACAGGAATACCAGGAGGTAGTCCCTCAGAACTATACTTTAATAGTCCATTAATGTATACCGTATAGAATATTGATATGTTAGGATTAATAAATTGCATCGCAATTATACCCCCATATTCATCTGTTACCGTAAATGGATATTCCGCCCCACCAAATGATCCTGCTAATTTTAGTCCTTGTGATTCTCCATCTCGTACAATAGATAAAAGTTGTTCATCGTAGGTATCCTGCCAACGGAATTTATCAGTTGTTTTATGAGTAGATAAATCAGTTGTTACCTGTTGAACTGGAGTATATACACCTCCACTTGTAATAAGATGAGCGGAATTTAGCATCGGAACGCTATCAACTACTAAATCAGTCTTTTTTACATATCCTGCTTCAACATCTTTTTGTAATATATAATCTTCTCCTTCTTCATTTTGAAGAAATGAGCCTGCGAGTATGCCACCAATACCTTCTACTATACTTGTTGTACGAATAGTATCTGCATTAATAGCACCCATTCCTAAACTTAAATTAGTTACAGATATTCCATCGACAATTAATTCACCTGTTGAACGATTATAAGTAACGTTAGGTGAACTACTACCACCATGAGCAACTAATGGATTTCCGTTTGTTCCATCTCCAGTTATTGTAGTGCCATCAGTAGCTACTGACTTAAGGAATCCTTGGCTATTAACCCATGTCTGTTGAGCTATATCGCCAGTGGCTTGTGCGTTTGCAATAGCCGTTTCTGCAATAGCTTCAACTTGTTCTTCTGTCATCTGATTAATAAGAACAGTTGCTATTTTACTATCTACTGTATCTACCCATGCAAGCTTCCGACCCTCGACCGCAAAGTCACCATCAACATCAGGCCCAAATGGCCCGGCGCTTCCATGAAGCCTATCGTCTACTGTTAAATTATTTGCTTTTGTCATGATTTTATCCTGTTATGATTACATTCCAATTAGCTGTTGTGGGAAATTTAGCTGCCCACTTATCCGCAAGATCTTGCGTTGTATGAGAGCGAGACCGCAAACTATCTGATCCAACTATATCCATAAAAACATTAGCATCTACTGTTATGACTGACGCATCAATATCACCACATACTAATTGTAGATTATTACAGTCCCTAAATGACCATGTTTGAATCCTTCTAGCATTCGTAAAAACAGATATATCACAATGCCGTATATTGCTACAGTGATTTAAAAATCCAAAAGGTAATTCAGTTTCGTTCCTATACGATTCTCCAAAAACAATTTCTCCTATTGTTAATTTTGCAACAGATATTTGGTTAATAGTTAGGCGGAAGCCCTCATTTGCGCTGCCTCCAAGTCCAGATATTGGCGTGTTGGCTAATTCAAAAGGATTAACAATTCCAGATATTCGTTCTATCCAATAACTTGCTTTAGGTGCTTCTGTTTGTCCAACAGTATACTTTATAGTTCCATTCCAAATTTGCCACGGCACGGTAATTTGGCTTTGAGCTTGATCGGTTTCTCCCGTGATAGTTGCGTCATAAACCCCACTCGTCCAAACCATCGTACCACTGCCGTTATCTTTCTGCTCTTTACCGAGTAGCTGAATGGCATGATTATCTACGTGGTCATTCAGAGCACCGAAGCCAAATGCCGGAGTAATTATGAGATCATTCTGGTCATTCGTTGCATTCTCAATCTCAATCACAATCTCGGGATCTGAAAATGGACTCGTTCTCATCCATACCTTTTTATTTGGCACTTCCGGAGCGAAAGTAAACATTGCGGTTACGTCTTTTGTGCTGACTTCTGGAATAGGAACTGCTCCTCGGGCAATTTCTACGATTTCGTCGTTTGTCGGAATATCAGATGTTCGTGCGATCGTATGCTCTGCTACTATTTCGCCATTTTCATCGACCTCTGCCTCAAGAATCCTCTCTCCTTGATTGTGTTGAATCTTTACTGGAGATTTACCATCTCCAAGCTGTATGCGTTCTGGCTCAGAGAATCCGATTGTCGCAAGGTCTACCCCCCAGGTAGTATCGGTACTTCGAAGGTCGAGAGATTCAATTATTTCGGATATTCTGTCAGGTGGAAAGGTATATGTTTGCGGCCCCCAGCCAGTAGGAGTTTCGGCTGTTATTATGTTTCCTCCATATATTCCCGAACCGCCAAGCGCTGCATTGGCATCGTCTACATTACCCTCAAAATAGACTACTGTATTGGAGATAATAGTAATATTTCCTATTGAGTCTCGTTCACGTTCCTGTATGACAATAACATTTGTGGATGAAATGCCATTATTAGTACAGACATAGGCTAATCCTATTTCCTCTCTTGCTCCAAAATTTGAAAAACGGACAGTTCCGCGAACAGTATCTCCAGATGACGCATTTGGTAATGGCCTGTCGCCATTCCATTTTAGAACCATCATCCCGACGTCTATACCGCTTTCTAAATCCTGTAACCACGTAAATGATGAATCACCTCCAGAAACGATAGTCGCAATATCCGTATTCCCTACCATTAAGGCGCCACCAGCAAGCGCTGCCACGCTTTTACCGTCGGGCTGGTATGGAACATAGCCTTCCCCGCCACCACCACCTTCAGTAAGAATATCGTCAATGCTGTTAAGAACAGCCTGAACATTGGCCCCTGATATAGTTTCAAATCCTGACTGGTTTACGGTTACGTCCGATGCCGAGCCCGACCCAGAACCTCCACCTGAGCCGGGCGACTTAAAACCCCCTATTTTTAGTTGAGAGTTGAGTGCAACCTGAAGTTCCTCTGCACTTGACCAGTCGGATTTACCGTCGATAGATATATTTCCGATCCGTTCTCGTTCAACAAGATGAGAAAGCTGATTGTCTTTCTCGACAATTTCGATAAAGCCCGGATCGTTATCGAATTGCCGGGCCATGTAGATCGAAGGGTATGCGCGGCCATTTAGCGCGAAGTTCCGATCGTCTACTGTGGTAAAATTAAATGCTGCCATGACTTATCAATTATTAGTTTGCTACAAAGTTAGCAATTAAATTTGGAAAAACCAATTTTTATATATATCTTTGTTCCGTCTGGTCGCAACAGGCAACAAAGACTTAACACCTCCCTGTCTTGATTAGTGTTGCGACCACTATGAATAGGCGGGGAGGATTGTTTTAATTAAGATGGAGAATAAAAGGAATACAAAACACGGAGAATACAAGTCTCCTGAATATGCTGCTTGGGCGGCAATGAAGGAGAGGTGTTATCGCAAGAAATATCATGGATATATCAATTATGGAGGAAGGGGCATCTTGGTATGCGCCAGATGGAAAGATTCATTCGAGTCATTCTTATTGGATATGGGCAGAAAACCGAGCATAAAATATAGCTTAGACCGCATAGATGTTAACGGAGATTATTGTCCAGAAAACTGTCGCTGGGCCACACATAAGGAGCAAGCCAATAACAAAAATACCAACAGAATATTAACCTACTCTGGCCGCACTCTAAACATTCAGGGTTGGGCGGATATAATTGGTGTTTCTAACAGAACCATCCTTTCACGACTTAGACGGGGATGGAGTATTGAAAAAACCTTATCTATACCTGTTAAAAAATATTCTAATTAAGCCCCGTAAACCTGCCGTCTATTCCATTGGCTTCTTGCGCAAGTTTTTCCACATCCCGCTCCTGCCGTATTCGTTCCTCCTCGGTCGCTTGCGCTCTCTCTCGTTCGACGCGCTCGTATTCATCGGATGCTCCAATAGGAGTCTCCTCGCAAGCAGTAAGACGCGAGATAGTTCCTGCGGCCAAAGATGAGTTAATATTTTGTATCTCTTCGGTTGTGTTCTTTGGCACAAGTGGAGTAAGAACATGGCTAATGCGAAGCTCTCTGTATCCAGCGCGATCGTCTTCCATAATTCCTACAGCATCTTTAAATATGCTGATAATAGTCTTGATCGCATCATTCATCCTTGCATAGGCTAAAAGTGCCCACTGTACCTCTGGAAAATATAGATTAGTTAAGAAGGCCCCACTATCCGAGCCCGCCTTCAAAGATTCCGGCCTTACAAATACGGCCCCAACAGAATCGCACATCATCCTAAATGCGTTATCCAGTGAAAGCTCAAATGTATTGCTCGCATCTGCCGGGGCTAATAGCTTTGCATCGCCTTCTTTATTACGGCTGGCTAAAACCTTTCCGCCTCTGCCGATCTCTGGCAAGCTAACTATCTGTCCCGTAAGGAATAATATCTGAAAATTATAAAACTTACCATTCTCCATCAAGTCAGAGAGTAGATTTTCTATATCTTCTATTTGCCCCTGAACGGGCCCACTTGCAATATCCGGTTCACGATGGTAGGCGACAGGGCACTGGGTAAAGCCATGATATTTATCTGACGCAAGAATATATCCATCTTCTGATCTCCGCCCAGTAACTCGCCCAAACCATCTTATAAATGCAGGGTCATCTTCTTTCCCCTGTACCCACTTTTGAATTCTAGTACTCGTATATATCTCAACTGCTTCTATTCCGCGTTCCTTATACTTACGAAGCACATTGCGTTTAAACCTATCATCAGGATTGGTAAACTCAACCACGAGATCGCCTTTTGCATAGGAGAATACCTTATATCGTAATTCTCCCTCCTCATTCCTGAAAATACATAGCCCAGCATCTCCTGTAGCAAAGCAGCTCTCACCAAATTCAAGCATGGCATTATCCATTCCGGTCGAGTTCCAGTATGACTTAAATTTCTCAGCCATATTCGTCTTATCCATCCCTGACTCGTTGCCGAACCATACTGGGTTACCGAATGAATGTGTAGCCTTGTGTCGAACTATGGCTTGCTGCAACGCAACAGACACTCGCTCTACCGGTTCGCATCCATTGGGTTCGTTTTTACCTGTAGCCTCATTATATTTATATAGAGGGCGATTACTACGAAAAGCCACATCGTAGATTCGGTGTGCGGTAGGCGCTAATTCTGCCGCAAAGTCATCCTGGGTTAGAAGCCTACCAGTCTCGCATGGTAGTATCATTTGTTCCATTATTCCAGCACCACCAAGTCTTTCATAATTATGGTGAGTAGTTTTCCTTATCCAAGGCTCTTTTTGAGCTAAGTCTGATATTCTCATGTGTATAGGGCTCTATAATAGTCGTGAATACTGTATTCTTGATCTGCTTCTTTCTTTAATTTAGCTGATAATTCAAAGACCATCCTATATTTTAACAAGTCGTGATCATCAGGACTAAATCGGTGATGCCTTTTGAACTCTTGTTTTGAACTAAATGAATACTTGCGGGTTCTGTCATTCTGTATTCGGCGAAGGAGTTCATTTGTCTCTATCTTGAGTAGGTCGCAGATACCCATCTTATTCTTGCCCTGCCTACCATAGACAACTTGTTCATCTGGAGAAAACTCATATCTAATTTTTCCCATACGGATATAAGCAGCAAGTTTTCCCGATAATTGGTCAGTTAAGTAAACATACTGTTCGAGTAGAATAGGATTATTATTTTCATCTATCTCCTTTATAGGCACTCTATTAGACACGATACCCACAACTCCGAGTAGAACCGAATCGAAATAGTTACCCAATCCCGCTGTGTCTACCGCAACTCTTTCTGGCATTACGTCATATTGCTGCATAAGACTCCTAACCCATGCTACCTTTTCCATAGCATCGTCAGTATATGTGGTCTCTCGCGCTATAACGGAAAGCCCTCGCCATACATAAGCCATAGTAGGGTCGCCCCCATCACCAATATCGACAGTAAGATACGTTGTTTGATCTTCTGATACTGCATTCTGCGTCGGGCCAAAGAACATATTCTCTACTTCCTGGCTTGTAACCTGTGAATCACCCTCAGCTAACTCGCCCCAATACCCATAGAGCAACTTCATCCTTTCTGCTTCACCGACATTGAATAGGTTCGCCACGTTTCCGCCTTGGGTATTGTAGGTTAGGATGCGGTTGTCCATGAGGTTGCCTGGCAAAAAAGTAAAGCTCTTTATGAGATGATCGGTCGTTAGTCCTTGTGCCTTCATTTCTTGGGTAAGTCTATGTTCGAGTTCAGGTAGCTTTTCAAGCATCTGTTCCTTACTATCGGCCCAAACAATATCTTCGGGCTTATCTCCTTGTACTACCATATAGCGAAGGACTCCAGTCATATTGGGTTTTAGGTACCCATCATCACCTATGTATCCCGCCATCTTCAATACCCGCGATGTCCAATGCCATCCGTTAGCATTCATAGTAGCTAAGAATCGTGGCTTCATCCCGGAGTTATCTCGGTTTCGTGAAAACCAATAGCGCCAAATGTCATAGGTGAAGTTAGTAAGTTCATCTATAGCTATATATGACGCTTGCTTATTCTTCATCTTCTCTTGCGCTTCTTTAGCCTGTCCTTCCCCCTGTAGGTTTAGGTGCGTAAATTGGATGCTTGAATTCCAGCAATCCCATTTAAATGCCATATCAGATGCAGAGTATTCGCAACCCGGCATATCCTTATATATTAGTTTTGCATCACTTAGAATACCGCCTGCCGTACCGACCTCCACAAGTTCCTTTTTTACTATTACGGCGGAGTAGTTTGGCTTACCTAAACCGCGCATAGCTTCCATTAATAGAGAGAAGGTATTGTGGGTAACGATACAACCTTTACCAGTTAGATACAAAGAGTCGGGATTTGTTACTGCTATACACACAGCTTTTTCGCGTCCTACCTTCTTAATGCTAACTATCCGTCGCGTTTTTGTATAGCGACGATCCTTCATTACTGCTTGTTTACGAGGTAATCGGAAAAGATGTTTATTATCCTGTGTCTGTATATATAGGACATTACGGTCAAAGCATTCGACATAATTACCATTAGCATTTTTATATCCTGCTGGACGAGTATTGAGAGAACAGTATCCTCCAAGAGACCATACTATCTCCTGTATGTCTTTTGCCATTTCAATAGACGCAGAGGATATACCACATGAACATAGATCTTTCTCGCCATAGCCATCGGTATCCATTAAACCCTGCATAAGAGAGATTCGGTCATCTATCGTTGCGAGTTTATATTGACGAGGAATAAATTTCTCATTACTACGACAGCCATGAAGATTTAGCTCCTTTAAGTCGGATATTAACGTCGGATGTTTTATTATCCATGATAATAGCCCACTTTTATTACGCTCGCAATTAGATGGTCTTACCTCATAGCCATAGCTACGGATATTATCTATAACCTCAATGTCTGGGTTTGTAAATGTTATTGTACTATCGGAGACAATACAGCCATCTCCAAGTAGGCAACCAAGGACATAAGGAGGTATGGTTATAGATTTCTTGCCACCTATTGTAAATTGCACTGGATCGCATAGCGGTATAGATATATTCCTATCCGTATCCTTATTTTTATTAAGGAACTCTATTATCATTTCCGTAGTCCATACCCGATAATCTTCATCTGTTGAAAGACCACGTAATTTTGCCTTCTTAGACTGCTTACGCATTATTCTGATATTCCATAGGTGGTCGAGCCCAACGAGACATGTAGCTCCGTCAATAAACTCAACCTCATATATATCCTGAATTCCTTGCGGATAGATACCGATAACGCGTTGCTGCCCACCGTCTCGTCCAGATATAATAGATCCTATTTTTAAATCCCCAATGCGTCTAAAACCAAATGGAGTAACAACTAACTCATTGATGCTCTGAAGCTTTCCTGGCGAGGCGACCCCTCCCGACCAAATTACGTCGGCTTCACAAGTTGATATAGCCTCTTGAAAGCCTGCCTGAAAGATTACATCTTTGCCCCTGCGTAGCCTAAACCCGTCGATTTCGTCGTATCCGGGATCTTTAAGATTTCCCAAAACTCTTGTGAGCTTTGGATATGGCGCCGGAAGCGGTATGGATATAGGAGTAGATGCTTGCATATAGACACAACTTATGGGACAAAATTAAACAATTATTTTGACTTATCAAAAAAAAGTATTACTTTTGTACTCGAAGCGTATGATGATGTACGCCACAAATCTTGACGGAATTACGTTATAGCCCGATGGTTGTGGTGTCCGCAGCGTCGGGCTTCTTGTTTTTATTACTCACTTAAAATAGGACACCCCTATGAAATTCACAAAAGAAACCGCAGTAGAAAAACTAACTGCAACCTTGGGAAAAACCCAAAAACTCTCCTTGCGTACCATTACCGACATTGTGACAAACGCAATGTTGATGATTCCCGAAGACTCCGAGATGGAGATTGATGCTTTCGTTTCAAAGGTTTCACCCATAGTTAAATCTATGAACGATAACCTAAATAAGGAACAGGCAGACTTCGTGAAGGAATGGAGCGAGAAGAACCCCGTACCAACCCCTACTCCGCCTCCTGTCGATCCACCTAAGCCTGAAGTCCAGGACATGCCTTCTTGGTTTAAGGCATATCAAGATCAAGCAGCAAAGGACAAGGCAGAAATGGCAGAGGCACTAAGAAGGATTACCGGCGCTAAGCACGCAGATACTGTAAGAAGTTCTGCTCAGGCCCGATTTCGCGAGAAGAATAAAGACTTTCTGGAAGCATTTCCGGCGATTGCTGGGGTGCTCGACGAAACAATCGGAGAAATCTCGATAGGCGAGTCGGACACGGAAGATATGGTAATCGCACGTCTATCTAAGGATATGTCTCGTATGCGCAAGGCTGCGGGCATCGACGAAGGATGGACTCCGGGTGGTGGAGGTGGTGAAGGCGGGAAACCTGTGGATGTATCTAAGAATGCTGCGGTTATTGCGGCGCTTGGAATTACTCCAAAAACGACATAAGTTATTCACAAACAAACGTAAAACTTACTCTATGGGTACTTTTAATTACAACAAAATCCGAGGCGGTGGTGTCAAGGAATTTTTGGGAGGCTCAAGGGACGTGTATGGCGGAAAAGCCGAGATTACTTTGCCGACGGGATATTCTGTTCCGCTCGACGAGCTTATCACAGGTAACGCCTACAAGCCCAACTGCATCCCTGCAGGTACGCCTTTCTCGGTTGATGACGAGAATAAGATTGCTCGTCCTCACTACGCATTTGGTGTACACTCTCCCGTCGGCGCTGCCGAAACTACCATTCAGGTCTTTAAGGGCTTTGAGGGAACTCGTGCAAAAGTTGGCATGAATATCATGTTACTTCCTGCGACTACTGAAGACGTTACCGCAACTGGCACTGGCGTAACTATTACTGCAGTAGACTCAACCAATGAATGGTTTGACATTCTGACCGTAAGTGCTGCCGTCGGTGCTCTTGCTCAGGGCGATATTCTTGTTGAGGCTTCGGCAGCAGGTGCCGGTGCAACCATCAAGGTTATTCCTACCGCAACTTCCTATGCAGACATTCCCGTGTATGGCGATGAAACTTGCCAACTTGTGGACTTGGTTACGCATAACAACGTTCTCTATACTCGCCGTGTACCGCCTATCCATGACGCGATCCGTGCGTATATGTATGCCAATGGGTATTTTGTCCGGTTCTATGACGGCGTATAACTTCTAACACGAAAATATCATGGCACAGTACATAAAAGAAACGTATAACGTAAATACACTCTTTGGAGGCCCCGTTCAGTTCCAACAGGTAGCTGACTTGGTTAACTCGAAGTATGATACCGCAAGGTGGCGCGAATTCGCCATGTGGGGACGGACCTTCCGTACTCCGACTTGGAAGGGTTCGATTAGCCAGACCGGTATCGCAATCGCTGCTGCTGTCCTTTCGACGAATGGGCAGAAACCTCCTCGCGGAAAGCAGGGCTTTGGTAAATATCAGGGTAATATCCCGATGATTGGACACATGTTCAATATTACCGCGGATGATATTATGACTTTGCGCGAACTCGAAGCCGACGGTGAAGATCCTCAATATCTGCAGCAGTTCCAGTATTCGCAGCGTCTCGACGAGAATATTCGCGGTATGCACAACCGTCTGAACATGTTTGTATTTCAGGGTTTGTCGAGCGGATATATCACCGCCGATGCTCAGAATAACAAAGAAGGTGTTCAGAACGTGCTTATTGACCTTGGTCTCAAACAGGAAAATCGTCTTCGTCCCGCAAAGGTATGGAGCGATCCTACTGCTGACCCGATTGCAGATATTCTCGAATGGCAGGATAAGATTGCTGATGACCCTAATGCACCAAGCGTAAGTGCAATCTTAGCAAGCAAGGCTCTAATTAAGCAGTTGGCATTGCATCCTAATGTTCGAGCTAAGATTGCACTGAAGAAGTATATAGGCTCACCTATTCCTGAGCAGATTCCTCTGACCCGTGCCGAAGTTATTTCTGGTATGACGGAGTACTATGATATTCTCCCGATCATTGAGATCGACGAGAAAGCCCGGGTACAGCAGGACGGCATGTGGAAAGAGGTTAAGAGTTTCGATGAATCGGTTCTCGTATTCTGTACTCCGGCCAACTTCTTCGAGATGGTCGGATGTAGGAATATCTATGACGATGATTCTAACCCCAATGTGGCTAAGATTCACTTCGAAGGCACGCACTTCACCGGTATCGTCGAACACTTCTCGAATCCGTTTAATATCGCAACGTCGATGGAGGGCTTTGCCTGCCCCGTACCGCGCGATGTAAATAGTTGGTTTGTGGCAAAAGTCGATACAACCGAAGTTTGGGGTACTCCCGAGCAGATGTTGGACGTACACATGAATGCGGTTAAGACCGTTAAGAATGCTGAGATGATCCTCATCGACGGCGAAGAGTATACCAGGCTTGCAGTTATTGCAGCGCTTAATACTATCGGACAGACTACCGGTACGAACATGAAGCTCGCAAATGTTCAGGCTAAGGTAGAAGGCTTGACCGACGGCGATAAGACTTCGTTGCTCGAACAACTTAACGCATAACTTAATCTGGAGGAACAGCAGGGATGATGACGATTGAAGAATATCTAAAAGGACTGTTTGTAAACTATCCTATTCCAGATGCAACGATAGCTTCGGCTCTCGCACACTGGGACATCCCTGCCGGTTCTCCGGCCTTCCAAAGAGACGCGGAGGGAAATGAAGATCCTGTTTGGATTCGTAAGAGAGAATTAGCTGCGGCTGATATTTATCTCGCAATGTTCACTATGGTGAATAAGTATGGCGACTCTAAGCAGATTGGAAACCGTCGTTTCACCGAGGGAGGAACCTCTACGTCGGCTGATGACAGGGCTTTATGGTGGAGATGGGCTAGGTACTACTACGGTAAGTGGAAAGTGCCCATGCCTGTTGATGACGATGAGCCTATGATTATGGATGCTTCAGGATTCTGGGGCGGAAATGGATGCTGTAATGGACGTCGTTAATTTTTACCCTCATCAGTGTCTTGTGCGTAGAAGTACGGGACAGGTAGATGACAACGGAGACGAAGTCTTCTCGGTCGTATATGAGGGTGAAGGCGGACTTCAGTATTCTTCAGGTTCTGGACATACTTCACTTCAGGGAGGAGTTTACTATAACTCTCCCCTGCTCGTGATACCTGACGCAACCATAATCGCACAGACTGATGATCGCGTGGATGTCGTGGATGAAAATGGCAGAGAATACCGATTTACGGTTAATCAAGCCGAAGCAATTCATGATACCGAGATTGGAGGATGTAACCTCTGGCTAAAAAAGGGAGATTCATTATGAACGCGACATTCCAGCAAGCGGCAGAACAACAGGTAATGGCGGTTTTGGAGCCTAAAATCCGAACCGCATTCACTATGACGGCTCAGCAGCTTTTTGCAAGGATTGCAGCAGATGATTTTCGATTTCAAAGTCAGACGAATAATCTTCGAGCCAGTACGGGAATAGGGGTTTTTAAGAATGGCGTGCTTACTGACTGGATTTCAAATCCTGAGATACCGATTATTTCTTCTCCACAATTTACGACAGCAGAGACAGGAATAACAGGCTGGTTGGCGGATGGAAATGACCTCTTAACCGAGGCTCTTTTCGGAACTCAAATGGCCGATGGAGCAGACTGGACTTTCTATATTGTCTCTGCTGCGCCCTATGCCTCTTTTGTAGATGATGGAAATGGCGGAGTAAAACGTGGTGCAGGATGGTGGTCAGAAGATTTGATCGAGTTCATACAGAACAATCTAATTGCGAATCTAAAACTTCAAGGACTATGAGATTATCAGACTTGAAACCAGTTGAACAAATGATAGAGGTGATTAATTCTTCGGGATTAGTTTCTGTTCCTGCATTCGATCAACGTCAAGTGGTCTCAGCTCAAGTTCCTGATAGGTTTATCGCAGTACAGCTTAATGGAGGAATCAGAACGCTTACTACTGCTTATGATCTTTGTGCTTGTCATCTTCTTGTACAGATTAATGTCCGCCTTCTCGCAACGGGAGCGATAAACACCGTTGCTGAGGACAAGATACTTAAAGAGGTTGAACAGGCTTTGGAGAAAGTAGATTGGGTAAAGAGTGTAAATATGGTTTACGTAGGTAAGTCATTATATTCCGATTATTCTACTAAGATGATAAATATACTTTGTTACATGAGAGAAAAAACTAACACATAAAAAAATTATTGCGTATGGCAACAATGGTAGCATCTGCCGAAGAGTATATCAACGGCGCAACATGGCTTGACATAGCCTTTAGAACAGGCGGCAAGACCTTTACCTCTCTTACCGAGGATGATTGGTTGCGTGTCGCTTCGTTCCGACAGGGGACGCTTGTTCCTAATGGAGAAGCACCCACTACAACTCCGATTAACCATGAAGATGGCTCTGCAATCGTTTCTGCGACAACCCGTGGTACCTATGGCTTTACCGGCGACTTAGCAAACTTTGCCCCCGCTGTTGTAAAACTCCTTCTCAAAACTCGTACACTCGATACTTCGACTGCCCCCGCCGGATCGTGGCTTGCAGGTCGTGCTGTTGAGTCGGGTGGCGGACAGAATGAGGTTACCGCGAATGTATTTATTCGTCTGCCGGTTATCAACTCTCCGGGCGTAGACTATCTTGGGTTCTATAATGCGACGATCACCGCATCTTGGGGCCCGACTGGTGACATTGAAGACATTACTGTTCTCAATGTGGTTGTTTCCTGCATTGCTTCTATGGAGGCCGACTCACAGGGCGATATCTATACCTTTGTTTACAAAGAAGGTACGTCAGGAGTTGTTCCTCCGTCGATTACTCCTGATCCGGTAATTATCCCGCAAGGAGGTACAGTGGCGGGCTCTCCGCTTATTATCACGGCGAATAAGCCCTTGGCATCCCTTACTACAGCACCGACGGCAGCATGGATTACTATTACGGAATCCACGACAACTCCCGGTGGAACGGTTTGGGAACTTGAAGCCCAGCGTAATGACACTGGCGTACAGAGGTCAGTTGCTCTAATTGCGGTTGCAGAAGATCAGGGTATCTATCCGACTACAGCAACGCAAGGAGCTGTATAATCAAAGGGTGGGAGTGTTTGATCGCACTCCCGCTCACAATAAACCAGTTTAACATAGATAGATATGGAATTTATTTTAAGAAAGGTAAAGAAGAAAGATGGTGCTGAGGCAAATGAAGCGCTTGGACAGTCTTATGAGGTGTATAGTCGCAGGACTGCCCCCGAAAATGTAGAGGGACTATGGGTTTTACAGAATGGACATAAGCTATTGCCGCACGATCTATTTGGGATTCTCGTAGCAGGGCCGATGATAGTAGCGCTATATAATGATTGCGCTTACTACGTTATGACTGAAAATGGTACAACCTTTGACCGTATTAAACCATGACTACCGACCAGCAGCAATCGCTTCAGGCGGCGCTTGAGCATGAGCGGGTAGATGCTAATAGCAGCCGAGAGTTTATTATTGGCAAGAAAACATATAGGGTATGGAAACCAACTCGTAAGGCCCAGGCCAAGATAGATGATCTTGTACAAAGAGACTGGATTAAGGCCGAAGATGACTTGCCGCAAAAGGAGAGGATTAAACAGCTTCGTAGGCAAAGTAGAATGATGGCGCAAGCGATAGCTTATCTTCGCTTTGGCAGCAATCCGTGGCTAATGGTGACAGGATTAGTTTATCCATTAGTATGTGTTAAGGCATGGTGGATATTACGCACATGGAATACTAGTGAGATGGTGTCGTATGTCGAACAGGCATACGATCCGCAGCCTCTCACGCTTTTTTTTTACGTTATTCTATCGAGGCTACGAAGCAACACGCCTCTGGCAGTAGAGATGGCAAAAGAAAGGGAAAAGACAAAAGCGACTACTTCCAGTATGAAAGCAAGACCGGAATAGCGACGCGGAATGACACTATTATTGCATTATATGGAAACGTAAATTGGTATACTTGGTTCCGGTATTGGTATGTGGATAGCATGTTTAAACAGACAATAATGCTGGCGGATAAGAGTGGGTTGAGAGAAAAGGGCAGCACGGTTCCAGTTAAACCGATAGCGAGAGACCTTCGGGCGCAGGGAGAGATAAAAGAAGAGCACTATCAGGCGGAAGTAGCTAATATTAGTAAGATGATGAAGCAGGGGCTGCTTTCGCAAACAGATGCCGCCGAAGCAATACGGAAAGCAATGGAAAAGAAAAATAAGGGGTAATGGAACAGTGGAAAGACATACATGGATGCGAAGGACTATATCAAGTATCATCGTTAGGTCGGGTAAGAAGTCTGCCCCGGACTATTATAGACAGGATTAGGACAAGAAGACTAAGGGGCCGACTATTATCGCCGGGAGAGAGAAGAGACGGATATAGACATGTTGTTTTGTGCAACCAAGAAAAAGGCATGAGGGTTACGTCCATCCATCGCCTTATTGCACTACATTTTATTAGCGCCATCGAGGGTAAGACTTATGTAAACCATAAGAATGGAGTCAAGACTGATAACATGGTTGAGAATCTTGAGTGGTGCACTCAACGCGAGAACATAAAGCACTCGTTTGATTCGCTGGGGCGAATACCCAAATCGACCCCCGTCGTACAAGAATCTACTAAAGGACGACGAATAAAGGTATTTCCGAGCGGGGTTACTGCCGCGAACGAGACGGGCATAAGTAAGACAAGAATATCTGCTGCCGTTACAGGTCAGGCTAAAACCGCTGGGGGTTATCGGTGGCGTTACTTAAATGATACGGAGGATATACTATGAGTGATCTTTCTTTAGGTATTGGATTACAGATTAATTGGGATGAGGCTGCTAAGTCATGGGCAGAAAAGTCTAAGGCATTCTCAGAAAATAATAAAATACAGGTTAAACTCGACTTCTCATCGGGCGAACTTGACCGGCTAACTAAGGCTCTTGAGCGACTATCTGATATTAATGCTAAACGGGCATCAATGTCTAAATCTGCTGCTGTTGCTGAGCGTGAAGCACAGTTAATATCCCAAAAGACAGCTACTGAGGCGATACGAACAATAAATACACAGAACATAGGGCTACGCGCCCAAGAAAAACATGCCGTACAGCTTGCTGCTGCCAAGAATCGCCTACAAAAGACAGAGATTGCGTTAAATAAAGCTCGTGTCACAAACACATCTACAATACAATATCAAAATAAGGCGCTAATATCTCAGGGGATTGCGCTTAATGGTCTTAAGCAGTTTGCTGGGCAGTATATTTCACTACTTGGAGCATGGAGAGTATTTGATAATATACGACAGACTACTGCTGACTTTGATAGACAGCGCGTTGCATTGGGCGCTCTAATTCAAGACGCTAGAGCCGCTGAGAAAATATTTTCTCAAACACTACAGCTGTCGATAGAATCGCCTTTTACGGCACAAGATCTTATTCGTGATACAAAGCAGCTTGCGGCATATCGTATCGAAACGGATAAGCTACACAGTACTATTAAACAGCTTGCGGATGTCGCAGCCGGAACGGGCGCAGAGATGTCCCGCCTTATACTTGCATTCGGCCAAGTCCGCGCAGCTAGTGTCCTTCGCGGCCAGGAGATCAGGCAGTTCACTGAAGCGGGTATTCCACTTGTTGCCGAACTTGCAGCGCAGTTCTCTCAGCTTAGAGGAGAAGTAGTATCGGTAGGAGAAGTATTTGACCTAGTAAGCGCAAGGCAAGTTCCATTTGAAATGGTTGCTAAGGTATTTGAGGATATGACTGCCCGTGGCGGAGTATTCTATGACATGCAGCGTATTCAGGCAGAAACCCTTTGGGGT
>QMCE01001944.1_pt1 | contig 16248 bp, 15 predicted proteins | sample 1821851 | NCBI WGS metagenome assembly QMCE01 (sample SAMN09453174, study PRJNA476694) | Termite gut metagenome, whole genome shotgun sequencing project. | isolation source: worker | host: Odontotermes sp. | place: South Africa:Pretoria | collected 2016-01-28
GCCGAAACTGAACGAAGTGAATAGTGAGGCGGAAGACTTCCGTAAGGAAGCCCGTAGGGTAAACACGAACAAAGTGAAGTGTTTATCAATTACGAATGTTCATTTGGATCCCGCATCAAGTGCGGGATGACAGTGGTTGCGCCGGGGCACGCCCTTCATAATTCTTTTTTGCGGGATCCAAATGGCGTCACACTTGGTCTAATTTTCTTAATACGCTCTTCAAGTCATCGGGAAGCGTTGCTTCCTGAACGATGGTTTTCCCTTTCCAAAGAAATTCGAGCCGGTAACTGTGCAGGAAAAGCCGTTTCAGGCCGTAATCCTTTTTCATTTCGCGGTTCAGCGCAAAGTCGCCGTAGCGCGTGTCGCCGGCGAGCGGGTGTCCGAGTTCCGAGAAATGAACGCGAATTTGGTGCATTCGTCCGGTTTCGAGCCTGATTTTGAGCAGGTCAAAGCCCTCGTAGCGTTTGTAAACCTGATAATGCGTGACGGACATTTTTCCGCTTTCGGAAGATTCGACTTTTTTTCCCTGAGGTTTGTCGGAGCGTTCCAGCGCGCTGCGGATGGTTCCCTTTGTTTTTTTGAGATTCCCTTTGACGAGCGCGTAATAGTGTTTTCCGATTTGATGTTCCCGGATCATTTGCGCGAGTTTCCGGAGAACATCGCCGTGGAGTGCCGCAATCAGGAGCCCTGAAGTTTCCCGGTCGAGGCGGTGGACTAAGGTCGGTTTAAAATCAAGTTTCTGGTTTTCGCCCCATTGCCGGAGGAGATCCACGAGGGTTTCGCCATCTCGCGTGTGTGTGCCGGGTTGGCTCGCAAGTCCCGCCGGTTTCCGGACAATCAGGAAATCTTCGGTTTCGAGTTGGATGTCGAAATTTTCATTGAAGAATACAGGGTCGCAAATTTGTTTTTGAGTGCCCCAGCCTTTTTTAACGGGAATATTTTGAGTTTGGTCTTCTGCGGTTTCCGATTTCAGGTTTTCATAAATCGCGATGAGATCGCCTTCCCGAACGATTTGAGGCGCTTTAGCCACAATGCCGTTTACGCGCACTTTCTTTTTGCGGAGAATGGAAAACAGGGTGGAAAGCGGTTCGTTCGGAAACGTTTTTCTCAGGTAGCGGTCGAGGCGCATGGAAGCGTGGTGGCGGTCGATAAAACGGGTGATCATACGGTTTTCTCCTTTCGGGCGCGGCAAGCGAGGCGCACGCCGTCGGCGGCACTCGTGACGATTCCGCCGGCATAACCCGCGCCTTCTCCGATCACATAAAGTCCCGGCGTAGATACGGATTCGAGGGAATCATTTTGTCTGCATATTCGCAATGGGGAACTCGTGCGGGTTTCCGGAGAAACGATCAGGCCGTTTTTGATAAACCCGGGAATTTTTCGTTCAAAATTTTGAAAGCCTTCGGCAAGGGAGGTGCAGATTTCTTTTCCGAGCCATTCCCAGTGATTTGAGGGAACGAGCCCGCAGGGATAAGTGGAGTGCGGGAGTTTCAAGTCTGTTTTTTGATGGAGGAACGCTTCGATGGTTTGCGCGGGCGCGGCATAATTTTTACCGCCGATTTCAAAGGCTTTTTGTTCCAGATTTCTTTGGGCATTCAGGTTCCCCCAAAGAGAGGCGCTCGCGGGAATGGGAACCACGATCGCGCCGTTGGCCCAAGGGCCGCGCCGGTGACTGTGGCTCATGCCGTTGGTGGCAAGTGTGCCGGCTTCCGAGGCACAGGGCACGAGAACGCCGCCCGGACACATACAAAAGCTGTAAGCGGCGGAAGTATCGTTTAGGGTTTTTGCGATGAGTGCGTATTCGGCGCTGCCGGTAATGCGGGTGTCCGTATTTTTCCCGAGCCGGCATGCGTTAATGAGTGCTTGCGGGTGTTCTACGCGAACGCCCATGGCAAATGCTTTGGATTCGAGAGCGACTCCGCGGTCGCGGAGGAGCGCGTAAACTTCGCGCGCCGAGTGCCCGGAGGCGAGTACGAGAGCTTCGGCGGAAAGCCATTTTCCGTTCACACGGATTTGCGAAAGGCGGCCGGCGGATGTTTGAATATCTTCAAGGCGGCTTTCAAAGTGAATTTGTCCGCCGAGTTCCAGAATTTGCCGCCGCAGATTTTTCAGGAGATAAAATAATTTGTCCGTACCGATGTGCGGTTTGGCAAAGGTGAGAATCTCTTCGGAGATACCGGCGGCGACCATATCTTCAAGAACGGTTTGCGAGAAAATATTCCGGGAACGCGTATTGAGTTTCCCGTCGGAAAAGGTTCCCGCACCGCCTTCTCCGAAAAGCACGTTGGAATAAGGGTTCAATTCGCGATTTATAAAGAACCGCCGGATATCTTTCATGCGTTCTTCCACCGGTTTTCCCTGTTCGTAAAGATGCACCCGGAACCCGCAGCGCAAAAAATGAAGCGCCGCCCAAAGTCCGGCGGGGCCCGCCCCAACGATGGCGATTTCCTGCGGAAACGGAATGGAACGGTAATAAGGGTCGTCTTTTAAGGTTTCCGCAACAGGCGCGGCAAGGGACAGACGCGGGTGAGAAAGCAGCGCACCGGCATATTTAAATTGAACGTTAAAAGACCAGTGAGGTGCATTCTTTTTGCGGGAATCCAGCGAATACCGCAGGATTTTAAAATCTTGAATTTCATGTTCCCGAATACGGAGTTCCCGCGCCAATTTTTGTTTGGCGCTGTCCTTTTGATGAAGCGGAACGGGGAGTTCATGAAAAGAGTAAATGCTCACGGGCGAAAAATAGAATTTTTTCGCCTCCGAATTTTATGCTTGAAGAATGTGATTTTGATATAGCCAATCCGGGTTTATGCTCATTCAAGGTCTATGCTTTTCCGGGTTTGCCGGGGATGGTGTAAAAAGAATTGTCCGTAGTATTGCCCGGATTCTCGGCACGCCCTACTCCGCAGGGGGCGGCGGAGCGTAAGGGGCGCACTGTTCGTTATTGACTAGACGGCTTTTGTAAACGGTCATAATGCGGGAATTGTAATTTGCACCGTTCCGGAACTTGATTTCACCGTAAATACCCGGGAAAGTTTTCCGGGCGTTGATGCGGTCGGTAAGGCTTCCGCTCCCGTTGTTCATCACCGAAAACACGATATTTGCCGCATCGTAACTCAGCCCGCTCACGCGGTCATCGCCGGGTTCCGCGCCCCATTTGGCTTTAAACAGAGAATCGAAAACGACAAAATGCCGGTTTTTTTCCAAATCGGTGAAAGGCGTGCTGAAGTAAGAGCCGTTTACGAGTTGTTTCCCTTGAATCAACAAATCGCGGCCATTCCAACCCGAAGAACCTAAAAGCGTTCCGGAGAGTTTATGGAAAGCGAGTTGCCCGGCCATTAGACCCGCATCGGAAGGGTTCGAGGCGGGAATAAAAATACCCGGATACCGAATCACGGAATCGGCGAGGAAACCGCGCCGCTCTCTTGGGTTGATTTCGTCCATATTTTTTGCACCGCGCGCCACATTTTGACGGCGGCTCATTTGCTTCACACGGACATCGCGCAAAAGGTCTATTTCGGTTTTGTAATCCGGGCGGCCTTCCATGAAATTTTGATAGGCGAGAATCGTACCGCCGCGGCGTTCCACCGCCCGCACAAACCCCCGCGCCATAGCGTTTCCGTAATCCCCCGCCGGAGAAAGTACGGCAAACTCGCGGATATTCAGGCAACGCATCGCAAAGTCGGCGATGTGTTCGCTCAGGAAATCCATGCTGATATTGATTTGGAAAATATTCGGTCCCATGCGGGCGATACCTTCATCGGTGGCGGTGGGCGTGAGCATCGGAATTTGCGGAGCGTGAGAACTGAGCCAGGCGGCTACCGTCGCCGAAGGCGCACTCATCACCGGCCCGATAATGGCGATCACGCTGTCCTGCCTCAAAGCCTGTTGTGCCTGTCGTAAAGCCGTTGCCGCATCGGCGCGCGTATCTTCGATCCGCAGGAAAAGTTTTCCATCGAGCTTCGCCTGTTCAAATGCGGTGAGAATCCCCTGAATCGCCGCGACACCGAATTCGGCAAATTCCCCGGAAAGCGGGGCGAGAACAAGCACCGCCGGGATTCCGGCACCGCGGCCATTTAGAGAATTGATACCGGCTTCTGCGGATTCGCGGAGAGCCTCATTATTTAAATTCAGCACCCTTTGATACCAGTACCGCGCCGCTTGATAACGCTTCTCGTTCTGACTTTCCCGGCCGAGCTGCAAAAGAAGCCACGCCGAAACATCTTTGTCCGTCGGGTATTTTTCCCACAGGGAGAGGAGTTCTTTGGAGGTAAGCAGAGACGCGGCGAGCGCGCTTGTCACCAGATCTTTTGCGCGCGAGCGGGAAGCCGGGTTTTTGGTGTAAACGAGAATCCGGAGGAGCGATTCCACACCTTCATAAACCAGAGCGTCCTCTATTTTTAAAATAGCCCGGATCATTTCCATGCGTTCGCGGTAAGGGCTCTCGAGGTGATAAGTGAGAAATCGCGTCACCAGATCGGAGGCTTCCGTCCGTTTTTTTTCACGAAGATAGGTTTCTGCGAGTAAAACGGCCGCTTTTTCACCGGGAGCGTTTGTGATTTTTTTTTGCACGAGCGCTTTCAAAGCCGGGGAGGCTTCGGCAAATTTACCTTCCTTAATCAGGCTTACGCTTTTTTGTAAAGCGAGAGAATCCTGCGCGTTCTGTGCGAACGAAAAAACAGCCCCGGTTACAAAAATTAAAACGGCAAGGAGAGATACCCGGTGCCTCATGATTCACCCTGAATCAGGATGGATTCTTTTTTAATGCTTTTTTGAAGGCTTTCCGGAAGTTTTAACCAGTCCACGATGTCGATATGGAAAGGGAAATTCTTTTCCGAAAACGCTTTTTCCACCGCCACCATTTCTTCAAACGGGAGCGGCTTTTCGGAAATCACGGCAAGCTCAAAACGGCATCCGGTGCGACCGTATCGCTTTCGGAAAGACGTTCCCCATAAGCATAAACGCGAAGACCTTCAAAATGAAGCTGAAGGATTCGTTGAATCGTTTCCAACTGATCCTTATCTAAAATGAGAGATAGCATGGGCATAATATAGAAAGTTCGCGTTACAACCGGAACTGAAAACGTGAAAATCGTGTATTTAACTGCCTTTTTGAGCAGTGTTTTGCCGTATCTTCGGATTTTTTTGCTCAAAAGAACCCGGTTTGGCGTGCCCGGCGCGAGTCAATTACGAATTACGGAGTCACTTCTAACATTGCACGTGATTACAAATTACGACAACGCTTTCATTTCGTAATTCGTAATGGGTTTGCAATGCCGGAGGTTACCCCGTAATTCGTAATTTGAAATTCGTAATTGACTTGCGCCGGCCGGGCTATATTTTCGGGGGGCACCCACCTTGCGAGTCTCGCGTTCAACAGCGCAAGGAGCCCCCGCCGAAAACGGAGCCGCGCGGTTTTTAAACCCACGGAACTGCTTTAAGAATTTCTAAACCCAAAATTTCTATACCTCAAGAACAAAAAACCGCGCGTCTCCGCCCTTCGGGTCACTATCCCTGCCCGATTCATGTTCTTGTGGTATGAAAGTCAGGGATACGGGATAAGGGACACGGGACATGATATAGTCAAAAATGTTCATCGGGCATGAAAAACAGGGACAACGTTCCTCAGGCATAAAAGTTAGGGTGTAGGGGATCGGGTTTGGGGGTTGGAGTGGAAATCCGGAGCGCTTTTTTCGTCATCCCGCGCAACACCTACGTCACCCCGGGCAAGCCTGTCCTCGCGATTGTTCTGACCGCGTAAAAACGCGGAATCCAAAGAAGAACATCAGGCTTGGATTCTGAACCATCCTGGACTTGTTTCAGGATCAGAATGACGCGGGCATCAAGAAAAATCCAACCCGCGTAACGAAAACGTAATTCCGTAATTGATAAAAATTTCATTTTCCCCTACGGGCTCCCTAACGGGAGTCTTACGCCTCGCGTTTATCGCATTAGTCAAGTTCGAGCGGGTATATAAGATTTCAAGTCTGCGATGTTACTTAATCGCTACGCTGCGCTTCGGCGTAATTGATTCGGCAGTGCTATTCGCACGGGGCTCCTCGCTACCGTTGCGGAGTCCTTTTTCCAGACCCCACGCCCTAAACGCTAATCCCAAAACTCATATCCCGAGCTCCTCCTCGTAACGCTACTTTAATTTAAATCCATGTAAAACAATTGCGGTAATAATATCAGGCCAAGATTCGTATGCGCTCATTCCGGGTGGAATCGGTATGATCGATGTATTCTTCCACTTATTGTATTGAGTTAAAAAAATATTTGCTTTATATTCTAAAATTTTAGCAAATGGGTTTGTTACTTCTAAGAACATTAGTTGATGTATCCTTGGATTCTTTTCATCGGTTGTTTGATAAAACTTAACCGTTATTGTTTTTTCTTTATGAATGATTTCGTTAACAACCGTTAATTGAACGATACTGTCGTTGATGACTTCTGCTTCAAGGAATAATTTTTCTCCCGGGTAAAATTGCACATTGTTTTTATTAAAAACATAAGGTGTTTTGGGGATGGCTGATTCCACATAATTTTCATTATCAACACTTAATTTCAATGTAAATGAAGAACGTTCCGCAATAATGTTATTATTCGAATAAACGAAAGTAGTCCAAACGAACAAAGAAACAAAGATCGATAGTTTATTCATAGTTATCCTTAGTTGTAAATACAATTGTGTTATTTAACATATACATCACCCGTTAGTTACTTGTTTTAAATATAATCTCTTCTTAGTTATTTTACAACAATGGAGATGGCGGCAGTTCCGGAGTGCCGGGTTCCATCCCCGAGTTTCTCGGGCAGGCAGGCGGAGGGCGGCGAAGCCGGTGCCGGGTATTCCTGAAATTTGGCGTGAAAATCAGGGATAAGGGATTTGATAATTTAAAAACCCGAATATTCAAATCCCATATCCCCGGGTGATAGGGGGCATAAAATGTAGGGGCGCAAAATGTTTGCACATCTATTGAGTTCGTGCTTGCATGTAAAGTTTTCCAAGAGTGTGCCGCTACCTAGTGCGCCCCTACCATTTCCCTTATTCCTAAATTTTTTACCTCAAGAACTGAAATACCCGGCACCGACCGGAGGGTAGCCCGGAGCCACGCCGACCCGGCATAAATCAATTGCGAATGTCGAATTACGTAATTCGTAATTACGTGCAATATTCAAATTCCATCGTAATTCGTAATTGATTTGCCGGGGCACGCCCTGAAACGATTATCCGAGAACTTTTTTCTCGAACGCCTGAAGCTCTTTCACAAGGGCTTCGATGCCTTCGATCGGCATGGCATTGTAGATGCTCGCTCTGAATCCGCCCACACTGCGATGCCCTTTCAATTGTTCCAGACCGTTTTCCTTACAGGCGGCGAGGAATTCTTTTTCGAGAGTTTCGATTTTATCGGCGGAGACCGCTTCTTTGTTGAATACAAAGGGAACGTTCATGGTGGAGCGGTCTTCAACGGCGGCTGTGCCGCGGAACAATGCGGAGGAATCGATCGCTTCGTAAAGGAGTCCGCTCTTTTTGTCGTTGAGAGCTTCCATCGCCTCGATTCCGCCGGTTTGCTTGAGCCAGTGAAGCGTGCGGTTCATGACGAAAATCGGGAACACCGGCGGCGTATTGAACATGCTCTTTTCGTCAATATGCGTTTTATAGTTCAGCATGGTCGGAATGGTGCGATTCACTTTCCCGAGAATATCCTTGCGGATAATCGCAACCGTCACTCCGGCACAACTCATATTTTTTTGCGCGCCGGCGTAAATCAAACCGAACTCGGAGACATCGAATTTTCGAGAGAGAATGTCGGAACTCATGTCGGCAACCAGGTAGGTATTCGCTTTCGGAAATTTTTTCCACTGTGTTCCGTAAATCGTGTTGTTGCTCGTGATGTGGAGGTAAGCGGCCCCCGGCGTTTGCTCAAAAGTTTTCGGAATGTGGGAGTAAACATCCTGCTTCGAGGAAGACACCACATTCACCGTCCCGAACTGTTTCGCTTCTTTCAAAGCTTTGGATGCCCAAACGCCCGTATCGGTGTAATCGGCGGAGGCGGAAGCATCCAGAATGTTCATCGGTGCCATACAGAATTGAAGGGAGGCGCCGCCGCCCAGAAAGACGATATCATAATGATCCGGAATTTGCATGAGTTCACGGAGAAGTGAATCCGTTTCGGCGACCATGCTTTCAATCGGTTTGCTCCGGTGGCTCATTTCAAGAATCCCGATACCCGTACCGGCATAATTGAGAATCGCTTCGGCGGCTTCACGGGTCGCCTGTTTCGGTAAAACCGAGGGGCCCGCACTAAAATTATAAACGACCTTATTCATGTTATGGTTCCTTATGATGCGTAAATATAGCTATTGACCCAAAAGAAAAAGCCCTTTTTAGAGGGGCTTTCTTCATTTTTTCCGGCGCGATGCCGGCACCCCGGTTTTCCAAAACCCAATTTTCGATTCAAATATGAAAATCAGGGGTTCGCGTTTGGGAGCTTATAGGAAAAATGAGAGTACTGAATTCGATTACAAATTACGGAATAAGCCTCAGCATTGCACTCAATTACGAATTATTTTTTCTCCGCCCGCGGGTGAGCCCGTTTAAAACTTTCCTTGAGACGTTCCGCGCTCACATGTGTGTAAACCTGAGTTGTGGAAAGACTTGCATGCCCGAGCATTTCCTTGACGGTAATGAGGTTTGCGCCGTTTTCCAGAAGGTGCGTGGCGAAACTGTGGCGCAGCGTATGCGGATTTGTTTTCCCTTTCCAGCCGGTACTTTTCAGAATATCGTCGATATCGCGCCGGAGTGTCCGCACATTCAGCGGTTTTCCCGCCGGATTCAAGAAAAGTTTGCTTTGCGCTTCCGGAAAAATCTGCTCGCGCCGGAGTGCTTCCTTATAAAAGTTTCCCCATTTTTTGGTTTCTTCCGTAAGTACGATTACGCGTTCTTTTTTTCCTTTGCCGATAATGCGCACCAGCGAAGACGGCGATTCGAGTTCGCCCCATGTTATGGTCTCCGCTTCGGAAATGCGGAGCCCGGAACCGTAAAGGAGTTCGAGAAGAAAGCGCCCGCGGATTTCCGGAAATGTCGAAACCGAAAGTTCCGGAAAATGTTCCGCCTGAAGATCGCTCTGAGAGAGAAATGAAACCAGCCGCTCGGGAATTTTCGGAGTCGGAATCCGGAGCATGGGGTTGATTTCCAGTTCCTGAATTTGTACGAGATACTTTCCGAAACTCTTCAGTACGGCGATATAGAGTCCGATACTCCGGGGCGAAAGTTTCTTTTCGTGGAGTCCGCGGATAAATTTTCGCAAACCGGCGTAATGGAATGCCTCCGTTCCCGCATTTTCGGGCAATGTTTTCCCGAATTCGGTCAAAACCTTTTGATAGGCGAGAACCGTATTCCCGGAGTAGGCGCGTTGCTGCCGGATATACTCTAAAAAACGGGAAAAAAGAGAGGCGAGATCATTCATAAATAAGTATTTTACTTTCAAAATAAATTATATGAGACAAAACGGCTTTTTAAATTTCTTCGGTTTGCAGATTCTGCTTCTGTTTTGGTTGCCGGCAGGTTTGCTTGCGGCCGACCGCGTTGTGGGCGCCAATGCCACGCTGGATATTAACGCCGGCGCGCGTTCTTCCGCCCTCGGCGGTACCATTCTCGCCATTGAACACGACTTGCTCGGGCTTGCCTCCAACCCCTATCAGCTTGCCCGGACACACGCTTCCGAAGTCGCATTTTCCCACACCGTTTATTATGAGGGCACGAGTTACGATTACGCCTCGCTCGCGCTCCCGCTCGGAGAGTATCACGGGCTCGGGCTCGCCTTCTCCCGTTTCGGGGCTGACGATATTCCCTGGATTACGGAAAACGATCCGATTCCCGAAGGGAGCGATTACCGGACACTCAGCATCGCGGACTGGGTTTTTACCCTCGCCTGGGGAAAGCAGTTTTTGGAATACTTCGATGTGGGCATCGCATTCCATGGGCTTTACCGCGAGATGGATCAAAGCGGTTGGGGTTTTCGCGGAGACGCAGGGCTTTCATTTGAACCGCACCCTTCTTTTGCCGCCTCTGCACTCCTGAAAGGCTGGACCAGTTCGGCGGCGCGCTGGGAATCCGGAGAAGTCGAATATTCTTCCCCCGAACTTTATCTTGCACTTCGCTTTGAACAACCTGTTCATTATTTTTACGGCGCATTGCGCCTGTATTGGCAAAGTGCGGGAATTTTCCACCGTGAAAACCGGGACCTGGACTGGAACGGAGAACCCCGCGGCGGCGTTTTGTGGGATGAACCTCTCGACTGGCTTTCCGGCGGGCATGCCGGGATCGAATTCCGGTTTGACTTCGGGCTTTCTCTCCGCGCCGGGCTTTCCAGCCTCGGTGAACTCGAAAGCTGGACGGCGGGAAGCGGTCTCGAACTCGCCAATTGGCTAAGTGTGGATTACGCTTTCGAATCTCACCCGGTGCTCTCTTCGGTACACCGCGTGAGTATGAGTTTCAGCCCGGGACGGTTCTTCTCTCCGGAAAAAGATTATGCGCCGCGCAAAATCCGGAATGCGGTGCCGGAACTCGAAAAAGAGTCTTTACCCGGAGAAAATCGGGAAAACACCGTGCCGGAAATCCCGGAAGAAGATTCCGGCGGCACTCATTGGGAAGAATAATTTGCTCTAGGCATCCTAAAATTACTTTGTGTTCATTATCTTCATTGGTGATGTTCTTTTTAGGTATAAAATAGAGGGATGGAATACGGAGTTCAATTACGAGACAAACCTCTGCATTGCACTCAATTACGAATTACGAAATGAACGTTTGATCGTAATTGATAAAAATTCATTGCATTCAATTTTTCCCCTATGGGCTCCCTAACGAGAGTCTTACGCCTCGCGTTTATCGCATCAGTTGAGTTCGCACTTGCCTGAAAGACTTTCTTTATCTGTGGTGATACCTATTGTGCATCAATTAAGTTCGAGCGGGTATGAAAAACTTTTGGATTCCCCGGTCAAGCCGGGGAATGACGGGAATGGGATTGTCCGGGATGACGAGAATAGAGTCTTCCTGTTTCTTGATATTTACGTCATCCTCCGACTTGATCGGAGGGTCCAAGCCTGTCTATCAACAACACTTTGGTCTAACAAAGCCTTTCTATTGTTAAAACGCTGATTTTATATTATTTTCCGAAGAAGTCTAATACACGGCACGGAAAAATCGACCAAATTAAAACCGAATTGTCCGAGATTTTCCCAAATCATAACATGGTTGTTGTATTCATCACAACGGAACCGGCAAGCGAATGTATCGTAAAAAAAGCCAAGCCGTTTCAACCCCGGAACTGCTGGATTCCTCTAAACTCGAACTGCTTGGAATTTCTTCGCCGGAAGATTTTAAATATTGTCATTCCAAAATGACAGGAATGAGTCACCGAATTTTCAAACCCTACACCCAAATTTCCCTTTTCCCGTGCCCCTGACTTTCACGAACCGAATTGATGCGATGTTTTATTGCCGATTTCGTAGAAAATAAATTTTTATAGGTGTTCTTTAACCGGAGTGAAATTATATTTCAAACATGAATTCATTAAGTCCATTCAAAGAAATCGGTATTTTCCATGTTTTCAAAGCTCCTCAAACTCCCATTGGGACCCTCAATGCAGAAGGCTTTAAAGAAGAAGTGAAAAGCCTTCTCGCTCAAGGGAAAAAGTTTATTGCCGCCGATTTAAATGCTTTTGATTTTCTGTACAGTGACGCTTACAACGCATTTATCTCTCCCCTGAAAGAATTTGAAGCTCTCGGCGGCGTGTTCGGGCTTTTAACCGAAAACCCTTCCGTTGCCGATCATTTATCCAAATTGCTTGTGAATCCGGCGATTGCCATTTTTGAAAGCGAAGCCGCTATTCGGATCGGTTCGGATAAATTAACAACTTTCGCTCAAGCACTAGCTCCGGAAGAACCGGCCGCAGCAAAGCCGGCAGAAACCGGATCTTTTCCTCAAGAAGAAGAACCGGCAGAACCGGAAACGGATATTCCGGCATTGGAAACGCCCCAAACTTCGCCCATCATTCCGGAAACATTCCTTACGGATGAAGATTCCGCGCGCAGCAAATTGCCCTGGGTGATTCTGATTGCCCTGATCGCCGCCGCGACGGCAGTCTTTTTATTTGTTCGCTGAATATGGCTTTCGGTTTCCGGGAATATCGTCCCAAACAGGAAAAACCCAAAATTAAAATTCCCGTGATCCGGATCATTTTAGCTCTGGCGGGAATTTTTCTCATTTACCGCGCGGCTTCTACTTCCGGCATTTTAGACCCGGTCAAAGCGTTTTTCAAACCGCATCCGGCGGAAAAGCAGGCAGAAAACAAAACTTGGGAAGATCACTGCCTTTCTCTGTCGGGAAAACCCTTTCAGCTGCGGGAAGGCGTGATGCAATGTTCCTGGGTGATTTCCTCCGGCGATTCTCTCAAGGCTTATCCCTCTATCTTACTTTATACGCTTTCCGCAAAGGATTCACTTCTCCCGTTCAAGATTCACTGGGTGGGAGACGGGAACTATTTTCACGACGCCTGGTTTTTCGGTATCGAAAGAGAAAACGAACGGGAATGGTTTTTCCGCGTACCGCAGCCGGATTCTTCATGGATATGGGTCACGGAAAAAGCGGAGTGTTTTTATCCCGGTTTTTGTCCGCAAAACCCCCTCGAAGGCGGCGTTTTATCCATTGCGGAAGACTTTGATTTTGAAGGGCGGGAAAACCTGATCACCAAAGATTTATTTATGGGAATCGGGGAAACCCCCGTATTTCCGGTGCTTCCCGGCAGAGTTCTTTCGGCGGGGAAAGACAGTGCGGGCTACCGGATTGAAATCGACCACGGCGATAATCTGACAAGCCGCTATTCCGGACTTTTTTTCATGGATTCGCTCAAACCGGGCGATTTTCTAACCCGGGAAAACGCCTTTGCCCGCCTGGCGCCCAAAGACAGTTCCTCCTTTTATCTCGAAATTCTGCGAAACGGAAAATTTGTTCGCTGGAAGGATTTTTTCATCGAAAGTTATCCTTTGCCGGATACCGTAATTTCTAAATTCCGGACAATGATCCGGTTTTGATGTATGAAAATCTTTGCCCTTTTATTCTTCCTTTTTTTCTTCGGCAGTTGTTCCATGTCGGACGATGGCGCGATTCCGATTTATAATGACGGCGAACAATACGAAGGTATGGGTTTTGTGCTTTCCGCTTCTCTCGATTCCGGCAATAAGATTCATTTAATTCAAGATACGCTGCACCTCCAATTGAGCGAAATATGGAGCCTCGCGAATTGTTACCTCGAAGAAATTGTGCTGGAAGAAACCCTGCGGGACAGCCTCCTTATTTTAGCGCCGCAAATTAAAATCAAAACCGTGCCGCAGGATTGCGCTTCGCCCTTTTTCCACCCGGACACGGTTCTCCGTTTGCCGGTAAAAGATTCCTGGCGTTCTGCAAAAAAGATTTATGTGGAAGGGCTCCCGCGGAACCAACTGGACCCGGGCAGCAGAGATACCGCATCCGTTAAGGATTCCATTTGGTTGCGTTCGGGAACGTTCACCCGCGATAGCCTGATGATTTATACGGATTCTCTGTTTGCCGACCCGCGGCACTTTCCGCGGAAAACAGCGGGCGATACGGCACTGTTGCGTGTTGCGGATTCTCTCAGTGAAAATACTTACTACTGGAGAACCGTTCAGGCGAACTGTACCCGCATTATCGATGAATGTGAAAAAACGCTCGCCGATACTATTTTCCCGGTGAGCTGGTCGGCGCGGGACACCACTTGGGTTCCGGTCCGGAAACATTGCGCGGATACCACGCTGGTTTACTGTTCTCCGGATTACTGGGTTTTGGATTCGGCATCGCTCGGAAGCATCCGGGAAAGAAAAGACACCACCTGGTTTTCTTCCTCTTACTTTATCCAAAAAATTCCCGCATGTGCCGCTTTCAATCAAATGAATTTATCCTCTCTGATGCCGGGGAGATACTGGACCGGATTTGTGGAAATATTCACGCCCGATGCGGCGGAAACGACCTGCGGCCCTTCGAGCCTGCCCGGGTGGGAAATGATTCGTCTGCCGGATTTAACGGAAATCCGCGACCCGGAGGAAGCCGAATCTTTGCTTGATGAATGGGAACGTGCCGAAACCGGCGCTTTGCGCCCTCTGGAAGATTAAAATGCCATTGAAGCCATTACTCATTACCATGGGCGACCCAAACGGAATCGGTCCCGAAATTTGTCTGAAGCTCACGGCCCGAAAACTCGCGGGCGTTTCGAGACCCGTGGGGATCGTCGGTGATTTTCAAGTGCTGTGCGCTGCTCAGGATTTGCTCCGCACCTCAAAAGATTTAATCCTCATTCAAAATCCGGAAGAAATTGCCGCGGCGGCGAAATTCGGGATTCCCGTGCTGGAAGCGGCCGCGCCGTTTCAAGAAAAAATCGTTCCCGGGAAAATCACCCGGAAAGCGGGCGCCGCCGGTATCGCCTGGGTAGACGCAGCGGCGAAGTGGTGCCTTGCGGGGCGCGCCGCGGCGATGGTTACCGCTCCTCTCTGCAAAGAATCCGTCGAAAAGACCATCCCCGGATTCCAGGGACACACGGAATATATCGGCTCTATTTGCGGCGATGAACACCCGGTACTCGCGCTCGTTCACGGAAACTGGGTTGTGGCTCACGTAAGCACGCACGTATCGCTCCGGGAAGCCTGCAACCGCGTCACGGAAGAACGCATCCTCAAAGTGGGAACGCTCCTGAATGACTTTCTGAAACGTTACCGCGGAAAAGAAAATCCCGGAATCGGAGTCGCCGGGCTCAACCCGCATGCCGGCGAACACGGCTTATTCGGGCACGAAGAAACAGAATTTATCATCCCGGCGGTCCGCAAACTCCGGCAAAAGAAAATCAATGCCCGGGGCCCCATCCCCGCCGATGTCGTGTTCCCGCAGCTCAAAGGCGAACTCTGGGACGGTGTGATCGCCATGTATCACGATCAGGGGCACGTCGTCACCAAAACACTCCTTTTTGACCTCGGGAAAAAGCGAAAAACGAGCGGTGTCAATACGACCCTCGGGCTCCCCGTGATGCGCATGAGCGTAGATCACGGCACGGGGTTCGATATCGCCTGGCAGGGAATCGCGAGTGAAAACTCGCTGAAAGATGCCTTGGAACTCGCCGACCGAATGCAGCAGGGAAACCCATGACCTCATTTTCATATTCTCCGGAAATTGCGGAAGAAAACCGCGCCGCCGTCACGGAAAGTAAACTCTTTCAAAACTGGTATCAAAAAGCAAACCGGGAATTTAAAATCGCGAAAATTCATTTTTCCTCCGTGGATTTCCGGCACAAAAGCGTTGCCCCGCTCTTCATAAAACTGAGTGCGGAAGCGACTCTCCCGGACGGCCGCCCCGTCAACGGCATTGTACTTTTGCGCGGGAATGCCGTGGGGATACTCGTCGTGCTTCGCTGTGAAGGAAAACCCTATTTGCTTTTAGTGGAACAACCGCGCTTTCCGATCGCGAGCACCCGCTCTCTGGAAATCCCTGCGGGAATTTTGGACTGGTCTTCCGATTACCGCAAAGTCGCCCTCGAAGAACTGAAAGAAGAAGCGCAAATTCACGCGGAAGACAGTGAACTCATTGACCTCAGCGGATTTTGGCATGAGGGGCAGGCGGACGGCTTTGCCGCAAGCTGCGGACTTTTAGACGAATTTGTGCGCTTGTATGCGATCGAACGCACCGTCACCCCCGAAGAACTTCAAAAGTTCCACCACCGGAAACAGCAATATCAGGAAGAAAACGAATGGATTCGAACCGTCGTGCTTCCTTACGAAGAAGCCGCCCGAAAATTCATCGACGGAAAAAATCTGATCGCCCTGTTTTTATACGAACGCTGGTTGAAAACGCGGGGATAAGAATCTTGATGGGCGTGCCCCGGCGCAACCACTGTCATCCCGCACTTGATGCGGGATCCAAATGAACATTCGTAATTGATTCGTCAGTGCTATTCGCACTTCCTCACCCCTTACGGGGCTCCTCGTTATTACTGCGGAGTCCTAAATGCTCACATAAGATCGCATTTAGTGATTTATGCCGGGTCGGCGTGGCTCCGGGCTACCCTCCGGTCGGTGCCGGGTATTTCGTAGGGGCGCACTAGGTAGCGGCACAGACTTAGAGCTTATCCGTAAATAGTAATAACTGACCTAAAAACAACCGAAGAGTTCGTAATTTCAATAATTC